>Ga0209518_1001343_pt1 | contig 26838 bp, 44 predicted proteins | sample RifGroB1_FD_183993 | JGI IMG/M metagenome (GOLD analysis project Ga0209518, IMG submission 183993) | Groundwater microbial communities from Rifle, Colorado, USA - Groundwater B1 (SPAdes) (version 2) | ecosystem: Environmental > Aquatic > Deep subsurface > Groundwater | place: Rifle, Colorado...
CCCCCACCGAACAACATGATGTCCGCTCGTTCGGCAATCAATCTGCCCGCATTCTCCGCACGAGTTGTCTGGCCGGTACCCTTGCACATAGAACAAGTCCCGTTCTCCGGACACCACGTACAGGGGATTGATTCATTGAGCAGGTCCACGGGATTCACCGGGCTCAGCCTCAATCGAAGCAACCGGATCATCACCGAGGCTTCCAGGGACATAGGCAAGAGTTTGTCTTGGGGGCTGCCAACAGTAGGTGATTTCAATCCCAAACAAGGACTGTTCGGTGCCGAATGGCTTGTTCTTGACTTCGGGGTCACTTGTGGTTTACCTTCTGAAACTGAGCCGGGCGATAGCCAAGCTCGGTTCATGTCTGTTCTGTGAAAACAAGCAATGGTTACGGGTTCCCAGGATTAGTTCCTGGGGTAAAACTGTTGACGAGATGAATCCTTTCGTTAGGATCGTCAATGGTACCGCTAGTTCGGCGGGAACCTTTCCCTTCCTTGAGACGGGAAAGAAAGCCTGTGGAGATGGTAGCTCTGGTTTGGAATGCCCTACGGTCCCAAACGAAACTACCATCCGTGAAGCAGGAACCAAATGCCAAATGTCCTTGTTTGGATTAGTTTTTGGAGAACGGATAAGAAGATCTCCCGTTTCCCCCACCTGGGCTTCCTGGTCAAGGGTGCTCTCCTCGTCAATGAGACTGAAAGGGATCCAAACATCCACGGTTCCATCGGATACCAAGAAGGCGGATGCCGTCTTGGCCTTGATCTCGACAGAGACTTCGACGGGTTCTGGTTTTGCCATCTCAGTTCTCCTGGGGGGTATACCGGATCAACATGTTCCTGGCCATTTCCAAGTTCGGGCCTGTTGGTAGATCTTTGCCAAAGTGACCCGCCGGGCCAAACCTCCTGCCGAGAAGCCCACGTCGCCCGAATCCCGGCGAGCCATGTCATCCCAGTCAAGGATGGCGGTAGGGTTTGTCACCAGATGTCGGAAGACTTGTTCAGCCTGTTCCTGCAACAGCGGTAGGAACTCCACCTCACGACATAGACGCCCTGGACGACTCAAAGCAGAATCGATCTTGGTGTGGTCGGCATTCGATGTAGCCAATACCCGGATGTCCAATCGCCGACCGATCAGCCCCTCAGAGAGGTTCAAGAGACTGGCTATGGCCGGGAGATTATTTCCATCCCGTGGAACCAGACATTCATCCCCATCCTCGATAATCAGAATCGTAGGGGCATCATCTAGGCCCTCATCCCGTGAGTTCAAGAGCACGGACAACAGAGAAGGTTCCAACAATCCCGCAATGAGAGTCGGAGGGATTAGCAGGTACCGGGCATGGGGCACCGCATGGACGATACCTTCTAGGGCATAGGTTTTCCCGGTACCCGCCGGTCCTGTGAAAATGCTCAGACGACCACAGGGAGAAGCAGACTTCAGATCATCTACAATGTGGTCGAAAGCAGCCAACACGGCGGGGGTGTAGTTTTCCCTCACGAGGGGTACCCCTCCAGCTCCAATGGAAACCGAACCTGGACCGTCTTCCTGGGCCAGCACCACCTTCACCTGGGCGGTCTTCTGATTAAGTATCAGGGGGACAAGCCGTTCTCGAACCTGTTGGATTTCAACTAGCTCGAAAGAAGCCATGTCGATTTCCAACCGACCGGATCCAGGATTGTGCGTGACCAAGAGATAGCCCGCAGGCCACAGGAACAGCTTCTCTTCTTCATCTCTGGCCCGGATTTGCCGCATAGAAACGGGCAAGGAGCCGTCCAGCGATGCCGGGTCTGGGTTCAAATAGGTCTGATAGACTTGATGTATCATCGGCAGATGTTCTCGGATCAGGGTTTCTATTGAGGCGACCCCCACGGATTTGTCCAGGTGGCCAGAGAAAGAGTGAACGTGAAAAGGCATCCCTCGCTCAAGTGCCGAAAGGCCCATCAGACCTTGGAGGGCATCCGTCCCAAACAAATCTCGGGGGAACGCCACATGGGCACTATGAGACAGAATCCTCTCGATTAGATTTGGGCTGCTCTTCATGTGATTGCTTCCAGGACCAAGCCAGCACAGTTGTCCCCTTTCCCCACGGTTCTACCCGACTTGGCTCGGGCCTCGTAAGCCGGACCCTGTACAGGGTCACATTTGGCACAAGCCCAAACCAACTCAGGGTGGGCGGTCAGGAAACGGCACGCTCTGGGGCCATGCTTAGCACTTGAACTCAAAGTACCGGGAATATGCCCGAGGCACACGGTCTTACGATGACTGACTGGTATCGGAGCCACTACTTGATCCTTTCTTGAAAAAGTTCTCGAAAAGCCGCTCGCAAACCTTGCAGCGGTGATCACCTATTTGATCGAATCGCCAGTGCCCTCGTGCTTCCAGACCACAGAGGGTTTCTCGGGTGGGTTGACCTTGCGGATCGCACTTGTGACAGTGAACTGGATCCGTGGGGCGATCATCAAACTGGATCCAAAGGTTGAGGCTTGGTCCTATTTGTATCATGGTTCAATCCTCATCCAAGGCAGCCAGTTCCTCGAAGGACCAAACGTGGCCCTGGTCACAACGAGCGCCCTCCCCGTGTTGTACCAGACCGGACTTGCAAGTAGGACACAAAAGGGGTTTGCCCATGCCTTCCGGGTCTTCTGCTATCTGGGTAACAAGATCGGCTACCTCTTGCCGCTCTTCCGGGGTCAAGTCCTGCAAGGCCCGGATAACAGCGGGGGAGTGTCGTATTCGAAGGGGCGACCGTTTCTTAGCCATGTTTCGGGGATTCCTTCTCAGAGATATTCCAGGTGTATTGCATCACGGGTTGGGTCCATTTCTGTCCGCCACAGTCGGCACACACGATACTGATCGTGGTACCCGCCAAGTCTACCTTGACCCGTCCAGACTTGGAAGAGCATTTCACGCATTGGACCCCGGTTGGCATCCGAACCCTGTCCTTTGCCGCATCGGTATCCCAGAACAGTTCTTGTACCGTATCTCGGAGAACAGAAACCAGTTGTTCTCGAAGATCCGGAATCAGACGTTTCCCCACCAGGGGAGCAAGGATTCCCCTGAAGGCTTGCTGGAGACGGTCTTCCAAGCCTTCCAAGCGGGTTGGGGGTGGTGCTTTCTTGGGTCTCACGTTTCCCAACCGGATCCCTGAGCCGAACCTGGCTTGGTTTTATAGACGGCCTCTGCGGTACCGGAGTAAGCCGAATTGCAGACCAGGAAAGAATCCGACCAATCCCAGTTGTCCAGAACCAGGGTTTGTACGTCCTGAGCCGAGAGTTCAAGGGTGGTCCCGGTGTGCAACCCAAGCATCGAAATGGCTGTGTCATAGGAGGAAGTGTAATCCTGTGGGGGGTGCAACCCGAACTGGAGAGTAGCAATCTCCCCCTTACGAAGCTGGGAGAGTCGCTTTCGAAGAGCCTTTGTGGCCGCTGTCACGTAGCCCTCACGGGCTTCTTGCACAATCTGGGCATGGGTTTCACGGTTCTTCTTGAGCGTGTGTAGTACATCCAGGGTAACAGCCGTCACTCTCATGTCGATTCGATTCATGGCAAGCACCTTCCTTTCAGCCTATACTACCCGAACCGGGCCTATTTCAAGGCTGTCTTGATCCAAGCAGGCTTGAGCATCTCTGCCTGGAGTCGTTTCCGGCTTATTGCCACTCGGTCCAACCATTCTTGCTGATCGTGGTCAGACCAGAACCTTTGGACGTGTTGGCGAATCAAAGCCTCCAACACAGGCGGATCAAGAGCATCCAGTTCCCAAGCATCTGTGATCCCGTGTTCCTGGCAATAGGAGGCATAACGGCTAGAGGATTCCTTCGCGGGAAACGGCGGGGGGTTGTATTGCCGGATCTGATCCATGTTCAAGGCAATTCTTTCGAGCCGGACACGGGGCAAAGTGAGTCCCTGAACATCTATAAGTGTCCTGAGTGTTTCCAAAGCAGACCTGGGGATTTGCCACCCATCCGGATCGTGATCTCCGCTATAAAGAATGACGGCTTCCTGCATTCGGTTGGGCTGATAGGAGTTACCAAGTTCATCCGTTATCGGCTTGGTGCTGGCTTCGTAAGCGGCTTGGAACTTGAGTATCCATTCCCAAAGGGCCGAGTGACTAGGGTAGCCCTTGCAGGCAAAGAACCCTACGCCTAGATCTTCACATGGTGTTTCAAACACACCTGCGAGGGCCTCTTTCTCAACCCAGCAGCTAACATAGGTGCTTTGTCCAAACCACTTGTCCGTCATGATTGTCCAGTGAGGAATTGATCGAACATACTCACCTGCCTCGGAACTGGCTTCATCAACATCCAGCTTACACTCGACATGCTTGCTTCCACCTGCCGAACGGCCACGATCCACGATCAGATCCATCTCGAAATCGCCCTTTAGTCGGGCATCCCCCAACACGTCCCCCAGTCGCTTGTAGGACTCTTGTGAGTTGGGGATCAGACCCCGAGCCACGCACTGGTAGTATGCCTGTCGCAAGGTAAGAGAATATCCTGCATCCCGATATTCTTCCGCGATGGTGCGGGCTTCATTCAAGAGGTCTGATCGGCTCATTTTCGTGGGCACTTTGGGATCTCCTTTCCCGTTAGGCTACCTACAGACCGTCCGTCCAATCAGGGCTTCCAAGTCTTCGGCATCTTCCAGCCAGCGGCTTTGGCTTGAATAGCCCACTCCGGCCAAGGCTTCTTACTCTTCCACGAAGCCAACCGCACCTTCGCTTTCGCCAGAACTGCCTTTGCGTCCTTGGTCACCTCGAATATGATCGCACCCACGTCCGAAACATAAACACAGTTCTGGTGTTCTGCCAGAAACTGTCTCGCTTCCTCTTCCGCGAATGAAGTTAGAGCGTCATCGGCGTCATCTATGCCAGCAATGGGCTGCGGAGAATCCGTGCCAACCACATAGCCGATGTCTCCATCCTCATCGAGTAGCCACGCGAGACACACGCCATGATCTGGCATCCCAGAACATGACTGAGCCTCAATCACAACCAGTTTGTCAGCCATGTGAACCCTCCTTCCCGGACTACTCACTCTACCGCCCCCCTAAGCCCCAAAGAACTGAGTCTTGGGTGGATCCGGGGGTGGATCAAGAGCCACAATGAGAGTAGCAGCCACTCCTGCAATCTGGCTTCGGATTTCGACAAGGGCATTCTCATAGGTCACCATCCCAACGGCCCCTGTAGTTCTCAGAAGTTCAACTGGTTTCCCTGGCTGGGCGAACTCGAACTGAACCATGATATGTCCCATGGGATCCATGGGGACAGTCGGTCGGGAAGTCAAGGACACCGAAACTCGATAATGCCAGAGGGTCACGGTATAAACGACGCCCCCAACTCGTTGGGTTTCCTCGATAGGAACCCCGGGGAAGGAGGCTCGCAAAGCCTCCTTCACCCGTGGTTGGGTTGGAACATCGGGCGTAGGTGTGCCAGGGTCGGCCACAGGCTACACCAGGGGGATCGTGATGGTGCCCTTGCCGATCTGAAGGGGGTACGTCTTGCCGGGGGCAAACTGCACCCCGTTGCCGGGAATCAGCACTCGACCACGTTCCGTGGTGAGACTGTAGCTCTTGCTACCATCCTCCGGGTCGATCTGACTGATGATGACCTGAGCCGGTTCGACCTTGACGAACACGGGATCCCCACCCTTCATGGGCTGCCCGCCCAGGTGGACACACGCCTCGAAAGCGTTGCGGGGGATTTCCAACCTGCCATCCGGACGACAGTGCGCCTGAAGGTTCATGACAGCAACCTTGGCCCCGAGAATGGCGATCTGCTTGGCCTTGACCGTCGGGGTCATGGGCGGGGTGACCACTGCGGTCGGGGCATCAGCCTGACACTCACCCGGTTGCGGGATGAAAATCTCGAACTCGTGAGCATCACACGCCGACTGATTCGGGCCGTACACGAACACCTCGACCCCTGCCGGGGTACGGGTCGGGAACTTGCCCTGCGTGATGCGACTCACCTGAACCGGGTCAGTCGGCTGGCCCATGCCATCATCCATGTACTGCGGCATCTGCTGGGAGTAGAACAGGTCACGGCAGTATTCACCCACGCGAGTGGATGAGAACCGGAGACTTCCGTCGTGATTGCGGAGAACTGCCACCACCTCACCACTGGAGAAGGGCTGGCCTTCCTCGATGAAAGTGCGGACGGTGACGGCTGCGGCGTCCCGCCAAGCCACGGGGGCGGTGAGGACACTGAGGGCTGTTGCGAACTTGGAATCGGTCGGGGTCATCTGAGTATCTCCTCTCTTTGGGGAGCAAGCCGCCCACCACGGGTGGCTCATGCCCGTTCTACCCGATTTGGGTTTTGGCTAAGCCAAGAAACGATTCAATGAAGAACGAGAGGCCCATTTCGGGCGATCTCGGCATTGACCTGAACCTCTGCCAATTCGGCTTGAGAAACCACACCTTCTGCAACCAGATCCTGGGCGTCCCCCACGAGAATTTTCAGGGGCTTGTCGGAAGGTATACTGAAAAGATAGATCGTCCCCTGGTTCTGTTTCAAATCGACCATCATCACGGAGGGGTCACGGGTGGCTCGGCCCTTGTCCTCCCAGAGGAAGTAATCCACAAGCCGTGTCAAGTTTAGACCGGCCACTTTGATTCGACGTTGCACAGAAGCCTTGATGAAAATCTGTGTTTCGGGCAGGGTCATATGTCACAACTGCATAAGTAGCGCCAATAGGAGGTGTGCGCTATGAGAATAGATCGGGCCATCTAGGCACCCCCCAACACATCCAGAACATCGGTTGCGGGGGCCTTGGCTGCCTTTATAGCCCTCCAGACCTTAGCTGGAACTTCTTTCACAGGGATCTCAGCCCGCAACTTGAGACCTTCCAGGAGCTTTGGGGCCAGATTGAACAATCTCTGAGCCAGTGCGACGGCATCTGGTTTAGTGAGTTCATAGGCCACGGCTCTCCCAGACGGGACGTGGGTCACTGACCAGTAGGGCTTCTTGTTTGGGCTTATCTGGAGGGTTTTGTGGGCCGCCCAAACCCCGACGGCGAAGACGGCGGGTACGAACCGGTAGTCGGTTGTGCCATAAGTGACCTGTATCTGAGTGGCTGCCACTAACGACCAGTTCGTCCCAACACGGTCACCAACTGAGTCACACGCTTGAAGTTGATGATCTTGAGAAAAATCCGTATAGAATCATCCAACTGAGAGGCTTGCTTCGAGGCGAAGTCTAAAGACATCGAATCTATGAAATTGTTGAGCCTCCCGTCAGCCAGGAGTTTCGGGTCGTTTTCGGCAGCCGCCAGCAAAAAGGTGGTGGTTGCGGGGATCCCAAAGAGGGAAAGGAAATGTCCTCTCCTCTTCTGAGAGGACAGTACCTGGTCGGCCCGTTCCGCAACGGTACGCCAGATTGCATAGTTTCTTGCGACGAAATGGATCTCTTTAGGATCCGCCATCAGCCAACAGGCCACCAGGGCGGGTGTCTGCACACCTCCTGTCGTGACCCGTTTCAGCCGCAGGCAAGCCTCGGCCAGCAGATGGCTCTTGAGTATGCAGGACCAAGAGTCCACCCGACCATTGGTGGGGCTCAAGCCGTACTCGCCGAAGATGTCCGGCCAGATAGAACTCTTACTGTAGTTCTGTAAATGAGCATTGCAGCGAAACGCCTTGCCCGGTGAATTCGAGTCCGAGATGAAATTTGCAATACGGGATCCCCGAGCCTGGGTGACAACATCTGCTTCAGGCAACTCATCAGAAGATCGATAGATCAGAGCCAGAAGGGTATCCGACTTACGCAGGATCTCGGAAATGTAATAGATGCGATGTTGGCCATCCAGGATGTAGTAGAAAGACTTGTCCTCGCTGAGGAGGAGCTTGATCACCTCTTGCCTCACAATGGGCCACAGGGCACCCAGTTCCTTGGCATGTTTCGGGTCCAGAGTGCGGTTCATGGCTTTGCCAAACCCCTCGCACAAGCGAAACAGTTTACCATAGCTTTGGGCCTTGACCTCGATTTTCTCTGGCATCTTGACCAGGGCTGGGGACTTCATGACTGTTCTCCTTTCCAAAAGATTTCACGATGGCCATCACGAATGATGTAGAGCACTTTCCCGTCCTTGCTGGGGACCAAAGGCAAAATCTTGCCTTTGCGCCTCCTGGTTAGACAAAGATGTGGGGGTCGTTTGTTCATGCTTTTTCTCCCTGTTGTTCCTTGGCTTTGATGAGGGCTACTGCCTGTAACCTTTCCTCAAAGGACGGTGGTCGGTCATGTGGGAAAGGAATCCCGGCTAGAGATACGTTGAGCTTTATGGCCTGCTGGAGAATGTCCTTACTGGCGGGTAACCCTCGGGGATCTAGATAAGGTACCCCGAAACACTCGGTATATTTCTCTTTCCATTCGGGAGTGGCCGCTCGCCTGATCGCGGCCAGATACTGATCCACGTTGGTTTCTGATCTATCCAGGAGCAGAGCCAACTGCGAGGCCCGGATCGAACCCTCGGCCCATAGGTAGTAGACAGCAGCCGCTCGGGCAAGAAAGGCATCCTTTTTGGGCCTGTTGAAAGAGATGGCCAGCATGGTCACCCCCCACGCCTCTGCGGCCTTGACCAAAGCAGACTGGAAAGCCGCCTGTAGGGCATGGTGAGCCTTGTCAGCATTCAAGTCGGGGGCAGGGCGGACCGGTTTGGGTTGTGGGGCCGGGTCCGCAGAGGTAGCAGCACCCCCACCGGCCAGGCCCAAGAGGAGGGCCACTCCTTGTAGGCCCTCATCGAGTTTCTGGAGTGCTGCGGTGAGCACTCTAGCCGCATCCCGGGTTTCTTGAACAAGATCTGGCAGAGATGGCTGTTTCATGTTCCTGTTCCTTCTGTCCTATGGGGCCACAATCTGAGCAATGGCCAACTGATCCGTGTAGCCAGGCTCCGGGAACACCTCGGCATTCTGCCCGGACAACCGCAAAGACAATTGAGAAAGGGCACCCCCACGGATATAGAGGTTCCAGACCTTCACGACCAGGGCGTAGAACTCTCGCCGCGTATCTTTGCCTCCCTTGCGTTTGCCTTTTGCCTGTGCCAACCGCTCCCGAGCCAGACGCTTGTGAAGATGGCACACCGGGTCCAGATCGGGGTTGGAGCCGAAGCTCTGGTTGACGAGGGAGGCAAAAAAAGCATCGGCCTGTTGGGCATCCTGCTGAGAGAAAACCCAATGAAGGGCTGCTGCCATGGCCGGTTCCATAAGATGCCGGGTGCCGTGGATCTTGGCAACGGAATCCCGCAACGAGGGGAACTGCTTGACCGTACTCTCGACTTCACTTTGATGCAAATCTCCCGGCCACCTGAGCATCCCCGCGATAGAACCGGTGCGGCGAACTTTCCAGATGATCTTGGCCACCGCCTGAAGGGTGGACACATTCTTGTGACCCATGCTTTTCAATTTGCAGGTACTGGGTTCGGGGATGCCAGCATTGCAGTAGTGGGGCTGCTCGAATCCCCAGACGATCAGTGTCTTAAAAGGTTTCCCGGCCTTGGTACATGCGGCAGCCCGGGTCTGGCCATCATACAATTGCTTGTCCGGGTTGATTCCGAGGGGGTTATGGTTGCAATCCCACTGATCAGATTCCATGATCCTCGCAAACCGATCAACAACTTCTTCTTTCCGGGTTCGCGGGTTCAGAGCCGGGTGGGTAGTAGTCAGTAACTGTAGGCTCTGCACAGGGGTGATTGTGGTCAATGCGACCCAGATTGGTTGACCGTTGTGATACCCCAGCAGAACGGCATCCTTGTGTGGGGGTGTGACTGGCCCTGTGTTGGTCGGTGGCTTGACTGTGGTCTTACTCATACTCGTCTCCCTTCGTTGAAAATGTCTAGTGACTCCGGACTCTTACCTTCTCTCCTTGCTTCTTCGAGGAACCTCTTGCCTTGATCGAGTCGGGCTTTGCCCTCAAAGACCTGATCTAAATAGTGGCAGAGACGGGCGAGGTGAAAGTAGGTCACTCGATATTGCTCCTCTATCAGAAGCAACTTTGACCCCCTATCAGGCATCCGTACAGGTGCATTTGCCCCTGTCACCTGCCACGTCATTCGTTCTCGGTGTGATATCCTGCACCGACGGGAATCCCCTTTTTGAAGGATCTTCAAAACAGCGAGGGAATGGATTATTGTGTTGATATTGTTGAGGTTATCGTGCGGGAAATGCTGCATAACCTCGCGCACGGTGGACGGACCGAAGGCTAACACCACCCGGTATACATCGTGTCTTTTCGGACTCAATCGAGGGGCCTCTTTTTTGATCTTCTTTGGCATACCCGTCTCCGACCCCTTTCGGGGCGTCTTACCTCGTCTACCCCAAACCCCTCGCACCAACCCAATGTTTTTTGTCGAAGGGAGTCAGATGGGGGAGACCTCAATGAAATCCAACACTTAGGGCCTCATTTGGTTTCATTGGCGGCATTGTAGGGATTCGGTATCCAGCGGGTGCTGCACAGGGCCGGGAAATGAACCGCACGGGCTTGAATCCAATGGGCCTGGGCCGTTCGAGGGGTCATGGGAGCGGCGAAGAACACTTTGGTACCCTTGCGGGAAAGGTCAACCTTGCTGGGCTGTTTGGTGGGCCACAGAATGCACTATGGGCCGGAAGTGGCAATAGGGGCATCGGAAATCCCGATCCCGCAATTGCCTGCGAGCATCTTCATTTGAAGATGCCTGGATCAGCTGCCCAACCAGCCCCACGCAACGAGGATCGGGACACGTTAGAGAGTAGTCCCGAAGTGTCTGCCCTCCCCGGAGAGGCTTTGGCCCACGTTTTTTGGGTACTGGTGTGGGGTGATGCATCTGGAGGAACCGAGCGAGTAGAGAACCTGTAGCCGCCATCTATCGTCTGCCTTGCTGCCAGAGAACTAGCAAACCGCGATCTCGACCAAGTAACGGAACATCTGGGCATCCTGGCTGAACGTGACCAATTCATCGTGGGTGAACCCGCCGTTGTTCTTGGTACCGCAGGCGAAGATGAAGTCGTTGTTCGGCCACCCGGACGGGCGAGGCTGATCCCAACAAGCACTGGTATGGACATCCCCAAGACCCAAGGCCACGTCTTGAAGGTACATGAAGGCCCGGTTGGCTGAATTGCCCGAGCCGTAGTATGCCCCCGTGGCCGACGTGTAGTTCATCGACTTTAAAGCACCGTTGGTGCCGTCCGTAGGGTAGGAGCCGACCCTCCCGGTACCCGTCGCATTCCACGCCGGGGCATGGTAGATGCCCTTGCCAAACGCCTTGCCGCTGATGTGGACGCCACGGGGCAGGTTTTCGGGCAGGAGAAGCCCGCTCTTGGAGATACCCAACAGGTTCTCGGTCCGGGTACCGTGCCATGCCATGATCTTGCCTACTGCATTCGGCTTGGCCATGATCTTGGCAGCATACTTCTCGAAAGCAGTCTCGGTGCCGTTCCGTACGAACTTGAATACGTTGACCACTCTCAAAGTGGACCGGCCACCACGGAACCAGTTGGCATTACGCTGACTCTGCCCCGTACCAAAGATCTCGACCACCTTGCGGAAGTCGGCAGAAGAAGGGTCCAGATGTTCAATGGCACAGTTCAAGCCGTCGTACCAGACGCTCTCCTTGCCACCCGTGCTGGTCTGGTGAGCCGCTGCCGCGAACACGGCTTTGCTGATGAAAGCGTCCCGAAGCAACTGGAGGAACTTTCGTTGTTCTTCCAGCCGGTCAAAGCTCGACACGACCAACTTGTGCAACTTGTCACGACCACGATCTTCACGGGCAATCTCACGGGGGACGTTGCTCATGTACCGGTTGGTCAGGTCAATGATACGGGAGGAGGGCAACCCGTCCCGACCGAGTGGCAGGGTCGTGCTCTTGTTGGCCGCATCCTCATGGCCGAGGCCCTGGGTCAGTGCTGCCTCAATCTCATCAAGGATTGAACCGCCCAGGTCCAACTGTGAATCACTGAGATTGCCAATGGGGTTCTCGGCCGTTGCACCCGCCTGGGCGGAAAGACCCGCCCGAACGGTTGAGGCGGTGGATCCGTAAATGGTACCCAGGAGGCGACCCACTTCCGGATGAATGGTTCGTGCGGAGACAGCCGCACTGGTGATAACAGTCGGGGTCACCGGGGCCACAGTGATCCCCTTAGCGGTTTGCTTAGCGGCTTCCTCGGCATCATCACGAACCTGGAGCCGGGTGTATCCCTTGTTTTCCTTCTCACGCACCTTCTTGCGAAGCTGGTCAAGAGCGGCTGACTGTGACGTTCCCCTGATACTCCCCTTGTCACTACCTGCCGTGCCCGTGCTGCCCCAACGACACTCGAAACTGAAGCTGCCCCCGCAATCCTCAACCCAGCCTTTCCAGAACTTGTTGGAACCGAGGGTTGTGCAACCGGTCTGGCTACCGGTCAGGTCCGTGAAATTCAGAGTCACGCTTTCGATGATTGTTCCGGCCATGTTTTCAGTGCCTCCTGGACCCTTCTACTCGAAAGCCTAAACGACTAAGCCCGACTCTTACGGGATTCAATCCGTTTGACTGCTGCTCGAACTGAACCAGGGAACAGGCACACCCCAAATTCATGGAGTACCCATTGGGCCACTCTCGACCACGCCCAAGTAGGGTGTGCCCGGTGCCTTTGAACAACCTTGATCCATTGATCCCGAGTGAGCCGACCTCGGCGGCCAACCCCCGGTTGTGCCCGAAGTCCTTCCCACCCGGTGGCTTCCCAACGGTCCAGCCACAAATAGATCACAGCCCGGCTGATGCCATGCCGGGCCGCCACTGCGGCCACGGCTTCTCCGGCTTGAACGGCTTGAATGGCTTGCATCCGACGGGTAACAGGGTCCAGCATCCCCCTATCCCTCCGAAACCAACCTCACAACATGATCTTGGATGGCATCCCATTCGGTCTCTTCATAGCCGGGCATACACTTGGCCTTAGCCCGCAACAGGTCCAGCAAGGCCCGAGGGGACAAGGCCGGAGGGGGTGGTACCGATTCCGCTTCCGCAGGAGTGTCCCAGTCTATGACCTCTGAAACATCCGGATCTCCTACAATCCCTCTCCGTTTCCGGGTGGGCTGATCCACCAAGGGGGGTGAACCCACCAAGGCCCCGTTTTGCAGTGCCCCCCGCAAGATGGCAGGATGGGTTTTGATGTAGTGGAACCCTTTCAAGGGTTTGCCACCCTCCCTGGCCCAATCCAACAGAATCTCGCGGGCAACTCCAACCTGGGCCGAGGTCAGCCACAACCCAATCTCGGCAGGGAGATAATCTTCGGGGTTGGTGATTGTAGCCAAGAGGATCACTTCCCTCCAGCATTTCTCGGGTGACTCACCACCCTTCCGGAGCCATGATCTCACTGCTGGGATCGACCGAAACCGTGCCCACCATTTTTCCCCCAACCCGGTCACGGTATAGGCAATGGGTCGGACATCCTCGAACTGGATCAGCCCCATTCTCCTGAGCTTGTAGCTATGCCGCAACACCTCATCCCAGTGCCACTCCCTCGGAGCCGACTTGAAAGTCCCGATCCAGTTGCTTGCCAGATCCTTCCAGGACAAGCCCTTCCTGGGTCGCTTGGCTCCCGCCGCGAAGTGTTTGCAGATGACCGCAAAGAGGAAAGGGGTCCATTCAGTCGTCAGTTTCAGTTCCAGGCGATCAAGTTCCGATTGCGTGAGCTTATCTGTCATGATGCCCTCCTATCCCCCTACCCTTTTCAGGATCCATCGGGGTACAAGTTTTCTACCGACATACCCCCACGGGAACCGTTTCACGGGCTGCTCCACGCGATCTTTCCAAAGGATGGTGTTCAATACTCGCCCCCGCAATCCCGCAGCCGGGAAACCAATGCACCAGGCATGTGCATTGTCAGGACACGGCCTTGGGAGTTGTCCTCAAGAACTTGTCGAGAGCCGCCTCCATCTGTTTGGCCACCTGCGGGGGACAACTCTGCAAGGCTCGCTTCAGATGGTAGGCCGCCCAGTCCTTATGATGCTGCCGAAGAAGTGGTTCCGTCTGGTAGGCTATCGCATGAGCCAGAGCCTCGAACAGATCCGTCTCACGAGGGGTGAGCTTGGGATCACCGAAACGGTTGCTGGCTTGGGAACGCATTTAGGGAGCCTTTCAAGGGGCATCTAGTACCCTTGACTCTTCTACGCCTTATCCGGTTCAACTAAGCCCGTGGGCTTATTGGTTCGTACCTCCCGTGTAAGGTTCAGGTTCTGTTGGATCTTTCGGAACCAGTCTGTATAGAGACTGAACTGAGGGAATAGTTCGAGATGTCGGAGCGACCGTTCAATCCGATGTCTGACCATGCCCTGACTGGTAGATAACTGTTTTGCAACTGCCGATTGGCAACCGGCCTGCCAAAACAGTATCATAATCCGAACATCCACCGGGTCAGACAGAACCCTCTCCAAGTCTTTCTCCAGCCTCTTGATGTCCACCTCTGGAACCTGGAGCAGGAACCGGAGTCGTTTCATGGCTCGTTGGATCCGATAGCAGACCGTGGGTTGACTCAACTTGAAATGGGCCGCGATGTCTATCTGTCGTTGATGCTGAAAGAAAAAACAGTCCAGGATAGCTGCCTCCAGGGGTGGCAGGGCTGGCAGAAGAGCCTGGATCCGAGGTACCTTGTCCAAAAGGTCATCGGGCAGGACAGACTTAGGGGCTTTGGGTTCTGTGATAACCGGAGCCGGAGGCAATGGAGCCAAGAAGGTCTGAATGGAACGTAACATGGCTTCTTGGAACTCAGGGAGAACCCTCCGATGCAGGTCTTGTATGAGTCGCTTGAGGATGCGCTCCCTGGAGTCTTTTGGCTGATAGGCTAAAGGGCTAGAGACCCATAGCAAACGTAACTTGGCGAGGCTTGCCCGGTCATGAACCAGGGGGTTTGTCAGTATCTCTTGGCAGACCTGGTCTTCAAGGCACAGCAGCGAGGATGAACCCTGCGACGAATTCGTCGCAGGGTTCCCTGTCATCTCTTTCTCAACAGAGGGGAGTGTCTGGGGGTTACCTGGTTGTTTCTGTATGGGGGGTTTGCCATGGTTCCGAAGCCAGGAAAGCACAGAATATGGAGGCAATCCTCGTTTGATGCGGTGGTCCCGAACCGTGCTGTTCCCGCAACCTAGTTGCTTGGCTAGCTGTCTCTCTGGCATCGTTCCGAAAGGAACCTGATCCCAGTCTATACCTGTTATTATGCAGAGGTGGAAGGCGGGTATCCCTCGTTGAGCACGCTGTAGGGCAACCGCCCTGGGGCAGCATTTCAACAGCTTGGCGAGCTGGTAATCCGAGACTTTCCCAAGGGCAACCTGATCCCAACAGATCCTTCGATAACGAGGGATCCCACGTTTGCATCGTTGCGCGCTTACCAACCATTTGGTGACACCTAGCTGTTGGGCTAGGGAGACATCTGTCTGCTTCCCCAGGGGTTGCTTATCCCAATCAATCCGGCTTCTGTTGTCCCTTTGTACTTGCAAAGCGATCTCGGTCAAGCCTGTTAGTTGTTCCTCCGCAGTCAGGGCAGCTTCCAACTCCGACCGGGCTTGGACCCGTTGCCAGCATTCCCGCCAGGCTTCCATGGCCTGTTCCGGAGTCAGCCCTGACAGAACCTTGAAACAGAAGCCATACCGATTCGAGACTTGAAGCTGCCAGGTTTCACCCTGCCAGACTCGATTCCCAGAATCCCCTCGATGATGGGGTGGTCCCAATCGGTTCTGAGTGAAGGTGTGATAGGTCTCTTTCAGGGTTTTTCGTTGTGCCTCCAGGTCAAGATATTGGTTGGAAAACTGCTCAGAGAAATCCAATGAGGACTCCCGATAGAGGATGTTCTCGATACGGGTGAGGATGGCATCACGGTCCACGGTCATACTCCCGCCAACTTGCGAGCCTCGTCTACCCCGATAACCTTTGTGCCATAGGTCCGCGCCTTCTGAGCCTTTCCCGATTGACTGGCAGGGTCCAGAGCTATCAGGTACGTCAGGCCCTTGCTCACCCCCGACTTCATGGTTGCCCCTGCCTTTTCCAGGGCATCAGCGAGGGTCTGATCCCTGAAACCGGTCATGCAGAAGGACTGTCCAACCATCGGCCCGGTTGCGTCTTGAATCAGGATGTCCGCATCCTGAAGGAGCTTCGAGATGAGTCCGAGTTTCGACATGAACCCATCCACGAAGGACTTGGCTTTCGAGTCGCCCACACCGGGAAGGGCCGCGATTTCGGCATACGTGGCCTTGAGCATCTTGGAGAGGGTGTTGAAACCCCCATCCACAATGATTTTGGCCATCGTGCGCCCGATCTGTGGAATCCCAAGAGCACCCACGAACACATGAAGGGGAAGGGTCTTCTTGGCATTCAGAGCCGTCATGGCCTTGGTAGCCGAGCCACCCGCCAAGCGCCCGCCCATATAAACCGATGCGGCCTTTTGGGCATCCAGGGTGTAGAGGTCAGCCGGGTCCGCAACGAGTCCGGCATCCATCAGGGCTTCAATGAGACCATCCCCGACATACAAGACCCCGAGCTTCTTGACCCACCGCTTGACCGATCCCGCAGCCTGAGCCGAACAATCCAGGTTGCGACAAACCAGGTACTCCCCATCCCGTTCCAAGGTGGCCTTACAAGCCGGACACTCAGTGGGGATTGTGAAAGGCTGTGTGGGATCGCCCCCACCCAACACCCGCTGAACATTTGGGATTACATCGTTCCGTCTTTCCGCAATGATCGCATCTCCCTTGAGCAACAAAGTCTGACCCGGTCGGGCATCCTCAACCAGGGCTGTGATGTTCGAGATGTTGTGCAAGTTAGCTTGCTTGACGCTGGCCCCAGCGAGATCCACCGGGTCGAACTCGGCAACCGGGGTGATGCGACCCGAGTTACCAACCTGCCATCTGACGGCATTCAGCTTGGTGGGTTTGGCATCATGGGGAAACTTGAAAGCGATTGCTCCCTTGGGCCGGTTGTTCAATTCCCCGAGGGCTTCAGCAGCCGAGGTCAGGTCGATTTCGATCACAAGTCCGTCAATGTCGTAATCCAGGGCGGCCCGCCGAGTTGCCACATATGCCTGATAGGTGGTCTGGACTTCGGCAGTATCCTTGACCGAAGCATAGAAGGGGGTCAAGAAACCCGCCGTCTTTTGGAGCCACTGAAACTCAGCCAACTTGGTGGCCAATGGGCCACTGTCAGGCAACACACGGTAGGCTATGACAGTTAGATTACGACAAGCCTCCGGACTGGATTGGCGCTTGCTTACGCCCGAAGCGGTGTTGCGGGGGTTAGCCAACCCCGCCCCAGCAAAATGGGCTTGGAAGTCACTCTTGCGACAGATAATCTCGCCCCGGACATAACCCGAAAGAGCACCAGGAACCACCTTGACGGCGCCCTGCATAAGCTCCACATTCCGGGTGATGTCCTCTCCGATGGTGCCGTCTCCACGGGTGACGGCCTGAACCAGTTTGCCCCCATCATATCTGAGCGAACAGTTATGTGCCAGCACCCCAGGCCCCACAAAGTAACAGTGGGTGCCTGGGATAGTAAGGTCATACGCCCTGCGGGGTCCTGGTACAGGTCGGATGTTGGTGACTTTCATGGCCGTCCCTCTAACCCTCTACCCGGTTTGTCTCATAGCTAAGCCGTTTGGCAACGAGAAACTCTCGAACCCTCTTGAGAACTTCCCCCGGTGCTGTTGTCCAATCACTCTCCCAGACCACCAGGGGGTCAAACCCAATCTTCCGAAAAGCCGCCAGGCGTCGTCGGTCATACTGCCATCGCTGGGCTGCCGTCATGTGTATGACCCGATTGTAAAAATTCGGGTCGGTGTAACGCCTTGGGTTGCAGTGGTAGAAGTCCCCAAAGAACTCGATGATGGCCTTCAACTCTTGGTGACCCTCATCAGCAATGAATCCCGAAATGGCCACCTCGCTTTGAAAACCTGTATAGAGTCCAGCATCAATAAGTGCTTGTCGGAATTTGTCTGAGACCCCTGACCTTGGAAGTCCCTTAACCATCCTCTTGACCCGTTGGTCTCGTTGTTCAGGTGAAAGAGAGGCCCATATTGCCTTCATGGCTACCCCGATCTTTTCGGCACGAGTTTGCTTGACCTTGGGAGTCATTGTCTCCCATTGTTTAACAACACCGATACGGCGTTCTTCAGGGGTCTTGGCTTGGGTAATCTCTTTGCGAGTTGATGCCCCCATTTGCTTCCAGACTCGGAGCTTCTCAAGTGAGGCCGTTGATTGCCAACTTGGTTGTGCTGCACGACGGGCCTTATATTCAGGAGTACCCATAGTCACCTTGGTCTTGGCGTTCTTGTACGGGAGCACACACCTGGTACAGAGGTGCTTGCCAAAAAGCTGTTCCAGCTTCAAAGCGCGTCTCACAAGATGGCGCACCCTGTCCAGCCTGTGGCCCCCAACCTTCTCTTCAATTCCCGCTTTCTCTTCAGAACCACAGGCATCACATCGGAAAAGAACTAACTGGTTCTCAAACCGAAATCGGGCAACCCAATCTCGTCCAACCTTACTGTTCCCGATCTGTTTTTGCTCCTGAAGATGTTCCAACACCCAGGATTCACCTATTAGCATAGCCTTGTTGAACCTCCATCTCTGGACGGAAACGGGTTGCCCATCTCTATCCAGTATGGGGCACGAACGTCCTCACCCAGCAAGTCTTTCGCTTCAACCCATCCTTTTCCCTTGACAAAGAAAAGGTGTTCTCGGGTCACTTTCACGATAGAACCATCCTCGAAAGTGAGTTCGATCCAGTTGTCCCGGATACCGTTGTCATGAACTTTGGCAACGGTTTCGGTCGTCACCCCCTGTTGAGGATCCCAAGTCAAGACACGAGGGGTCAAACCTTTTTCAACGATCTCCTGAATAGGAACCAACTCACCATTGGCCAAATGGATCTTGGTACCCCCATCAAAACAAGAAATGCCGTCCAATTTCTCTGTGAGCAGCCCCCCATGTTGGGTCAACCCGCACTCTCTGGCCCAGGAATTGAACTCGGCCTGGGTCTGAGCCTTGTTGAGACTTGTCATGGGCTGGCCGTGCTTGACCTTGATCCAAGCTCCAGATGAAGGAGCGGGGGCACCGACCTTTGAGAAGAAGATGTTACCGGGGTCGAGTGCCCGAAGTTCATCTTCAATTTGATCGTAAGCTGCGTCTGACATGAGCGGGGTGCCGTTGTAATAGGCGGTTGCTGCCGTGGTCAGCTTGTCAACGAGGGTGTCTATCTTGGGATCTGCCATTTGGAGGGCTCCTTCTCACTCTACTACCCGACAGAAGGATTTCCTAAGCCGTTTTGATCGTGGCCAGGGGCTGCCCCATAGCTGTTTGGGACACATTGGCATCGACACTGTTAAGAACTCGTGCCTCACCTTGCTCCAACCACAGGGTGTGGCGGATCACCTGGAGCAAGTCGAAAGACACCCGAGCCGCATCCGGGATTTCCCGAGAACCTAGCCCGAAGTTGGTATAACGGGGGAGACCCGTCAACTCCTGCTGTACGCTTGAAACAGCGGCATCCAGAGCCGGCGTGTCAATCTTGTGTCCGTGACCCTGCCGCCAATGCAAGAGTGGCTCAATAGCGATACCAATCTGGCCACAATACACCCGACTCAGGGTGTCACATGCCCCGGCCAGGATTCTTGCTTGGGTTTCGTCGATTTCAAGGGTGAACTTCATGACTATCCTCCTGTATCTTCTACCCGACAGGGGACTTCCCTAAGTCGAGAGCGGTGTGGCTAAGCCTTGCGGGCACCCCGAAGAGTCACGGCGCTCCGCGACCAGGAACCAACCGTGCCCTTACGGTTCCAGCCCACCGTATCCAACGGATCGTCTTCGTTCAACCGAATCAGAGCATCCTTCCCGAAAGCACCAATCAAGGTGCCCTTGATGTTGCGAAGGCTCCCGGGCGTTCCCGGCTTTCCGCCGCCACCCCGTTTGACCCAGACTTTGGTTCCGAATTTCATAGGATCCTCCAAACAAGTTACCCGAGAACGGGGAACGTCCAAATCATAGCCGCCAGTTGGGTTTCCATCTGCTGTGCCTCGGTCAGGGCACGTTCAAGCTGTTCAAGCATCTGATGAAGTGTCATTTTGCCCTCCCTGAAGCTACTACGGGAGAGCAGGCCCAGCTAAGCCTTGTTTCGGATAACATGGGGTGCGAAACAATCTGCGAAGAAAGTGTCTGGGACCTCGATGACAGCCTCCCGGAACTCAGCACCCCACTGTTCTTTCAACTTCCCGACCTCGGTAGCGTAGGCAGGCAACGTAGGGTGTTTATCAGAGACCCCGACCACTGTTGGTCCCCTGCCTTCCGGGATGGCAACAAACAGAGTGATTTTCATTCCGACATCTTCTGTGTCAACAAGGTCTCGGCATTGTCATTCAGCCACTTCGATCTGTGGCCAACGTTTTCGATCATCCCCCCAGGGACAAATACCACAAGCCTCATCGAACGGATCCTCGCCATAGGTTTCCTTGGCAAACTCCAGGTCAAGCTGGTCCGCAACACATTGGACCTCTGCCATGACCCGAGCAATCTCCCAGGCTTCCTCCAGGGTTTCAGCCCAGTGCCGGTTTTGCTGACAGCCTCTTCCTACCCGGTAACTCATGGCTCAACACCTTCTGAAACCCACCTCATTTGGGCGGGTCTTCTTTACCTACTCACTGGACAGAGAAACTAAGCCAAAGAACAGAGTGCTTGTCCCAGTTCAGGCTGTTACAATCCCTAGATCGGTTTCGGTACCCGAGGTTTGGCCCGACGATCCTCGGCCTCCTGTTTCATTTGGGCATGGTCGGCCAGTTCCCGACGGGTTTCGGCCGTGGTCATTTTCCCTCGGGTCAAGGCCATCATCATCATGAACCGGCCACGGTACCGGGCGGGGTGAAAAGTACAGGCCAGAGCATCTCTCCAGGCTTGGCGAAGATCTGACCAAGGCCAGCAAGCCAAGACTCGGCGAGCGGTCAAGTAGGAGTACACAACCCCCCGTACTGGGTCTTGCTTGGAAATGGGATCGTAACCCAAGATGTACCAGTGCTTTGTCCGTTCGATGCAGTAGTCCCCCTCGAAAAGGATGATCTGTTGAAAACAGGGTCGTCGAATGAAAGGGAAGTCGATGGGGGTGAAAACCATGTCAGCCTCGCCTCATGACCATACTACGCAAAAAACTGTCCGGCTAAGCCGTTTCAGTTTCTACTTGGCACTCGTCGAAGACAGAACGTATCCTTTATCTGACCCGCCGCTGTGATGCTTGACAGGACGGGCTTAGGCAGAAGCCCGTCCGCGTTGTTAGACCGTGGAGGCCGAAGGCCATGCACCAACTTCTCTATCCCGAAAAGCGTTGGATGACAGACGAGCAAGTGCTTTCCTGGGCACAGGATCTGGCGACGGATGGCGACATCGAGGGTGACTTTGGGGATGACGTGTGGGAAGCCCGGTTCCAATTGGAAGACATCGGGGTAGCCACCTTCAAGGATCCCAAGTCCACAGACCTCTCTGGGTGAACAAATTGGCCAAACGGGGCAAAGGCGGACGAGAACGGCAACGGAGCAAGAACGCCCCGGTTCGAGTCCATCGGTTCCTGAGTGAAGCCTCCCGACGGTTCATGGTTCATGGGCGGCTTCTCCCGGATCAGATATCCCCAGATGATTCGGCGGTGATGCGGTATTTCCTTCAGATCCAACATGCCCTGGGTTTGCGGTTGACCCAGCTCAATGCCAAATTGTTCTTGGTAGACAAGCCCCGCGATCCGCACTTGCCCGATGGCCGTAAGGACAACACACGAATCCTCTGGCACGGCTCCCGGTGTGAGAACGGGGTTTCTATCTTGCGAGAGGGTCTCCGACTTGGGGGGCACGGCATGTTTGGGACTGGTATCTATCTCGGGAGTCGGGAGAAAGCCCTGGGCTACAGTGGCTATTCTCCCGGGGGTCTTCGTTGGAACTATGCCGGAGGAGGTTCCGCAAAGGTCGTGGAACCCACGTTTCCTGGGATGCTCCTGAAGGTTGTGGCCGTCTTGGGACGTGTGCTTATAGCAGACCAAGCCATGACCTATCTCGAAGCCGCCCCGGAGGGTTTCAACTCGGTCATGGGCAAGAAAGGGCACACAAAGACATGGGGGGACGGCCGCTTGACCCATGACGAATGGTGCATCTACAACCCCTGTCAGGTGTCGATTCAGGAGATTCACCTGCTGGGTTAGGCTTAGGTTGACGGCAAATCGGGTAGATAGGGCAGAGGGGGTAAGAAAACCCCGGAGCGAATTGATCATGAAACGACCTAATGTAGTCTATTGCGCGATGGTAAACCTCAGTGGGCTAGGTGTCTTTACGGCAACGTGGCAACCCGAGAGAAAGTGCTGGTACGACAGAACGGGTGACCTGGATGTTACTCATCTGGGTACGCATAAGCCGTATGACCAGTTGACCACGTTTGCTTCGGCTAATAAGAAAGAGCGTGACCTGTGGGTGCAGGGTGCTCGCACCGTATTGCGGGCGCTTCATACCTGGTGTACGGAATAAGGAGAAGAAAATGGCACGGCCCATTCCTCCCGACACCGGGATTTGCCGAGTAGAGGAGAATGAAAATGTTGCCTGTCCCGCATCCAAATGATGCCCCTAAAGCCCTGACATTTCCTCGTATGTATCCCCTGCCCCAATCTGGAATGCAGCTTGTCTGGGACGGGGTTAATTTCCGAGTCTTGAGGTACGACCCCAAAAACAATACGGGAGTCGTACAAATAGAGTCCAGTTTTGATTTGGGATACACTGTAGGCGAAGTGGCTCTTTTCAGCCTTGAGGAAACTTCCCTATGACTCGTGACAAGAGTTCTACCATTCTACCCTTGTTGGCTCTGGCGGCTATCGTCCCACCTCCGCAATCTGAAGGGGGCCGGGTTCTGAACCCGCCATCCAAGACAAAGGCGTTGAAGAAGGCAATCCGTGTCAAGAAGGCGGCCAAGCAGGCACGCAAGAAGAACAGGAGATAGGGCACATGACTACGAACATCCTGACCCTACTTGCAGAGGGTTTCGAGACGGAACGGTTCCCCGTGGACGAATGTTCACACCCATATCCAAAGGAAGAAGGGATCTTGTATTCCAAGGACCTTTACGTCTGCGTCCTGTTGAACAAGAAGTGGCCGAAGAGTCTTCGGATCCAGATCTTGTCCCCCTACACCTGCAAGAGCGGGAAACGCCTGCTCTACGGTTGGTCAGACATTGACGGGAACGTGTATGACCACATCACGAAGTCGATCCACGGGGACGGCGAAAGAGTCGTGGCGTGGAAGAAGGTTCCGACTGGGTTCAAGGGGTTCACGGTCAAGCGGATCCCAAAGAAAGGAGACCGAAAATGCGTCGAACAAAGCCCCCCAAGGTGAGTCTTCCGACACCGGAAGAACTTAGGACGATGTGTCAACCGAAAGTTCTGCTTGCGCTCGCCCACCAAACAGAGGATCCGAAGATGTTTCTCCTTGAGTTTCGTGAGAGAGTCATAGAAGCACAGGAGATTCTCAAGTCGGAGAGACTGAAGTCAAGGAAGTGACCCCCATGCCTAGCAGCAAACTCCGTGACAAGCAACTGGTTGCTTGTATTGCCTACATGAAAAAGCATCACGAGGGACAGATCCGTAAGGCCACGGGCCTGCCATACTACATTCACCCCTTGGGGGTTCTCGAACTCATGGAAGAGGCACCGTTCTTCTTCCCCACCCGGGACAAGCTCGCTGCCTTGCTCCATGACATCCGAGAAGACTCCCCCGGCTTCAATTGGGCGGACGTGGTCCAACAGTGGGGCCACTATGTTGCGGGGGCCGTGTGTTTGCTCTCCAAGGGTAAGCTCGGAGAATCGAGTCCAGCGGTGTATTTCAACATGCTTCGACTTTCCCACCCCAACGTCATTGCCATCAAGCTCTTGGACCGGCTCCAGAACACAATGGACTACAACGCAATGTCCAACGCGGACTGGCTGTTCAAGTACGTTGAAGAAACCGTGGAACACGTTTGCCCGTTGATTCAGATCATGGTGATCAACGGGGCTAACATCTCGGGCGGGTACTTTACTCTGGGTACTTGGATCGAAGATCGGCTCATGGCGAACCTTCACGGAATGCGGACCCGTGCCTATGAGTTGAAGGCTCTTGCTGAAGGACAAGGTGGCGAAGATGCCTAACTTTGTTCGTGTTCTCCCGTGGACACGCTGGGTAATCGAAGCGGGGCAGGATCGTTTCAACAGTCCTTTCATTGCCCTTGCTCGACTTGCGTCCCTGGCCACGCCAGAACTTCCAATGTTATCAGGACGGGAGTTTCGAGTTACTTGGGGCGGCTGGTGGTGTACGCCTCACATTGACAGGCACACGGCGGCTGTCGGGCGGCTTTGGTTAGAATGGGGTTGAAATGCAAACTTGGATCACCTCTGATACCCATCTGGGACACTCCAGGATTATCCAGTACACCAACCGTCCTTTCCCCGACGTAGGCGCCATGGACGAGGCTCTGATTGCTAACTGGAATGATCGAGTCAAGGATGACGATACGGTGTACCACTTGGGGGACTTCTGCTTTGGTCCAACACGGGTAGCAGTCGCCTACTTTGCTCGGTTACGTGGGGATATCCGCATCCTCGGAACCCCCTGGCACCACGATAAGAGTTGGCTTCCTAACCCAACATGGTTCAACGCACTCCAGAGCCTTTCTGGGCACACGGTCAAGATCCTTCCCCCAATGCACGTCCTTCTATTCCAGAAGTACAGCAATGACCCCGAAGGACGCCCCGAAGGACGCCCCAAACCTGTGGTGCTCTGTCACTATCCGATTGCCAAGTGGGATCGATCCCACTATGGCTCATGGCACCTCTACGGGCACTGTCACGGACAGTTTCAGAATGGGGGCTTGTCAATGGACGTGGGGGTTGACGCCACCTGGTACAAGGGACCGGATGCCATGCAGTACAAGCCGATTTCCATTGATGAAGTCGCCTGCTGCATGGCGGAAAAGCAACAACGAAGGACGGGCATCTCCACCTAAATAAGCTATCCTGTTGCTTTTGTGTGGCTTAGTCATGCCACCTGTAGAGTAGTAACCATCAGGAGGCCCCGACATGGGACTTGTTGAAAGAATAGCCGCAACCTACATGGGATTGAACATCGAAGAGAAGGACGGGGAAATCCTTGTCTCCGGTCCCTATCCCGTGATCCAACCCTATCTGGCGAAGCTCAAGTCCCTGAAGTTTCGATACAACGGAACGGACAAGTCCTGGAGACACCCGAAGGCTCCCCGACTTGATGTCGAAGCCGTCAAGGTCAAGTTGTTCGGTACGGAGAAAGATCAAACGGCAAAAGCCGAGGTCGAGCAGGCGAAGGCTCAAGAAAGAGCCGAAACACGTCAACAACTCCTCACCGAAGCTGCCGAAGCAATGCAGAAGTTCCCTCACGACTTCGAATCCTTCACGGTGGCAGCGTCCCCAGGGGTTCTCCGCATCCAAGGGGAAACCTATCCCCTACGGACAGACTTCGCCGCTGCGGGTTTCCTGTGGAAAACCGATGCCTACGAGGTACACGCCGAGTGGACTTCCCCAGAGAAACTGTCCGTTCTTTCTCACCACATGCAAAAGGCGGAGCAAGCATTTCAACATCGCAAAGACGAGGTTCTCAAGGCAGTCAAGGAATGGACTGAACCCGGGGCCTCCCTGCAAGTTGAAGGCAGATACCTGACCATCAAGCTGACTTGGGGGTATCAGATCCACTTCAAGAGCATCTTCGATCACTTGCACGGTACAAACCAGATACCTTTGATTGGGATAACCCCCCGGCAACTTCAATCCCTGGCGGCGGAACTCCAAGGACAACGACAGGAGCGGTTGAAGAAGGAAGAGGAAACCCGCACTCGGCAAGAAGAAGATAAACGTAGGGGGATCAAACGAGTCCACCGACTCACCCGCCCTTATCAAGTTGGGGAAGTCTTCGAGATAGAGGGCCAGGCCCTCACCGTGGAACGGGGCGTGGAGAAGCAGTGGTTCGACTCTGAGGATGCCATGAGCTTCGGGATCATGAACATGGAACGCTCTGGTTACGTCTATTATGCTACCGCCCGACCTTCCACCCCAGAGGAAATGGATAAGGCGGGGATCACACAACGTCGGCAGGAGCGTGTGAAAGCACAAACCCGCGCTCAAGTAGTCAAGACCCTGGGGGAGACAATTCAGAAGGAAGGAACCATTCCCCCGGGACAGCATCGGTTGCCCCCCGCCTTCTACAAAACGGACGAACGACTGATCGCCTACGGTGGGGGAATGTGGTTCGTCGAAGACGGCTCCGATGTCTGGTACGTAGAAAACCATGGGGCGGACGGAGATGCCTGGGAGTTTAACAACGTAGTAACCGGCGGGGCAGGTGCCATCGGTTGGCGTGTCCGAATCACGCCAGAGATCCAAGTGCTCATTGACCAGATCAAACAAGGCTAACGAAAGGTCCAACATGAAAGTTCTTGCTTTTCTCTGTCTGCTTGCGGGTTGCAGCAACTATGGGATGCTTAAAGCATCCGAAGATCAGGTGGTGTGGATAGTGGATCTTGGATCTACAACAGGGCGCCCCTATATTTACAGGTGTGTTCCAAACAAGTTGCCGGGTTCTCCTGTTTGCACAGAAGTATCTTGGCTCAAAGAGGCTCCGAAGCAATCATTCATGCGGTAAAAGGACTTTCGGACATGGATTCCAACACCCTTCCTTCAGGAACCGAACTCGCCCCTCACGGCAAAGTCTGGGTGTGTCAAGCCTGCGGGAAACGATCCCGAACTCGATATGGCTTTGACACGAAGAAAAACCGTGTCTGCGACCACGGTTGGGACGAATCGTGTATGATGAATTGCGAACTGGTGACCGATGTGAGTGAAATGCTCGGG
>Ga0209518_1001345_pt1 | contig 26819 bp, 44 predicted proteins | sample RifGroB1_FD_183993 | JGI IMG/M metagenome (GOLD analysis project Ga0209518, IMG submission 183993) | Groundwater microbial communities from Rifle, Colorado, USA - Groundwater B1 (SPAdes) (version 2) | ecosystem: Environmental > Aquatic > Deep subsurface > Groundwater | place: Rifle, Colorado...
TCAAATTCTTTCTTTGGTTTAACCTACTCAAAAATTCTTTCTTGGTTTAACCTGAAGCGCGCGATCCTGTCGACCTCGATCCCCCTAAAGGGGGGGGACTTTGAGGCGATTTGGATCTCGGGCGAGAAAGGTTATATTATAGATGGGGAGGGGATAAAGAGTTCTTTACATAGACGGGGGACGAGATGACTCAAGGCAAGACCTTTGCCGAGTTACGAGCCAAGCTTCCCGAGCGAGTTAGAGTTAAGATGGCTGTAAAGCCTACGAGAGAGACAACCAAACCTAACTTAAACAAGGAAGTCTTAGGAAGTATCAGGCTTAATACTGGGAACCGAGTTAAAGTTCATCAGTATGAAGACGGGGTGATAGGACGCAAGTATGATGCTTGGCGAGCAAGAAGCAAGTAGATCGCTTGGAGCGTGTGGTATAGATAGGGGTTCGATTCCTCTACGCTCCACTAAATAGTACGGATTTCCCCTTCCAAGCAGGGACTTGGCGCAAGGAATCTGGCGAACAAGAGGCAAGCTACGATCAAGTAAGGCGTGAACGTAGTCCAAGTTAAATTAATACTTACTAATCTATAGTCACTTTCTATAGTGCTGCCGAGAGAGTAGAACCTCTCGGACGTCGAGCTAAGGCGTGATAAATTAGCTAAATACTTTCCTCTTTAGTTTAGCCTTTGCCGACGGCAAGCGGGCGAAAGCTTGTTTGAGCGGATAGATTCGAAGTCGGGCAAAGGCGCAACTTCGAAAGAAGTAAAACTAAATAAACTAAAGAAGGGGAACTAAGATGGTTGGATTAGATCTACGTCCTTGTAGCCCAGAGGGACGAAAAGCACATCACGTTCGACAACTCGCAGGTCGATTGAATATTGACGCTGAACGAATTCAAGCTGAACTTGAAGAGATGGCGGTTGATAACGCAAGATATCAAGTTGGAGCTCTTGAAAGTCGAATCAAGGCACTTGAACAATGTTTCGGATTGCCTGATTAGTCAAGCTTGGAGCTTGCGAGGGTTCGATTCCCTCGCTTGACTCAACGAACGAGAGTTCGTTAAACTAAAGGAGTGAGAGTAGATTGATGGAGATCGGGAACTTTACTAAACAAACACTCTGAAAGGAGTAAAAATATGGTAACGTTACCGAATCAACTCCGGATTATCATTCCGGCACAATTTAGTAAGTCGAGAGAACTTCCCGCGAGAACACACCCAACTTTAGGGAACGCCAAGTCGGAAGACAGAATTCTTATCCTGAATATGTCGGGAGAACTTGATCAAGCTCAGCTTGATAGAGTTCTGGCGAAGCAGGCTAAGATTGCCTTGAACTTCAGTACGGCGGATGAGCATCCTGAAGACGCTCTCTTGGGCGCATGGAGTTTGACTCTTCCTGGAACGGTAAATCTCTTGTGGTCGGATCTCTTCAGCGCAGCAGAACGGGCTGGCGGCGGCGGGACTTTTAACAAGGTTCTGGCGGTCGCGCGGCGCGTTACGAAAGCCAAGACGGCTACTCAAGAACAAATCGAGACTCTCTCGAGCTATCTCGAAAGTTTCGACTTTGCAGATCGAATCTCGTCCGCGAACGCGGACAGGCTGGCTGAGATTCTTCAGCTGGTCTATGCGGGATACTATGCTGGTATCCTGAATCAAGAAGAAGCTCGCGGACACAAGGCCGCGATTCAGAGAGCGACGACAGCTTTATTCAAGGCTGACCCGCTCGCCTAAGTAAGATCGATAAAACAATCTAAGGTTGCCGGTCTCTAAAGTCTACTCATCTGGAATCTAAGACGGCGCGTTGTCTTAGGTCGAGGGTTCGAATCCCTCTCACTCCACAACGCCGGAAAGTCCGGCGGATTAAATAAACTAAGGAGACGAGGAAAATGACTTTAGAAAGTCTATTAGCTGAATTCTATACTCAAGGAAACAGTTTGAGCATGGAAGACTTACTCTCAGCGAACATTTTTCTGGCGGGGAATGAACTTTCCGGCGGAGAGATCGTTCGAGAGGATGATGGAAGTCTTTCTATCAATCTATCTTCATGGAGATAGAAATGTTTGAAGACTTTGAGTTTTCGAGCAAACGCTCGACGGAAAAACTCCAGCATCTAAGAAAGTTTGCAACCAAGCAGACTCTCGGAAACGGATCGAAGATGATCGAGAGAGAGCAGAAGGCTTTAGATTCCTTCAGCGACAGAATGAAGCTCGGCGGAATCAAGCTTCCGAGAGGATGCTTTCGACTTGAGATTCTAAAAGATCGGAAGGTCTTCAGGATAAAGATCTTGAAGATCACGAAAGGAGATCTTCTGAGCTTAGGCAAGATCGCGCTCGCGGGGTTGATTGAAGATTCTCCGTTGAGCGAGTTCAGCCTGAGAGCTGAAAGTCGACAGGAAGTTATTCTGATGCCGCCGAGACTTCGATTTGAGATAAAGAAACATGCGAACGTCGACTCGAATTCAAGACTGGGAGGTTCGCTTGCGTGAACAAGATAGAGAGGAGAGCGGGAGATTGGAGAAGGGGTTGAACTTGATCCGATCTCCTGCTCGTGTGAATGGATCAGGTTCTCGGAGATCGGAGAAGGTGATTTCGGATTACGGATTACGCTGTGTAAAGAGAGTGAGATTTGTGGGAGATCGAGAGGAAAGGAGAATGAGAAAAAAAGACCTCTAATTGAATTTAATATATATATATATATATTATGTCTATTCTTTATTATCTTATGTTTATCAATCTCATACGCAAGTTTTAGAGGCTCGTTGTAGCCAGCGTAATCCGTAATCGGAAATCACTTGATCCGATCTATAAGAACATGATCCTATCTAAGTTAATTTAAATAAGAAAGGAAGGAAAAGATGAAGATTAAAGAAGTTGGCTTCACACACGCAGAACTAAGCATGATGAAGGCTCTGCTTGACTACGAGAATCACTACGATCATGCTCAGCTGTGGATATCGATCGTCGGAAGTCTCCTTACGAAAGTCTCTGATCTCAGAGATACGCTTGAAGATAAGCAGATTCTTATCTGTAAAATAAAGAAAGTAGTCTAAGATGCCCGCTTATTCACAAGAACGTACGATGTTCTTCAGGCTGATTGTCATAGACTTAGGGATTAAGAAATCAGTCAAGGACGCTCGAAGGAAAGTTCAACACTTTCAAATAATTTATCGAAACGACTTCTATGGAGAGGCACGAACTTATCTTGAGTTACCGGCTGGATCGACTGTCGCTCAGGCAGTCAAGCAGTCGGCAGAAAGGAAAGAATTCATTGTCTAAGAGAAAGTCAACCAAACTCTCGGTCGCACTCAAGGGACACCCGACCGAGCAATATCGATACGAGAGTCCTTATTCTGAAAGTCATACGCAAACAATCCTCGTGAATAAGATCGAAGTTATTCTTGAACTCTTTATCACTAACGACAAAGTCGATCTCTTTATTGCGAGTCCAAACGAACGTCAACTAAATAAACTCCTAAAGGAGAAGCTAAAGAATGCCTGACAAAACAATCCCGAAAGAATTTTATCGTCCCGCTGATCGAACGATTGGTGAGAATGTAGATTTCAAGGCAATTCTCGTGATCGAAGACTTCGAACGTCGCCCAACAAAGCAGAATGAACGGAGAGTCTCAAATGCACTCTCGACTGCTGTTGCACTTAGAAGAAAGGTTCAGTAAGATGAAAGCTCCCAAACCACTCAACTTCAGTCGAGGTTCTGCAACAAAGAAAGGCAAGATTCCCTTGACAAGACTCGACTTCAGACAGACTGAGATTGAGAAAGATGCCCGTCGACTTGCTCGACAGACTCTACGAAATACTCAACGTAACAAACTTAAAGGAGAAACCGGTGATCCATCCCGCTGATCAATATGATCTCGAAATTCTGTTGTCTTGGCGAGACACACGTCCGAGCGTCCGTATTTCAATCTATGCTCGGTCACTCGGACGAAGATACATTTGTAGAGATCCTCGCAGTATCGAACAGATTCGAGACTTTCTTGGAAGAACTACGTTGTCTGCAAAGCAAACTCTCTCGAGAGCACGAGATCTTTATCTACATAATTATTCTGTCCTCAAGTCTGTTTGTGAGGCAGATCGTTTGATGAGAGAGTGGGAGAAGATATGAGCTATCAAACTTGTCCTTGTGGAGGAACTCTTCTTACAGATCCAGACAACGATAATATCCACTGTGATTGGTGCTCAGCCTCGATGGGTTATTACTCTTTACTTGACTTCCTTAGTCAAGAAGAACAAGAACGTCGTCAAGATGAGTTAAGACTTTGGAAACTGGCTTTCGAAGTAGCCAGAGGAAACAAATGAGAATTCCTGATAACTTTTCAACCCGTAAGTCTCTGCTTGACTGGATAGAGAAAACTATCCGAAAGATAGAGATTTCTAAGAAAGATCGACAGATTCTTCTTGGAGTTCTTCACAGGGTTATTAACAAAGAAGAGCTATCTAATAATCAAGAAAACCAGATAGCTCGGTTAACAAGGAGGTTCGGATGATCTGGAAAAGGTATAAAGGCAAAGATCATGTAGGACTTGGACTTAAAGAATCTGCGTGGAAGCGGTATTACTACACGATGGTTCAAGAAGGTGATTCCATTCATATATCGGAAATTTACGAAGAAAAGATTAGACCTGGAATATACTTTCAGGGTTTTCCCACACCTGTTCTTCATCCTCGCATAACCATCAAAGAGTTCAAAGCTTTCTGTCTCAGAGTTGAGACTAAGTTTAAAGGGCAAGGACTTATACCAACTTATCTACTTGCTCCTGAAGAGGAGCCGGATTGGTGTATCCGCTTGGAGGCTGCCGAACGGATTGCGGTGGATCGCATCGACCATCTCCTGACTCCCGCCGAGGAACCGGATTGGCACACACGCCGAATGATTGCCAGACGGATCGCAGTGGAGCTTCTAACTCACCCTTTAACTCTCACCGAAGAACCTGACAATGGTATTCGTTGGGAGGTTATCGACCGGATTGCAATTAAGTATTTAACTCGTCCTCTAATACCAGCTGAAGAGCCTGATAAGGTTAATCGCCAGATGGTTATCAATCGAATTGCTAAGAAGAGCCAAAAACCAAAGAAACCTAAGCAAGATGCTACGTCAAAAGTAGCAAAAGAAAGGGATTGAATTGACACTATCCAAAGACTATCTGTTCGCCTTCAATCAAGGTGAGTTGCATATTGTCTCATCACGAGAAATGCTTGGAGCTTACCACGATCAAGCTATCTGTGGGAAGATCATCTGGCTCGGCAACGAGCATTATCATTCACAGGCGGACGGGCGTAGCTGCTGTCTTGCCTGTAGGCAAACATACGAAAGAAAGGGGCTGAAATGAGCAACATCAAGAAGGAGAAGACAATGAAGATCAAACCTAATTTCCTAAACGAAGGCTGGTGGATTGAATTCGATTCCGACCCTGACATTGACGGAACACCTATCTTAGCAGATATACCAGGTGAAGATTGCTCTATCTGCATTGCCAGAGTCTTCGAAATTGACGAGTTTGACTATGACCGAGCCCTACTCATGGTTGCGGCCCCCACAATGAAATCAGCGTTAATCAAGGCACTATTGTATTGCGGACACCTCGAAAGAATTTGCGCAACCTACGGCGTTCCCGATGGTAACGATAGCGAGGTACTCAATGCGATACTTGGAACGGTTAACGCTCCAGAAGGGCGAGAGGTTATGCTGGAGATTATGAATGCACTCGATCACACCGTGATTGTAAGTGTATCTCAGTAATAGTCAACACATACGTGAAAATACCAGCAAATGAACACCTTCAACGCCTTCTTATCTTTAGTTGAAATCTTCTACTTGAGATATGAAGGAGAAACAGCTCTCTGTTACATCATGCTATTGCTTTTCATAGTTTGTGTGATAAGAGACATAACCATAAACACACCAGAAAGAGAGTTAGAAGAATGACTCAGTTCCAGATTCGAGTAACTCACTTTGGTAAGTTAGTTGCTCAAGAGACGACTTCACACTCTGAAACCGCTCGACTTCAACGAATGGTAGCAGAGCTAACAGACCTAAGTGGTTCTCAAACCGATCTCTATCTACGGCGGAGTCTGTTGATAGGAAATAGTGAGATCGAGCTAACCAGAATCCAGATCCCCGATGCTGACCCTATGCAGACGGTTGAGGATCTTAGACCGAAGGCTCTTCCTGAAGAGCTACAATATAACGAAAACGGAGGTTAATATGTATGAAGACCAACAAGGCTATCTACAAGAAGAAGACTGTTTTATCTGTGGCTATGGGATACCATCAGGTGAGTTTATAGTCATTCCTTCAAACAGTGAAGATGATAAGGTTGTTCACATAACCTGTCTTCTTAATAGCATACCAAAAACAAGAGAGATGATCTTTCAACTCCAGAGACATCTCAACACAATGAAAGGAGCTTAATATGTCTGATTGTCATCAAGCTAATCTTCTTCTTGCTGGAAGTTATCAGTCTCAGGAAGGTTTCTTTCTCTGCAAGATCTGTGGACAACGTACTTCTGTCTATTTCTTATTAGAAGAGTTCGGTATCTGTTACCCCGAAGGCTTTCTTCCAGAAGAGATCTTTATCGATACGCCAGAAGAGGCTTGGAAGTAACAAAACATGACTAAACTTGAGCGAACTTTCTTAATCATTCTTCTCTCTATCTGCATCTTAATCAATATCTTCATATTCTGGAGAGGTTAATAATGACAGATAGAAAGCACTCTCAAGAAGAAACTCACTCAATCCGCGTTTCTAATCGAGACTGGGCGAGACTTCTCATCTACTGGAAGTCTCAAGGAGTAGACTTCGAGGATCGAGCGAGTGTTCTTCGAGAGACTTACCAAACCTTCTTGAAGGAACACAACGTCCGAGAGATAACAAATCTCGAGGCGGAAGAGATCAAGGCTGAAGAGACCTACGTTCGCCGTCCGAGACAAAAGATAATGCACGAGATCTATGCACGAGCAAATACGCGTAGAATCGAACAAGTGCGAGAGCTTCTGCAAACGCAGACCGCAAGCTCAGACGAAATACGATCTGCGCTCGAAAATCTACCAGTGGAGGAAGAATGACTAATAAAGATCTTGCAGATCTGATAGATCACGTGATAGACGATCTTGTTTCATCACTTGACTTCTGTCACCCAGAGCTAAGAACCTTTCATATCAACGAAAGGAAGTCTATCTTATACGAAGCACTCAGACAGCAAGAACAGATAAAAGAGGAGGAAGAATAAATGTCCATCGAACTAAAGAACGCAGATGCTTTCGTCGAACTTCCGCTCCTCGCGGCAGACTCCGTCGACTTGATCGTCACAGATATCCCCTACATGTCTTATGCAAGTCGAGGCAAGACGAAGAACGAAATGCACGGAGTCTTCGACGAGAAAGCATTCTATCTCGTCGCTCAGCTTCTCTATCGAGTTCTGAAACCAACTCGACATATCTACTACTGGACACAAGAAGGTGAACCTTACATCCGGTCGATTCAAAGTCTTCAATCTGTGGGCTTCAGCATCAACCGAACGCTCGTTTGGACAAAGATAAACCAAACAAAATGTGGGGACTTTGCTCAGACTTATCCATCTCAACTTGAGTTTTGTATCTTCGCAGAGAAGATTTCAACCTCTGGAGGACGAACTCGGCTCAACGGAGCCCTTCACTCAAATCTTCTGAGTGAGTTTCCAAACATTCCTGCAGAACGAATGGTTCACGAAACACAAAAACCAGTTGGTTTAGCAGAACTCTTTATAAGTCGAAGCTCAGTCGGAGGAGAGCTTATCCTCGATCCATTTGCCGGAAGTGGATCGACGGCATTCGCCTGTCGAAATACCGGACGAAGATTCTTGGGGTTTGAGATAGACGAAGCTCACTTCAAGAAGACAGCTTTCAGACTTTCACTTTAGAAAACAAACAAGAAAGAACAAGAAAATGAACCACAACTTCAAAGTCGGAGACAAAGTCTGGCTCGTTGCATCTCAGAGATGGTCAACGATCATAGACTTTCCAATCGCGAAAAATGGTAAAGGATATATTCAAGGTAGGAACTTTCTTATTGCACAAGAGGATATATCTACTCGAATCTTATCAACAACAGGATATCTTGCCAAAGAAAAAGAGCAAATAGACAGAAAGATGAGAGAAGAAGGCGAACGCTTCCTTGCGAACCTTGAAGACCCACCAGTCGAGTTTCAAGTACTTTGCACCAAATGTCAGACACCAGCTAAGCTTTATCAAGACGACGAAAGTTATGGAAACGAGTGTGTCGTTCACGCATACTGTCCCTCGTGCAAGTCGGATCGGATCATGTTCAGCGCATGATCGATTCCCAAAAAACTTGAGCTCTCTCAAAAGTATTTTTGGGACGCTCAAAATAAGTTGAGATCATATTTGGATCTCGTGAGTGATTTAGGTATATTACTTGTTGAGATCCTTACACAGGAGGATTAATACGGTCGCCTCTCGACCACTCCTCACCTCACTCAATAGGAGACTAAGACAATGATTCACGCACGAGAAGACTACAATCGAATCCAAGATCCTCTTGGAAAGATTGGTGCAGACGAACCTGTATTTCTAATCAGATCAACAGACGCAGTTGGTCCAGCAACCATCAAAATTTGGGTGCTACTCGTTGAAGTTGTAGGTGCTCATGCTTCAATAATTGAACACGCGAATGATCATGCGTGTTTGATGGAAGAGTGGCAAGCTGAGCACCTTGATGACGTTCATGTCCCAGATTTACCTCAGGAGGAGACTAAATGAAGCCTGTCGAATTAAAAGTAACCGAACGAGAGACCGGAGTCAGCTTCTCCGGAACTTTTCTAACCCCAGAAACTCTCGAAGAAGCTCAAGCTGCTTACGGAGAATCTGTTATCTTATTCTTGATCGAGTCTCGTCTAACTACAACGCTCCGACACAAGGTCGAAGTTATGCTTACGAGACGAAAGTCACTCGCCGAAATCCAAGAGACACTCAACGCTTGGAAACCAACAATCCGCTCCGGCGGAAGGATCACGGAGAAGATGATCCGAGCGGAGAAAGACCCAGCAGAACGGGCAAGACTGATTCAGGTCTTCACCGAGCAGATGAATCAGCTGGATGATATCTAAGACTCTCAGCGACGAGGCGCATAAGATGACGGACAGTTAGATACGAGTTATCTATGTCTGACCAAAAACAGACGCACTCGCGAAGTAAAGTCTTAGAGCTTGACCCTTAGCTCAGTCGGTAGAGCGGGAGTTTGAAGGACTCCGCGTCGTTGGTTCGATTCCAACAGGGTCAACAAACCCAAAAAAATCCTTAGAAAGGAAAAGATGCACTACAAATGGAAGATCGGAACTGACATCAGTTCTACAGAATGCAAAACCTCAGTCACCTTATTCGAAATCTTCCCAACGGGAACAGAGGGAGAGTTTCGAAGGGAGATTATTGCAATCTTCTTCGGAGATGACCTCAAATCTGCACAAGAGAAAGCTCGTGACTTTACGACTATCGCTAACACGAGACGAGAACTCATCGCCTGTCGGAAGAGAGAAAGCGATAACGCTTGGCAGAGAGCCGCAGAAAATCATCATCTTCAAGGAAGTTAAGATGTCAATCCAACTGATCGAACGTCACGAAAGCTTCACAACATACGACAGTAGCAAGCTTCAAGAATGGCTGTCGTGTCCTCGAAAGTTCATGCTTAAATATCGTCTTGGCATAACCACAGAGTTTGAAAGTCTCGACATTGTTCACGGCGACGCCATTCATCGAGGAATGCAAGAGATCTATCGAGCCTTCGGAAAGCGTCAGAAATACTCAGACGGATATGAAGCCGCGATGAATGCCTATATCAGGCGATATTCTCAACGATATCCCTACGACGACGATTGGGTGTATAACTCTCCAAAGTCTCCAGAAGGAGCCCGAGAGTGTTTTCTTCAGTATCCTCACGAATATACGGAAGATTCCTTCAACCTAATCGACACTGAAGCTTATGGAGATATTCCAATTTCCAGCACTCGAACCCTGATCGGAAAACTTGATTTGATCGTAGAGACAGATGAAGGAATCCTGGTCGTAGATCACAAGACCAGTAAAAACTCACTCTCGCAGATCGGAATCGACGAGTTCGAGCGTTGCATCCAGTTCAATACTTACAATCTGCTTGGTCTTCTCTATACAACAGCAAACGGTTATCCAAAATCCACCTTCAAAGGTGTAATGGTTAATCATATTGCCTTCAAGCAGAACCCAAAGCTCGGTTTGAATGTTGAGTTTCAGAGATTCTACGTTCGCAAGACAGAAGCTCAACTCGACAAGTTTATCGGGCAGGCAAACAAGATCATCGATGATATCGAACGCGAAACAGAGATCTTGCTAAGTCTTGATTCTTCAAGTCTCAAGAAAAGTCTCGACTGCTTTGTAGAAAATCCAAAGAACTGCACAGCATACTTTCGCCGTTGTGAGTTCTTTGACTTCTGTCAGAGTCATAATAATCCGCTCCCGCTCTTTCTTGGCAACGACATCCAACCAGGCTTCAAGAAAGAGTTTTGGGATCCACGAAAGAAAGAAGAGAAAAACTAATGCTATCATCAAAACCGTCGATAGGAACGCGACCCGCCATTCAACAGGCTCCACCTCCGTCAGTCGTCAAGAAACCCCTTTCTAAAGAAATCGAGATCTTCGGACGCAAGCTCGAAGGTGAAGAAATCTCGCGGCTCTTCTTCAGTCTAAAGAAAGAGGTCGAGGCAGTCGATCCTCGCTACATTCGAGCAATGGTCATTGGAGCAAAACACTCAGGAAAGACTCGTAGTGCAATCTACACACTTCCACGTCCGATCTGTCTCTTCGCCTTCGATCCAGACTCCGAGAGAATGGTCAAACAAGAATGGCTTGAGACTGGTGAAGTTGTCGTCGTAAGGTTCTACGGAGACGATCCAAGTGCACCCTCAGCGTATCGACGCTACGAGCAAATCGCCCGCGAGTGGAAAACAAACGGAGTCTTCAACTACTTCGCATCTCTTGTGATCGACAGCTTTACCACACTCCAAAACATACATCTGCTTCAAATTTCTTTCGAAGATCGAGTGAAGAAAGATAATCTCCTAAAATCCGATCCGAACTCACGGGTCAAGCGTCGCCTCGATAATATGCCTGAGCTGAAAGACTACAGCACACTCAAGACAAATTCGATTCTTGAATTCATGAGTCTCTGCGCTATCCCTTGTCATATTGTCTTAACGGCACACGTGAAGGAAGAAAACATCTACGAGGAGGAAGATGATCTCGTGCCAAAAGTCCGGACGATGCTTAATGCAACCCCCGCACTCACGTCAAACATCCCGCCGCTCTTTGGAGAGGTTTATCTTGCTCAAGAAACCATCAACAATAATCCGAAGAAAGGAGAAGCTCGAATTTCTTATACTTGGTTGACGGAAAAAACGAACGCCCTCAGGAGCGTTCCACTCGGCACTCGCTTCAATGTCGAACAGGAGCTTGTCGCGAGGAACGAACCACAGGACTTTCGAGCACTACTGAAGAAGGTCGGGTATTTCTATCAAGACAAACCATTCATCAAACCTAAGGAGTAAGGAGATCTCTGAAAGATCTTCGTTAGGTATGATGCAAAGGCTAAAGAAGCAAGAACCAAGAAGCAACCGTCGAGTGAGCTAAAAACCTCGACAACAAACAAACCAAACAAAAGGAAGAGACAATGTCAAGACGTCAGTCAGTAGAAGTCGAGAACGAGGAACTACCAACGCAACCCCCAAGTCTAAGCATCCTCGATCTCAGTCAAGAAGAAGTCGAAGGAGCCGTAGGCTTTCATCCGGTCGAACTCGAAAGTCCTACTGTCTATCCAATGTCCGTATCGAGAATCATCTACAAGTTCTCGAAGAAAGGTTCCCCGATGCTTCGGATCTCCTGTCGCCCACTTGACGACGAAGATCCACTCATCGAAACGATCATAACCTACACAAACCTTCCGTTCCAGAACATGAAGCGCGAACAACGAGAGATGCGAAACCTTGCCCTGAAAGAACTCGCAACGAGTCTCAATCAGAACATCGGTGAGTTTCTTTCAGTTATCCAATCCGCCCACTCCGAAATCACGGAAGAGACAGCATTCGAAGGTGTCGAGATCGAAGACTTCCGAGATCTCTTGGGTCACGCGATCATCACCTACGAAGAAGCCTCAACCTATAAGGACGAGGACGGAGTTCTGCATGAGAGTCCGGCACGGAACAATGTCAAACGGTGGATCATAGCTAACGGTTAAGATCGCATCAGGTTCGAAACATGATCCAATCTTGCCCGCCGGTTTGCGACTACAAAAGAGTAGATCGGCGGGTGAGACTATCTTAAGAAAAGGAATCTCGTGGAACTTGATATCTTTCAAACAACCCTAACCCTTGCGTCTCTCGTTGGTGTAGTTGCAAATATCTACCAGAAGCAATACTGCTTTATCATCTGGGCATTCACAAACTTCACTTGGATGATAGTAGATTGGCGGGCAGGACTGCCGGAACAATCAGCCTTATTCGCCATATATTTTCTTCTCGCCATCTGGGGACTCTATAAATGGAGAAAGAATTAACATGACAAAAACATCAATCATGTTGTCTGGTGATAACTGGGCATTCTGGGAAAAGCTCCCGCATGGCTTCAAGGGTCGCTTGATCAACTATCTGATGAACGAAGCAAGAAAAAAGCTTGGTGAGTTTCCTACACATGAAGCTCAGCGAGACTTCCTTGCAGAACTCATCCCCGACAAGACTGGAGGATAGAATGGACTTAACGAACATCTTTCTATCCTCCAGCTACGAACACAGACTTGAGATCGTGCGGGGAATCAGAATGCGTCGTGAACTTCGGACAGAACGCGCCCTCCGCGCAGAACGAAAGCAACTCGACCTATCGAGCGTTCAGACTGGTCGCGTTAAGAAACAGAAACCGACCCGTGAGCAAGTGCTCAACAATCTTCAAAACCTTCTAAACTCGGATGACTTATAATGCCCAAGACAACACAAGGCTCTATCGAGCTAAAGATGATCATCGTATCCGACCGGATGCGGCAAGATTTCGGACGAAGGACAAAAGAAGCTCCAGCAGAAGGTCGCCGCGAGAGCTTCAACGATCTCAAGAAAAGCATCCAAGAACACGGTCTGATCCATCCAATCGTCGTAGCAGTCGACGAAGAACCTGGAGCCTATCAACTTCTTGCTGGCGGACGCCGCTACGAAGCATGTAAGGAACTCGGTTGGAAAGAAATCCCTTGCCACATCTATCCTATCGAAACATCAACCTTCGAAGCTAATATGATCGAGCTTCTTGAGAATATCGACCGGAAAGATATGACCTTTATGGAAGAAGCACGAGCGAGAGTTCGACTTGACAAGCTTTTGAAGGAACAAAGAGGTGAACTTCCTCAAGGTGTCAACAAGAACAGGAAAGATGGAACGGTCGATACAAGACACTCGACTAAGGATACTGCAAAGTTCCTTGGGATTGATCAAACAGTTCTCAACCGCGACATCGCCCTTGTCCAAGCCGCTGATATTTTCCCAGAAGAGATTGGAAAAGCCTCGACGAAAGCTGCGGCACTTGGAAAGCTTCAGAGAATCAAGTCTGAGGCAGGACTTCCCACATCATCCTCTGCTCCAACCGAGCAAGAAGATCTGCTGAGAGTCGCCCTCAAGACGAAGCCTTGGAAGAAAACAGACTGGCGAGACTCGAGAGAGAAGCTTAAGACTTGGGGAGCGAATCTTGTGATCATTACGAAGCCCGTCGAGTCTGATGAGCTCGTGGAGATCGTCTCAGTCCTTGGTCCGAAGGCCTGGGTTATTTGTCTGGGTGAACGTGCCGAAGCTGGCTTTCGAGACATTATCTGGACTTGGACAGCGGTCGCCGGAGGTGAACCTCAAAGACTCCAGGAGAACTATCGATATTTTTCCTATCGGCTTGTCGGAGCAGCGGTCATCAACCTCAAAGGTCACTCAGCTATCTTCAGCTGTCGAAAGAGCCCACCGAATGTAAGGCTGGCGGACGACGAGCTTCCAATCGAACTCTATCAAGAACTGATTCAAGTCTTCGTCAATCCATCTCACGCAAGAATCTTCCTGCCTTACGCGGAAGAAGGAAATGCTCTCCTTGCCGCGACAAACCTCGGAGCCGCCGCTTTCGGGTTCTCGACAGATGAAAGATTCTACGAAAGCTATTGTAAGAAGATTGATATCTTCAAACCTGGACAGTATACAAGCTTTCCAGGAAGTTTAACGAACGTAAAACAGGAAATGGAGGATTTATGACACACGTATCATTCTCAGAAGCTTGTGCTTGTTGGACAACTGGCACAGTCTACGAACAAAGACTCGCATCAAGAACTTTCAAGGAGACCGATATTGCTTATCTCGTAGCAGATGAGCTTGGTTTTCTCTGCATTCAAAGCGCAGACTTTAACCCACGAACTGGGGCTGGATGGGCGGCTCCGATATCTATCCACGATACTCTAAGTATCTGGACATTGGAGGATTTATGACCTACGCAGAAGCGCAAGATCTCGGCTGGAAAGGCAGAGATATCATAGACTTTGCTAACTGGATGAATGACTTAGATGAGCATCTGGTTAGATTCTGCGGGATGACTCACGAAGACCTTCCAGACTTTGACTTTGCTGGAAGTTTTAGTGGTGATGTTGAACCAGAGGAAGTCGCACTTGAGATGATTGAGGAGATAGATTTATGATCCTCAAAAATCCAGATCATGTCTATATGACCTACATAAGCCTCTCTCCAAAAAGATGGAACACAAAGATCCATATTGGAAGGGTTCGCGAGTTTTACTTTCGCACCTTCTGCACAAACACTCCTACATCAGAAGATTTTTTGCCTATAATATCTGGCGATATTCCAAGAGCTCAGATTTGCAAGCTCTGTCTAAAGAGAAGTGGAGAGGAGTATGGAGATGAATAAGACCTTTATCCAAGACGAATCTGGACATCTTGTAGAGAAGAGAGATCCAAGCCTTATCGAGCCTCTCAGTCCAACCATGGGTGAGAATATCTATCTACAGATTCAGGACAATATCGTGATCAACTGCGCAGTTCCTCCAGAAATACTTCATCGTGGTGAGTCCGGAGAACACTCGCGTGTCAAGCGTCAAGAGTGGTTAAGAGGACTCATGCTCGACTACTGTCCTCCACCACGAAACTTTGGGGAGCTTTTCAATCAACATGAGCTGAAGCAGCGGATAGAAACTCAGCAAAAGATCAATAAGTCTGATATCCAGGATGCAGTCTTCGAGGAGATAAGGAAGTGAACGAACACTTCGAATACATGCCTCCTCCAAGAGCTTTCGAGAACTGCTATTGCAAAGACTGCAAGTGGTATGCTCCAGACTTTCGGGCAATGCCAGGACCTTTTGCAGATGATTTCCGTCCGGAACTTATCAAACAGAAGATCGGAGATTGCAAAATTCAACTTGACTTTCGTTTTGCGCAAGTCCGGTGTAAGAAAACCCACGAAAACTGGGGATGCGAAAGGTGGGAAGCAAATGATTAGGTTCAAATGCTACGAGATCCTCTACTATCATCTCGAAGCACCTCTCGCGAGATATCCAAACGAGTATTTCGAGCGTCACGACAGAACAGAACAACTCTCGAGTCTTCGAGGCTGGATCAAACCCCGCTGTCCTGCGCGTCATTTCGTTCGGATAACGCTAATTCTTCGCGTTGTTGACGGAGACATAGATCGAACCATAAAATACGACGTATCTCCAACAGAAGATCGACCGGATCGACCAAATTATTCCTTACTAAACACCTTAGTAAGTCATCACTATCCACAACTATCAGGAACTTTCTGATGAAACTAACCGACGACAAAATTATCGAAGCTCTATCCCACGGAAAAACCATCTTCGCTCTTGATGAGCCAGATGGAAAGATTGGAGCTGACGGAAGTGTGCTCGTTCGTTATCCTACGGCAGTCTATGCTATCCTTGATCTGATTGATCTTAAAAAAGATAATTGGGAGATAGCAGAATGAATGAATCTACTGAACGAACAAGTCTCACCACACTGATCGACGAAGTAAGACAACTAAGAGCTGAAGTAAGATGGTGTAAGAATGCGATAATGCTGTTTCCATCCTACCTCCTTACTCCTCGTATCATAGTTGATCCCCCAAAAGGAGAAGACACAACCACAAAAATCATGGGAACTGTATCAGGAGATAACGATATCTTAATCTCAGAGGAAATAAAAGAATGAACAACAGAACCCCACAACCTCTTCAGATAAACCGGCGTTTAGCTGAAGCACTTACATCCTTAGCAGGATCTCGGATTCAGAAATCTGCTGTGCTCGAGAGAGGAGAAATCATTGGATATTCTCTCACATCGATAGACGCAGAAAATCAACGACAGATTCTGTTGGACGATTATACTTGGCGGACTTTGCCAGAAAGAAAAACAGATGCTAAATAACAAAGAACTGTTCGAACACTACTCTCAGACTCGTGTAGAGTCTTTCGGAGACCTGAAACGCAAGATTTTGTTTATTGGAGAAGCGCCCGCCGATATCGAATGCAAAGTCGGTGAACCGTTCGTCGGACGCGCAGGTAAGCAACAAGATCATATGAATAATCTTGCTGGAATTCAACGAGACGACGCCCGCTGGACGAACGTATCTAAAGTCCGTATGCCAGGCGACGACATAACGTTCTTTATCGACCTTTCTAAGAAGCCAAGCCACGAAGACTTCCTTAGTTGGATCTCCGGAGATTCTCTCGCACCTCCGAAAGGAATCAATCCACTTTGCCTAAGTTACGTCAAAGAACTCTTCCGCGAGATAGAAATGTTTAGTGGGAACGTAATTGTTCCACTCGGCAACGTCCCTCTCTGGGTTCTGACTGGTCTTCAGCACATCACTAAGCGGCGGGGAAGTATCTTGTCTGCTCGCGGACGGAAGATCATTCCGTGTGTTCATCCATCTGCAATCCTTCGTAGCTTTAGCTTGATCGAACAAAAGCTTGCGATTATCGACCTGCAGAGAGTCAAAGAGGAGTCAAAAACCTCAACCATCTCCTTCATCGATCGAACCTATCGAATCTATCCAACGTTCGAAGACGCTATGCTTTACATAGAAGCTGCCTTCAAACTGCCGCAAATCGGTTTCGATATCGAGGTGATGAAGACAGCCCTCGATGGTATAGAGCTCAGTTGTTTCGGAATTGCACACTCCTCAGTCGACGCTATGTGCGTTCCACTCATCTCAAAGAGTAAGAATGTTTGGAGTGAGAGTGATGAAGTCGCTTTACTTGAGACACTCAGTAGACTTCTTGAAGATCAAAATGTCGTAAAGATCGGACAAAACCTAATGTTCGACAGCAACTTCATGTATAGAAAATACGGAATGATTGTTGATCCAGTTGAGGATACTATGCTCGCACACGCTATCCGATACCCAGACTTTATGAAAGGCTTAGACTTCCTTACGAGATTCTACACTCGCGAACCTTATTATAAAGACGAAGGGAAGGAGTGGGGATCGACCGGTGGCGAAAGAGAAGCAGAGTTCTTTACATATAACTGTAAAGATGCTTGCTTCGTGCTTGAAATCTTCCCAAAAATCATTGCTTCAATAGAAGCACAAGACAGGAGAGCGAGAGAATGAGGCCTAAGAAACATCCAAGAAAGATAGAAATCAAGAGACCATCTATTGTCAAGAAAGAGCAAAACCCAACAAAAGTCAATCGCGAGACCCTCCCCGAAGACATCGATCTTCGAATCATAGACTTTCTTGAGAGTCAGGGTCGGCTGGCAGACTTAATAAATCAATTCTGCATTGAGTTCAAGCTTCGCTTTCCTTTACAAGACGAACTTTCTTTCCGTGCTACGAGTGCGACGGTTGCTATCATCTTCGACGAAGTAGAGGAGGTAACGATTCACTAATGATTTATGCACTATCCTGGCTATTCCTTATCATATAAGGAGATGCAAGATTGAACTCAGTCCAAGAACTTCTTACTGAAACGCTTGATTGGAGCTATCCATGCTTCTACGAACTTCACTATCTTACTCCGTCCAAGCAAGTTGAGCATAGGATAGTCTATCAAGCAGACTCGTTGTTCGACATTCGAGATAAAGTCTCTATCTATCTCGGAGCGTTCAGTCGAGAACCTCATCCTTGTGAAATTCTTAGTCTCTCGTGGAAACGAAACGGAACATTCCAAGAGTGGTTTGGACTCGAACGTCGAAGTGAGACGAAAATAACTAAACCCGTCGACAAGACAGAGATGCTTCGTCGACTTCTTGAAAGTGAGGATTTATGAGATCTCAAGAAGAATGCCTCCAAGAATGGGTAGATAAGAATGATGCCCATCCTCCAAAATCTCGACAAGAGGCTTGGGAAGTTTGGTGTGAACTATCTTATATCAGTCTGTTTCATCTTCCACAAGCTATCATAGATAAGATAACTAAGGACTATATCTATGATCCAACACCAATAACAAAAGAAGATCTTTTATGATAATCCCGAACAATCTTGCGACCTACCAAGCGAATCGTGACCTTATCCCCGTTCTTCTCTACATGCAGACGAGAGGGATAAAGGTCGATACCGTCGGAATGGCTGAAGCTTCGACGAAACTAACGGAGTTGATCAACCTTCGCCAGATCGAACTAAACGAGCTGACTGGAGTCGAACTCAACATCAATAGTCCGAAACAACTGAAGGAATATTTCTACGAGACAAAACGCCTGACTCCATACAAAGACCGAAAATCAGGGCTTCCAACAGTCGACGAGGAAGCACTTACAAGAATCGCTCGCAAGGGCTTTCCTGAAGCTCACCTGATCCTCGAAATTCGTCAGGCAAAGAAACTAAACTCAACCTATCTTCAAGTTGGACTGGGAGAAGACAACCGCCTCCGTTCCAGCTTCGGCTTTACGAGAAGCGGACGCCTAACCTCCAGTCAAGATATTTTTGGTCAGGGACTTAATATCCAGACGCTCCCGCATCCAAAGAAGTTTTATTCTCGGGAAGATCCGGAGAAAGTTTTGTTGAGAATAGACTTTCGCAAGTTCTTGAAGGCAGATGACGACTACATAATATACAATCTGGATAAGGCTCAAGCAGAAAATCGAATCGTAGGATATATCGCACCAGATATCAACATGATCGACGCCTTTGAGCAAGGGATAGATATCCACAAACGGACAGCTTCGATCATCTTCAACAAGCCGGTAGACCAGATATCTGATCTCGACGGCAGCTGTTCTTTAGGTAACGGAACTCGTTCCGAACGCTACTTCGGCAAAGAAGCAAACCATGCTCTAAACTACGGACTTGGAACCAGCCACTTTGCTCTTCGTCTTCAAATCAAAGAAGTTGAGGCACAGATGATCAAGGACAAATACTTCAAAGGTTATCCAGGCGTCAAAATCTATCATAATTGGGTAAAGACAAGGCTGCGAGAGAAGAGAAACTTGATGAACTGCTTCGGCAGAGTCTACGAGTGGCTCGACAGAATTGGAGATGACAACCTAAGCGACGCCCTTTACTTTATCCCACAGTCGAGCGTCGCCGATATGATCAATCGTTGGGGTTTGATCTACATTTGGAATAATCGAAAGACTGAGTTCAGGGGTCTCGAACTCCTGAATCAGGTTCATGACTCTATCGTCTACCAACTTCCAATATCTCTTGGATGGAAAGAACACTGGCGACAGACTCGCCTGATCGTAGATAGTCTCAACAAGCCCGTCGAATGGGGCGGGCGCAAGTTTGTTATCCCAACAGACCTGAAGCTCGGTCTTGATTTTAGTGAGCAGACTGAGCTGAAAGGCAAAAACTTTAACGAAGACCTCTTTCAAGAGGCTTGGAGAACATACGTATGATTCATCAAACAGTCTCTGGGCGAAGGGGGAAGGCATTCTGTGGAACTCTTGGAGTATCGTTCGAGTTTAAGATAGACAAGATTGAGTGCCTTCGTTGCCTTCATGCCTACAGAAATTGGATGTTCAGTAAGAGTCTCCAAAACAACAACGAAAGGGTCGGATACATTCGTGTTTGTCAGAGAATCTGGCAACTTACAGACCTCAAAAAGAAAGGTTCCTCAAGATGACCCTCGAAACTCGTCAATCTATCCTTTCTCAGCTTTTCTCCGAATGTCTTGCGACAAGCGAGGTGAAAGGTGCGGCGTATGCTGGCTCGAAAGACGCACTTGCAAACTTTAAGAAGACCGCAGAACGTCTAAATATGTCTATGTTTGAAGTTTGGGCTGTCTTCATCGACAAGCATCTCTCCGCTATCTTTAATGCAATTGCAGACAATCCAGATAATCCAATCGAGAAAACCGAGAGTTTGCATGGTCGGATTGTTGATGCGATAGTCTATCTTGGAATTCTTGAGAGTATGTCTGTCGAGGTTAATCAAAAAGATCCTTGGACTGTGGATAGTCCTCAAATAATCTGTTCCAACTGTCACTTTCTTAAATCAAGTGGGGTGTGTCTGTGAGCCGCAAATTGAAAGACTGGCATAAAGCCTATCTCGAGTGGACGAACGAAGACGAACCCGCCGAGATCTTTCGGTCTGCATCAGCCATTAGCACTATCGCCGCTTGTATGCAACGAAAATGTTTCCTTACGATGGGTAGAACGACCTTCTACCCAAACTTCTATATGGCACTTGTTGGACCGAGTGGGGTTAGAAAAAGCACGGCAATCTTACCCGTCGAAGTTATGCTGACTGAGATAGGAGTCGATCTTGCGGCGTCGGTAACATCGAAAGAAAAGTTCTTAGATTCTTTTTATCAAATCGGGCAGAAAGATAACTCAAGTCTAACTGAAGGCTCCGGTAAGTTCTGTCTCGACAGACCTGTCGCACCACATTCATCTCTCACAGCAATCGTGGATGAGCTTATCTTATTCCTTCCTCAAAGAGATCTCGATCTCGTAGGATACTTGTTGAGTCTTTACGACTGTAAGGATGCTATCAAGATTGATACCTTCAAGAGAGGAGAGCGTCTGATAGAGAACGCTTACTTTAATCTACTCGGCGGCATCACTCCAGTAGAGTTAACGCAAAGCATGACTGCGGAGATCATCGGAGCAGGACTTCTTGGTAGATTTATCCTCGTCTATCATCCGAGAATCGGGCGCTATAACGCCTTCCCTTTCGAAACAGCCGAAGGAAAGAAGCTTCGCACAAGTCTTGTGCAAGATCTAAAGGAGATTCTAATGCTATCTGGACCTTTCAAAGCGACAGGCGGATATATCGAACGCTTCCTTCCTTGGTATGAGACCGACGAGAATCACAAAAAGTTCGAAGGCACGGTTCTTGAAGGCTATGGACAAAGACGTGGAAGCTTTGTCCACAAATTGAGTATGGTATTTTCTGCCTCTCGTGGCGACAGCCTGAAGGTCACGGAGGCAGATTTTGACCATGCAATGGAATGGATGAATAAAGTGGAGGCTCAGATGCCGAAGGCGATTGGTGGAATCGGGGCGAGTGAGGAAGGAGCTCAGACAGAGCAAGTTTTGAATTTCTTAAGGTCAAGCGGCGGGGAGAAGATATACTTCAACACTCTCCTTGAGAGGTTCTATCGCTCTATCGACGACCAGACTCTGAAGAGAATCTTATTCACACTCGAGAAACTCAATAAGGTAAAGCTAAGTCAGCGGCTTATTGTTGGCAAAGAACCACCTTACAACACTGAAGTTATTGTGAGGTATCAGAAGGAAGGATGAAAGAAGAGAGCCCACAACATTTTTTGTCGTAGGCTCTCTAAACCAGATCGGATCATGTTCAAAACCTGATCCAATCTAACCTCTCGCACGAGCGACCCTCTGCCTGATAGCTTGTCTTAACGCGTCAGAATCTACACCGAGCGTCCGAAGCTTTCCAAGTGTATATTTCTGGAGTCGAGCTTTCGGCTCAGGCAGAGGGACTCCGTTCGAGTGATAGATTGACCGAAAATACATATCATAGTAATACTTCCGATCCTTCCCCTTAAACCCCGCGATAAAGTCTCCAAGAACGACCGGAGAACCTGCAAACAAACCGCCGACTCTCGCAAGATTTGCCATGATCGTCAAGGCTTTATTAATCTGATCTTCTTCCGTTCCGCGACTTCCATCCAGCGCCAGCTTAGTCAGACTAAAAACATCCCCAATAACCTCGGCCATCGTCTCACCCATCTGACCAAGAGGAGTCGTTGTTGTGTAGTCTGCTCTCTTCCCTTCAGCATGAGCTTTGATTCTTAAGGCGAAAGATGTTGGAAGTTCACCAAATGGTCCGAAGAGCATAGTAGAATAACTTTGAATTAGGGTAGTTCCTATCCTACTTGGGTCGAAAGGTGTTATCTCGCTCCAGTAGTCTTCAAGACTCCTATCCGTCAACAAAGCTCCTGGAGCCTTAACGACAGCCTTCTGGACAGTCGTCGCGAGAAGTTTCCAGAGTGGATAAATCAAAGCAAGTGCAAAGACTTCCCAGAGAAGCCATTGCATAGCATTCTTATCTGGATCATCTAACGACCTGAAGACTTTAAGATCCCACGCTGTCTTTGTCCAAACTTTCGTAATGTCTGTTGAGAGAAAGAATATAGAACGGAGGGCAAAATTTCCTTTCTTCGCCTCTCTCATAAGTTTCGGAAGTGCACTCAAGTCAGGAGTAGCTTGAGTATTATCGACAATATACTCAAACTCATCCACGACTCTCTGTTCATTCCATCCTTGATCCTTTCCCCAAGCTTCAACCATAGCGAAGACTCTCAGAATCGCCCGAGAATCTGCGGCTGTGATTGCGGTCATTCCTGTCTTCTTGAACTTATCTAAGACAGTCTCTTCATCCCGCACAAGCTTAGTTCCAAGCGCCACGATATGAGTAGGAGACATTCTCTCAAGCATAGAGGTAGATATACGATACTGATAAAGCCCAGATAGCTTCATCAGTCTATCGTGCAAAGCCGTGAAGTCTATCCCCGCTGTCTTTGCAAAGTATCTTGGAGGAACCCCGCTTGGTCCGAGAGTTGACGAAACAACTCCAAGATACTGAGAAATAACCGACGAGATTCTAAATGCAAGTAGTCCAATCGCCGACGTTCCCAGTCTACGATTTAACGCAGAAGATATAGAGTCTATCTCATCCCTCGTGTAGTATCCGAAAGAATCTGAAATCCATGATCTAAGTCCCCAAAGTCTTTTTGCTCCAGACCCAGTCGAAGCGAGAGTCTCAGAGAACTTCTTATCATACAGAATATTTCCGATAGTCTCCGTAGGTTCTTGTAGGGCTACAAGCGTCGAAACCGCCAGTTTAAGACGTCCGAGAATTTCGAAAGAGTCTTCGATATCAATTCCATCAGCTGAAACTGAAGAAAGGCGTTCCATAAAGAAGGATATCTTACTTGCGTTCGGTCGCATGAGTCGACTTCTTCCAACCGCAGCTTCTGCTTTATCCAGCTCCGCAAGATGTCCAGAGACTATCTCCGGATAGTAGTCTTCTCCGTTCTTATCTAACGCATGTCTAAACTGAATCTTCTCTACCTCACTCGGAAGTGTCTCTACCCAGTCGAGTAGATATTTTCTAAGCACAAGCATAGATTGATGGATAGCATCTGCTAATTGAAGAACTTCAGGTGTTGCCTGAGAGATAAGGTTATCAAGACTGGATTCAAGCAGAAAGCCATTCTCATCTTTCTTATCAGCTGGAATCCACGGCTTATCACCGTCAGCAGAAAGCCTTTCTTTATTCTCTATCTTTCCCCAAAGACCAAACCTTCGAAGTCTCTCTCCTCCACGAGGATCTTTCGCAGTTAGAATAATATGAGCGAAAGTGGTAGGAGACAGCTTGATGGTTCCTCCAGAGAGCAGCTTATACTCTTGTCGATTCCTCCTGACGTTCGTGAGAGTAGATTGATTTGCTGGCAAGGTCTGTTCGAGTGCCTTGTCAGCCTCAACTCTAATCTTCTTAGAGAAACTCTGCGCTCTTCGATAATAGACAGAAATCTTCTTAGCAAGCTCAGATTGATAGCCTAAGATATCTTCCCATATATGGTCAGACCCAAGAAGATCAATCCAGACACTTCTGATTTCTTCAGTTGTAAGGTCTTTTCCTTCTGGAGGAAGATCCGTTCCTACTGAGTGCACACTCTCGACTGCTGGAGTGACATACTCTTCATTCAGCCCTTGTTGTCTTGCAAATATAGAAAGCACATCTGACCTACGAATGTCTCTCAGATATCTTGTCAGCAGAGCAAGCTCATTGGCCGTCAGCATATCAAGTGTCAGCTTCGGTGGTTTAGTCAGCAGACCGGCAAGTTGTTTTTCTTTCTTGCTATCCGAGATCTGCTTCTCTGATATCTTCTGTCTTGTTGCATCAAGCGCACGTTCTGATTGAGCTTCTTCACTCATCCCAAGCCTCGGAAGCCAGATCTCTCGCATGTTCTGAAGATCAACCCGACTATATGCAACATCCGAGAAGTCTCGTTCTCCAGACTTTCTTGGCTGCTGGATCATCTGAAGCTCAAGCAAAGATCCTTCTCTTGTCGAAGCCAACATCTTCTTCTGAACAGCTGACAAAAACTGAGCAAGTTCGGATGGAGTTGTCTCTGGTTCCATCTGAAGCATCCAGATAAACTCCATGCGCATCTTTGCGTGGATGCTAAGACGCTTCGTAAGATCTCGTGTCTTTAACCAGTCTTGCCAATCTTCTGCATCGTGTTCTTTAGCAAAGATGTCAAGAAGTGGAGAGTCTACCGTAGATAAGAAGAGAATCTTTTCTTCTCGTGTTCGTTCTGTCTCAGACAGCTGCTCTGTATCGTCGACTGATTTTGATGCCTTAGCGAAGTCTTCCTGTGGAGAGTTATCCTCGACCGTCGTAGCATTTCCCGTTTGGATAGCTTCGAGTTCTTCGTCTGAGAGGCCTCGTGCTTTCTTTGTTGAAGCTCCGAGATCTAAGAAGCCTGCATCTTCCTTTATCACCCTCCTTACCGAAAACTTAACAGCACGAAGTGCGGCTTTAAGTCTCGGAGACTCAAACTCCTTCGTAAGGTTTTCTCGCCGGACGACTTCGATATCCTTCGGGTCGAAGACGATGTAGTTGAAGGTATCTTCAGACCTGTTTCTGCTGGTAAAGTTTGCTGGGACTTTGATTCCGACGAAGCCATACTGATGTAATCGCTTAGAAGCAAGCTTTTGGGCTTCTATCCTATCTTCCGGAATCTGAAGTCTTCGTGACCGTTCATTTCCAATGCGAATCGCGAGTCGATCATAAAGCTGTTCAACTGTCCAGCCTTCGTAACGACTTGGATCGTAGTCCTTCTTGAACTCGAGAAGCTTCTCAGAGTCTGCAATCAGCTCAATAAGAAGTCCTTTCTGTTCTTTAGTCGGATTCTGATCCCACCTAAGCCAGCCGTCTTTTGGAAGTAGAGTGGTGAGTCGGTAGACTTGCTTATCTTCCTCAAGTTGACTTAGTCCAAAGACTTTTCTGAACTCTGTTTTGTCCTTCTTGGATAGATTTCGATAGAGAGTATCTATTGTTTGATTACCTTTGTTGTGATCCACAAGCAGGTCTTCTACCATAGAACCTTTTAGATCTCGAGTAAAGAGATAGTAAGGTTCAGGATACCTCCTAAAGAAAGCGTCAACTAAGGTAAGATTTTCTTCTTGCGTATGCCCCTGTCGATATCTAACCTGATTAACTTCCCCGAGAGTCAGACCACCAGCAAATGAACTTCGATCAGAATCTTTAAGCTTCTCTCTCCTCTGCCGCCAATAATTCTCACTTACCTCTTCAGCCTCAAAATCCGTCAGATAAGCCCCCCAACCATAAGCCATCGCACCTTCACCAGTCAGACCGAAGTTCTCAGGGTTGAACGGTTTGTCTTTCGTGCCGAACTTCGCATTGGTCATATGCGTAGCAAGAATCTTCTCTGTCCCAGGAAGCACAATAAATCCGTCGTCCGGCGAGATCTTCTTGATATAATTAAACATCGTCCTAAGCAATGGTCGAACCTTCTCCCCGAAAGCTTCCTGCATCCTTGCAGACCAAGCCTTGAATCTCGTGACTCCCGACTGATAAATAGCCTTGCCAGCACGAAAGACTTGCCAAGAAATCTCTGGATAGGAGGTCGACTTAAGTGTCGAGATAACTCTCCGAGCGTCTTGGATGATTTCAGATAGTATCTGTGGATCTATCGAAACCAATCCTCCAAGAAGAGTTGTTCCGCGATCCTGAGTGAACGTCTGAGCTTGCCCTCTCCTGATCGCACCACGCGCGACATGAAAGCCTTCCGGATTAGCCAGAATCTCCTCGACCAGCTTAGCAGAAGCTCCAGCTTGAAGCATCTTATCTGTCAGGCTCTTGACCATCTTATCTTTCATCACATCCGGCGAGATTGGTTTGCCGGTCATAGGGTCACTTACACCTGCGAACTCAGTCTTGATTCCACGGATATAGTATCCAAGAGTCTTGCGGATCTTTTCTTCAATTTCTGAGTTAGTGATCTGATATACGACATTGGAAGGCTTTTCGACAGCCAAGACCTCTTCTTCGGCGACAGCAACATCTTCAGCCGTTGGTTCCTGCTCAGCGACAATCGCTCGTTCTTGTTCCTCTCGTTCTTGTAGAGTCAGTTCGTCTTCTACAACAGGCTCGACAGGTGTGACTGGAGCGACTGGAGTCGCTAAAGGATCGACGGTCTTCTTTATCTTGACAGCCTTCTCTTTCGGAGCTGGAGCTTCCTTCCCTGTCAGTCCAACCTCACCAAGAAGCTCTCGATAGATAGCATCTTTCGCGAGGTTTGTTGAGACTTTCGACAGTCTTCCTTTATATC
>Ga0209518_1001346_pt1 | contig 26786 bp, 23 predicted proteins | sample RifGroB1_FD_183993 | JGI IMG/M metagenome (GOLD analysis project Ga0209518, IMG submission 183993) | Groundwater microbial communities from Rifle, Colorado, USA - Groundwater B1 (SPAdes) (version 2) | ecosystem: Environmental > Aquatic > Deep subsurface > Groundwater | place: Rifle, Colorado...
CCGCATGTGCCGAATTTCGGGGTGCCCGGTAGTGGTGCAAAATTAGCAGAAGGACTCGTCATTGCAATAGAGCCGATGATGACTCTTGGAAGCGGCGAGCTTTTTATCGACAAAGACGGCCACTCCTATCGCACGAAAGACGGTTCGCGTACTGCGCATGCTGAGCACACTGTGCTCATCACAAAAAAGGGTCCGGAGATTTTGACGAAAGAATGATATAAAATGACGTCCATGATAGACGTCTTATTGGTCGGAAGCGGAGGGCGTGAACATGCGCTCGCGTGGAAGTTGAGATCATCGAAGCGATTAGGGAAACTATACATTGCGCCAGGCAACGGCGGAACGCGCCTCGTCGGAGAGAACGTACCCATCGGCGTAATGGAATTCGAGAAACTCGCGGATTTTGCAACTGAAAATAAGGTTGAACTGACCATTGTCGGGCCGGATGATCCGCTCGCAGGAGGAATTACCGACGTATTCAAAACCCGCGGTTTGCGTGTGTGGGGTCCCTCGAAAGTCGCGGCACAAATTGAGGCGTCGAAAGCGTTCTCCAAGCGACTTATGTCTGAAGCGGGCATTCCGACCGCCGAATTTGAAGTATTTTCAAACTATGCACAGGCCCTCGACTACGCTCGGGCTAAAGCGCCGCCTATCGTTGTGAAAGCGAGTGGTCTCGCACTCGGAAAAGGAGTGTATGTCTGTCAAACGCTCTCGGAAGCCGAAACCGCGCTCCATACGATCATGGTCGATCGTGCATTTAAAGATGCGGGTGACGAAGTCGTTATCGAGAAATTTCTAGATGGACCTGAGATTTCCATTCATGCACTTTCCGACGGTACAACGTACAAGTTATTCCCGCCGACACAAGATCATAAACGCGCACTCGAAGGAGATGAAGGCAAGAACACTGGTGGCATGGGCGTCATTGGCCCACTGCCATTTGTGAACGAGGAGCAAATGGTCGCTATCGAGAGTAGTGTCGTAAGGCCGACGCTTGAAGCTTTGAAGAAGAAAGGGATTGAGTACACGGGTATCTTGTATCCGGGGTTGAAGTTATCGTCTAGTGGCACAAAAGTGTTGGAATTCAACGCTCGCTTTGGCGATCCGGAGTGTCAGGTATACATGCGGCTTTTAAAAAGCGATATCTTGGATTTGTTCGAGTCGTGCGTCGATGGCAATCTCACATCGCAAACGATTGAATGGAATTCCGGCTTCGCGGTCAATATTGTGCTTGCATCCGGCGGCTACCCCGATGCATATGAAAAGGGTTTCCCGATATCCGGCATCGAAGAAGCGGAAAAAGACCCCGATATCGTCGTCTTCCACGCCGGTACTATGTTCGACCTCGTAGGTCGAACATTAGTAACGGCTGGGGGGCGGGTATTGGGAATTTCGGCGGTCGGCGACACTCTCAAAAATGCGCTTGATCGAGCGTATGAGGCGGCGGACAAAATTCATTTCGAAGGCAAGTATTACCGCCGCGACATCGGTGCAAAGGTGATATGAACTGGAATGAATTCGATCAAGAAATAAGAGGTCTTGGAAAGATCATTGACTACATACCTGATGTTGTCATAGGTATTGCGCGCGGCGGCGTTGTTCCCGCCGTTCTTCTTTCAAAGTACCTAAAAGTAAAAGATATGTACGTACTTAAAGTGCGACGCGAAGGGAACGATCGCCAAATCATGGCTGAAACAGTACCCGATGTCTCACATCTGAAAATATTACTTGTCGAAGATATGATCGAAACGGGCAAAAGTCTCATCATTGCGAAAGAGTATCTCGAATCCAAAGGGGCTAAAGTAAAAACGGCGTGTCTCTATACGATGCCGATGTCGGAAATAATCCCCGACTATTTTCTCAAGGAAGTGCCAACGCCACTTCCGTTTCCCTGGGAGTAATTCATCCTCAATACTCCATACCCCATACTCTATACGGTATACTTATTATATGCCTCCACTCTCAATGGAGCAGCGAATTCGCATGCCGGCAGAATCGCTGCACCCCAACAGAAATAACGGGCGTGCAGGAGTGAAGGTTTGAAGATAATTGTATTTATATGTCACCCAGCACACTAGGTAAAACTCTTGAAAAATTACGCCCTATTTCTGACGGGGCAGGAAAATTTAAATCTCCTGAAGAGGAGCTTACCTATTTGCGCAAGCGTGTGCGCGAGAAAGAGCGAGAACTTGAGTCGGAACCGAATCGTTTCGAAAAGGATCGCATAGCCAAGCGCGAAATAGTTGCGTATGCGGAAGCTCATCCTGCAACCTTTCTTCATGAAGAAGTCGTGATGCCTGAACATGACGTCATTCATAATGTCCTGAAGTTGGAGCCGGAAGCGCACGATGTGCAGATGGACGAACTTATCAGAATGATTGCCGGGCGCGGTATTAAAAACGTCTTGTCCATTGTTGCACGTCTCAAAAATCCGCATCTGGAGGATGATCTACATCGTGTTCTTGTGCGCTACATTGCCGAGGGACTCCCGCAAGGAGGCGCCCAGTTACCGAAGCGCGTTCGGCGAGCGCTGGACCTGGCTCTTTTCATAATCGATCCGCAGGCGCACGGCGAGCGTGGCAAAGAGGAATCACGACAGATGAAATTACCGGAAATTCTCTCATCCTCGGAACAGCTCTATGCGGGATTAGTTTCCCTCATCTCGAGGCACGAGGGTTTCTCTCTTGAAATAGCCGTTCCGGAAGGCACGGAATCAGCAACTCTGTACCTCGCTGTACCACGCAAAAAGAAAGATTTGGCGGAGCGCCTCATATCGTCAGTGTTCCCGAACGCGCGCATTTCAGAAGAACGCGGCGATTACAACATATTCAATTATGAAGGTGAACATGCGGCGGCATACGCGACTTTCGCCGAACATCCAGCATATCCTCTTAAGACACCAGAAATGTTTGAGCACGATCCAATGAACGTCACGTTAGCGGCGTTCGCAAAGATTGCGAAACATGGCGAGGGTGCGGCCCTGCAAATCACCGTTTCATCTGAAGACGACCGCTACAACCATCACTACAAAAAAATATTGAAGCGTCTTGAGAGGGGAAAGGTTCTCTACAAAGCACTAAAAGTCCCGGAGAGCGCTGTCGGTGAGATGCTCTATGATACGTTCGATGTGATGTTCAAATCGAAGGAACGGATACAGGAGGAGAAAGATCGTACGTTCCGGCGTCAACCGGATCAGGTCGCGACCGAAGCGATAGGACGCAAAGTAAAAAGTCGTGTCGTACCCACTCTAATACGGCTTGTGGCCTCCGCTCCGGATAAGGCGCGCGCCAACGATATTCTGGAGAATCTGATCGCGCCCTTTAATCAGTACGATGATCCGAAAGGAAATCGTCTCAGATTTAAAAAAGTTTCGAGTTGGAGCATAGCGTCGTTTCTACGAGATTTCAGTTATCGTGTTTTTGATTCATCGTACGCTATCCCGCTTTCTCTGGCGGAAATAACGTCCATGTTCCACTTCACGGCAGAACGTGTTACGACATCGCGTGAATTGAAGAGAAGTTTTGCGAAGCAGACACCAGCGCCTGTGGATATGCCGAACGAGGGTATCACGATTGGTTTGAATCGCTATGGCGCGGAAGAGCGCCCTGTGCGTTTTGATGCGGCGGACCGCCTGCGGCACTGCTACGTTATCGGGCAAACGGGAACCGGAAAGACGGGGATGCTCAAGAACATGCTCATTCAAGACATCAAAAACGGCGAGGGCGTCGCTTTTATAGATCCGCACGGAAACGACATAGAAGATGTTTTGGCAGCTGTGCCTCCTGAGCGAATAGATGACGTCATTTACTTCGATCCTGCCTACACGGCGCGGCCAATGGGTCTCAACATGCTTGAGTATGACCGCGCGCGGCCCGAGATGAAAACATTCGTAGTAGATGAGGTGTATGGGATTTTCCGTAAGCTCTACGCTGATGTGCCGGAAGCGTTCGGCCCTATGTTCGAACAGTACTATCGCAATGCCGTACAGTTGGTTGTCGAAGATCCGGAGAGCGGCTCGACTTTCGTTGAAGTTCCACGTATCTTTGCGGATCCCGAATTCCGCAATCTCAAGCTCTCGCACTGCAACAATCCCATTATTGTTCAGTTCTGGAAGAAAATAGCCGAAGCCGCGCAGGGCGACCCATCGCTTGAGAATGTGGCGCCGTATATAACAAGCAAGTTCGACGTCTTCCTTACGAATGACATTATGCGCCCCATTGTTTCGCAGGAAAAATCCTCGTTTGATTTTCGGAAAATAATGGATGGCAGGAAAATCTTTCTCGCTAATCTATCCAAAGGGCGCTTAGGCGACAGGAACACTGCGCTCCTCGGTCTTATTCTCGTCTCAAAATTCCTGCAGGCGGCGTTCTCGCGCGTGGATTCGCGTGAGGAGTTTCCCATCTTCTATCTATATATCGACGAGTTCCAGAACTTTGCAACGCCTTCTATCGGCACTATTCTCTCCGAAGCGCGTAAATACAAACTTTCTCTTACGATAGCACACCAGTTCATCGCACAACTGGACGAGAAGATACGCGACGCGGTCATCGGCAACGTGGGCACAAAGGCGGCGTTCCGTGTAGGTACAACCGACGCGGAATTTCTCGCCAAACAATTCGAACCGGGGTTTAGCGCGCCGGATTTGGAGAATTTACCTAATCGGCATGCCGTTCTCTCGCTTCTTGTTAATGGTGTTCCCGCGCGACCATTCTCAATACAGACGCAAAATCTGCCGGAATTTAATTACTCACGTGTAGATATGATGAAAAAGCTCTCTTACGAAACCTACGGCCGTTCGCGTGAGGAGGTTGAAGAAGATGTCCGTAAAAAATTTAAGGCCAGTTATGGATCTCGTCCAATCGCGGCGGATACTCCGTCACTGTACCAATAGGAAAATTGTAGTACAATCTTGCTCATGCAACATCCGAAAGAGGAGCGGACGCTCGTCATCGTAAAACCTGATGGTATCCAGCGGTCGCTTATTGGTGAGATCATTAAGCGCTATGAGCGCATGGGCTTAAAACTCGTTGGACTCAAATTGTTCATACCGACCGAAGCTCAGGTTGAGGAGCATTATCTCCTTGATTCCGGATGGAAAGAAGGCGTTGGAAAGAAGGCAATCGCGTCATACGAAAAGAAAGGATTGAAGCCCTCGACCACGGACCCTATCGCCGCAGGAGAGAAAGTGCTAGCCGGTCTAAGAAAGTACCTGACAGCCGGGCCGGTAGTCGCTAGTGTATGGCAAGGGGCGCATGCGGTTGAGATTATTAGGAAAGTTACGGGAGGAACTGAACCGCTTACATCCGACGTCGGGACTATCCGTGGTGATTTTGTTCTTGATTCTTACCAAATGGCTGATACTGACAGTCGCGCAGTGCGAAATCTCATACATGCATCCGGCTCTGTTGAAGAGGCGAAGAAAGAGATACTGCATTGGTTCAGCGAGGGAGAGCTAGTGAATTACCGGCTTGTGCAAGAACAAATTCTCTACGACGTGGATCTTGACGGCATCTTGGAATAGCGTTCGTCTGGTTTGATTGTCTTGAAGTGGTATAATGGCGGAAGCGGCCGGTACTTAAACCTGCTTGGTTCAAGATAGGGATTCTTATATTGCTCCGTGCATTGCGCTCGGGTGCTGCGGAAACCCACCTGGAGTCCAAACCCCAGGATTGCCGTACCAGCCGCATCAAAACACTTCGCTTTGGCGGAGTTTTTTGATGGAAGCAGTTTCCTGGGCCCACGAAAAGAATACCGGCTATCGAATTTACAAAGAAAAGAGAAAATCAATTGCTGTCTTCCAACACTCTCTTGATACTTGATGCCTGATATCTGATACTTACTCTGCATGTATGCTCACCGCTTTCTGCTTGCACAGTTTGTAGCAGTGGCCGCGCTCGCCGTGTTTCATAGCATTGCTTTGGAGTTCCATCTTTACTGGCGTTTTCTATGGCTTGACCTGCCCGTACATATGCTAGGCGGTATATGGGCAGGTCTTTTTGTGTTTTGGCTTCGCATTCTAATGCGCTTAACACCAAGTGTTGCATGGGGGATCGCCGTGGCCCTGGTATTTGGTGTCGCCTGGGAGATATTTGAAGTTGTCACAGGTCTTCCTCGTGAATCAAGCTATATGCTCGACACGAGTCTTGACCTCTTGATGGATGCTCTTGGAGGCGCAGTGGCGGGATTGTGCGCAACGTATTACGAGCGACGTAGAGCGAGAGAAATATGAAAGCGAGCTTTCGTATTTGGAGCGAGGTGCTCGAAACCAATAACGTCCTGCGATGTCGGAATGCATTGGTTTGCAAAAGACGTAAAAGCGCGCAAGAAACGATGATATAATACGCGACAATGTCCTCGAAACGTATTGTTCACCCCAATCACGTTGCAATACCGCGCAACTTTTGCCGTTTGCCGGGCGGCTATGGCGTCGTGAAAATCTGTGTCTCAGGCGCCGCAGAGACAGGTTATTGCGGACTAGATGCTTTTGAGAAAGCAAAAGAAGTCGGGAGAGAGATAGCGCGTAGCGGCGCTATTATAACGACGGGCGCTACGACTGGCTTCCCACTTTACTCTGCGATGGGTGCCAAAGATGAGTGCGGTTTTTCGATAGGATTTTCTCCGGCGGCGAACGAACGTGAGCATCGGGAGGTCTACAAACTCCCCCTGGATTATATGGATGTTGTCGTCTACACGGGATTCGGGTATACAGGGCGCGACCTTCTCTTAGTACGCTCATCGGATGCCGTAGTCATCGGCTGTGGTCGTGTAGGAACTTTAAATGAGTTTTCTGTTGCGTTCGAGGATCAGCGCCCTCTAGGTATCTTGGAAGGTGAATGGAAAACAGATGAAATATTACGGAGTGTCATTAAGGAGGCGCATCGTCCGAACAAAAAGGTAATCTTCGACTCCGATCCGAAGGCGCTGGTGGAGCGCCTAGTAGAAATGGCGTTCAAAGACAAGGAGGCCACGAATCTTGTCTACAATACCTCGGATAAATGGGACGTTACTGGGAAGAACGCTGAATACATCCTGTAGTGACCCTTCGGAGAGTGTATTTGAGAGACCTTGTGTTATCCTCCCTCTTGCGGTATGTTTTTAGGACCGCACGGAGCATGCCGCGCGGTATTCTCATGAATCCCGCCTTTTCAGAGATCTTCTGGTCGGACGGGTTGAGGTATAGCAGATAAACGTTTTTCTTGCACGGAGTTGTTATTAGTTTAGAAAAAGCGGGATGAAGACCAATAAATCCTACACGAAACGTCTGCGCGTCACACGCAGTGGCAAGATAGTCGCGCGACCCTCCGGGCACAACCATTTCAATGCCAAGGAATCTGGCACTGGTCGCCAGAGGCGCCGCCGTGCGACAGGATTTCATGCGGCTCTCGACAATACGGCGAAAAGTCGATTTTTTCCAGGTTAATCTCATATGGCGCGTGCAAAGCCCCAGTACCATAAGTCTTACAGATTTAACTACGGGGCAGGCGAGGAACAATAATCATTTACAGAATAAAGATGCAGTAATATGTCCAGAGTTAAGCGTGGCACCACATCATTGAAGAAACGTCGCAATATTTTGCGGCAAGTTAAGGGATATCGATTTGGTCGCTCGAAAAAAGTACGGGTCGCAAAAGAAGCGATTTTTCATGCTGGCGCTCACGCGTTCCGGCATCGTCGCTCTAAAAAGCGCGATTACCGCAATCTCTGGGCCTTGCGTATCAATGCTGCCGCCCGCCCGAATGGCTTTACGTACTCAACGCTTATCGGGGCCCTGAAAAAAAGCAATATATTACTCGACAGAAAATCACTTTCGGCCATTGCGAAAGACTATCCCGATGTGTTTACGCGTCTGATGAAAAACATCAAAGCATAGTGCGGAACACCAGGAGGTCTCGTGCTACACGTCTTCCCCTTTGAGCTCGGCAGGAAGTGCCGGTTCCGTTTTTTGCGCGGTATTCTTTTTTGTAGTTTGCGCGGTATTCTTTGCGGCCGAAGGATTGCCTGCTTGTCGCGTTTGCGACGCAGGCAGGCGCTCTATAATGACGGACAATCCCTTTGGGCTTTTCTGTATATCTTCGGCAATGCGATAGCTTTCCGGAATAATGGCAAGAAAACGTTCTAACCGGCCCTTGAGAAATTCGAAATCCATGTACTTGTAACGTCCCCACAAAAAAAGGTCCACTTTCGCACGATGCCCTTCGCGTAACCATGCGGCGGCCTTGGAGGCCTTGATATGCATATCGCGCTCGGAGGTTCCTATCTTCACTTGCGTTACCTTGGTTTCTGTAACGTGCGCCTTCGATTTCACATCCTTTTCTTTCTTCTTTTGCTCATACTTGAATTTGCCGTAATCGGTTATTTTCGCAACCGGCGGCACAGCGTTTGGTGAAATCTCAATAAGATCAAGCCCGGCCTCTCGCGCTTTCAGTATCGCATCTGCAGTAGGCATGACGCCGATATTTTGTCCTTCTGGACCGATAACGCGCACCTCACGTGCACGAATACCCTCATTCATGCGGACGCGCACTTTTTCCGCCTGCGATGTGTATTTAGTGAATCCCATTAGAGGTAGGAAGCTTACGCTTCCAACGTGACTACGAATAATAATACGAATTTTGTTTTTTGTGAATACGGCACACACATAATATTTTCCATACTTCCGAGATCTCTAATGTGATCCATCAGCGAAGAGAACTATAGCACCGCGCTGTAGATATTGGAAGTTTTAAGCTCTCTTTGAATGGCTCACTGCACCCCGTCGCCTTCGTAGGTTGGCCTCCCGAATGACCCTAAATATTCAAGTAATCGTAAGACAACGGACTTCAGATCGGCAAGTACTCGTTGATATGTCCCATGCTGGTATTGTGAAGGTGTGAGCGATGAGAGGGAATTCCCCTGTAAATCGGGAGAAGTGAATGTCACTTGCCCGACGGGTGGTGAGAGAACATATATATTCTCAGCTTGGAACAGTATGGAGCTGGTCGAAGTACTGCTCTGCAGTGTCGCAACCTCGCGCCCTCCTATGACAACAGCAACGACAGATGTAGTAGTCGCAATGCTTGTCGATGTTGCCGCATAGAGATCCAGTAGTTCGCGTAAGGTGAGCGCGATACTTTTTGTTGAAGATGCGACATTTTGCTCGGGAATAGAAAAAAGCATTTGCGATGTTGGACTCTGCTGGGTTGAAGGGGGAGTTTGCTGTTGTTGGTATTGAGCAGGTTGTTGTGAAGCGGAAAAAGGTTGTTGTGGCGACGTCCCCAAATTCGCATTGTTGGGATAAGTTATGTTTCCCTGATTTGCGATCGAATTACACGGCACCACAAGGCCATCGGGAAGTACGCAATTTTGTACGGTTGGTTGAGTAAGTTGCGGGTTTAACCATTCACGAAGTTTATCGGACCAGCTTGTGGTTGGAGTGGAGGCAACCTGTTGAATTGAATTGGGATCGAATTTCGTTCCACTGCAAGATTGCGATACTCCCTGCACGGCACACTTTGCCGCCTCCCCAGTTCCCGTTCCGGCGAGAGCCATGTGCGGGCGATCACCTCCTTTATAAGGGAAACAAATTCCAAACTGCGGATTTTGAGAAGCAAAATTCCATATCTGCTCGAAGTCTCCGTTAGATGGATATACATCCATCGCGAGACCTCTCTGGTGATTGGAACCCGGTGCACCGCCAGCGCATTGATTAGCGCTTTTCCCATCTCCCTTTGGGGAGCTACCGGGCGTGCCGTCTCTGTATGCCGATGTAATAACTATGCCTCCATACCTGCTCGTATATTCTTTTAGGAAGCGAGCAGCGCACGTTGCAAAAGTGGAATTGAGGCGATCTATATTTTCATCACTCCCCGGAGGAGCACATATTGAACCGCCGACGGACTGCCTCGGGAGACTTTTCAGGTACTCTTTTGCTGCACCGCTTTCAGGAGTGACATTCGACAGTTGATAATCTTGCGGGCACACATAAGAGCCAGCGGGATACCCTGCGGCGATATCTTCCGAGGTCGCGATGTGTGGATTACTGCAGGGAATGCCGAGGGCCGCGTCTGTTTTGATTGATATGAATAGGACTCCAATTGTGAGTAGTGAGCAAAAAATCACAAAAACCGCAACCGCCACATCTCGCGAAGTTCTCTGCATACAAAAAGTATACAAGCATTGTGATATGTCGGAAGCTGAATACTGGGTATTACTGGCGAGCGTTGTGCGCCCCGCGGTATCGAAAGAGCCGATTTACTGGCGACATAGGGCGAGTGAAATGAAAATGTACTCATTTGCATTTCCGAGCCCAGCCCTGCCCACCAAAGGGGGCATGGAGCTAGAAACCGGTGTTTGCACCGGTTTACACTGTCATTGTCGGCGCCTCTTTTCGGCGGTACTATGCATCCATGATTGAGATAGTTCGACTCGATGGTGCCGAGCAGAGAACATTAGATGAAATTAATAAGCTTCTCTCTGCATTGTCGGAGAACATATCATCCTGCACGCCTGACCTCCTCCAACGCATTGTTGGAAATCCCACCGTAGAAATATGGGTCGCAAAACATGAAGGGCATATAGTCGGCATAGGGGAGCTCGCGCTTGTTCTAAAGCTCGAGGGCATTTCTGCATACATAGAGGATGTTGTGGTTGCAATACCAGAGCGTGGCAAAGGTATAGGAACACTCATCATGAAAAAATTGATTGAGCGTGCTCGTGTGCACGGTGCGCAAGAGATTCATCTCACGAGTCGGCCTGATCGCGTCGCGGCGAATAAGCTCTATAAGACACTTGGTTTCGAAGTGCGCGCCACCAATGCATATTGTCTGAAACTATAAATCCATGCGTCGCACCCTCATCATATTGACAGCTCTCGCGTGTCTCGCACTTGTGTATAGTGTTGCATGGTATATGCAAGACGCTACTACGCCTGCTAAGACGAATGGCGAGAATGAGGTGCAAGAGGAAAAGCGTATGTCAGTTGCGACCGCAATTGTAAGCGAAGAGACAGCGGAGTATGTTATTGACGCACAATATCCAACGTTTGATAACCCCGCGATAAACAATGCGATAGAAAAATTCATCAATAATGCCATAGCGCAGTTCAAGGTGGAGACCTCTGAAGCTCCACCACTTACGTCGGAGACGCGCTATGAGTTCACGAGCATCTTCAACGGCGTATATATCGGCGAAGATATTATGAGCGCACGCCTCATCGTTTCCATCTACATGGGCGGCGCGCACCCAGTGTCGTTCGTGTATGGTTTGAACTTTGATCGTGCGACGGGAAGAGAATTGACGCAGGAAGACGCACTTCGCATGCTCGATATGTCGCTGGAACAAGTGTCCGCCGAAGCGATTTCAGAGCTCAACGCGCAATTTGATGAGGGAGTTTTCTTCGTAGAAGGCGCGGTAGCGAAGCCCGAGAACTACAGCACGTTTGCGATAGACGAGGGCTCGGTCACTTTCATATTCCAGCCGTACCAGGTCGCGCCCTATGCGGCAGGTCTCCAGGAAGTAAGTTTTAAGAGGAGGTAAAACAGTCGTTATTCGGAAGCAGATCGAGCATCACGGCACATTCACTATGCGTCGGATATTCTGGACCGCGCTCTGGGTCGTCTAGTAATAAAACTGGGAATGGGAGGAGTTCCAAGCTCATTTCGGCACAAATGCCAGATCAAATAAGCGACGAACAGTATGAGCTGAAGCAAGAGCGCCAGCCCGGCCGCCTTCCAAAAGTGTCCGGTTGTTATCCAAAAGAAAACATTCGTTATAACGAATGCAATCGCCCTCCATTCTAGGGAAACGAGGAAGGATCGGACAACTCTATTCCGCATTAGCGTCATTGTACCTGTTTGAACAGAGTTTCTTCCAGTGGGATGTGTATATCGAAACGCAAAAACACTCCATCGTTGGAGTGTTTGCGCCTTTGCCTTTTCGCGGCGGCTTGCCACGAGCGAGTTTCGCCAAAGCGAAACGAGTCGAGTGGAGGTGCGGGGAATTGAACCCCGGTCCAGAGAAAAGTGTGTGAGTGTGTCTACGTTGCGTAGAACATCTGATTTTGTTTAAGAACGCTGCATAAGAGATGCACAGAAACACAGCGCCCCGATTCCGAAGTCTTAGACATTGAATGGACGTTCAGTGTCAGTGCTTGAGATTTTTACGCCCTACTGACCTTGATCAAGCATCGGGTCAGCGGACGGCGCTTAGGCAACGAATGCGTAAGCGGGCTGCAAATCTGCCATCTGTATAGGTGACAAAATTGCCCGTGCTACTTTGTTCGCACTTGAAGTGTTTGAACGGTTTGAGAGAGTCGTTCAATCTCGCAACGCGCAAACACACACCGATTTCTCTGTCGAAGCCAGTCACCCCCTCGTAGCGCGCTTCGCGTGCTGAAAGTTCGAAATTCTAAACTCGAAATCCGAAACAAATCCCAATATCCAAAATCAAAACTCAAAACGCGCTGGGAGCGAATGACTGGTTCAATATTTTGTTTTCAATGTGCGTTCTATCCGTCTTTTCTCCTCGCGCGCTCGAATGGTTTGACGTTTATCCTCTTTTTTCTTACCACGCGCTACTGCGACGGAAAGTTTCAACTTTCTTCCGCTATTGTACACACGAATTGGCACAATTGTCAAGCCCTTTTCCCCCTCTGCCGAAGCAATACGGGCTATTTCTTTTTTTGAGAGTAGTAGTCGTCGTGTTCTTTCGGGATTGTATGACTTTGGTGCATTTGCAATCTGCCACGCAGGAATAGATGCACCAACAAGATATGCCTCGCCGCCACGCGCGACGACACGTGAGCCCTTTAAGGAACCCTGGCCTGCGCGGAGCGATTTAACCTCAATGCCGAGCAATTCCAAACCCGCCTCCATCTCCTCAAGAATGGAATAGTCGAATCCGACACGTGCGTTCTCTATAAGCGACATTCTCTAACTATACTCTATGTATATCGGACGTCAGTGCTCACAATCATCTCGCAAGAGATAGGGTGTCAATGCGGTGAGGCAGGACGATGGAGTGCCGATGAGGTACTCAAAACCGTCGAGCGTACTTATGTAAAGCGGGTGATCGAAATCTGCGAGGAATTGTATTTGTAACTCGCTCGAAGTCGCGGCCCACAGCGCTTGCCATTCTGGAAGTGAATGTGTGTCGCGCAGCATCCCAGGTGCCGTGATATGTGACAATGTCCACCCTTCAAACCATGGCGCTTCGTTCGAACTTGTAAGTATTGTCGAGTCCGGCGGAACAAGCGTACCAATCTCTTCAATGTGTTCAATACTTTCGGGCGGCAAGAGCGGGACATTAGAGCGGATTTCAGTTAAGAAGTTGCCTGCGAAAAGGCCGAGTGAGATGCAGAGCACTCCCATATAGAGCCATGTACGTAAGGAAAATTCTCGATTTTGCATGTACTCCAGCATGTGATTGATCGCTGCTGCGGCAAGGATGAGAAGTGCAATGTCGGAAAAAAGAAAGACTCGTTCATAGAAAGGCAGGATAAGGAGAGGATAGGTCAACGTTACGATGCAGAAAGCTATGACGCTTCGCGGGAGTGTAATCTCGCGCAGCTTCAAGTTGACCGCCGCTAGTATTAGCAGGGAAGGAAGCACAAGCCAGAGAAATTGCTGCCAATCGATGAAGAGTGCAACTGGGCGGGCACCGGAAGCAACAGAGTGTATGCTCGAGAATGCGACAAGGGAGAGCACAACACCCGTGATGCCGATATGCATCAAAGTTTCCAAGCGGCGACCTTGTATAAAAAGCACAATAAAAAGTATCAATATATATATAATTGCCGTCGTCTTGTGGCTTAGCGCGATGAGGGCATCGAAAGCAATGAGCGGCAAGAGCCATCTGCGCTCTATCGCTATGAACGCACCGAGGAGGAGACACAATGCCCACGCGTTCTTCCAAAACATGTACCAGTACGCTTCGTATTGGATCGGCGATAGTGCGATAAGAAGGGCTGCGATAAACGCACCGCGCTTTCCCAAGGTCGGCACAAGAAGGACATATACAAGTAGTGGGATGGCGACAAAAAAAGCGACATAACTGCCGTAGAGGATCACATCGGGCGAGAGGTGCACAAAGCGTAATACGTCGAGAAGCATACGAGGCACGAGCGCATCGTCGCCAAGCCCCGGCACAGGCGCGTTGGGAAAGGAGATAAATGGTTCAAGCAGATAGCGGCGGTAAAAACCCGTGTCATAGCCGAATGGATGCGGGCCATACATCCTGAAGACGCGGAGATGCGTGAAGAGCGATACGTTTGTCAAAATGACGGCCGCCAACACATGCCCATACTGTTCACAGAAAGAGATAAAGCGCTGCATGGATAGGGAGCAGTGTACCGCGATTCCATTATCCCCACCCCTGGTTTTACAAATGGAGAGCGCTATCCAAAGATCTGCTACACTTCCCGTGTGAAGCGACGTAATATAGGATTTACGAGGAAGCATGTAAAACTAGGTGTAGGGGTAGTGGCGGCAGTTGTGCTTATTGGCGGTTCCTTTGCCGTCGCATCGGGAGCTAGTTTAGGAAATCCTGCGTCGTATTTGGCCGCAGTAGTTACAACTATTGCCGGAAGACCCGTCATAACAATTACAAAAAATCCCCAAAGTCCGAGCGGTAGCATCACAACAGGCGGGGAACGCGTTATTGCAATGTATGACATAAGCGTCAAGCGGGTAAGTCATTTTGCAAATGTGAACTTTATTACCATTGATGTTCCTATTACCGGTACGGCGGCGGCGCATTTAAATCTCAAGAATTTCTCTGCAACATACCGGTACTGTATTCCTTCGGGTGTCACGTATGGGTATGGGTATAAAGGCGGCTTATGTGGGAATATCCCGATGGAAATATCGTCGCCAATACGCGAGGGTAATACCTATAAACTTCTCGTAAAGGCGGCTACTCCTATTCCTAAGTTCCCGCTCTATCCAGAACAATCATCCGGAATTCTTACGATCAAAGCCGTTCCCCAATATGCTTCTGGGCTCTCATCTTCAGTCGCTTCAATCCGTACTGCCGTGAAGTCAATTTCTGCAAGCGCCGATCAATGTAAAATAGACACCGCAACTAATACAAAAGTCAATTGTGTTTCTATGGTACCGGGCGTTATTCTCGGTAAGTCAACCGTAGTGCTTACCGTTCAACGGTCGTATGGATACGGGTACTGTTTACTCTAAAATTTGCAATGTAAAATGAAGATACCTCGTAGCAAGCTGACGAGGTATCTTCATTTTGAGAACCTCTCGGTTCTCAACGCTTACCCAGCCGTAGTCTTGAAAGTTAAAACTACGGCTGGGCGCACTGCTCTCCTCCACTGGCAAACCCCCGACCCCCGCTTAAGAAACCAAAGGTTTCTTACGTCGCCCTGCTCCTATCTTCCTGACACGGGGGTTTGTGATTTTAACCAATAGGTTCCCCGACCTCCTTTCCTCGCGCATTCATCCCCGCAGCAGAGCTGACGGGGGATTCTGCGCTTTGATTAAACAGGTAGAATCGCCCCGTTTGACGGGCGATTCTCTCCTTTTTATAGCGCATTTTTTATGTATAATGCCCCGATACGTTAAGCGAACAATAAGCATGCAGGTCATCTTGCATGTTCTGCGAGCGAAACGATATTTGAGTATATGGCAATACCAGGAAACCAAGATACAAAGCTCCCAAAAAGGCGTAGCCCCGCGGGTCGCCCTCCGGGCGGGCCGTCCATCTGGATGCAGATGGCGATAGCTTTCGCTGTATTCCTTATATTGTCCGCCGGCTATTCTCTCGTGCGCGAGTACGTCGTCAAAGAGGACAACATGGTGTCTCTTTCGCAGATAGCTTCCGATATTGACGCAGGTCTCATTACTTCCATTGCCGTAGAGGGAACATCCATCACTGCGACATACGAAGATGGATCTGAGAAGACATCCCGCAAAGAATCCGAGGCGTCATTCACAGAGACGCTTGCAAACTATAGTCTCTCCTCGGAAAAGATGTCGGCGGTACAGATAACGGTGAAGGATGAGGGCGGCGCACGCTTCTGGTTTTTGACACTGGCGCCGCTCCTCATACCCGTTATCCTTATTCTTGGCATCATCTGGTATCTCTCGCGACAGATGCGGGGAGCGGGTATGCAGGCCTTTACATTTGGCCGCTCGATGGCGCGTCTGGTTAATCCCGATGATAAAGCACAAAAAGTAACATTCGCCGATGTTGCGGGTGCCAAAGAAGCAAAAGCCGAGCTGACCGAGATAGTGGATTTCCTCAAAAATCCGAAAAAATTCATTCAAATAGGAGCGCGTATTCCGAAAGGAGTCTTACTCATGGGAGCGGCGGGGACGGGCAAGACCTTGCTTGCTAGGGCTGTCGCTGGGGAAGCGAGCGTACCATTCTTTTCCATTTCAGGTTCGGAGTTCGTAGAGATGTTCGTTGGTGTCGGTGCGAGTCGTGTGCGCGACACTTTCCTAATCGCGAAAAAGGCCGCTCCCGCAATTCTTTTCATAGACGAGATAGATGCGATAGGCCGTGTGCGTGGCTCTGGAGCTGGCGGTGGCAACGATGAGCGCGAGCAGACACTCAACCAAATACTCGTCGAAATGGACGGCTTCGAGCCGAATGAAAAAGTCGTTATCATGGCGGCGACGAACAGACCAGACGTTCTAGACCCTGCGCTCGTGCGGCCGGGCCGATTCGACAGGCGAGTTGTCATTGATTTACCCGACAGAAAAGATCGCGAAGATATTTTGAAAATTCACGCGCGTAAGAAGCCCTTGGGTCCCGACATAAATCTTGCTGTTATCGCCGAGCGTACGCCGGGATTCTCTGGAGCAGATCTTGCGAATCTCATGAACGAGAGTGCGATTCTGGCTGCGCGTGAGGATCGCAAGGAGCTAGCACAATACGACCTCGTCCGCTCCATTGAAAAAGTAATGCTCGGACCGGAACGCAGAAGCCATATCTTGAACAAGAAGGAGAAGGAGATAACGGCATATCACGAAGCAGGGCACGCGCTTGTGTCATCCGTTCTCCCGTATGCCGACCCCGTGCACAAAATTTCTATCATCAGCCGCGGGCGCGCCGCGGGATACACGTTGAAGCTTCCGTTTGAAGACAAGAAGATGCAGTCGCGGAAGGAATTTCTTGATGACATAGCAGTATCTCTTGGTGGCTACATTGCGGAGAAAATGGTCTTTGGTGACATAACAACAGGTGCATCCAATGATTTGCAAGTTTTGAGCGCGCTTGCGCGTGATATGGTGACACGGTATGGCATGTCTGATGTCTTTGGACCGATAGCGCTCGAAACGGCACAAGGCCGCACGATTTTCGGTGCAGGTGTAGAAAGTAATGAGCAGTCCGAGGAAGTCGCGGCACGAGTGGATGCGGAAGTGAAGAAAATCATTGAAGGCGCACACAAAATAGCGGAAGCCGTACTGAAGAAGCATCGCAAGGTGCTTGATGCTATCGCTAAAAAGCTCATCGAGGTAGAGAATCTCGAGCGTGATGATTTCGAGAAAATACTTATCGCAAACGGCATTACACCAAAAAAGAAGGAGGACATAGAACATCAGCCGCTGGCATAGCCCTGGTCCTTTTTCCGCCAGGACTCTTAGTTTTGAGATATTTGCCAGCGTATCATCTCGTTTCCAAGTCCGTGTTCTTTGTGGGCGACAGGCCAGATTTTTATACCGTCTTCCGTAATGACCGGTTCGGTAACCTGCCAGTCTTTTTTAATGAGTGTTATCGTTTTTGTGCTCGGTTCGAAGCCGAAGAAGCGCGGGCCGTTGACCGAGAGGAAACTTTCGAGCTTGTCGAGAGCGCCAATTTCATCAAAAACTTGCGTATACATCTCGACCGCAACGGGTGCATTGAAAACGCCGAATGCGCAACACGAGGAAAATTTCTTGCTCTCTGGGTGTGGTGCCGAGTCGGTACCGGCCGATACAAAGGTCAGACCTTTGCGAACCATATCGCGTAGACATTCCCGATCTTCACGTTTTTTGACGAGCGGTTTGCAGTGCAGGAGCGCGCGATAGCCGCCGGAGAAAGCGTGCCTGCGGTCATACATGAGATGATGAGGCGTTACGGTCGTTACCAACTGTCCCTCTTTGCCGTTTTTCTCCATGAAGTCTATTGCCTCACGCGAGCTCATGTGTTCAAGCGAGACCCTAAGCTTAGGATGGCTTTCTAGGAGTCGCGGCAAAGTGTCTTTTATGAACACCGCTTCGCCGTCGTAAGGGTCCTCCTCCTCGTCGCGCTCGTTCAGGTGTACTTCTCCATGAAGGAGAAGCGGCATACCGACCTCTTCCATTTTTTTCAGTACACTCTTTGCCTCCAAGATGTTCCGGTATCCCCACTGTGAATTCGTCGTAGCTCCGGAGGGATACGATTTCACCGCGTATATTCTCGTGCCCGATTCTCCTGAAAGACCACGCTCTATTTCCGCAGGCGTAAGATTTTTAGTCAAGTAGAACGTCATCAATGGCTCGAATGTTTCCCCAGAAGGTACAGCCGCGAGAATCTCTTTCTTATATTCCGCCGCGCCCTCAACTGTTTCTATCGGTGGCTCCGTATTGGGCATGATAATACCGCCCCAAAAGCGCTCGGTTGTGTATGGCGTCACAGCTTTGAGCGTTGCGCCGCGCCGCAGATGCACATGGGAATCGAAAGGCTTTTTCATTGTGAGCGCATCAGCCATGCGGGCAGTATACAATAGGGTAGTCGATGCCATACCCCCACGCCAACTTTGTTACAAACTTGGTGTGGATGTATACTCTTTCCTGATGAATCATCTTGTTGAGACCCCAGTACCACAAACCCTTCGGGCTTGGCTACGGGGCGAGACTCATTGCATGATTACGTTGTTGCATGCGACACGGTCCCAGTCAGAAAAGTGATATGCACCATCTTGTTGAGACCCAACAGTTCACGAGAGAATCTCTAAAGGAGCTTTTTGTGCTCGCGGATGCGCTTGAAGGAAAACGGGAAGAGTCTCTCAAGGGCAAGATACTTGCTTCGCTTTTTTATGAACCGTCCACACGTACTCGACTTTCCTTCGAATCCGCGATGCTCCGTCTGGGAGGCGAAGTTATCACCATGGAAAATGGCAGAGAGTCCTCTTCTCAGTCCAAAGGTGAGACGCTTGAGGATTCGATTAAAGTCATCAATCGCTATGCGGATATTATCGTCATGCGTCATGCCGAAGTCGGTTCTGCGGCCCGTGCGGCCGTAGTATCAGATGTGCCTATCATCAATGCTGGAGACGGTAATATGGGCCAGCATCCGACGCAGGCACTCCTCGATCTTTATACGATTCAACGCGAACTTGGACGAGAGGACGATATACACGTCGCATTCGTCGGGAATCTAAAATACTATCGTTCTCCTCGTTCTCTTGCGTATCTCTTGAGCAAATACAAAAACATTCGCATAACCTTCATCTCATCTCCGGAGCTTCGTATGGCAGACGACGTGAAGGCGCATCTGAAAGAGAATGGCGTGCCTTTTACCGAAACGGAGGATATGGTGGCGGGTATTCGTGATGCTGACGTCGTCTACCAAACACGTATTGCAAAAGAATGGATAAAGAACGACGTAGAGTACGAAAAACAGCGCGGACGCTACATCATTACACGTGCTGTTGCGGACAGTATGAAAGAAGGAGCGATTATCATCCATCCACTGCCGCGTGTCGGGGAAATAGAGGCGGAAGTAGATGCTTCGCCGCATGCCGTGTACTTCAGACAAGTCGGCTACGGGCTCATCGTTCGAATGGCCATTTTGAAGACGATTTTGGGTAATGGGTGAGAGATGTTTCGCGAGTCATCCATAAATGATACCGTAGTCCGATGAGTAAGGATGACGTATTGAAAAAGAAAGCGCTGGCACTTCACAAAAAGCTCGGTGGCAAGATTCGTATCATGCCTGCAATACCTGTTAGAAATAGAGCCGATCTTTCTCTCGTATACACTCCCGGTGTTGCGGCAGTTTCCAACTTTGTTGCTAAGAATCCAAAGCACGCGCGTGAGTACACGATGAAAGGTCGTATGGTTGCGGTTATTTCCGATGGATCAGCGGTTCTGGGACTCGGCAACATTGGGGCCCTGGGCGCACTCCCTGTTATGGAAGGGAAGTGCGCTCTTTTCAAGACATTCGCGGGAGTAGATGCGGTACCGCTTGTTCTCGATACGCAGGATGCGGATGAGATAGTTGAAACGATACTCCGCATTGCCCCCGCATTCGGCGGCATTAATTTGGAAGATATCTCGGCGCCGAAATGTTTTGACATCGAGCGTCGTGTCATGGAAGCTCTCGATATTCCGGTGATGCATGACGACCAGCATGGTACAGCTATCGTCGTCCTAGCTGCTCTTTTTAATGCACTCAAAGTGGTCGGAAAAAAACTTGCTTCAGCACGTGTTGTTATTTCTGGCGCAGGGGCAGCAGGGACGGCGGTCGCGCATCTTCTCAATAAAGAGGGTGCAAAGAACATCGTTATACTCGACAGCAAAGGGATTATTGATGCAACGCGTCCGGAGGAGCATAAGCGTTCGCTTGCCCGCTTCACTAATCCGGAGCATAGGCGCGACGGACTGCAGGGTGCACTCAAAGAGGCGGATGTGCTTATCGGGGTTTCCGGGCCCGGTCTTATGAGTGCGGATGATATCCGCCTAATGTCTCCAAAAGCGGTCGTATTTGCGATGGCGAATCCGATACCGGAAATTATGCCCGATGAGGCGAAGCTGGGAGGTGCCGCGGTCGTTGGCACGGGTCGCTCCGATTTTCCAAATCAGATAAATAATTCACTCGCATTCCCGGGAGTTTTTCGTGGAGCTTTGGATAATCGGGTGCGTCGTATTACGGATGATATGAAGCTGAAAGCTGCATACGCCATAGCGTCTCTCGTTCCGAAACCTACCGCAAACAGGATAATTCCTGACATGTTCGACAAGAGAGTTGCCAAAGCAGTCGCCAAGGCGATATGCTAGCGCTTCTGGCGCGTAATGTTCTATAATCTACGTTCGCCGCCCTTAGCTCAATTGGTTAGAGCACCGAGCTTATACCTCGGCGGTTCTTGGTTCGAGTCCAAGAGGGCGGACATGCTTTGGCGGCGTTAGAGGAACTTGCCTAATGCTGGGGATTGTTCATATTGCGCCTCAGCGAAGCCGTGTAACAATATATTATATGAATACTTCTTCACGGCGCGTAGTCCCGTTTGCAGTTCTTCTCGCTCTTATCGCATGCACCGTACTTATTGCTCCGGGAATTACTCGTGCGGCACAGGTCAATGTTTCAATGACGCCGACTGCGTTCTCGTCCGCGCACATTACCATCAATGCGGGAGATTCGGTTGTCTGGACAAACACTGATTCCATACAGCATACCGTCACCGCGACCGACAGCTCTTTCGGGAGCGGCACACTTCAGTCGGGCAAAGTGTACTCATACACATTTACTATCCCCGGCACGTATTCATACTATTGCATGTTCCACGGCGCTCCGGGCGGCGTCGGGATGTCGGGGACCATAACGGTCCTCTCTCCTTCACAGGCGCCCACAGTAAACTCCTCCAACCCAACCGTAGATGATTTGCGTGCGCAGTTACAAGCGCTTCTAAATAAGATAACTCAGCTTCAACAGCAAACTGGAGCTAGCACAGGAGTGCCAGGGGCAGTCGTTTCCTCCACCGCTTGCCCTCTTATCGGTCGCGTCTTGCGGAAGGGTGATTCTGGCGAAGATGTAACGAGGCTCCAGCAATTCCTCGCACAAGATCCGCTCATTTATCCGGAACGTCTCGTCACAGGTTACTACGGTTCTTTGACAGAAGCGGCGGTCCGGCGCTGGCAGGTGCAGTTCAATATCGTATCTTCAGGTTCTCCGGAAACTACGGGGTATGGACAAGTGGGGCCACGTACGGCCGCAACGATGGCGCAACGATGCGCTTTGAACGGGGGCAGTATGGGAGGGAATGTCGGCGGTTTCATAAAAGTAACGCCGATATCCGGTAACGCGCCTCTCGCGGTTTCCGTCGAAGCAACAGTCAACACGGTCAATTCGTGTGCGGGCGCACTGTACACCGTTGATTGGGGAGATGGTACCGCACCTGCACAGATAGCGGCGCCTGCTGGGAACTGCCAGCAATTGGTCCAGACGCTACGCCATACATACCAGTGGGGCGGAACGTACCAGGTCGTGCTCTCGGCTGGGGCGCACCGCACGAACGCGACAGTGACAGTATTTGGTTCAACGCAATCTCCAACGCCTCCTGTCTCGACCGCGGATTCGGTATCGGCTAACCCGAATACGGGGACAGCCCCGCTTTCCGTTACGTTCACTGGAACAGTGAACGGTTCTCGCTCATGCTCTGGTGGCGTTTACACGCTTGATTTCGGAGATGATCAAAACGCGGTCATTCCATATCCCGCAGATGCGTGCCAAGCGCTCTCATATACTATTGCGCATCAGTATTCCTCCGGAGGAACTTTCGGGGCGCGACTTCTGCGTGGCTCTTTGTCGAGTGGAACGCTCGTGGCTAACACTAATGTCGATGTTTCCAGTAATACTCCCGACATTGGTCCGTTTACCGTTACGCCCGGCATAGGAGGGAATGTACTCGCGGTAGAAGTTGCATTCGATATAGCAACACCTTGCAGTGCTTACGATTTGAATTGGGGCGATGGAAGCACGCACGTTGTGCAAGCGCAAGGCTCTGGTGCGTGCGCACAAGTCGTTACAACGAAGAGATTTACGCACATATATACACAGACAGGTTCCCACACCATTACACTCATACGTGGTACGCGAACTGATACCGCGGCCATCACTATTTCATCGTCTTGAGGAGTGGGTTTGGCACACTTACTCTCGATGCGATTCGGCGGATGCTCTTTCAACGCGCTCGCGAAGTGTCGGATATGTTGAGAGAGTCACATCTGTTTGGATGAGGCGTTCGGCCTCCTCGCGCGCGGCGCGAATAAGTTTTACGTTCTTTAGAGCTTCCATACCCAGATCGGTAACACCCCACTGCTGTCTTCCATAGAGGTCGCCCGCGCCGCGCGCTTCGAGATCTGCCTCGGCAAGTTTGAATCCGTCATTTGTTTTTTCCAGAGCGCGCAAACGCTTTGCCGCCGCCGCGCCCGATGTCTCCGGCAGGAGAAAACAGAATGGCGTGTGAGTGCTTCTCTGGACTCGGCCGCGCAACTGATGGAGCTGTGCCAAGCCGAAGCGCTCTGCACCCTCAATAAGGATTATGGTTGCGTTTGGGACATTCACACCAACTTCGACGACAGAAGTGGCAACGAGTATCTGTGTTTCGCCAGAAGTGAATCGGCTCATGGCGTCATCTTTCTCCTTAGGCTTCATTGCGCCGTGAAGGAGGCCTATTTCAAATTCTTGGAAGACTTCTTTTTTGAGCCGTTTCGCTTCGGTTTTTACGGACTTTGCCTGAAGTGCATTCCATTTTGAAGGATCCGGCTCTTCAATGCGCGGGCAGATTATGTAGGCTTGCCTTCCTTGGGAAAGTTCGCGTCGCACCGCTTCGTATGCAATGTCGCGCTCACCCGATTTCACAATGGCTGTTTTTACCATCACTCGTCCGGGTGGGAGTTCATCTAATAGAGAAATGTCCAAGTCACCGTATATAGTGAGGGAGAGTGTTCTCGGGATGGGAGTCGCCGTCATGCTCAAAAAGTGCGGCGACGCGTCCCCCTTGTGCGCAAGCGCGCGCCTCTGCCTTGTCCCGAACCGATGTTGTTCGTCTACGATGACATACGCGAGATGTTGGAAAGCGACCGATTTCTGTATAAGCGCGTGAGTTCCGACGATCATTGCTATTTCGCCATTTTCTACCCATTTCAGAAGTTGCGCGCGCGATATGTTTGTCGCTTCTCCACGCGAGACTTTGGAAGGGAATTTCTTGCAAACTTTGCCGGTCAAGAGTGCTATATTGATGGGAAGGTGCGAGAAGTATTCAATAAATGATTGAAAGTGTTGTCCTGCAAGTATTTCTGTCGGCGCCATATAGGCTACCTGGAGTGTTCCCGATGTGCGATTTGCTACGCTACCATCTGGCAGTCGCGCGAATTCGCCTGAGGCGAGTTTCAACGGTGGTCGCGAATTGACGACCGCGTACGCTGTCGCCGCGGCGACTAAGGTCTTTCCGCTCCCGACATCGCCCTCCAATAGTCGCGCCATCGGATGTGAGCGTCCGAAATCCGCAAGGATATCTGCGATAGCTCGTTTTTGCGCTTTAGTCGGTGGGAAGGGGATTGTTTCAAGAAAGCGCTCGGCGTGTTCCTCCGAATCGGTGATAGGGAATGATGCCTGCGCGTCGTTCTCCGCACGTTCTTGCGCGCGCGTGAGTTGGAGCGCGAATATTTCTTCGAATGCAAAACGCTTGCGGGCGGCCTCTGTCTCGCGTTGGTTTTTTGGTTTGTGCATGGCGAGAAGCGAGCGTGCCAAGTCGGGCAGATGATAGCGTTCACGCACTTCCTTGGGAATCGGATCGTCCAAGACTTGGAGCACATTACTTGCCCCGTTAGAAATAGCCCGCCCCAAGGCCCCTTCGGGGCGCGCTTGCGCGTGGGCGCGATTTCTAACGGGGCGAGCGAATACGCGTTCGAGCGCGTGATAGAACCATTTACTGGTGACGCCCCTGCTTTCAGGGTAGACCGCGAAGACGGAACTTCGAACTTCAGACTTTGGATTGTTGGTATCGGAAAAAAGCCCTTCTGTGGCCACTCCAGCGGGCATTACTTCCACTTCTGGGTTTGCAATGTAAGGTCGCTCAACGTTTCCGCCAACAGTGCCACTTATTTTCACAGTACCGGCCTTCGGTAGGTATGAGGCGATGTAAGGTTGATTGAACCACATAACCTTTACGCGGCCGGAAGTATCCTCGAACCAACCCTCTGTCACGTTGCGTTTGCTTTTCCAGAGTTTTCGTGGCTTAAGTCCCGACAGGGAGCCGATGAGCGTCACTTTAGTGCCAGGTATGAGTCGTGCCGCTTCTCCCGAGGTGCCTGCGGCCTCATATCGGGATGGAAAGTGGTAAAGGAGATTGCGGATCGTACCCAATTTTAGTCTTTTAAGGGCTGCCTTTTGTGCCGGTATAAGGCGAAAATGCCGCTCTATCAGGTCGTCTGGATGCATAGGGAGATTATACGATGAAATCATTTCTCCTTTCTCCTCAATTTTCAGCGTCCTGATTGTACACGCACACCAACATTGCCTTCGCTCACACCTACTTTTTCGGCTAGCGTTCATGCTAATTAGCCTACCTGTTCCATACCTCGATTTTTACAATACATTCTCGCGCAAAATAAAGGCAATGTTGGTGTGCGGGTTATACACAGGCACACCTTTTACATCTTGCGCGCAGAAAGAAAGCGGATAATATGTGCGTGTTCGCTATTAGAAGGCTAGCTTCATTATTATATGGCGTATCATAATGATTACGATACGGAGAGCGATTTGTTAGAGTTTTCTGCGGGCGACAGTGAGGAAGATGGGGAGGAAGGGGGAAACAATGCCCCGCCTGAGACCGACACGGAAGAAGAGAGTGAAAAGTGGGAATAATTCTTAAATTCAGTGTTTGCCCACCCTCCATGCGCGACCTAAATTTCTTGAGCGAAGCGATTAGAAATTGGAAGTACTCTTGTGGTGCGACCTAAATTTCTTGAGCGAAGCGATTAGAAATTGGAAGTACTCTTGTGGTGCGACCTAAATTTCTTGAGCGAAGCGATTAGAAATTGGAAGTACTCTTGTGGTGCACACAATCATCCCCACCGTTTTGGGAAAAATCATAAAACGGCGGGGATGGCTCCCGTAATTACTTCAAACACCCAACGTATCCCGCGTCTTCAACCGAGTACGCTTTTCCTGCTCCGTTGATGTGAAGTGTGTAATACTCCTTTTCATCTTTTTTGACAGAAATATTTCCACACTGGACAGTCCACCCGTAGCCAAGTTGGTACTGCTTCTGGAATGCGTCGTATTGAGCGTTTTTGTTTCGTATATCTTGGGTACATTCGTCGGTATTGTAGAAAGTGCCTTGAGTACAAACTGGACTAGACGAAACAGTCTCTTTTACAGTATCGATTTTGCTTGTCAGATTCACCTCATGGCGAGTTATAGACGCATATCCTGCTTCGCCAGAACTTGCCAGGAGGGAGACACTGGCTCCGTCAGATGATATATCCTGAATGCTGTAATTGGGACCGTGCGCTTGCGAACAAACTGGGATATCTAAAACTTTCATTTCAGATGCACGCGCCATATCTACGACCCTAAGTTCGCATGGTTTACGAGGTACAACGGACCCATATTCGTTAGGACTTTCGTCGGTGGGACCAATGGCAAGAAAGACAAGCGTATTTCCTTTTACCGCGAAATCTGCTAATCGCCACGGCTCATAAAAATCCTTTAGCGGTACAGCAGAAATTTGACCCGACTTTATATCGCGGCGCGAAATACTTTTGTTTGCGCTCATATAAAACATTGCCCCATTTTCCACTTTGACTTCGGGGACATAGGGGTATGCTGTATTAGGAATCTGCATGATCTCATTCTTCGCTCCAGTCTGAGAATCAAACAAGATAACCGAAGCTTCCTTTCGGTTGACCCCTTGGACAAGCACTGCGCCTGCAAGTGCTTGTGCGGCTGGTTGCGTCGGAGTATTGGTGATGGTATTAGTCGTCTTGTTTTGTGAAGTTGAATTTGAGGCTGGAAGTGTCGGTATTTCGTTTTCAGTAAGAGTTGGCGAAGGCGACTGTTGCATGACGTAATACGCCCCGCCTCCGAGGACAATCAGACCAAGC
>Ga0209518_1001347_pt1 | contig 26762 bp, 68 predicted proteins | sample RifGroB1_FD_183993 | JGI IMG/M metagenome (GOLD analysis project Ga0209518, IMG submission 183993) | Groundwater microbial communities from Rifle, Colorado, USA - Groundwater B1 (SPAdes) (version 2) | ecosystem: Environmental > Aquatic > Deep subsurface > Groundwater | place: Rifle, Colorado...
TATTTATGATAATTATACTGGCAAAATAAATACTTTTTTAGGATTTATTCTTTTTCGCGGAATTATTTCAATTTTGTCATACACAGAAATTCCACAGTCTTGTAAAAAGGAAATTAAATCCTTTGTTGTTCTGGAATAATAATATCTTTTCTGCCGACCTCTTTGCATTATTATTTCCCAACACTCTTCTTCTTCTGCCTTACCACGAATTTTCAGCAAGGCAAATCTATCGTGCTTTGATATTTTTTTAATCATAAATGTTTTCTAGTTAAAATTAATTGAATATTTTCCAACCGATAATGCAGACATCAATTTTTCGTCCATATTATCTAAATTTCCTTTCAAATTTTTTCTAATTAAATTTTTTATTTCTGCCTCAGTTTCAGTCATAGTTATTTCCCTATTTAAACCGTAATGTAATCTAATTTTTCTTTGGGCGGTTTTTAATATTTTAGTCATATTTATTATATTGTTTTATTTTTGATACTGTAATAAAATTTTCTCTTATTCTTTTAAAAAAATTATCTTTTTGTTCCGCCCTAACCATATTAAGAAAATATTCTTTATTATCATAAACATCGGGAAAACTATCTACATTTCTTTTAGGTGTTTTAAACACCTTGGGCGTTATTGCCACTATTCTCAAAGGAGAATTTTTAAGAACAATAACACCAAAAGAATCAAATAAATCTTTTTTGTTATAGACTATTTGACTTACATGATATCCGTATTTGGACTGACTATTTCTTACCTGAATCATTCATTTAATCTCTTTTGATAAGTATTTCTAAACTCTTGAGAATTCATAAAAATCCTTCTCTCCGGATGAAATAGCTGCCGAAACAGCATTTCTATTTACTTCATATTTTTTCCAGATAATAAACGTTAAACGGAAAGATAGTTTTAAATTTAAACATCTGTAATCTCGCTAAATTCTCATTTCCAAAAGACGACACAGATTCTTTAAAATAAAAACTAATTCGATTATTTCTGATATCTCTTAGTCGCCATTTTATTTTAAACATATTATTATTTTTTTAATTAATTGTTTTCTAAATACAACACCAAATTATCATGTGCCGCTTTAAATAAAATTAGTGGAGCGGCGTCTATTGAATTTTCGTTAACAGTTTTGACATGCTTTATCTCGATATCTGATAAAGTAAATTCCTTCGATTGCGGGTGACAATACACTCTTGTCACTATTTCAAGAAGATTTATTTTATGTGGTTCTATATCTTTACTAACTGAAAAAGACACATGTTTTTCCTCGATAATTTTATCATCGTTGTTTATAATTATCATAACTAGTATTTAACTTCTTTTTCGCCCATACATACAACCGTCTTTTCCCTATACCAATTTCCCTCTTTATCTACCTATAATCAAAAGTCAAATCTTTTTTATTTCATTTAATTTTTCTATAAATTTTTTAGTTAAAAAGTAATCACTAACTCCCCAAACCTTTCAATCTCTTGAAGTTTTTCAGGAACCAATAAATTACTAAAAAAAACTTGCTTCATTCTACTTCCCATCCCAAATTCGGAAGAAATAAAATTTTTCCTGTTTTTCCCTTCTCCGGCGGCAAAATGACTGTAAAAGTCAGTCACCGCCGAAAATACATCAGCTAAATTATCTCCATTATTTCCATCACCACTATTAAATAAAGCGGATAAAATATCTACTCTATTTCGTCCGACGGTAGAAATCTCTTTGGTTTCCCTATTTCCTAAAAATCCAGCAAAGATTTTTTCTGCTCTACGAGTGTCGCAAGAAATATTCAGCAAATACTCAAAATTTTTCTTGAACTCTTCATGGTTGTTTAGAGACTGTTCTATTCTAGCCATTATTTGACTAGCACGATCCTTAAAATTCTTAGAATGTCTTTGCGTAAAGTCAATCTGTTTTCCTTGGCTAAAAAAAGAAATATTGTATGTATTATAACAAACAACACAAATATTGCTATCTAAAAATCGTAATTCAAAAGTCTGGTCTCTTGAATCGTGAATATTAAAAAAGGCTTTGAATTCCCTATCTCCGATTTTGTAAGTTCCATCATTTTTTGGAAAAGCAAAAGTAGCAAAGATTAACGCACGATTCTTTACCGTTCCAATCGATTCAAGAACTAATCCAGAATTTTCTATGATTTCTAAAGAATCTAAAAATTCTTTATTGTTCATATAATCATAGGTTTTATCCTTACTCGCAGTTCCTGCCGCCCCTTTAAATGGATTTCCTACAGGTAAATCATCGTCATCTGACACCAAAAATCTCCAACCAGTATCTTGATTATTGATTATGATTGGTTTTTCTTCCAATTCGTAACCAATAAGGTGATTATTCTTTAATGATAAATCATCATTAATCTGTGTTAGTTTATGCCAGCCCATTTTCCGCCCTTCCTGAATGTCCCGGTCTTCAATATAATGCGCCATATTATTTGTCTTTCTTTTTTTTTATTGTTTCAATTTTTTCTTTTCTAACATAAACAGTATAAACTATTTATGATAAAAAAGTCAAATTATTTAATTTATTTTTCTTTTTACAACGAAAATAGTGCTTTCAATGCAATTGCATCCCAAACCAAACTCTGGTTTTCGAACAAAACTTCCTTCATCTTCGTTTGTGCTGAAAATTACATCACCACCGTCATGTTCTTCCGCCTCTGCGTAAAATTGACTCACGAAATTATCAACTTGATTTTTTTCTTTTTCTTCTAATCCTGAATAATCTCCGTTTACTAAATAACAAAGTGACCATTCAGGAATGTTTAAACCATCGTATTTAGAAATTATTTTCATTCATTTAACCTTTTTTGATAAGTATTTCTAAACTCTTGAGAATTCATAAATTTGAAAGCCAATAATTCATTGCTAAATCTTGGAAAATAAAATCCTTCTGTATAGGGGAGTTCTTCTAAAACCACCCCATTATTAAAAGTTTCCTTTGCTTTTATTAAAGGTAAAGAATTAGCTAAAAACCTGTATTCAACAGTAGATTTTTCCTGAGAAAATATGGGCGGAAACCAGGTGAATAAAGTAAATAAATAATTATTTTGTTTATCTTTACCTTGATGAATTTGAAAACTAAAATCCTTATTGGCATATCCATCCTCAAAAACAATATCATTTTTAGTCATAACATTTCTTTCTTATTTATTTGAATAAACTTTCAAATTCGCCCACTCTGGCAAATCAAATTTATAATCTTCCGTCAACTTCTTATTTCCTTCTTTCCTAAACAACATTTCGTGGTTGAAACAATTTTTACATAGAATGAGATTTGCACAATCTTTCGATTTCGAAAGAGGTAAAACTCTAACTTCATCATTCCAGGAACAGGGCCCATTACCATTACAATTAGGGTTATATAATTTATTCATGTTTTTAAACTTTTTCTAATAATTTTGTTTAGATATTTTGTTCAGATATTTTTTTAATCCTAACACAAACAGTATAAACTATTTATGATAAAAAAGTCAATTAAAAAGAATAATCTTTTATAAAGTTGACTTTTGTAAGAGGTTCTATATTTTGTATCGCCTCTAATCTTATTTTTTCTAATTTTGATAAAAGTTCTAAAAATTTTTGCTTATTTAATTTTTTTGAGTCTTCAAACATAATTCTTCCATAAACATCCCCACAAGCGTCATAAATAACATTTGAATACACTTTAAAACAAATTGGAGTTTTCCCCCAATGCTCTTTATAAGAGAAATATACTCTTATTTTCCTACTATCTTTACTGACACTGTTTTTTTGAATATCAGATTCTTCGTCTCTTCCCCCCAAAGTCCATCCATTATTTAATAATTCTTTTAAAAAATCTGGTTCGATATAATCGTTGATTTTCTTCATAAATTTAATATTTAACATCTTTTTTGCCTATACATACAACTATCTTTTCCCTATACCAATTTCCCTCTTTATCTACCTATAATCAAAAGTCAATTCTTTTTTTATTTTAATTTTTTCTACAAAACTTTTTTGTTTTTATTTTCTGATTTATTCTACTTGATATACTCTCCGTAGCTAACATAATATTCAAGAATTTTCATATTTTTTATTATTTTTATCTAATTTACATGTTATTATTTGATTTATTTTTTCTATTCTTTTTCTATCTTTAATAGAAATATTGTTCCCGTCTAATAATTTCTCATCATTTTTATTCTTCATAACTGTCAGGGCTTGATTATAAATTTTTTTCAAATTTTCAATTGCCACTTTTTTATCTGAAAAAATAAAGTGTTCCCACTTTTCTTCATCGGGAATTTTATCAATTTTATATAAATAAAATATTCTATGTATGTCATCTACACTCCAATTTCTTATGTTTATAATTTTCCCACAGATAACTTTAAAGGTGGGCGGAAAATCTTTATACCAACGAGTAAACTCTCCCCAATGAGTTAAATCTACTGAAAGAGAATAAACTCTTTGATTAATATTATATTTAGTATTAAATATCATACAATAGTATTTAATTTACTAGTTAACTTCTCTATTCTATCCTGTATAAATTTAATTTGGTAAGGCTTTGTATTTTGATTATTTATTATTTTACTTAAAATTCTTTTAGAATTTTTGATTGTTTCAAGTAAAAGTTTTCTATATTTTTCTTCGTGAAATAATTTTGCGTCGTGGAAATTTATAAATACTTCTTTTTCTTTATACCAAGCATTACAACCCGCCCCTGGTATCAAATAAGAAATCTTTCTATGACTATTTCTTTTGACAGAAAAAATAATATTATCAATTAATTCTTGCACTAAATTACAACCTCTAACTACCCCATTATCATCGATGATATCATAATAACAAAGATATCCCTTGTCCACCCAAACTTTATCTCCTGTACTAAATCGGGTTTCGATTTTCATTTTTTTCCTTTAATCTGATTTATTTAGAAAATTTTGCTTTATTCTGTAGCCACCTCCAAGTTACAGATTTTTTAGCTAAATCTAACTCTCCGGACTCTTTAGCTTTTCCGTAGAGAATCTTTAAAGCTTCAATAGCTTTAATTTTTCCGGCCTTAACTTGCTCTTTCAATCCAGATACTTTATTTGTGTCTTTCATATATTTTTAACTCACTTCTCCCATCATTCTCTCTCCATTTGACATTTTGTAATATCAATTTTTTTTGTAAAATCTTTATTATTAGTAATAAACAGTGTCAAATTATCTGAATAATATCCATTATTAATACCATATCCAGGAATTTTTACAGAATATCCTTTTATTGGAATTAATTCTATTATTTTTCTATAAAAAAACTATTTGGTGATAATTTTTCCCACAAAGGTTTCATTTTTTTTGTTTTGTTGAGTAAAAAATTTGCTTCTTCTGCCGACACTTCTTTCAAATTATTTTTGCATGTTTGATAAAGGCACTCCCGTTCGTTATGGTAAGTATCAAAACATTCTCTATCTTTGTATACCAAAATTCCTCTGGCAGCCAAATAATCAACTCTAATAAAAATTACTTCATCAGAAAAATAATTATTTATATTTAGAAAAAATCTAGGATAATTCATGTTTTTATTTTTAATTTGAAATATTAAACAAATATTTTATTTGGTAATTTACACGGATTTTTTTTGACCATACTAAAAGCGTAGTCTATGCTAACTTCCCTCCAAACCCCAGCAGACACCTTACCCAAACATATTTCTAAATTAATGTTTGGGTAATATTTCCACACCATTCCTGACGAGGTAATACTTCTTACATTATTGTTGTAAACTTCTAAAAAACACTCTGATTTACTCCAAGATGTTTTATCATATCTCATGAAATATCTTTTTCTCATAAAATAAGTCTTTTATTAGTGATTTACTATTTTTTACTATACTTAATTATAACCTATTATTACTAACAAATCAAGAATTATTATTTATTTTTTCAATAAAAAACTTATTAGGAGAAGGTTTTTTCCATAATGGACGTGGAATAGTAAAAGAACATAATTTTGTCGCTTCTTCTTCTGAAATTTCTATCCATAATTTAAAATTTACTCTCTGTACACAATCAGATTCCTTTAAATAACAAGATTCAAGTTGTCCATATTTTTTAACAAGAACACCATGTTCTTCCAAAGGACTTATCTTAATATAAATTGTACCATCACTAAAATTTATGTTAGTTGCTTGTCTAAAATATCTCGGATATTTTTGTTCATTCATAGATTTTAATTGTCAAACTTTTTTAGCACAGGAAAATAAATATTAAAACAAATTTGATTAGCAATTGCGTCACTGAATTGATAATTTTCCGCCCTATTATCAAAAGATTTTTTTAATCCTATTTCTAAATCTTTAATTAAACTCATTAATTTATCTACTTGATAATGACTGGGATTAAGTTTTACATTCCTAATAAAATTTCCATATTCTTTGTCTTGTTCTACTATATTGACGGGATAAATATTATCTTTAAAAAAAATAATTCCCGTTCTTAATAATCTTAGGGCGTGAACACAATTTTTATAACTATAGCCAAATTCTTCCAACTGTTTTTTTCTTTTGTCTCCCAATTTGCCAGTTATCTTTCCTAAAATAATATGTTTTTCTCCATTTACATATCCTAGTAAACATCTAAATATTTTTTCAGAATCAATCAAAAAATTTCTATTATTTTGAAAATAATCAAATTCGGTGGATTTTTCAATCCAAATATTATTATGAAGTAATTCGATGGCTTGCGAATTTCCCTTTTTTAATAAATTAAGAAAATTTCTTAATTCATACCCAAAACTATCTTGGCCATTTGTTAAATTAGATTGGTGATCGTGTTTTTCCAATCCAATTATTTTAGAGATTTCGGTATGGATAAATAAATATCTTTCATCAATATCTGATTCGGGTATTTTTAACCCATAAGAATAACTTCCCGCAATATATTTAGCTATTATTTTCATTTATTTTCATTTTTCAAAAACAAACTTATATTTTCCAGAAAGATTTTGTGGAATATACCAACAAAATGAACTAACCATCGACATAAAACCGGCTAGCATCAAATCTCGTGGCATTTCTGCAATACCATATTTATAAGATTCAACATAAGTATATCTAAAGTTATCTATTTTAATTTTTTTATCTAAAGCCTCTAAGATTGTTTTTCCTACTTGAAGATGGTCTGAAAGATTATCGTCAAATTTTATATCAACTATAACTGTTTTTTTCATTTATATTTCTTTCATAGAAGGACAAAGCCAAATACCAAAATTTTTGTTTTTAAATATTTTTTCTTTTATTAATGTATATTCATTTAAAATTTGAATCGACTTAAAAGTATCGTAACTAAACATTTTTAATAATTCATCTCTTATTCTTTCGGAACTAATGTTATTAAGTAAATCAACAAAAGAATTATCGCATAGAATTTCTTTTACAGAATCATCAATCCAAAACCCTTTAGTAATTGAAAATCTTAAAAACCTAATGCCACGCAAGGCATCTTCCTTAATTCTATCTTGAGGATTCCCTACGCATACTAATCTTTTTTCTTTTAAATGCTGTAATCCATTAAAAAAATCAATAATATTACCATTTTCATCCTCGGCAAGAGCGTTTATAGTCGCGTCCCTTCTGCTTAAATCATCAAATAATGTTCCTATTTCAACAAAATCTGGCCTTCTTCTATCTTTAATATAGGTCCCATCCTTTCTACATAAAACAAAATCCGCCGCCCCAAACTTTGGAATTCTTGCCCTTATTGTCAAATATTTTTCCGTCTCTAAAAATATTTCTCCATCCCGCTCTATTATAGCTTGTTTCATTTCTTGATAAGAAGATGCTTCAACTGCATAATCTAAATCTTTACTTGGAATATTTAATAGACGATCTCTCAAAAAACCTCCAGTAAGAAAAAATTTTACCATATAAGTTTTTAACAAAAAGGATTTTGTGTTTTCTCGCTATGATGACTTTCATGGATTATTTGTTTTTTATCCATTATTTCCATTATTTCACTAAAACTTAATGGTTCTTTTACTGATTCCGGGCCAACATCTAACATTTTACCACGATCTAAAGTGGTGGGCAATCCATCAATGAATGAACCGTGACAGTGACCAAAAAGCATCATAGAACCTTGAGCATAACCATTGTGTACTTTAACGGGATAATGGCAAAGAACAAAAGGTCTATTATTAACAAAAACCTCATAATAATTTGGAATAAAAAAAACAGTTTTATTTGAGTCTCCAACACAATGTCCCAATCTATAAAATTTATCTATTCCATTATTATATCCTAAATTATTAAGAACCCTTTCAAACCATTGCTTATATCCACTGTAATGATTTCCACACATAACATATAAGTTTTTGAATTTTAATACGCCAAACAAAATACCCATATTTTGTTCAGCATCTTTAGAAAAACATAAATCTCCTAAATGAAAAACAATATCATTATCAGTGATTTTTCCGTTCCATCTTTCAATCAAAATCTTGTTGTGTTCTTGAATAGAAGAAAACCCCCGTTTTTGATAAATAAAATCTTTGTCATGATTATGATGAAAATCAGAGAAAAAGAAAACTTTATTTTCTTCACTATGTTTAAATTTTAAAGGAAAAAGCATAAAAATTATTGCATTTTCAATTTTAATTCATCAATTTTGTTTTGCGCAATTCTCAATTCTTTTTCTAACTGTAATCGTTTTCTCATATCTCTATCTTCGTCGTTCCATTCTTGAACGGGAACAAGAATTTGTTGATCGTCGGTGCAAAACAGTTCAATTTTTTCAATATGAACATATTCCATTCCTTGTTCTCCAATATTGCTACAACCAAAATCCTCCCATATTTTTTTACATTCTTTAATAGCATTTTCATCATCTTCTGCTTTAAATTTTCTAAAATCCTTATTGCACCCAATAGTATAATCACAACCAGTACCACCGGAACCAAACAAAAGAGCGATATAGTTTTTCATATTTTTTTATTATCTAAGTTTCAAACTATTTTTAATATTTTTTTCTTGTTTAGTTAGGATGAGTTCAGGAACATTATGATTATTATTTCCACCCTCAAATCTCTTCTCAATAACAATACTAAATTAATTATCTAATTATTATCTTTATTCTTGGTGCATCAGATTCGTAATAACAATCCGTATAGTCCAAATCCATTTCGGTTCTATCAAACATCTTCTGTTCCACACCCTCTTTTTTTAAAATTTCTAATAAAGTTTTTACAGACAAATAAGGAGGCAATACAATTTCCTTCTCTTCATTCGTCATATTTACAAAAAAAGGTAATACAGTTTTTTCTTCTTTATTTTTTTTCATAAAGTCACATCATCGTAATTTTAACGAATGTTTAATATTGTTTTCTTGTTTTATCAAATTACTTTCTGGAACGTTATGATTATTATTTCCTCCTTCAAAACGTTTTTCTACCACAATACTAAATAATTGATAACCAAACTCTTGGGCGATTTTTGTGTAAAAATTAAGATGCTTTTCTTCAGCATTCGTGTTCGCCACAATAATTAATTCAATTTCATCTTCCAAAGCCCTAACGAATTTCTGTTGACATTTATTATGCGCCACCCCTAATTTTGTTGGATCAAAATTATATTTTCCTTCAGAATCTGTGAAAAAATCATCAGCCGTACAAATAACACAAGAAACATTTATGTCACAAAGAAATCTTAAATATTCTGCGAATGATGATTTTCCAGAATTCGAAACTCCACGGACTACAATTACCACTTTTCTATTTATCATATCAACAGTATAACTAATTATTCCTAAAAAGTCAATAACTATTAAAAAAAAATAACTATAAAACTATATCCCCATTTTCTTTTTTCTTAATATCTTCGTATTTTAATATTTTTCTACGATAAAATTCTAATTTAATACACTCCAAAACTCCTACTAAAGCATTGGCTGTAGAATAACATTTTTTACTTTCAAAAATTTTCCAAAGCAATCTGGAAATAACATAATTTATTTCCCCGGCGGAAAAATCTGTAATTTTTAATATTCTAAACAATTCGTCAGTTATTTTGTCAAAAAATTCACGATTGTGAGGTTTTATGTAAGGCATAATTTTTTAATTTGTGAAAACTTTTTAATAATATTTAATTCATTTTCAACTCTAGAACAAAATAAATATCATCATTTTCTTGATCTATATCCTCAATTTTCGAATTCAATGCAAGACACTCTAGTTTTGCATCATTTTCATTTTCCCACGCTCCTAAATTATAACATACTATCGTTTCTGGTTGACATTCGTTTTCATGATAACAGAATTTTTCTTCAGCTATAACAAATATTTTTTTCATAAATTTTTTTATAAATTAGTGTTCCATACCGCCTTCTGGATTAATGAATCTATTGAATCATTTTCCTTTCCAAACCTGCAGTCTTCTTCTTTTAAAACATATAAAGTTTTTCCAATTATTCCACAAATTTCATTTAGTTTTTTATAATCTTTGGTTAAGTTCAAATCGCCATACCAAACCTTTCCATTCTCCTTTGTCATAACGTTAGCGTTCCAAACGCAAACATTATTTTTGGGAGCATTTTTATAAGGAGATATAATTCTCCCAATTATAAGATTTTTGTTGTGAAATATTTGTTGAATTTTTTCCTTATTCATATAATTTTTTCTTTACTTTTTTCCAATATTTTTCAGTATTTTTATTTTTCCAACCATTTGGCCCCCCACAGCTTTACAATTTCCGCACGATTCTACTTGAATAATTGCGTTAACAAATTTTTTATCTAATTCAATTATTTCAGAACTAAGCCCTAAAAAACAAAATCCCCAAAAAACCACTCCAATAATCTTAATTTTCATAAGTCTATTATAGTAGTTAATTAGGGAAATGTCAATAATTATTATTTTTTTAATTACTTATCCCGAAACAAAATCATCAATAAAATTATTAATAAAAAACACAAAAGAAAAAACAAATCATTCATAAATAATTTTATATAATAATATTATTTAATCCTTCTTCCATAATGTATTTGAAAATTCTTTCTGAAAGCTCTTTGTTATTTGTACTAATTTTACACATGTCAGAATATAATATAACATCTACTCCAAAAATCTTAATTATCTTAATCTTTGCTTTCGGTTTTTGTTTAATAAAAATCATAAGTTTTCAAAATGAAAATTTGTTTTATTTTTCTGAAATAATATGACAATCTAATAATTCTTCTATTTCTTCTTTGGAAAATCCATAACCTATATATTCTTGAATTTCGTTTTCATTAAAATAACGAGTTTCTTTTTGTAATTTTTTTTGTTCAACAATTGTTTGATTTTGTTTTTTCCAAGACCAATAGGGAACATCTTGCTCGTCCATTAAAGAATTAAATATAGGATTATCATGACTAAAATTATTTAAACCAATACCAAAATATTTTTGAATCTGACTCGTTGTGTCAAATTTATATCCAGTATTGGAATACCAAACCCCATCTACCCACTCTCCATTTTCTTCATTGATGATAATTATTCTACCTTTATCATCTAAAATACAAATTTTATTATAACTTCCTATAGCTAGTTCTATCAGAAATTTACCCGCCATCGTCCAGCAAAAATCAGAATCTCTTTCTAATATAGGTTTTAAAACATAATTTACAAAATGACCCGTATCTGACATTTCTTTGGAACTCTGAATTCCAATTACTCCATTATGAATTACGGCCCAATGACCATCTTTGGTTTCTACTTCCCACGGATGACAATTAAATTCATTTTTTTCACCTGATGTTGCTTGTCGAAAATGAATCAATAATTGTTTTTCTTTTACTTTTTCGTATTCTGTATAAAAATCATCAAATTTAAAAAATCCCTTTTTTATTACGATTTTCCCGTTTTCTGCATAACCAATACCAGCTCCGTGAGAATTAGAATTAAATCCATTTCTCAGATACTGCAAACAAATATCAATACCTGCATTTTTTACAATTGCTAAACACATATTATTTATTTATTACCATTAAATAGCGCATTTATGATAATTATTTTATTAAAAATTTTGGATTTTTAAATATTTTCTTATGAAAAAAACTTCGTGATTGGTTATATTTTTCAAGTAATAATCTTGTTGGAGTTTTTATCTGCTTGGGAACCCTCCTTAAATAATAAAGAGCTAATTTTTCTGTTTTTCCATCTAATGATAAAAAATAATTCAAAGCATTTAAAGAACTAAAACGAATTCCAATTTTATCTTTAAACTTTCTTCCTAAAGCTATCCATATAACTGTATCTATTTTATTTTTTTTCGCCCAATCTGTAATATTATCAATGATTATTTTATCATAAACGAAAATTCTAGGACTTCCAGTTTTATTTTCGACATTTAAAACTCCTAAGTTTTCATAATTTATTTTTTCTTTAGATAAAATTTCTTTTATGACATTATCTATAGATTGGTGTTTACTTATAGTATAAAACACTTTATTGTTAGCACCACCGTCACAATCAATAACAACAGTTAATTTCCCATCCTCTGAAATCCTGGAAAATTCTAATGGTAAAACTGGCCCATTCCTTCTCCATTTTTCGATAAACATATCTTTTGAATTTACTAGTAAAGAATCCCAAGCTAAAATTGCTATTTTCATTTTCGTTTTTTATTTATTTTTTTTGTTGTTTACTTTTGTTTTAAGAAATTTTTTTTAAAAAATGACAAATTACATTCATAAATTTTTATATCTTTATAAAAAATTTCTACATTATAATGACACAGTAGATTCTTGATTGGAAATTTCGACCTCCTGAGAACGGAATGTTCGCGAAGCCCCCACATCGGCAAGAATTTCATTTGTTTTTTCATTTTTCATTTTATGTTTTCGTTTGTCAATAATGTATAATTCATCTACTAAAAATTTATACAAAAATAACCAAGATTTTCTGTTTTTTTCTACGTATTTACAAAAATTAATATAATTTTGACATTCCTCCAAGGAAAAAGATGATTCCCAACAAAATTTTATTAAAGCTTCTACAAATTCGAGATTTTTAAAAAACCTTTCTTTTCGTAGCGTCCCTTTAAATATCCTAAACTCTACTGTTTCATTATGAATTAATGAAACGGCATTGTACTTTTCGATATCATTTTTTATATCTGAATATTTTTTAGGAAATATTTTACTATAATGATTGGATTTCCTTTCAGCTATTGTCTCTATAAATGATTTATTACGAGCGGCATTAATAAACACCAAAATTTTTGAAACTGTTAACTCCGTTAATGGAGTTCTAGAACAGTGAACATGCATTCCACATTTGTCGTTAATAAGGCCAGAATAAATTCCTTCAATATTTTTACTAAAAAACATTTCCCAATTTTTTTTCTGAATATCCATATCTGCTGGAGCGGTCACAATTTCAAATCCATGGTTTAAAGATCCGTCCTTTTTTAATAAAACAAATTTATCAAAAATTTTAATAATTTTGTGAGCGACATAAAATTCGTCACACTCTACTTCTAATTCTACTCCATAAAAAATTGGTCCTTTACCCACTTTTTCTTCGGGAAAATAATGTCCGTAATCGCCAATACAAGACAGACTTTTGTTATTAGAACAATTCGTACAAAGTTCATTATCTGAATGATTATCAATATGTACAATAAGACGACATTCATCACAAATAAAATATTCACTCTCAAAACAAGACACACAGAATCGATTCGAAGATCTTTCGCAAAAATAACCATTATCTGATAAAAAATATTTAGAACATGAGGAACACGAAAAATAATCTCTTTCAAGACAGTCTAAACAAACAAAAATTTTATCGTCTGTGCGGTTTACTACTTCACCATGCGTTAGTCTTTTTTCACAAACTCTATATTGCTCATCAACAGAACTATTTGCTGCACAATTTTCACAGCGAAAAAACAAATTATTAAAACAAATTTCACAATAAAGAGAACCATCTATTTCTTGTCCATTTTTATCAAAAATTTTATTACAATTTTGACAAACATTTTTTTTATTCTCTACAAACTTTTCAATTTCTTCTTCCATAAATATATAATAGTAGATTTTAGTGCAAAAATCAAGATAAATAATATTTTTTATTTTTCTACGAGAATTGCACTAATTATATATACGAAAAACTAACTAACAACTAACTTCTTTCCATTCAACAGTTTGCCCAAATCGTGGCTTACCACGGCCCCGCGGCTTACCATTGACAAAAGCCACTAATTTAGTAAATTTTGACTTTGGACGACCCTTAACTTTTTCCACGGCATTATTTTCTGTAACATTTTCTATATTTTCCATATTATTTTTTTCTTTTTTCTATTTTTATTATTCTTGTTCTTTTCCGCACACTGTACAACGATAATTTATCTTACCATCTTTACTTTTACAAGAATTCATTACTCGTTTATTTTTACCATATTTATGATCTTGATATTCATGGCTACAAATACATTCCTTAATTTTAGTATTTTGAGCAACAATTTTATTTCTTAATTTCTCCACAATGTTACATTTTTAATCAAATATTTGATTTAATTGATTTTTTAATTGTTGTGCGGCATATTTTTTCATGCTTTTAGAAGAAAATTTTTCCGCCCCATCAATAACCAATTTAGATAACTTACTTTTTCCGTCCCGATATTTTTTTAATTGAATTTTTTCTCTATTTAGCCTAAAATAAATTTGGCCACGAGTAAATCCAGTATTTCTAGCAATTAATTTATAAGAAAATCCAAATTGTCCCAAAACAATAGTTTCTAAATTGTTTTGATCAAAATATTGGATATTTTTGTTTATTGTTTTTAATTTATTTTGTTATGATGCATTCTTGCAGCCATTGGACTAGAAAAATCCTTTCTATCACATTTCGAACAAGAAAATCTGCCATCTTCCATTTTTGGAAACATTTCATCTGTCATTTTGATTTCCATATTTTTGTTTTTTTTATTTTATTTTTTAATTATAACGTCTAGCTGATTTTTCTCGATCTTCTCCTAATAATTCATAAGAACGTTTTATATAATAATTCTTAGGTAATTGGTGTTTTTTAGGATATTTTTGGGCGTCAAATTTTTTAATCGCTTCTTTTAGCGATTTCGCTTCTATTTCTATCAATCCACGACAACTCCAAATGACTGGCAATTTAATTTTCATTTAATTATTTAAGTTTTTAGCTAACCGCCCCAAAGCTATTATAACACCCCTTTTTCTACAATAATTATCTTTTTTCGAACAGTTGGATGTGACAATATATTCTTTTTTGTCTGGAGTAAGAATCTGTAATTCTGTAAATCCTCCATTTTGAAGAATTTTATAATATTTGTGTGAAAATGCTTGTTTTTCAAAATTACTCAAACAAATTTCTTTAGGTTTTTCGAATGGTTCATTCGCTACCAAATATTTTCTATGATGAATCACTCTTATTTTATATCCATTTTTTCTTAGATTATGGATAGAACTAAACAGGCCATTTTCCTTGCTCATAGTTTTTATTTTTTAATCAACGACTCGACGAATTTCTGTAGGAGTATATTCTACTTGGTTAATTACTTGATATTTTCCTTTTAGTAATTGAATTGTATCATGTTCTTGATGAGTTAAAGCTGCTAAAGCTTCCTGAACTTCAATAAATGAACATAGTTCCGTTTCTTTTTTCGCATATCCAATTGCGTTCCCATCCAAAATAGAATGATGATGTCCCGTAGCTTCTCCTAAAGCTAAAACAACTTTTTTTGTTTTAACTAAGTTATTGGGAATACTATCAACACTAATTAATAAAATATCCCCCTGTCTTAAAATTAACTGTTTTTTATTTTTTTTCATAAGTTGTTTTATTTCTAACTTCTATTTTAATATTATAATATATTAAAAATCATAAGTCAATCTTTATTTTTTAATTATGTTTGCTCTGACAAAACATAGTCGTCTGGAGTATTAAATAATAAAGTATTATCTTTATTTCTCCAAGTGCTCGCAATAGCCGCTTTAGCAGAATTTAATCCTCCATAACATTTTGGATCAACTCTTAAAAAATAATCTTTATAAGTCCCATCCGGTTCTTGTGTCGAATTAACAACCTTAACCATAAAAATATCTTCATCGTTTATTTGTTTTTTTCTGTATAAAACTCCCCAATCATCAGAATTTATAATTTCGGCTCCTGAATGTTGAATATATTTGTCTTGTCCATATAAATCAATCATTACCCTTCTTTTCTCGACATTGTTTTCTTTTTCTATATTTTCCCAATCAAATTTTTTATCTATAATGTTTTTATTTACGATAACTCCGTGGATAGCGTAAACATTGACTAATCCACTTCTATAAGAAATAGCCGGACCATTGATATTATGTAATCTATTTCTATTATCAAACAAGATTTGTTTTGGCTTGTGTTGAAAAATTACTATATCTTTTAAAGGAGTCCACCAACCAGAACACTTTGCCAAATCCATTAATCCTAATAATTTTTCACATTCTTTTATTTTTAATTCTTGCAAGAAAAAGTCATAAAAAGATAACCAATTAGAATCATGATTTCCATAGACTTGATTCCCTACTTGATTCCCTACTTGATCCCATACTTGATTCCCTACTTGATCCCATACTTGATTCTCTACTTGATCCCTTACTTGATTCCCTACTTGATCCCATACTTGATTCTCTACTTGATTCTCTACTTGATTCTCTACTTGATCCCTTACTTGATTCTCTACTTGATCCCATACTTGATTCCTTACTTGATTCTCTACTTGATTCCTTACTTGACTCCCTACTTGATTCTCTACTTGATTCCTTACTTGACTCCCTACTTGATCCCATACTTGATCCCATACTTGATCCCTTACTTGATCCCATACTTGATTCTCTACTTGATCCCTTACTTGATTCCCTACTTGATCCCATACTTGATTCTCTACTTGATTCCTTACTTGACTCCCTACTTGATTCTCTACTTGATTCTCTACTTGATCCCATACTTGATTCCTTACTTGATTCTCTACTTGATTCCTTACTTGACTCCCTACTTGATTCCATACTTGATCCCATACTTGATTCCTTACTTGATCCTTTACTTGATTCTCTACTTGATTCTCTACTTGATTCCTTACTTGACTCCCTACTTGATTCCATACTTGATTCCATACTTGATCCCTTACTTGATCCCATACTTGATTCCATACTTGATTTGTTTGATTAAACTTTGTATTTTTAAAAAATTCTTGGATATGTATGGTCCCTATTGCTGCTGTAATTGGACAGTCAAAAAGAAAAAAATATTTAGGCTCTTTTAGTCCTGATAACTTATAAATTAATTTGACGGCTTCCTTAGCTTTTTCAAAGTGACATTCCTCCGTCGATAATCCTATCTTTAACCATTTATCAACATAAAATGAAAATCTTTTTATTTGATCTTCTGTAAGTGTATCTATTTTTTTCATAAAAAATTTTTTCCATTTACTACACCTATATTATAATTAATTAATAATAAAATGTCAAGAAATATTAATTATTAATCAATAACCTCAAATTTCAAACTATCTCTTAAATTTTTAACAAACAAAGGGAAAATCTGTGTATCTTGTGCGTTTTTCTTGTACCAAATTCCCTTTTCCCATTGACTATGCCAAACACAAATTTCGCCAGTTTTAGGATGTTTAAATTTAACTCCACCTAAAGAAATATTGGATGGTAAATCATTAATTATTTTCATAATTTATTTAATTTTTTAAAACAGTTGTCACAAAATCTCATATAAGGAGAACCAGTATCTTCTCCACAATCAAGACATTTTCTATTTTCTATTTTTTGATTTTTTTTATCTTTGTTTTCTGTTAAAGTTTTTTTTTCTTCACTCATTTTAAAATTTACACTTTGTTTAATCCCACAACAATTGTGTTCCCTTTAATTTTCCTTCAAACATTCTGACTAAAACAGTTTCAACATCCCAACAAAACAAACCAATATCATTTTTAATGGAAAAAACTGTTTGAATTCCAAAATATTTACTAAACAAACTTTTTTGTCGAATATTTAACGCATCATATAAATCTTTTGATTTTATATATTCGCAAGGTTTTTTATAAATTTTCAATCTTAATTCATTAATATAATAATATTTTGGGCGGGTTTTCATATTTTTTTTGTAAACTTTTATGGAACAATACACAACATACACACATTGCTTGATTTAAACAATAATTAGTGTTTATTTTTAATTTTATACTTTTGTCTTGAATTTGTTTTGGTAAATTACTGTCTTCTGGACCAAAACAGTACAAAACATTTTTAGGATGAATAAAATTATTAATTTCTCTATTATTGTCCATTTCTAAAGAAACTAAAATACATTCTCTTGGATAACAATATAAAAAATTTTCAATACTGTCATAATGAAAAACTGGTATATGCTCTCGCGCATCTTGAGTATCTGTTACTATTCTTTTATATCTTGAATTTATTGTACAAATAAAATTAATACTAAAATTACAAGCCAGTCTCATTATTTGCCCCCAATTCTTTTCTTTTTTAGGAGAATAAAGACAAATACCAATCATAAAAAATTAAGACAATAATTCTGCTATTTCGTAAATTTCTAAATTTTTTTCATATCTTTCCATCCTTATTCTTAAATCAAGATATTTTACCCAAATAACCAAAGAAAACAAATTATTACAATTTTCTTGTTTTATTATTTGATAAAATTCAATTTTTTTAATCATTTATGTTTTTAAAGGCAAATTTCGCCCATTTTTCGTAATAAATTTTATATTGTTGAGAATCTCTGGGCGGAATTTTTATTTTATTTTTTTTCATCCAGTCTTCCGCAATATCGTAAAATGGAGTATTTTCTGTTATCTTTTTATTTTTCATTTCAAAAATTATAAAAAATACAATACCCATCTTGTATAGATGTGCTTATAAATCCATAATCAAACTCTGTTTTACTCGATAGTAATTTATGTAAAATTAAATTTTTCATATTTTTTAATACTTCCCTGATAATTTGTATAATACACTTTTTTTATTCCCAAAAACAAAATCAAATTTTGACAACTTTTGCAGGGATAACTATTACAAACTACCCCATTTTTATCTATTCTTATATTATACAATTCGCACTTATTAAAAGCAAGATTTGTTTTTCTTTTTACTTTTAATAATGCTATCATTTCTGAACAACACCCTTTAATTTCTGATAAATTTTGTCCATTTTCAGAAAAAACAGGATTTTTTAGATTAATTGGATGGGTTTTTTTATTGTTTTGACCTATAGATATTAATTTATTTTGATAATAAACAAAAGAAAAATGACGACATCTTGGGGCGGATTTTTCAATATTGTTAAATAAGGCGCGAGAAATTTCTAGGGAACGATGAAATTTATTTAGCATTATATTTAATTTAATTTTCCAACTCGCTGTCGTCTTTTAACAATGTTATTTCTATCTCCCGCTCTATCAACTCAGAAATTTTTATATCTGTAAATTTTTCATTTCTTTCCGCTATTCTTTTTGCTTCTTCTAATCCAGAAATATAAGCGTTAAGTTGTAACTTTCCAATTTGTGAAAGAATATAAGATTCTTCATTTTTTAACCAAGTTTCGGCAAGAATCATATCTTTATTTTTTATTTTTAGGTTTATCTTTTAAACAAACAGAACAAGTAATATCGCGCCATTTATTACTTGTTTTTATTTGTTTTATAGCAAATATATTTTTCCAACAGACTGTAACACCCCAAGTTGGACAAGTTTTATGGATTATTTTTGATTTTTTCATGTTTTTTATCTAAATTAAAAATTTTAAATGATTTCATGTGTTGAGTTATAGCTAATTCGGGTGTTCTTTCTGTTATCATTATATCTCTAGCAGAAAACATCCAAACTACTTTAGAAACTGTGCCATCGGGCCATTTAGTTGAAGTAAATGAAGGAAATAATTTTCCATGTGTTTTTTTTATATATTGAATGTAATTTTTGTATTTACAATGGTGTTTCATATATTTTTTTGTTCAAATTGTTTTTCTTTAATTAAAATCAGCGCGATCTCGGTAGGGATCGAACCTACATGTATCCAATTACTCTTTCTATGAGTTAGAAGCTCAAGGAGATACGAGATCATTATAAATTATAGTTTAAATAATTTACTTATTAGACACAATTTAATAGTAGCTGATGGATGGATATTATATGAAATTCCTTATCACGTAGCTATGAGAGAAAATTTTGTTAATGATTTCATAATTAAACTATTAAATAATATTCCAATTAATAATTACGATATATCTTTATATATTCCTAAACAAAATAAATTGGTACCACCGCTAGGAATTTAACCTAGTCAGTACTCTCATCTAGAGATTATTGTTTATAAAACAACCCATGCAACGTACATCACGGTGGCTTTCACTATCAATATCTTACCACAATTCTCTTATTTTGTCAACAATAATATTTTTTAATTATTAAGAATGACTTCCTACAAAAACTAAATAATCTCCTATTTCATATTCGTCTGGATCATCACAAGAATCCATTACTTCTATCCATCTAAGCAAACCGTATTCTTTATCTAAAGTATTTTTATGACAAATAACTAACCAATCTTCATCCCCACCGTTAAAACAGCAAAATTTTTGTAAAAAGGGCGGCGCATCATCAAATCTAAAAACAGAAAACCCCGCCCCACAAACTACAAAAGTTATACAATTTTCTATTGCTAATTTATAAGACTCTTCTAATCCAATAAGATGTTCGTAATTTTCTTTATCCTTTATTTTAACATAAGGTTTTAAAAATTCTAGTTCCCCTATGTATTTATAGTGAGAATATTCTTTTCCTAATAAATATTGTTTTGAATAATTCATATTTTTATTTTATCAATTCTAAAGTTTTCAAATTATCTAAATACAACCTTCCTCTATTTGTAATCTTTCTTTTTCCTGGTATTTCTAAAAATGATAATTTCAATAAATATCTTTCAAAATTCATTTGGGCGGTTCTCGTTAAACCCGTCTTAGAACAAAGCCCGCCCAAAGAAATCTCGTTTACCATTTCTAATTTTTTTAATATGCTTATTTCTGTTTCAGTCACCCCTTGAGGATAAATATTTAAAATCCCTGTTAATTTTTTTATGTGATCTTTATTAAATTCTTTTATTTCTCGAATTTGACAGTATTTATTAATTTCACGCGCTAAACCCACTGCATCTCTACAATTTTCCCTACAATATGTGGCTAATTCAACACAAACACTAGGAGAAATATGAAAAACTACATTTTTTCTTATTATTAATGCCAAGTCTAACATTGTAGGTTCTTGAACATTTATTTCTGTCAATCTATTTCTTAGGGGCGGAAAAATTAACTGGACCTCACTTGTGCTTGCTAGAAAAGTAATTTTAGAAAAATCAAATTTTATGTTTTCTCCATTGTAATTAAAATTAGTAACTGTTTGTCCTGGTTGAATAATAGACAACATTATATTTCTAACATCTTCTGTCAAACCATGAAATTCATCAAATAAAACCACGGCGTGTTTATCTGTCAAGTGTGGAAAAACTAAAAAATCAAAAAATTGACTTTGTTTCTTAAAAGTAGAAGTATTTATTTCTATTAAAGGACAAATTGTTTTATATTTATCTTTTTTTATGTTACTTATGCCTTTAGATATCTCTTTAGCTAAAGTTGTTTTACCAAATCCTTTTGGGGCAGTGAAAAGAATATTATCAAAAACACCTGTTTTTTCAAAAGATTGAAGTTCAAACCTTAAACGGGTTTTTACTTTTTCTTGACCTATTATGTCTTTGAATAATTCTTCTTTTATTTCCATTTATGTGCTCTTTCTCTCATTATACAAAAAATAACCCATTGAAAAAAAATATAAAAAACCAAAAATACTATTCCATTTTTTATATCTTTTTGAAAAAAATAAAACATCGACGCGAACAAAAAAGAAACAGATGATAAACTTAAAAATAAATATAGCATAAATTATTTTTTTACATGTTTGCCACAATCTCCAATTTAGCTATATTACATAGCCACGGAACTTGACAAACAATACAATACCCAGCAATTTTACCATTTAAGGGATCGTGTTCTTGATTTCCACAAACACGATGCGCTACAAGTTGCGCAATTCTTTCATCAATCTTTCTATTTCTAACGCAATCATCTAATTTATTGCTTTTTTCTTTCATAAATTTTCAGTTATTGTTATTTGCGGTTCGGTTTCTTCTTCTGTTTTAAGTATTTTTGCTATAGAAAAAGCCGCCCCATTTAAACCAACCATTCTTAAAAAATTTCTATGAACAGGAATCATAGCGTCCGCTTTAAATACCTTATTTAAATCAGATAAACAGATAAATACACAAGAGCTTGCACCTTTCGTTCGACTCATAAATTATTTTCCATTCTGCTGTTATTATAGCAAATCAGATGAAAAATGTCAAGAAAAAAGAAAACTAAAATCTACTCTTTAACTAAACTGAACTCGTCAAAATAAGTCTTTTTTAATTTTTCAATATATTTTTTTGCTCTTTCACGCCCTAAGCAAGAATTTGGAAACGCCCCAAATATTTTATTAGAAGAATTTTTAATAATTAAACATTTATATTTAAGCCTTTTTTCTTGCATATTTTTTTTTCTTTAATTTAAGTTTTAACCAATTTTTATAATTATTAAAATCAGAAACCTTAGTTTCTAAAATCGAAATATTACGATTTTGTTCATATTGTATTTTTTGCATCAAACATTCAGCTTCTTTTATTAATTTACTTGATTTTTCTTCCCTGTTATAACATAAATCTTCTGATTCATCTAAATTTTTTATTTTTTCACAAACTTTTTCAAATTTTTCCATTAACCATTGTAAAGTATTTTGTAACAATTCTTGTTCAAAATTTAGTTGTTTTTGGTATTTTTTAATGTTTAACATTTATTTGTCTTATATAATTATATTTACACAAGACAAAAAAACAAAATAAAAATTTTCCGTTTATCTATTTCTATTTTTTTACTATATTATGGTTAAAACTCGCAAGCCATCCACGGTTCCAACTATGCCAATTTGTAAAACTTCGATTTCCAAAAATTGGTTTGGGATATGGATTTTCACTTTGTTTTATTCCTTTTCGACGAGCGTTCTTACCCAATTGATACGAACGGTCTAATTCGAGAAATGGAATTAACGTAATCATAATCAACAACAATTTTCACAAATTCCCCCGCCCTTATTATATTCCATGGTTTTTATTTGTTTGTTACATTTTATACAATTTTTCCATTTTATTAACCAAGAACCCTTGGAAACATTTTTATATTTCAAAACATATTCTTTTTTTTCCACAGGATTTTCCTGTTTATCTTTTAAATTAGAATAGTGTTGTTTTAATTCTACTAATCGATTTATCGCTTGTTTTTGTGTGGGGCATGAAAATGCATTTTGACCAAATTGAGTATCAGAAGGATAACCCTCATAAGGTTCTATTTTTTTTCCATAACATTCCCCACCCTTATTAAGTTTAATTCTTACAGCTTCAAAAGTTTTATAAACAAATCCTGGCTTTGATACTTCATAAATAGCATACAACCCCTCCCTGACTAATTTTTTATAAGTGAATCCTTTAGAAACAAAAGAATCTTCTAGTGGCCGATAATTCATATTTTTTTATTATCTCAAAAAATTCTACGCTTTTAAGTTAGAATATAAAAGACTTTTTAAATAAACATTGTTGACTATTTATTTTTTTACGTCTGTAGAATTAACAGAATTGTTATTTGAATTGTTTATATGTAAACCTAGATGTTTTAAAGAATTTATTATTTTTTCTAACCAAATATTATCTGTTTCAGAAGGAGTAATTTTTACTATCAAGCGTGCTAAAATAATAACAGCACCCATAATAGCAATGATATCGTTAAAATGTTTAATTATATAATCCATAACTATTATTACACAATTATTCCCATTTTTTATTTTCTATATTCATTAATGACTTCATTCCTACTTTTAACATTATAACTTCTTCTTGTGTTAAAATATATTTGTTTTCTAATTTGTCAAATTGTTTTTGAGGGGTAAAAGTAGTATACAAAAAAACAATAGCGGCAACATTTAATCCTATGGCGGTTTTGCCCACATTTTGCTTAATGGTGCCACTCATATTTTTTTAAATAAATATTATTTTTATCATAACGCGCTATCAATACCATCTTCTAAAGCCTTTACAAGAATTAGAGCAATTTCATGTTTTTCACCTATCAATCCTTTAGCATATTTCCCATAAACTAAATCATAAGTAGCAAGAACAATAGGAAGAAAATCTCGAATTTCTTCACCTTTTAACTCTTTTACGGGAATTTCTTGAAGAGCTTTCGTTAATCCGATAGGATCTAGTACATCGTTTATAGCAAAAGTTCTAATGGCTAAAGAAACTAATGTAAGATATGCTTTTCCATTTTCTCCGTAAGTTGTAATAATCCTATTCGCTCCTAAATTAGCAGCCATTTTAACTATCACAGCATAAGATTGTGGATCTTTTTTTATAGAAACGCATCCTGACACAAAAGTTAAAATAGAAAAACCCAATATTGCAATTATTAAATTTTTAAAAATTTTATTTCTAATCATAGATTTTTTTTATTATTTAATGTATAATTAATTACACCTAATACTTTATCTAATTTATTTTTATCTATAATTAATTTACCATAAATAGACTTAACACAACCTAATCTTTTTAATTTTCGCCATCTATTCATAAATCTTCTTTATTCATAAATCATTTCTAATAATTCACGCGCCAAAAATATTTCACCATCGCTATACCCTAAATTATAAGCATCATCATAATTACCTCCAGAGTAATCATATGCATTAAAATCTTCATTATCTCCCACGGTTTCCTTTTTAGAAAGTTTTTCTAATTTTTCTCTTAATTTTTCCATATTTTTAATTTTCTTTGTTTTTCTTTATAATTTCCATCCCAATTAAATCTAATTGATTACAAATATTTTCTAATATTTTTACATATCCATCTTTACAAAAAATCCAAGCTTCATCTGTTACTGGTTTTGATAAGAAACAATCTCTAATAATTCGGGCGGTTTGAATTTTTTCTTCATTTGTCATATTGTTTCATTTTCACTGTAAATAATGATTTAATGGCTAAATATACTGCTTTTACAGTGTTTCTATCCAAATCCTTAGCTGATTCACTAAGTTTCTCATATTCAACCATTAATTCTTCTCCTACTTCACTTTTTCTTGTCGTAATTCCTTTCGATAATTTACTTTGCATCCATGCTTCGTGAACTTTTGCGGAAACTAACTCAATATTTGGTAATTTAATATTCATATTTTTAATCTAATATTTTTTCTTTTTCTTAATCGTTCATATTTTTAATATTTTTACTAGCACTTCAATAATTTTATCTAAATCTGTGTTTGATGGTAAAGATCGATACTCAATTCTTCCATCAGGCTTTAATTCATAAAATCCAGGCAAACGTTTAGAATTTTTGATTTCTTCTTTAAATTCATAATCTAATTGACGAAATATTTTTACCCAGTCAAACATTCCATTATATGTACGAACACTTTTATTATCTTCTAATAAAATATCACAAGAATTAGTAAAACTTATATGAATTCCAGCGGTGGACTCTGAAATTCTATTTTTATGTGATTGATAACCGTAGAGATTTTCGTATTTAGTTAATCCTTTAAAAAATTTTCTACTTGCTTCAATTTTTATATTTTTAGGAATATTAGCAATAGAATCTGATAATAAAACAACACCTATCCCTTCCGCCTGAGTTTTTAATTTATATTCTTGTGCTTTTAATGAAAAAACAGCAGAAATAGGACAATCGCAAGGACATCCTCTTGCTTCCGCTAATAATCCACTCTCATCATAAGGTAATTCTTTAGGAACTACAATGTATTGATTATTTCTTTTTACAAAGAACTCTTTTTCTAATCCAATTTTTAACATACAGTTTTTTTCTTTCAGTTTTGTTTTTGATTTTTTACTTTACATCTAATTTGTTCAATAAACTTTCATAAATAGGCAAAAATTCTTGTTTTACCGCCGGTCTCGCCCCTTTTACTTTAGCTTCTAAATGATCTCTTTTATAAGCTCTTATGGTTGAAATATCTACTTCTGGTAAAGAAGGAAAAACATGATTAACAATAAACAATAACATACAAATTTCATCTTCTGTCAAAAGAGAAAGAATCTCAAGACTTATCATTATTTTTTATTTGTTTCATTTATTTTCTTTTTTTAGAAATTAATTTGAATTAATTAAAAAAATATTTATACATAATTTTTTGATTTAATTCGTCGCATAATTCATTAATTAAATTATGAATTTTTTCAATCCACGGACTTTTTTTTATCCATTTACCATCATCCCAAACGGGAATAAAAACACCCTCTGATAAAGTAGGATTAGGATCTCCATAAGTGCAAAAATTTTGACAACCATTTATAATATTAGCCCCTAAAACAGAAGAAACATAAATGCCACAATTATTTGCGCGGTGTTCACTTTTGAGTAATATACCATTTTTATAATAGCACGACCTTATTTCTTTAAATGAAGATCCGGAACAATTATCTAACCCATAATTACATAATTGGTAAATAAAATTATTTAAAGTATATGTAGATTTTAATACATCTTTATAATTATCAAATTTCATAACTTTATGTATAGCTATATTTTCCATTTAATGCTCTAATGTTATTAATTGAAACCGTCCGTTGTACACCAAA
>Ga0209518_1001349_pt1 | contig 26757 bp, 22 predicted proteins | sample RifGroB1_FD_183993 | JGI IMG/M metagenome (GOLD analysis project Ga0209518, IMG submission 183993) | Groundwater microbial communities from Rifle, Colorado, USA - Groundwater B1 (SPAdes) (version 2) | ecosystem: Environmental > Aquatic > Deep subsurface > Groundwater | place: Rifle, Colorado...
GCTTTCTCCAAAAACCAGATATCTGATGAGCCATCAGATTACGCTTTTTACGGAAAAACATTACCGAAAAATGCTTTATTTTGACCCTTGGACAACAAATATATGGCCTAATGGCCAGAGATTATTATATAAACAGGATGGTATTGAAAGGAATTTAAATTTTGAAAATATAAAATTTACCAAAGACGAACTGGATGTTTTAAGCTTGGTTCGCGTTGAAGAGGACTTAACAGCAATAAGCCCAACGATCCTCCTTTATGCTAAAAAAGAGTTGCCGGTGAGGCATATTTTAGAAACGATTAAAACTTATGTTTATATTATCCGCGAGGTTAATAATATTACCAATAAAAAAATTAATTCTACTTTTCCCGAAGACCTCCAGGATTTAAGAGCCAACTGGTTTAAAATTGACCAGCGGCAAGCCGTCCGGAGATTGATAAAATTATTTCATGATGGTCTGCTCATTGGTTTTGAGGCCGCTTTTTCCTTGAGCGACTGGGCCAGCCGGCATTCCCGCTCGGAACGCGTTGGGGACTTTGGGATAAGAAAAACTAATTTTTTGAGCAGCTCTTTTTTGGATAAAAAATTAAAGAACATTTATCTCAACTCTTTTGGAGACCGGCGCGTTTTTACCGATTTTGTTAAAACTCCATCGCAGGCCCTAAAATTATCAATTGATTCTTGCCAAGAATTTAAAGTAGGATTCGGTCGGTATTCCAGAACTGTTGATTTTTATGTCGTTTTTCAGCCGCTGGAATTATCCGCCTTTTTTTTGGGTCTTATTTCCAAGCACGGTTTGTTAAGCGATAATATGCGGGAAAATACTTTTAGCAATCTAAAAGAAGCGCCGGTTTTTCAGCCCAAAATCTTTCAGGAAAAAGTGAAAATGATAAACGAGATTACAGAAATTTATAATAACAAACGGGCCTCGGATACCAGCGGAAAAGGATGGCATTTTGGAAACAGCAGCTTCCAAAATTCTTTTGAACACAAAAAACTAAAGAAAAAACTCGCGGTTCTTTGGCTGAAGCGCAAATTTTGGCGCGCCATAAACTCGGCGGTGAAAAATTCGGAATTATGAAAAAAATTTTTGTAACGACAAGCTGGGACGATGGCGACGCGCTGGACAAGCGCATTATCGCTCTTCTCAATAAATATGGTTTTAAGGGAACTTTCTATGTAGCAATAAATCAGGATAATCGTCTTAGCAATGACGATATTGTAGAGATTTCAAAAAGTCATGAAATTGGAGCTCACACAATGAATCATCCGCGCTTGAGCGCTATAGACATTAGGGTCGCCATGGAAGAGATTAAAAGTTCCAAATCGGCATTGGAAGAAATCATCAATAAGCCGGTTGAGATGTTCGCTTATCCTTTCGGGGATTATAATGAAGAAGTTAAACAGATTGTTAGCTCTTGCGGTTTTCGCGGCGCGCGAACAACCAAAAATTGGTCTTGGGATTTGCCGAAAGATGTTTTTGAAATGCCAACTTCTTTGCACGTTTATCCGTATCCTTTAAGGCGTGGCGTTTCAAGCGCAATGGCGTGGCTAAAACCGCTGTTTTATAATTTTCCTAAAATTGTTAGCCGCCGACTGCGGCCGGCGGCAGTATTTTCCTGGCAGAATCTCGCTTTGGCGATGTTTGACCGCGCTTGCGCCGAAGGCGGCGTTTTTCATATCTGGGGGCATTCCTGGGAAATTGAGAAATATAAAATGTGGAAAGATTTTGAAAATTTATTAAAATATATTTCGCGCAATAAAGATTGCATTTATTTGACCAATGGCGATTTACTAAATAGGATAGAAAATAAATGATTTACCAAATAGAAAGATACTTATTGGAAAAAAGTATCGCAAAACACGCCCATTATCTGAAAGGAAGGATGTTGGACGTCGGAAGCAGCGGAAAAAGCAGATATTTAAATTTATTCAAAAATATAACCGATTACGTGTCTCTGGATTACGACTCGGAGTTTAAGCCGGATATCGTAAGCGATGCCCAATCCATGCCGATGATTCCCAATAGTTCTTTTGACAGCATCTTTTGCGGATTGGTTTTAGATGACCTTCCTCATCCGGAGAAAGCCATAAAAGAATTTAACAGAGTATTGAGAATTGACGGAAATCTGATGATAACCGTTCCTGCCTTAAATATTGGAGCTAAAGACCTTAACTACTGGAGATTCACTCCAAATGGATTAAGACTTCTTTTGGAAGAAAATAGATTTGAAGTCCTTGAATGCGAAAAAGTGGGTTTGGGAGTGTTCAGCGTCACTAACCAATTTTTCAACAGATTCATTAAAATCGGCTTGTCTCTTCATAAAAGAAAAATATTGAGAAGAATTTTTAATTCGCTTTTTTACGTATCGGGCAATTTATCAATTTTATTAGACAAAATATTTGCCGGTAAAACAAATAATCATTTTTTCATAGATATAATAGTAATCGCAAAAAAATCCAACCGGGGATGAAAATCTTAATACTATCAGATTCTTTTGAAGATGGCGGCGGGGCGGCCAGCATGGCGCGCTCAATGGCGCGGGGTTTTAAACGCGCGCTTCACGACGTGTGCGTTATCGCTTCCGTTCAAGACAAAGCGCTTGCGGGGCAGAAAATGGTTGAAGGCGTCAAAGTATGGTCTGTTTATTCTAATTATGATCTTTTCTGGCGCGCTTATCGCAGCTTATACAATCCCCAGACCGTAAAATACATCGCTAAAATTATTGAAGAGGTAAAACCCGATGTTATTCACGCCAATAACATCCATGTTTATCTTTCATACTACGCCTTAAAGCTTGCCAAAAAAAGCGGCGCGAAAGTTTTTTTGACCGCGCACGACGTGATGCCTTTCTATTATGGAAAACTGGTGGAATTCATAAATCCCAACGACTTGTCTTGTCCCGAAAAGTTCAATTACAAAATCAGCGTTTGGCGGCAAATAAAAAGGGCGGGCAAGACCTATAATCCTTTGCGCAATATGTTTATACGGCGCTATCTTAAATATGTTGATAAAATAATTGCCGTTTCAAACGCTTTAAAAGAAACGCTCGTTCAAAACGGCATATCCAATGTTGTTGTCGTCCACAACGGCATTGACATTGAGCAGTGGCAATCGGATGGCGATAGCGTTGAGGATTTTAAAAATAAATGCGGCTTAACGGGAAAACGAATTATTTTTTTTGGCGGACGTTTAAGCTGGCTGAAAGGGGGGCGGGAAATTTGCTTGGCGATAAAAAATGTTATTGAGACAATGCCCAACGCGGTTCTTTTACTCGCTTCAAAAACAGACGGAGAAGTAAAAGAAATTTTAGATTTTGCCGCCGGCTTAGGGATTGATAAAAATATTATTGCCGCCGGATGGCTTTCGGGCAATGAGCTTAAAGCCGCCTATAACGCCGCCGATATAGTGGCGGTGCCGTCAATTTGTTTTGATTCTTTCCCGACCATAAATCTGGAAGCAATGGCTTGCCGGAAGCCGGTTATCGCGACTTGTTTCGGCGGAAGCAGGGAAGCGGTTTTAGACGGCGAAACCGGCTACATCGTAAATCCGTTTAATATTGAGACGATGGCGGAAAAAATAATTGATTTGCTCAAAAATACTGACAAAGCAAGGATGTTTGGAGAGACGGGATATCAAAAGGCCAGAGAAAAATTCGGTTTAGACATGATGATAGAAGACTATTTATCATGGTATAAGTAAAGTTGATATTTTATTTTGGTTCTGATAAAGTTTTATTAAATCTATAGTCAGTTCTTTTTTAAAAAGGAGATTAAAAGATGAGTGTCTCCAAGGTTGAACCCAAACACGACTTTGCGGCAAAACTTCGGCAACCCTCTCTTTTGCCCGATGTTTTGAAATATGTAGAATGGCAAAAGGCGGTGCGCAAGGCGCGCGCCGAGGGCGTGGCTTTATCTGAAGTGCCGGATTGGCTCGGCCCGTTTTCAATTAACCTTGACTTGACCACGGCCTGCAACTACCGATGCGACCACTGCATAGATTTTGATATTCTCAATAGTCCCATTAGGTACGCCCACGAAAAACTCATGAGTTCCCTGACAAACATGATCGCGCGGGGCTTGCGCTCCGTAATATTTATCGGCGGAGGAGAACCGACACTTTATCCGAAATTCGGAGAAATGATAAGCTTTCTCAAAGAAAGAAACATTCAAGTGGCAATTGTGAGTAATGGTTCTCGCAATAATGTTATTTACGATAACGCGGAGTTTTTTACCGAAAAGGACTGGGTGCGGCTGTCGCTTGACGCGGGAACAACCGATACTTTCGTCCGCATGCATAAACCCGTAAAAGCCATTACTCTTGAGGAGATCTGCTCTTGGGTTCCGCGCATTCGCGATAAAAATCCCCGTCTTCAGGTAGGATTTTCTTTTATTATCGTATGGGAATCGGCGGAAGCCGCGCACAAGGATGGCAAGGTAAGCATAGTGCCCAATATCGGTGAAATAGTGGAAGCGACAAAACTCGCGCGCGAACACCGTTTTAACTACATATCATTTAAGCCGTTTCTCACTCGCTACCCGAGCGGCGCCGAAGTGATGGATCCGTCGGTAATTTCAGATTTTAAGCAAACGATTAACAGGATCCGGCTCGCTTTAGATGAAGCGAAGGCATACGAAACTAATGATTTCAGAATCGTAGAAAGCACGAATTTAAGGGTTCTTGAAACAAATTCATGGCAAGAACTTACTCGCCAGCCGAAAACTTGCCATATGCAGGCCTTTCACCAGGTGCTATCTCCTATTGGGCTGTATAATTGCCCCGCGTGGCGTGGCGTAGAAAAAGGCAGAATATATGACAAAAAAGCTTATAGCGATCTCGATGAAACCAAAGAAACACAAAAACAAGTCGCGGACATTCTTACCCGATTTGATTCCAGCCAGGAATGCGCGCATATAACGTGTTTATATAATTCCGCCAATTGGTGGCTGGAAAAAGCAGTTAAGGGCGATCTGACACCGGAAGAACTTGAAGTTTTGGAAGAAAAATTTGATTATTATTTTTAAGCCGACATGCCCGCTGTAAATCGCGGGCTTTATATTTATGACAAAAGACGACAAAATAAACGCATTAATCATCGGCGGCAGTTCCGGCCTTGGATTGGAATTGGGTTTGTTTCTTGCCGAATATTGCAACGTTTTTGTCACAGGAAGAAAAGACCCTCAAAAAAAACAGCTTCACTTCATACCTTTGGAAATAAAAAAATCACATCTTTTGTCCAGTGATTTGGATAGGGTATTGACGCGCGTTGGCGCGGTTGAACTCTTAATCTACGCGGCGGGTTTCCATCAGGACGGCGCCATCAGCGATCTTGAAGATAGTGACATTATTGCCATGATTAACGTTAAATTAACAGCGCCGGCCATGCTGTTGCAAAAAATTCTGCGAAAGCAAAAGAAACTTTCTGGTTTTATTGCCATTACGTCCACGTCGCAGTTGACGCCGCGATTACGCGAGCCGGTGTACGCGGCGGCAAGCGCCGGACTCGGAATGCTGGCGCGCTCCGTGTCTCTTGATAAAAGAGTCGTCAAGACATTAGTTGCGGCTCCGGCCGGAATGAAAACGAATTTTTGGAAAGGAAAGACAAGAAAGGGCGTTTTACTTGAACCGCGATGGGTTGCCGAACGGATAATTGATTTGTACAAAATGAAATTTGCCTATAAGCAAGTTCTCATCTTGAGAGAACCGCCTCGCATAAAAACGGCGGTCGTGGTAGATTAAAACTTATGAAAACGATTTTTATCACCGCTTTTCACGCTTTTATCTCCAAGAACATTTTTAATACGGACGTTCTTAAGATTTTAAAGCAAAGAAAGGATTTAAAAATTATTCTTTTGGTTCCGAAAATCTTAAAAGATTTTTTTGAGAATAATTACCGTTCCGATAACGTCATAATTGAGGGCATTGACCTGGCCCCGTTCCAAAATTCCCGTTCAAACAATTTTTTTTCAAAAATGTCTTTCTTTTTTATCTATAACCATTGGATAAAAAGAAAACGGTGGGATTATGCCGCGCAAAATCCCGGTATTTTTAATTATTTAAAATACCACATCTTAATTACTGCAACCTTTCTTCTTTCGGGCTATAAAACCATAAACCGAATCTTCCGGTTTTTTAGCCGGCATTTTTCTCCTGACAATTTTTATGAATTTTATTTCGAAAAATACAAACCGGATTTGGTTTTCACGCCCGATGTTTATGACGATTTTGACCAGGCGCTGATTAAAGAAGCAAAAATAAGGAAGATTTCTGTCGTCGGGATGGTCCGTTCCTGGGACAACAACATCAGCAAGGGGCTGATGAAATGCCTGCCCGATAGGTTGATCGTCAATAATGAAGTGATAAAAAAAGAGGCGATAAAACTTCATGATTATCCCGAAAAAAACATTTTTATCGGCGGCCTGCCGCAGTTTGACGATTATCTTAAAGCGCCTTTTAAAAGCCGGGAGGAATTTTTCAAAACAGTGGGCGGGGATCCCGATAAAAAGACAATTTTGTTTTCACCGGGGTGGCGGGAAATGTCTGAAACTAACGCCGATATCTGCCAATCCTTCAGGACCGCGAAAAAAAACGGCGTTTTGCCGGAAAACGTTCAGTTTTTTGTCAGACACCATCCCACCAGGCCCGATGTCGCGCTGGATGAGAAATTTAAAAATGATCCAGATTTCATTATTGAGACGCCCGGCGCGATGAGAGGCAGCGGAAAATTTCTTGAATTTTCAATGCAAGACAATATTCATTTGATTGACACCGTGTATTATTCTGATGTTGTTGTTTGGATCGTAACTTCAATCGGCTTGGATTCTTTGGTGTTTGACAAACCGCAAATCGCTGTTGATTTTGACGGCCCCAAAAAGAAGCCCTACTGGGAGAGCATTAAACGTTTTAACGATGAAGACCATATGCGGTCGTTTTTTAAAACCGGCGGCATAAAAAAAGCCGGCGATATCGACGAACTTATTTTTTTGATTAATCAATATCTAAAAAATCCGCAATTAGATAAAGATGGTAGAAAAAAAGCTGCCCTGCAGCAGCTTTGGAAAGTAGATGGCCGGTCCGGGGAAAGAATAGCGAATTTTATATTGTCATTCCTTTTTTAATCTGGCGAAATTTTGCCTCCATTTTGGCCCAGTCCGATGGGATATTAATGTCTTCGTCGTAAAAATCGCTCATAATAAAAGGTTCTTGTTTTGAGCCGCCGAAATAACAAGCGGTTTTTTCATATAAAATTTTGGGTTTCATGACAAAAACCAAATCGTTTTTGACGTAATATTTGGGTAGAAGCTGACGGCGCGCCGGAGCATATTTTACGTTTTGGTTTATAGCATTAAGCAGCTTATAACTATTACCATTTTTTACAGGTCGGACAATCCAATGAGGATGGTGATGGGCAGCTGATAATTCCGAAAGAGGCACGACTACATCAGGGTCTTTTTTCAAAAACAGTTCTATTGCTTCGCCAACCTGTTTAACGCTTCTTAAGGGATTGGGCGGCATTAACAAAACTATGGCGTCGGTTTTGTAATTCTCATTTTTTTGAAGCCATTCTATCGTGTGTTTTAAAACCGGTTCCATTTGCGTTGTGCTTTGAGCCAAGTTTTTTGGGCGCAAAAAAGGCACTTCGGCGCCGTATTTCTTTGCCACTTTGGCTATTTCGGGATCATCGGTAGTGACGATCACCCGGTCTATACGGGGGCTTTTAAGAGCCGTTTCAATTGCCCAAGCAATCAAGGGCTTGCCGCAGAAGTTTCTTATATTTTTTTTGGGGACGCCCTTTGAACCGCCCCGGGCGGGTATTATTGCTATAATGTTCATATATTTTTAATATTATACGTTAATTTTTAAAAAAATCAACTCCATAATAATAAAACCCCGATATGGATATCGGGGTTTCTAATAAATTTATCTAAATCACATTTCCAAAATTTCAAAAATTCTTCCGGTATCAACATACTCTCTAGCTTGAAGAAATTCTTCCATTGTCATGTCGCTGAAGTTGAGTGGTTCTCCGGTTCCGGGATTGTGGAGTAGCTTGGTCGCGTCATCGAGTTCCAAAACGTATTGATGGAAGTTGTCGTCGCAAATCGGCTCGCGAGTTAGAGGATTAAAATTAATTCCGAAAACTTCATGAAGCATTCGCGTTACTTTCGGATGATGAAGCATTTCGGTTCCCGGGTACCAAGTGGCGGTAAACATTCTTTGGTTTACCGAGTCGGGTAATTTGCCGCAAGAGGTGTAAAAATTTTCCTGTTCTTTAATGAAAGCAACGCTCGTTTTCAAATCTTCAAGCGTTTCGGTAGGATAAGCCATAATCCAAGTTAGGTTGGCGTGAATTCCGGCGTATTCGCAATTTCTCATACCTACATCCATCGTTCGAGGGAATTGGTAAAGTTGGCCATTAACTCGTTTTTCCACAAGACCGTTTTTCAAAATAAATCCGCCTTTCTGCATTGCCTTTAATACGCTTGGAGAGGCGCTCTCGGCTCCAAAGCCAATGTAGATACAGCCGGCTTCGGCCATTAAATCAATGCGCTTTGGGTTCTCAAAAATGTATTCGCCGGGACTGCCGGATTTTGGCCGCAGGCCGGCGGATTCATCAAGTCGCGTGTGTGTGCCCCAGCGGATATTGAACGGTTTGAGCAAAGGAACAAGATCAACGATTCTCTGGTAATCAACACCGAAGTTGTCATCAGGCATGCCGATAAAATCAACACCGTATTTTTCAATATGCAACTTAAATTCCTCGGCAAGGTTTTGAGCCGAACGCATTCCGTAGTTGCGCTCGCCTTGCGCTCCGCGATAGCAGAAAGCGCAGGCGTAAGGACAGCCGCGGGAAGAAACAAAATTAGTGCTTCGTTGCATCGTAAATGACGTTGCCGAACTGTTATTAGCTGAAGTTCCCCAAATGGCATTACCAAGATAGTATTTAAGCATTTCATATCCAAAAACATCGGTTTTAATAAGATCTAAATCGGCAAAGGGGATGGTATTAAGATTTCTCGGCCGGTCGCCTTCATAAAGAAAACTGTGGCGGCCGTTCAAATAGCCAAGATAATATGGCTCGAGTCGTCCGGAATCTAAAGCGTTTTTAATTCCCCGCTCTTTAATAACCTTGGCGTCATAGGCGATTTTAATCATCACATCGTCACCTTCGGATCGGGCGACTCCGTCAAGTTCGGGGATGTAATTAAAAAGTCCCGTTTTAAGTTCGGTTGCCAGACCATTGCCGGAAACAAGAAAAGTGTCTGGTGCAAGTCGTCTTATCATTTTGGCGACTTTTTCTTGCCAGCCCAAAGTGGTAATTTTTCCGGAAAAACCAACCAAATCGGGTTCTCCATAAACTTCAATATTTTTTTTAATTAATTCAAACGCTTCCTGATCGGTAAGATGACGGCCGTTTTGGAGGCCGCGCTTTTGCGCCAATTCATCTTTTATTCGGTAACCATTAAGGTCAATAATCGTGGTGTCGACACCATAATTATCGCGGAGATTGGTTCCAAGAAGCAGAGGCCCTTGCGGCGTATTATTGGGAACCGCTGTTTCGCGAAGCGGCATATTGATTAAAAAAACTTTAAGGCCTTTTAAATCGGCCGGTTTAATATCTTTAATAACATCCGCCGGATGAATATGCTTTATGGGCGCGCCGATTATCGGGAGACCATTCACGGTTTTCCTCCGTTTTATTAAAGAGCTGGCATTAACTTATCTTTAGAACGTGTCAATAGTCCAAATAATAACCCATGAATTTAATTTTGACAAGATTTAAATTTTATGTTAGATATTTAATAATAATTTTTTGGTCTTTTAAAACTAATAATAGGAGGAATGAAAAATGAAAAAAATCGGATTTATTGGTTTGGGGATTATGGGTTCTCGAATGGCAAAGCGGCTGATTAATGCCGGTTACGAACTTACGGTTTACAATCGCACGGTAGAAAAAACTTATGCGTTAATTAACCTTGGTGCCCAACTCGCCACCAATCCGCGGCATCTTGCCGAGCGTTCCGACGTGATTATAACAATGGTAAGCAATGATGATGCTTTGCGGGAAGTCACAGAAGGTGAATCCGGCGCATTTGCCGGTGACGCCCGGCCCGACGCGACTTTTATTGACTGCGGTACGATTTCGGTTAAGACAACCAAGTATTTGGCTCGGCAAGCCGAAGATTGGGGATTTAATTGGTTAGACGCGCCGGTGCTTGGCGGTCCTGCGGCGGCCGAAGCTGGCGAACTGCCTTTTGTTGTCGGCGGGCCCCAAAATGTTTTGAAGCTGAATATGGATATTCTCAATACTCTTGGTAAAAGAATTATCTGGATGGGCAAAAATGGCATGGGCCAAGCCGCTAAAATTGTTCACAACTTGGCTTGCGGCATATCGCTTGCGGCGTTTAGTGAAGCAATAGCTCTTGGCGAGGAATTCGATTTAACCAGAAAACAGGTATTAGAAACTCTTTTAAGCGGAGGAGTGACAAGTCCTCTTCTGAAAGCTAAAGCTCCAAAATTTGAGCAAGGTGATTTTGAGCCGGCTTTCGCGCTGGCAATGATGGGAAAAGATTTAACGCTGGCGCAAGAAGCCGCCGAAAGGTTTTTGTTAAGTCTTCCCGTTCTTTCAGCGGTAAAAAAACTTTATGATTTGGCTAAAGCGCGGGGTTTAGGCGCGCAAGATTCATCCGCTATCATCAAACTGTATGAAGAAGGAGGCAATTTATGAGAATCAATATTATTCCCCGGTCGGAATTTGTTCGCGTCCGGCAAGCCCCGCAAGGATATTTTGCGGGGCAAGCGTCGGGAGATGAACTCAAAAAACTTACCTTGATTGCCGATATGTGCCGCTTAAATACGCTTTCGGCGGTGAAGCGCGCCGGTTCCGGCCATCTCGGCTCAAGCTTCAGCGCCATGGACATTGTGGTATGGCTTTATTACCGCGAGATGAACACCGTTGAATTTGGTTTTAAACATCCTGACCGCGATATTTATTTCTCATCCAAAGGACATGACGTGCCGGGGCTCTACTCGGTGTTTTTTTCTCTAGGTGTAATATCTGAAGAACTTTTTTTGAAACTGCGGCGGCTTGGCGGTCTCCATGGCCATCCCGATGTCAGCAATCCCGGGATTGAAGCCAATTCCGGATCGCTTGGAATGGGAATTTCCAAAGGCCGGGGAATGGCGTGGTCTAAGAATTATTGGAGGTTGGGCGGACGAGTTTTCGTTATGACCGGAGACGGCGAATTTCAGGAAGGCCAGAATTACGAGGCATTGCGGGGAGCGGCTCATCTCGGCCAAGATCGGCTGATTGTGATAATGGACCATAATAAAGTCCAAAGTGACAAACTGGTAAAGGACGTTGGCGACCTTGGCAATCTTGAAGAAAAATTTTTGTCATTCGGCTGGCAGGTGGAACGCTGTGACGGCAATGATTTCCGGGCTCTTAAAACGGTTTTTAAAAAGATTAATTTAATTTCGGGCAAGCCCACAATCATTATTACCGACACTGTTAAGGGCCGTGGAGTTTCTTTTATGGAACACCCTCGCGTGCTGAGGGAAAAGGGCCTATATAAGTGGCATGCCGGAGCGCCGGACGATGCTTCTTACGCGGCGGCATCTAAAGAATTGCTTGAAAAAATTAATATTCAGCTTGCTGAATTGTGGCTTAACCCGATTATAACCAAAGTAATATGCGATGAAAAAAAGCCGTCGGCGCTGCCGCCGCATTCTGAAGAATACGTTGTCAAAGCTTATGGGCAAGCGCTTGCGGAGTTGGGCTCAATTTATAATAATTTTATTGTGCTTGATGCCGATCTCGCGGCGGACTGCCATTTGCGTGACTTTGAAAATAGATTCCCAAAAAGATTTATTGAAGCCGGAATTGCCGAGCAGGACATGGTGTCAATGGCCGGCGGATTGGCGCGTCAGGGGATATTTCCGATAATCAATTCTTTCGGCTCGTTTCTGGCGTCGCGGGCCAATGAGCAGATTTATACGAATGCTTGCGAAGGGTCAAAAATTATTTGTGTCTGCCACTATGCCGGGCTGATTCCCGCTGGGCCGGGAAGATCGCACCAATCCCTTCGGGATATTTCACTATTTGGAGCTATTCCTAATATGACCATAATCCAGCCGTGCAATGCCTTAGAAACTAGATTAGCGCTTCATTATTGCATTAGCCAAGCGACGCAAAACTGTATGCTGCGGCTTAACATCGGCCCTTCTCCGAGGATAATTCAATTGCCGCAAGAATATATTTTTACAAAGGGCAGGGGCGCTGTTTTAACCACGGGAGACGATGCGATTATTTTCGCGTACGGGCCGGTGATGCTTCATGAAGCATCAATAGCTTCTGAAATATTGGCGAAAAAAGAATTTGGATTAAAGGTGGTTAACATGCCGTGGTTGAATTTAGTGGATGTTGAATGGTTAAGAGAGATTTTGGGCGCGGCTGCAAAAATATTCGTACTGGAAGACCATAGTACAATCGGCGGCTTAGGTGATTTTCTTCTTAATCAGCTTGTTTCTCATGGATTGCTGTCAGGGAAAACATTCCAAAAGTTTGGAGTTGTTGGCTTGCCGGAATGCGGGCGACCGGACGAAGTGCTTAAATTCCACGGCCTTGACGGCGCGACGCTTGCGGAAAGAATCACAAACAATATTTAGCTTAATAAATTCTTATGCCAAGACTTCGGTCAAGGCATTTTTTTATTGACGATAATTGTATTTTGTGTTAACGTTTAGAAGTTTTATGTCGTTGCTTAACAATCTAAGGAGGTTGCGCATGAAAAACATATATGAATTAGCGAAACAAATTAAAGTCGTAGTTTTTGATTTTGATGGCGTTTTTACGGACAACAGCGTGCTTGAAGGCGCGCCTTATAAAGGTAAAATTCGTAGCCACTATGACGGGCAGGGAGTTTCTTTGTTAAGAGCATTGGGTATAGAAGTAGCTGTGATAACAAATGAAACGGGTATCCACGCCGAGCCCGTGGTAGGCCTTGTTGAAAAATGGAACAATCTGCCTTCGGCCAAAAAACCATTGGAAGATGGCGGTTGGGCCAGAGTTGAGCTTTTTCTTGGTATGGGGGGTCCAAGAAAGGTTGAAGCTGCTGAACAATTTCTTGCAAGTATTGACGCTTCTTTTGAAGAATGCGCGGCAATGGGGGATGATCTTGTTGATGTGCCATTGCTTCGCAAAGTCGCTTTTCCGGTTGCGCCCGCCCAAGCCGAAAAGGTAGTGAAAGAAATAGCGTTGTTTGTTACGGAAAGGCCGGGCGGCGCAGGTGCCGTACGCGATTTTGTAAATTTTATTCTTAGAGCTCGCGGAATTGATCCCACAACTCTTCCATTCAATTAAACAGAAGGAGGCGAAATGAATTCCAAAGCGTATAAAATGTTTTCCGTGGAAGGTAAAGTAATTATTATCACCGGCGGCGCCGGATTTCTGGGGATGCAATACGCAAAAGCATTGTTCGATGCAGGCGCCAAAGTGGTTTTGTGGGACAAATCTGAACCGAATTTTTCTGGAAAAAATAATTTTTACAATGTAATTGATATTACTGATGAAAACGCCGTTCAGAAAGCAACACAAATCGTTGCAAGCAACTTCGGAAAAATTGATGTTCTAATAAATAATGCCGCGATGAATCCGGCGGTCGGAAGCAATGAAGCCAAACAAATGTTCACGCCTTATGACAAATATTCACTTGACTCTTGGGAAAAGGAATTAAAAGTTAACCTGACAGGTATGTTAATCTGTATCCAGGCAGTCGCGCCGATTATGAAAAAACAGCGCTCTGGCATTATCGTAAATATCGCGTCGGAATTTGCTAATTTTGCCGCGGATAATCGCATTTACTTAGAAAAAGAAAGCGAAGAAGAAAAATGTAAATCAATCGGCTATATCGTCGCTAAGCACGGAGTAATAGGTTTAACCCGTACTTTTGCTGGCGATTTAGGCAAATATGGCATTCGCGTCAATGCTTTTTCTCCCGGCGGTATGCCAAGGCCAGAAATACCGGAAGAATTTCGGAAAAAATATTCCGACTTAAATATGCTCGGCCGAATGGCGGAAGTTGGCGAATACAACGGAGCCATTTTGTTCCTTTGTTCCGAGGCTTCGTCTTTTATGACCGGCGAACAGATTGTTATGAACGCTGGCAGAAACGCTTGGCGATAAACCCGACTTCTCGGGTTTATTTTTTTTGGTAAAATCTTATTTTTTATAGGTAAAACTTTTCTTGACTTTATTGTGTTATAAATGTATTAATATTATTATCCGTAAATTATGAATAATAAAACTAAGGCGGTTAAAATAGGCGATAAATGGGTTGGCGAAGGCCACCCGTGTTTTATTGTTGCCGAAATCGGGCTTAATCATAATAGCGATTTAGATGTCGCCAAAAAATTGATTGATTCGGCCGCCGAAGCCGGTGTTGACGCGGTAAAATTCCAAAAAAGAACTCCGGAAAAATGCGTTCCTCGCGATCAATGGGATATCGAGCGGGATACTCCATGGGGCCGCATGACTTATATAAATTATCGGCATAAAATGGAATTTGATAAAGACGCTTATGCGGAAATTGATTCTTATTGCAAATCAAAAGGCATTATTTGGTTTGCTTCCTGCTGGGACGAAAACAGCGTTGATTTTATAGACCAATTCAATCCGCCTTGTTATAAAGTTCCATCCGCCAGCCTTACCGATAAAGAACTTTTGGCGCATATGCGTGCCAAAAGTAAACCCATTATTCTTTCAACAGGCATGAGCACAATGGAGCAAGTTAATAAGGCAGTGGAGGTTTTGGGTCCGGATAATTTAATAATTTTACATTGCGTTTCAACTTATCCGGCAAAATCAGAAGAATTAAACTTAAACGCGATTCAAACTTTGAAACAGCAATTTCCACGTATTCCCATCGGGTATAGTGGGCATGAAGTTGCTTTATCGCCAAGTATAATGGCCGCGGTTTTGGGGGCGCATGTTATTGAACGGCATATAACATTGGACCGTACTATGTGGGGGACGGATCAAGCTGCGAGCGTGGAGCCCAAAGGCGTTCAGTTGCTTGTTCGCGACATTCGCACTTGGGAAGCGGCGAGGGGCGATGGCGTAAAATGTGTCTGGGATTCTGAAATTCCAATAATGAAAAAACTCCGCAGAAAAACAGATTTTTAATATTGTCTAAATTCATGATATGGCACCCAATCTTTTAAGAACCGATCGGAAATTAAGTTATAAAATTTACTTGACACTAATAAAAATTTAGTTTATCATATTCACTATTATTTAGGGGTAGTTTTTTGACAATATTTTGGGTCAAGGAGGGCGATAATGGGACGATACTATTTATGGCCTGGGATGTCTGAGCTTTCTGAAGAAGATAGAAAAAAATTTGAATCATGTGCGGCATGTAATGGAACCGGGTATTTACAACAAGGATGTGCTTTATTCGCGCATACAGATCCGATAGAAGTTTGTTCAAAATGTGATGGCAGTGGAAGAATTCCAGTTACTATAGTTCTTGATAAATAACTGACAAGAGGAGGGCGCGAGAATGGTGAGCAAACGGTTCGGTTTTGTCTTTGGTGATATTGGCGGTACAAAAATGGCAGTTCCTTTGCGTGATTATTTAACAAATTTAGGACACGAAGTGAAGTTTGCTGTTGATGGCAATGGCAAAGGTGCTGATGTTTTGAAAGAAGCAAAAATCAATTTTGAAGTGTTTTTTGGCCTTTCTCAAGTAGATTTTACTCGGTTTATCAAAGATGTCGATTTAATGTTTATCGGCACTTGCGCGACAGCCTTAGAACTGGAAATTGAATTTGCCAATAATCTTTTACGCTATCCTTATGGGGAAATGGAATATGATCATATTCCGGTAGTACTTGGCGCAGATGGCCTGTTTAATCACGGGCTTAAGAAATGGCAGGCAGTTATGGCCGATTATTGGCTTGCCATAACCGAGGGCCACGCCCAGACGATTCGGGCTTTGCGGCCGGATTTTTCGCCGGACAAAGTAATTTTTGCCGGTCAGCCGGCGTTTGATGTAGCAATGGATTTAATTCCTCGAAAAGAAGAAATTAGATCTCAGAGACGAATTGAATTGGAAATGCAAAACAAAAAAGCAATTCTTTGGTGGTCAACCGGACTCGGTGAAATCATTAAAGAAGATGTTGAAATGGTAAAAGCCGTGATTTCGGCTTTGCCGCAAAACGCTGTTTTTATGCCGAGATTTCATCCAAAACTTGAAGACACCGTCAGAAAAGGATATATCAACGAAATTAGAACTGAAATTGTTGAACATTGCAGAGCAAATAAAGTTCAGTTGGTTTTTGACGATGTTACCAGAAAAATTCCTTCGGAAGAATTGTGTCTGGCAGTCGATGGTATCTTTTCCGTTACCTGCACCGAAGATGTCAAAAATACAATGATGGGTGGTCCGCTCGTAGTCCATCTTATGGGGCCGGTCGTGAGAGAATTTTATGAAGAAGAGTGGGGTTTGAAACCTCCATATTATTTTCCGGATGTTTTGGGCAAAGAATCTCTATTGGTTATTCATCCTAATGATATTGCCAATACGCTTTCTCTGGCTCTGCGGCCGGAAACTCTAAAGCTTCTTAGAAAAGATTGGCAGCCGCCAAAAGAAAAGGCAACCGTAAAAGTTGCTGAAACATTGCTAGCGCTCGTGCGCTAGTATTTTTTTGTTAACGCCGGAATATACTATTCTCAAAACCGAGGCGGGCGATAAGATAATTAAACAAAACGCGCATTGTCTGGAGAGAATAAACAGCGGATCTCGAAATGCTTATGGAAGTGTGTTCCCCGGAATAATCGCAGCGGATGGGAATTTCTCCAACCGAAAGATTGTGGAACCCGGCTAAGGCAATAATTTCAAAGCTGAAAAGGTGGTCGTTGGAAGTTTTTGCTAAGTCAACGGTTTGGATAAGATTTTTGGTATACACGCGAAAACCGGTGTGGAATTCGGTAAGCGGAAGGCGAAGAACCAAGCGATCAATGAAACTTAAACCGATATTTGCCAGAAACCGCGGAAGAGACATTTTGTCTTCAAGCGCTTGTTTCCAGTTGGTGAATCGGGAGCCGAGAAGAAAATCATAGTTTCCTTTTTTGATTTTTTCGAGCGCCGCGGGGATAAAAGACGGGCTGTACTGCCCATCGCCGTGGATTTCAACCATATAATCAGCTCCTCTTCTAATCGCTTCTTCCAAACCGAATTTTACATTGCCGCCATAGCCTCGGTGCGGATGGGTAAGGCAGATGATGCCAAGATTTTTAGCCACCTCCATCGTGTTATCTCGGGAAGCGTCGTCAACAAGAATAATCTCGTCAAATAATTCTTTGGGAATTCTTTGCCAGGTATTTTCAAGCATGGGGGCGCAATTGTAAGTTAAGATGATGCCTATTGTCTTCATGTTGTCATTTTATCATACGATTTATTAAATTTCCAGATTATAATATTTATAAAAGTCACAATTACATAATATATGAGTTGCGCCAAAACCAGTCCCAAAATCCCGCCCCAAGTTCCTAAAATCACATAAAGCGATATTTTAACCACAGTGGCCGAAACGCTGCCCGCCAAAATAGATTTTGTTAATTTTTGGGCGGTGAAGGCCGTTCCCATATAGCCCAATGGCGCGGCAAAGATGAAGCCGATGGCCAGCAGTCGAGAATAAAAAACGGACTCCAAATATTTGGAGTCCGTTTTTTATTCTATAAAAGGCGCTGTGATAACGTAGCCAATGGCCAGAACGGCGCCCAAAATCATTGCCTGAAAGATTCTTTTATAAAAAACCTTGTTTATATCGTCCAGTGTTTTTTTGGCCAGTTTTGGCATTCCGAGATTGATAATATCTTTTATAAACGGCGCGGCCCTGTCGGGAATCGCTCGCGCCAAAGCATAGGTTGCAAGCTGAGCCGGGCCCCAAAAATAGGCCAAAATGACGCTGTCTATCTGCGTCACGATTGGCCCCATAAAACTGATAAAAGTAAGATGGCGGCCGTATTTGAGCATTTCTTTTGAAGGGGCGACCGATAAATTAAAAAGCTTTACGGTTTTATAATAAAAAAGCAGGTTGGCGATAAAGGTTGTCAACGCATATATGGTTATTAGTGACGCAATTTCTTTGGTTAGAAGAAGAGCTATAAACATTCCGACAGCGTAAATTACCGTGGCAAGCGTTCCGAAAATATTGTTAAGTTTAAATTCTTTTTTGCCCGCGAGATAAGCGCCGTAAGTGTTGAGGGCTTGGGTTGCCGGGGAAAAAATGCCCAGAACAAAAAACGACGCGGCAAAAATGAAATTATCCTGCCAAAAATAATAATCGGCCAGCGTCCACAGGGCCAGCATCATCATAAAATTCCATTTAAGTTGGTATTTTACCGAAGCGCGAAGCGCGCCTTCATTTCCGGCCGCCGTTGCCTGGACAACGGCGTTATTCATTCCGGTCAGCGTGAAGATGTTAAAAATTCCGGCAAGCGATAAAATATACCGGTAATTGCCGTAAATTTCTTTCGGTAGAAGATTGGCGAAAGCGACAGTTAAAAGCAGAGCGATAATCGTGTTGGCGCCCTGGCCCAGAGTGGTCCAAAAACCTCCGGAAGCGAAATATCCCAAATCCAGGCCTAAAAGTTCGGTGCCGCGTCTCAATAATTGATAATAATAGTTTTTTAAATTTGACATTTATTATAACCCGCATATAAAATATACAGATATTTTCGTATTTTAACAATTCTATAACGCCAACGGGGGGCGAAAGATATGAGAGTAATCGTTACCGGCGGAGCGGGATTTATCGGTTCGCATTTAGTTGACGCTCTTATAGAACGCGGCGACGAAGTTTTGGTTATTGATAATCTTTCAACCGGCAAGCGGGAAAACATTAATCCGCGGGCGCGCTTTTTTAAGCGTGATATCTGCCGTTTTTGGAGCATGCGCTCGCTATTTGAAAGCGTTGACTATGTTTTTCATCTTGCCGCTTTAGCGAGAGTCTTAATTTCGCGCGAAAACCCGTACGAAACCCACAAAGTTAACGTTGATGGGACGGTTAATGTGCTCTGGGCTTCGGTTTGTGCGGAAGTAAAGAAAGTCATTTATTCCAGTTCTTCTTCGGTTTATGGGCCGCAGGCAACTCTTCCACTTAAGGAAGAGATGATTCCGGCGCCAATAAGCCCTTATGGCGATCAGAAATTATATGACGAACGTTGTTGTCGAGCTTTTACTGAAGCCTACGGACTTCGGGTAACTTGCCTGCGCTATTTTAACGTCTACGGACGGCGCCAATCGGACGACAGCCAATATTCTTCGGTCATCGGTAAATTTTTGAAAAATAACCAAGGGAGGAAACTCTCTGTTATCTACGATGGAAACCAAAGCCGGGATTTCACTCATGTAAGCGATGTAGTTATCGCCAATATTCTGGCAATGGAATCGCCGCGGACCGGATTGGGAGAAGCAATTAATATCGGCGCAGGCAATGGTGTTAGCATTAATCAACTTGCCCAAATGATCGGCGGATTGTACACCCACGAAGGTCCGCGCCCTGGCGATATCAAACATTCTCTCGCCGATATTTCCAAAGCAAAAGAACTGCTCGACTGGAAACCAAGGATTTCTCTTAACGAAGGAATCACCCAACTTAAAAAGCTATACGGAATCGTATAGCTTATTTATTTTCCGGCGCCTGACAAAAGTATTTTTATTGTTTTTAAAATAATTGACAGGTCCAAAAAAACCGAGCGGTTTTTTACGTAATAGAGATCATATTGGAGTTTTTCCAAAGTTTCTTTAATGGTCGGTCCGGCGTTCGGATTATTAAGCTGGGCCCAGCCGGCAATGCCCGGTTTTACCAAATGCCGCATTTCATAAAATGGGATTTCAGCCGAAAGCCGCGCCACAAATTCCGGTTTTTCCGGCCTCGGGCCGATAAAAGACATTTCGTTTTTCAATATATTCCAAACCTGAGGCAATTCGTCCCAGTGGCTTTTTCGCAGGAACTTGCCGAAAGAAGTTATTAATTCTTTAGGCGGCTTTTGCATTATATTGTCCGTGTTTTTGGCAACAGGAAGCGACCTGAATTTTAATAAAGTGAAAATTCTTCCATTTTTTCCCATTCGCTGCTGGCGGTAAAAAATCGGCCCCGGATCAAAAATCTTAATTCCGATTGCCGCAATCGGAAAGATAGCGACGGTGATAATCGCGAAAATTATTCCCAAAGCCGCGTCAAATATTCTCTTGCCGGTTTCATAGAATCCTTTTTTAATTTCCGCCAAATTTTCCAAAAACCAGATTTCCCGAATTATAGAAACCGGAACACGGCTCGTCACATTTTCGTAAAATTTGTCCAAGTCGCTGATAGTGACACCTTTTTTAAAATAATTAAAAAGCAACCCTGCTAATTTTTGGGAATGATCAAATTTTTCGGCCGACACTATAAGGGAAAATTTTTTGCTTTGCCAAAGACTCTCAAGTTCGGCAAAATTGTCCGGCGCTAAAATATCGTCCACCCGATATCCGAGCTGGGGATTGGCAGATAAAAATTCTTTAAGTTCCATCGTTTCACTGTTGGCGCCGAGGAAAACAAGATGAATTCTTAAGGACTCGCGCGCCCAGCGGTTGAAATACTGACGGGAGAATAAAAGCAGCGCCAAAGCCAGCGCCAGATGGATGAAAAGATTTATTTTCGGCGTGATTATAAAGATTGGGATAAAGTAAAAAAAAGTGATGGCAATAGCGGCATTAATGCCGAAAGCGACCACCAGCGTTTTATAAAACGACTCTTCGTTTCTCAGTTTTATTATGTCGTAAAGCCCGGCTGCCCAGAAAATAATTAGCCAAAAAAAGAAAATTATGGTAAAAGGGAGTAGGTGAAGCGGGGCAGAACTGTAAAGCGTTGGCAAGTCCCGTTCTATAATCGCGTACCGTATAAAAAGAGTTAGCCCTAAAGCGGCGTATAATATTAAAACGTCGCTTATAACCAGCAGGAATATCTTTAATCGTCTGCGCCACATTATTTATATTTTCCCATAAAAAAGGCTTGATGTCTAATGTATTGTTAAAACTTATAAAATTCGGAATCGGTTTTATTTTATTTATTCCGCTTTATATCGGCGGCTCTTTTTTCTTTCCATTTATTTTCCCTAAAATTTGGCTCTTTCAGTTGGTAATAGAAATTATTTTATTTTTCTACATAATCCTCGCGATTTCAGACAATCGCTACCGGCCGAAATTAAATTTAGTAACTTATGCCCTGGCTGCGCTCTCAATTATTTTGATAATTACCAGTTTTACCGGCGTTGACGCCTATCGCAGTTTTTGGGGCAACACCGAAAGGATGTCCGGCATACTTGCCTGGTTTCATTTTTTTGCTTTTGCCGTAATTCTTTCCGGCGTTCTAAAGACCGAAAAAGAATGGCGGAATTTTTTTGCCGTTGCGGCGGTTGTAAGTATTTTTCAGTTTTTTTACGTGTTGGCGCAGTATTTTAACGCTTCGTGGGTATGGATGCCGCAGAGCCAAATCGGCACCATTGGCAATGCCGATCTTCTGGGAAGCTACGCGATTTTTAGCGCTTTTTTTTCATTGTATCTTTGGCAATCTCGAAATGTGGAAATATCGAAATATCAATATTTCTGGGCCACCGCTTTCTTTTTGAACATCGGGACTCTTTATTTTGCCGGAAGCCGCGGCGCCATGCTCGGTTTCGGCGCGGGACTTTTTGTTTTCATGATTTTTAACATTTGGCAGAATAAAAAAAATCTAAAAATCTGGGGAGCGGTTATAGGCGGCCTCGTCGTTGTTTATGGAATTATTTTTATGTTGCGCGACACTGATTTTGTTAAAAAAAATTATCAGCTTTCAAGGATTACCCATGTTTCAATACAGGACACGACGGTGCAGCAAAGGTTTGTTGAATGGGGAATTGCGTGGAATGCTTTCAAAACACGGCCGATTTTCGGTTTTGGTTCCAACAATTATTTATATCTTCATAACGCATTTTTGAATCCCCGGGTTTATATTCTTCAGGAAACGAATTTTGACCGCGCTCACAATGCTTATCTTGATTACGCTTCCATGAGCGGCATTATTGGACTTTTAGGGTATTTCTTTTTAATCGGCGCGTTATTTTGGACGTTTTTGAAAAATAAATTATGGACATGGGTATCGCTTACGGTCGCCTACGCGGTCCAGAGTTTTTTTGTTTTTGACAGCCCGGCCAGCTATATCGCTTTATTTTTGACAATTGGATTCGCGATGTTTGTCGAAACAAATTACAAATTACAAATTACAAATTACAAACAAATACCAAATACAAAAACTTTCAAATCACAAACCACTATGGCGATTTCTATTTTCTATTTTCTATTTTCTATTTTCTTGATTTGGCAAGTGAGTATTAAACCGGCGCGGGCAAATTATAAATTCGTAAATGCCTTCAGGGGTTCGGAAGCAAGCGCCGATCCTATGGACGCTTTTGAGCTTTATAAAGAATCGCTTGAACATGAAACTCTGGGGTCTTCCGAATTCAGAAACCAGTATATTACTTGGCTACAAAAAAACCTTTCCAGCTTTAAACCGGAAAATCGGCTTGAAATTGTTGATTTTGGCATTAATCAGCTTGAAGAAGAAGCAAAGAATCATCCTTTGGTGTTTACTTATTTAAATTTAGGCCAGATATATTCTCTTAAAGCGCGGGGCATTCAAGATCCGGCAATACGGCAGGAACTTTTTAAAAAATCGACCGAAGCCTACGATCGCGCTCTGGAACTCGCGCCAAAAAGATTGGAAGTTTATATTTCTTATCTTCAGTTGTCTTTTGACATGAAAAATTATGAACGGGGAATAGAAATAATGAAGCGGGCCGCGGAAGCTGTTCCCGATTATCCGATAAGCCACTGGTATCTGGGTCTGGCCTACACCGCCAGCGGCGTTTACGATAAAGAAGCAATCAACTCTATAAACAAAGCGTTAAGTTTGTGGTACAAAAATAAGGTTTCTTTGGAAAATGGCCGTTTGAAATACGATTTAGATATAATTTTAAAATCAAACTTCAGTTTTACCCAAAAACAGGAAATTTTGGGCGCGGTCAGTCCCTATATCAGACAAAAAATGTGGCCGGAACTTTTACTGCTTTATTTGTCGATTTTGGCCGGCGATCCGAATGATATAGAAATTCATAAGTCCCTGGCGCTGGTTTATCAAAATCTCGGATTAAACGACAAAGTCCAGGAAGAATTAAAAATAGTAGAACGGCTCACTCCGAAATAACATATGAAGTTTCAATTTGTTTTTGGATTTATATTACTGATACTGGTTCTCATCGGTATTTTTGTTGGCTTGCCTTATCTTTTGGGGGTTATAAAATCAAACCAGTTTTTTAATTTTTCCTTTCCGAAATACGTACCAACGCCGACGTCGCCAACACCCGCCAATGCTCCCATCTCTACTTCTGTTGGAGTCAGTATGAGCTTTTATCGTTACGGCGGGGGACAAATCGATCTGAAAGCGCCTTATTTTTCCGGCGCTTCGGTAAATATTACCGGCTGGAAAATTAAAAGTGAAAAAAAGGGAGAAACGATTATCGGGAAAGGATACGCTCTGCCGCAGGTTGACGCCGCGCTCTCCGACATTTTACTTTCAAGCGGCGAGTCGGCGAAAATAATTGTCGGCAAGGGTCCTTTGGCTGGAAATTTTCGGATTAATAATTGTTTTGGCTGGCTCGGCAGCGTTTACGGCATTGATTATTCCATGAATTATTGTCCCAGAGTTGAACTCGGGGACTTAACCGGCCTTGACAGCGCCTGCCAGGACTTGATACTTAGCGTTTCTTCTTGCCGCATTCCGAGCGAAGATGTTTTAAATCGGCAATCAAACCAATGCCGCATTTGGGTTGAGAAGAATCTAAATTACAACACTTGCGTTAACAATCGCCGCCAAGACTCCGATTTTTTTAAGGGCTGGCAGATTTACACCGGAAATGATAATCCGATTTTTGATTCGCTTCATGATAACGTTAAGTTATATGACAAGTCAGGAATTTTAATTGACAGCTACGAATACTAAGTATAAACTTAACCTGTTGATTTTATTAGGTCGAGAAATTAAATAATTAATATTGATTATCGAAATACGTTAACTATATGTTTAATAGAGATGACAATCGTTCCGCGGCTGCGGGACAGCAAGAAGAATACACGGGTGAATGGGAATGTTCGCAGTGCCACGCCAAAACCCCCCACACCTTGCGTTTCAAGCCAATCGCCGATAGGCCGGTTTATTGCAAAACCTGCTATCGCGCCAAAAAAGAAGAAATGAATAGATAAAGAATAGATAAAGAATAATCCCGCCCTTCAGCTGAAGGGCGGGATTTAGTTATCCACAGATTTTATAGACAAACAGATTTTATGCTCTATAATTAATAATAGAACTGTGGATAAAGGAGGTTTTGTCAGCAGTTTAATTTAAAATTAATTTAGTTAAACATTAATGTCTAAAAAATACTTTTTAGTTCTCGGGCTATTTTTAGCCGCGGGATTTTTGTTTTTGAATATCTATTCGGCGAAAGCCGAAACCTGGACCTGGACCGGCGGAGGCGACAAGCAAACTTGGACCGATGCAGGAAATTGGGGGCTAAGCGCTAACGCTGGTGCCAATCAGTATCCGGGCGCCACTTCAACTCCCGATGTTGTAATTATAGCGAATACGCAAGGCCTTATGGTTTATGCCACCACGACTTTAAATTACGGCGTCAACACTTTAAGACTTGGCGCGGCCAATATCGGCTGGACCCTTGTGGTCGGGAATGCCAATTTCGGCGCCTCAAGCACGGTTTCTATTATAGGTACCAGCACTTTGAAACTTGCGACCAGTACCCAGGGTGCCGGCACCTTGAATCTTGCCCAAACTGATGAGGGCGCTCCTTTAATGCTGCCCGCCACCGCAACCTTTACGCCGGCAACCGGCACTGTGGCCTACATTGGTGGCGGTACAGCCGCAATTACAGTTGCAACTACTACTTTCTATAACCTGCAACTGACTCCCACTTCAACAGCTGCAATTCGCACTTATACATTTGGTTCAGGCAACACCGTGGCGCAATCAGCCACAACAACGGTATCCAATGTTTTTACCATCAGCACCGCGGCCAAAGCTGATTTCAATGGAATAACCGATCTTTTATTAAGCGGGTCTGGAACGGTGTTTTCAAAAGCCAATGGTGATTTCATTCAGGCCTCTAAAGTTGTCTACTCTTCGACCTCTGCCACCAACATTGCCACGGGCACTTATGCCAATCTTGAACTTACAGGCGCAGCAACTAAAACTCTTCTTGGCAATACGACCGCAACCAGCACCATAACCGTGCCTTCCGGCGCCACTTTGGCCATCAGCACTTTCACTTTTACCGCCACCGGTGCCACCTGGACCAATAGCGGCACAGTAACCGAAGGCACCGGCGGCAAAATCGTTCTTGCCGGCACTGGAGTCCTTTCCAACTCTGCCGGCGGCTCGGCAGTAACCAATTTTGGCAGTTTTGACAGTTATCCCGTTGTTCATGTTCAAATTACCGATACCTCTCTTAATCTTGTCGCCGCTACAGCGGAAACTAAAACCGCAACTGTTACCGGCACTAGCGGCATTACCGATTCTGAAACCGTTACCCTTACCGAGACAACCGTTTCTTCGGGCATCTTCCGGGGAAGCTTGACGGTCAGTCTTTCCGGCTCTGATGTGGCCGATAAGCTTGATTACCAAGGCAATGGCACCGTGAGCTACACCTGGACCGATTCTCAGGATTCTGATGACACCGAAACTGCTGCTGCCACATTTACCGGCACTTCTCCTGGAGGCGGAGGTGGCAGCGGTGGCGCAGTTACCGTGGTGGTAGCTACTCCGGCTGTTCCGGCAACTCCAGCTACTCCGGCCGTGCCAACCGAAGCCGCGGCTACGGCTCCGGCAACTCCAGCTACTCCGGCTGCTCCAACCCTTGACAGTGTTTCAATAAAAATTGTTTCCGTTGTGGCAAAGGTTGCCGCGCTGACCAAGGATTCCCCGGCCGCCGATATTGCTGCCGTTCAAGCGGAAATTGCTGCTATTTTAAATGATATTCAAGCGTTGCAAGCGGCTCAGCCGACTCCTCAAGGCGTGGCATTAGGATTTAATTTTGTAAGACCGTTGGCTTTGGGATTGAGGCATGCTGATGTCAGCAAACTTCAGGAAGCTCTTAAGGCCGATTCTTCTATTTATCCCGAAGGTCTTGTTACCGGCTACTTCGGTCCGGCGACTTTGAGAGCCGTTCAGAAGTTTCAGGAAAAATATGGAATCACTTCTTCCGGCCAGCCCGGCTATGGCAACGTCGGCCCCAATACCAGAGCGAAGCTGAACGAATTGTATAAGTGACAACTGACAACTGACAAAAAACCCCGCCCTGAGCTTGTCGAATGGGCGGGGTTTTGTTACGCCGATTTGCCAACCGCATTCTATTTATATAGAATATATGAATTGGTTTTTTGAAAAGTTAAAAAATAGGGGAAATTATGGCTGAGAAAAAAGATTTGAAAATCGGTATTATCGGCATTGGCGTTTTAGGCAGCGTAGTTGAAAAATTTTTTAAAGAAAAAGGCCATCAGGTTTATTGTCACGAAGGTTGGAAAGGCCTCTGTTTACTTAAAGACACCGAAGCGTTGTTCAACTGGGCCAAAAAGCGCGGCGTCAATTTAAGCGTTCCGGTGCTG
>Ga0209518_1001352_pt1 | contig 26696 bp, 21 predicted proteins | sample RifGroB1_FD_183993 | JGI IMG/M metagenome (GOLD analysis project Ga0209518, IMG submission 183993) | Groundwater microbial communities from Rifle, Colorado, USA - Groundwater B1 (SPAdes) (version 2) | ecosystem: Environmental > Aquatic > Deep subsurface > Groundwater | place: Rifle, Colorado...
CAGCTCGTGCCGTAGGGTGTTCCCTTCAGTGGGGTAACGAGCGCAACCCTTGCCAAATATTAAATATCTATTTGGGACTATCTGAATTTATTTCAGATGGAAGTGAGGACGACGTCAGGTCAGCATGGCCCTTATAGCTTGGGCTACACACATGCTACAATGGAGCCGACAGAGGGTTTTGCCAAGTGGTAACACGGAGCTAATCCCATCAAACGGCTTCTCAGTGGGGATTGAAGGCTGCAACTCGCCTTCATGAACGCGGAATTGGTAGTAATCGCGCATCAGCTATGGCGCGGTGAATACGTTCTCGGGTCTTGTACACACCGCCCGTCAAGTTAGCAAAGTTGTAGGTACCTTAAAGGCCGCTGTGCGGTCTCAAGGTAAAAACAGCGATGAGAATTAAGTCGTAACAAGGTATCCGTACTGGAAGGTGCGGATGGATCACCTCCTTTCTAAGGAGTGATTATTCACCCAGTTTTTAAGAACGCCGTTTTGACTTCTCTACATTGGTAGAGCAATAAAACGGGTTCAAACGCTTCTGGTCACATCTTGAGTTCTAAAACCTGAAAATCTTAGAAGTTAATCAAAAACCCGCTTTCTAGCGGGTTTTTTGTGGTAAGCAGAGCTTGGTCATTTGCAAAACAAATGGTAAAATAGCCTGTGATTTGGGCGCATGGCTCAGTGGTAGAGCGCGTTCCTGATAAGAACGAGGTCCATGGTTCGATCCCATGTGCGCCCACCCGGAATCGCTATTGACGGAGTTTAGGCATAAGAGGTATAATGCCCTTACTTTTGAGTTCGGAAAACTTAATGAGAAGAATTTTAATATTAGCAAAACAAGCTCTAGCCCTATTGCGTGGCTAAGTTTTAGGCTAATTTCTTCCCTTAACCGGCTCAAGTAGCCGGTTTTTTAATGAAAAAAATTCTGTCCGACAAAGAAAAATTGGCAGCACTTTTAATAAAATTAGCTGAGGCCGAGGAAAAATATAAAGCACGGCTTAGCCGTTTCCGAGGCGTTGCCCATGAATCAGCATCGGGAGAACTTGCTTTTAGCGAGCTTAAAGTCAGAGAAGACTTTGCTCGAAGTTTGAAGGCCGAAGTAAAAGCCTTGAAAGAAAAGATGGGCATCAAGGAGTAATTGGGCCCAAAGTTTACCGGGTTGAACACCTCATTTGCAATGAGGAGGTAGTGGGTTCGAGCCCCACTGGGTCCACAGCAGGGAGTTTATTAGGACTTAAGAATTGGAATAAGTAGGTTCGATTCCTACTAAGTCCGCACTGGTTGCCTAGCGGTGACTACTAGAACTTTAACATTTATTGTTCAATAAAATGATTTTTATAATCATCAGTGGATCATTGTAGATCTACTGTTTAGAAGAGGAAGGCCGCGACCCGCGTGTGCGGGATCGCAAGTATTTTTAACGTAGACAGTGAATGCCTTGCTTCTCATCTCCAAAGAAGGACGTATATAGCCACGAAAGTCGCCGGGGAGCTGCTACAAAGCTTTGATCCGACGGTGTCCGAATGGGGAAACCCATCCCGCTTTGCGGGATACTTGCACCCCAAATAAATACTCGAAAGAGTGTCTTATAAGGTGCAAAGGGGGAACCGCCCGAACTGAAACATCTAAGTAGGGCGAGGAAAATAAATCAACGAGATTCCGTTAGTAGCGGCGAGCGAAAACGGAACAGCCTAAACCCAATTCCGATTTATCGGATTTGGGGGTTGCGGGACTCTAATATGAGATCTCTATTTTGGTAGCGGAATGGTCTGGAATGGCCAATCATAGGAAGTGAAAATCTTGTACGCGAAACCAAAGTAGGCTCTAGGAGTATCCCAAGTACCACGGAGCACATACTCTGTGGGAATCCGGGGGAACCATCCTCCAAGGCTAAATAAGGTGAGAGAGCGATAGTGAACTAGTACCGTGAGGGAAAGGTGAAAAGCTGGGTGAGACACCCAATGAAATAGAACCTGAAACTGTTTACGAACAATCCGTGAGAGCCTCAATTTATTGGGGTGATCGCGTGCCTATTGAAGAATGAGCCGGCGAGTTTTCAGCCATTTCTAGTCTAACCAAGTTATTTGGGGAGGCGAAGGGAAACCAAGTGTTAATAGCGCGTTTGAAATGTCTGGAAGACCCGAAACCAGGTGAGCTAACCATGAGCAGGGTGAATGTCACAGAAATGTGACAAGAGGCCCGAACCCGTTACTGTTGCAATAGTATGGGACGACTTGTGGTTAGTGGCAATATACCTAACGAACCTGGAGATAGCTGGTTCTCCCCGAAAGGTCTATAGGGACCGTGTCATGTCAAGTTCTGCTATGCTGTAGAGCACTAGATGGGCAAGAGAGCGTAAGCAATTTTGCTCAATTAAACTCCGAATGCAAGCGTGAATTATCATGATAGACAGCCGCATCGGGCTAAGCTGATGCGACGAAAGGGAAACAACCCATGACTCTCAGTTAAGGCCTCTAAATCTACATTAAGTTTTAAAGGAAGTTTTCTTTCTCAGACAGCCAGGAAGTTGGCTCAGAAGCAGCCACCTTTTAAAGATAGCGTAACAGCTCACTGGTCGATGGGAGGAAGCGCCCAAGATTTATCGAGGATCAAATGTAGTGCCGAAGCTAGAGATTTTACATCCAATTTATTGGGTGTGGAGTGGTAGGGGAGCGTTCCGATTGCGGTGAAGCTCTGGCCGTAAGGCCGGGTGGAGCGATCGGGAGTGAGAATGTCGGCTTGAGTAGCGTACAATGCTAGTGAGAATCTAGCACACCGAATGTCCAAGGTTTCCACTGCAAGATTCGTTCACAGTGGGTTAGTCGGTACCTAAGGCGAGGCCATAATGGCGTAGTCGATGGTTGAGTAGTCAAAATTCTACTATTTGGTTTGAATCGTTAATAGCTGGGGGTTGACTAAATCGGAAGTTTGAGGCCAATTATTGATTTTGGTGCAAGTTATAAGATAGTGCCCCGATAAAATCTCGGGGTGCGTTTAATCGAGTAATGATGCAAACCCGGGAGCGATCCTGGGAATTTCAACACTTTCAGTTTACAAGAAAAGACTCGCAGTCAGAGTCAAATCAAGCCGTACCGCAAACCGACACAGGTGGACTGGGGGAGTACCCTAAGGTGATCGAGTGACAAATCCTCAAGGAACTCGGCAAAAAAACTATCCGTAACTTTGGGAGATGGATTGCCCGGCATAAAAACCGGGTAGCATCAAAAGTTTATTAGTCGACTGTTTATCAAAAACACAGGTCCGTGCAAAAACGAAAGTTGAAGTATACGGGCTGACGCTTGTCCAGTGCCGGTAAGTTAAGAGGAGGAGTAGTAGCCGCAAGGTTACCGCCCCGAATTTAAGCTCCGGTGAACGGCAGCAGTAACTATAACTGTTCTAAGGTAGCGAAGTTCCTTGCCAGGTGAGTTCTGGCCCGCATGAATAGCGTAACGAGCTAATAACTGTCTTGAGGGTTTACTCGGCGAAATAGCGATGGCTGTGAAGACGCGGCCTACTTCTACATGGACAAAAAGACCCCGTGGAGCTTTACTGCAGGTAGACATTGCTTTCATATTTTTTGATTGTCAAGAATAGGAGGGAGATTTTTCACCAGTGTGATACCTCTCGTTGAAAAATGTGGAGCTAACCTTACGCCCTTGAAAACAGGGCGGGGAAAAGTGTTTGCCGGGCAGTTTTACTGGGGCGGTACCCTGCCAAATTGTAACGCAGGGATACAAAGGTTGGCTAGCTACGGATGGAAATCGTAGTGATAGTATAAAAGTTTAAGCCAGCTTGACTGCAAGGGAGACATCCCGAGCAGGTACGAAAGTAGGTTTTAGTGATCCTCCGATGCGTAATGGGTACGCACGGAGCTTAATGGATAAAAGCTACCCCGGGGATAACAGAGTAGTCGCGCCCGAGCGTCCATAGCGACGGCGCGGTTCGCTACCTCGATGTCGGCTCATCACATCCTGGCGCTGAAGAAGGTGCCAAGGGTCGGTCTGTTCGCCCGTTAAAGTGATACGCGAGCTGGGTTCAGAACGTCGTGAGACAGTTGACCATATTTACATATTATGGTGACAATCTAAGCTGTCTTTCTTATACCGTTCTTGAACTCGTTTAAGTTTAAACAAAGGTAAATTCTGTTAAAAATATAAGATGCCAAACTCCAGTTTGGTAATAAATCTGACTAAATGCTGGAAAAACTCGTTAAATAGTTGAATACTAGTATATAATTAATCTACTAGTGACAATTTCAACTCTGAGTCAATCAGCAGGAAAGACTAGATTTATATGAAAAGTCCAATCAGTGACGATTATTTGATAGGTTTTGTTGAAGGGGAAGGGATGTTCTATATAGGAATTGTTCATTCTCGTGAAACGAAATCGGGCTGGCAAGTAGTATATTTCTTTAAGGTTTCTCAAAATCCGCAAGGACTTGAGGTTTTAAAAACTTTAAAGGAGAGACTTAATTGCGGCTATATAAAATCAAATAGCAAAACTGATAAAACTGACAAATCATTAGCTTTTGTAGCTAGGGACTTTGAAAGTTTAAGGGCTAAAATTATTCCGTTTTTTGAGGCTAAACTCGTAATTAAACGAAATGCTTTTAATAAATTTAAAAAAGTTATTAATCTTGTTTATAAAAAAGAGCATTTAACTAAACCAGGAATTAAAAAAATACTTGATTTAGCATATTCGATGAATACTCAAAAGAGGAAAATTTCCAAAAAGGAAATATTAAAATCATATAAATTTTAGAATCCTCAACGACCATACGTCAGACGCGAAAGCGAAGATATGGCCTGATCCTTATAGCGATATAAGGTTTTCAAAACCGTGTCCGGTTTTGAAATGTAAAACTATTATGTCGGACTCTATCCTGTAGAAGCGTTGGAATTTTGAGGAGAGCTGGGGACAGTACGAGAGGACCTCCCTGGGGGAATCCCTGGTGTGCCGGTTATTGCGTCAGCAGTAACGCCGGGTAGCTATATTCCCAATGGATAACCGCTGAAAGCATCTAAGTGGGAAGCCAACTCCAAGATTAGAATTCCATATAGATCCCAAGAAGAATACTTGGTTAATCGGCAAGCGCTGGAAGACCTGTAAGGGTTTAAGGCTACTTGTGCGAATAGATCGATTTTCTTGCGATCCCACACATATTGTCGGGTTGCGGCCTTCCTCTTTCTAATATTGATAATTTACTAATTTTTAAGATATTGTTCTGGTGATTTGTGCGCCCTGGTACCACCCGATACCATTCCGAACTCGGAAGTGAAACGGGGCAGCGGTGACGATAGTTGCCGGGCAACTGGCCGCGAAAATAGCTCATCGCCAGAACAATATTTTAAAAAGGAAAGTCCCGGTGAAAATCGGGATTTTTTGTGCTAGAATACCATTACTTAAATAAAGAAAGGCGGAAATGACAGGTGACTCAAACAAAATCAACTTCTAAGGCAGTAACCATGGCGGACCTTTTGGCATCTGCCAAATACAAGGTTCATCAATTTACAAAAGGACAAAGGGTAAGCGCAAAACTTCTTTCCAAGTCGCAAACAGCTTTAATCTTTGATGTGGGCGGAAAAAGCGAGGGAATAGTCAAAGAGAAGGGGTATTCAGATGCTAAAGAGTTTATTGAGGGCTTAAAAGTGGGGGATATGGTTATGGTTACCGTCTTGGTACCGGAAACCCGTGACGGAATTACGATTTTGGCACTTAAAGACGCAATGAAGGATATCGCTTGGGGAGATCTTGAAAAGGCCAAGAAAAAGGGAGCGCAAGTACCGGTACTCGGAAAGGGAGTGGGGCCTTCAGGGTTTGTAGTGGACGTTTCCGGCATTGAGGGATTCATCCCGACATCTCAAATGGGACATGAATTCTCCAAAAATTCAGCAGAAATGGTCGGAAAATACTTCAAAGCAAAGGTGATGGAGATAGATAAAATGAATAAAAAGATTGTTCTTTCCGAGAAGGAAGTGTCGGAAGCAGGGGATATTGCACTTAGTAAAGAAGCCTCTAAACAGATTAAAGAAGGTGAGGTTTATGACGGTGTCGTCACAACAGTAGCCTCATTTGGGGCATTTGTAAAAATCGAAGTCATGATAGGAAAGAAGAAGGCCCATATTGAAGGCTTGGTGCACGTTTCCGAGCTTTCCTATACAAAAGTTAACCTTCCTTCTGACGTAATTCATGAGGGGGACAAAGTAAAAGTCAGAGTACTTGCCGCCCGCGACGGAAAGCTTGCTCTTTCAGTTAAGCGTGCACAGAAAGATCCTTGGAGTGAGGTTGAGAAGAAATATAAAGTTGATGATAAAGTTACTGGCAAAGTTGTTAGAATCTCGGACTTCGGAGTATTTATAGAGCTTGAACCCGGAGTAGAGGGCTTAATTCATATTACAAAGATTCCGCCTACACACAAACTGTCAATGGGTGCGGAGGTTAAATGCGAAATAGAAGAAGTTAATATCAAAGACAAAAGAATTGCTCTCGCCCTCGTTTTGACTTCAATCCCGGTCGGATACAAATAATTTTTTGTGTTATTATTTCGTTGATGTCGCTTCATTCTAAATATGTCTGCCAGCAGTGCGGATATGAATCAACGGGTTGGATGGGAAAATGCCCAGAGTGCGGAAGTTGGAACAGCATGGTTGAAACTATTGTCTCGGTAGGTAAAGGGCAAGCGGGGGAAAAGGGTAAAAGTAGAACTTTGGGAGCCAAGATAGTAAAACTTTCGGAAATAAAATCGGGTGCAACCAAACGACTCTCAACCAAAATCTCTGAACTTGATAGAGTTCTTGGCGGGGGTTTGGTTCCCGGGCAGGTAGTTTTGATTGCGGGTGAGCCTGGAATTGGTAAATCGACCCTTCTTCTTCAATTAAGTAGTAACTTGGGCAACATTCTTTATGTCTGTGGGGAGGAGTCGGCTAATCAAATCAAGGTGAGAGCAGACAGGCTTGGAATAAAAAAGGCGAATATTAGTCTTCTTGAGAATACTGATGTAGATAGTGTTACTGATTTGATAGAAAATCCCACAGCGATCATTGTCGATTCAATTCAAACAATGACTACATCAGATCTTTCCGGCATGGCGGGCTCGGTTGGACAAGTAAGGGAATGTGCATTTAGGCTCCTTAAGGCTGCAAAAGAGAAGAATATTCCGCTTTTTTTGGTGGGACATGTAACAAAAGAAGGGACTGTCGCCGGACCCGCAGTTCTTGCTCATATAGTTGACACGGTTTTATGGTTCGAAGGGGATAAAACCCTCACCACCCGCGTGCTCCGAGCCGTTAAAAACAGATTCGGTCCGACGGATGAAGTAGGGGTATTTGAAATGCAGGACAAAGGGCTGATGCCTATAACAGATCTCGAGAAAGCTTTTTTGGAGAAGGGAATTAAAAACGTTTCCGGAAGCGTTGTTACATCAGTTATGCAGGGAACAAGACCGCTTCTTGTCGAAATTCAAGCCTTAGTTGTGCCCACAAAATTGGCCATTCCAAGAAGAGTTGCGCAAGGAATTGACTCATTAAGATTGCAGCTTCTTGTGGCGGTTCTGACACGGAGGTGTGGGATTCCACTTTACGAACAGGATGTTTTTGTGAACGTTGCGGGCGGGTTAAAAGTTACAGAGCCGGCTAGCGATCTGGCTATTTGTTTAGCAGTTGCATCAAGCTATTTTGACAAACCGATTGATGGAAAAATTATTGCAATCGGTGAAGTGGGACTTCTTGGAGAAATCCGGGAAGTGATTGCTCAAGACAAAAGAGTAAAAGAGGCGAGAAGGATGGGTTTTACTATTCCTGCAACTTCAAAAGACTTTAAGTATGCGGGACTCGCAATTAAAAAATTGCTTCATTAGATGTTCTAATTAGTTTTCAACTAGATATCCACAATTTATTATGGGTAATTTTTTTGGCCGAGAATACGGCATTTATTGCTAATTATAAGACTATAGGGATATCAAAATCTGGGTACATTTATGTTATGGGGTTTGACAGAATTGACAGAGAGTGATAGTATTTTCATAGTACTTTGAAATTTGGTTTTAGAAGACAAAAAAGAGCATCGCCATCGTTGGGTGCTCCTCTAAGAATCTAGTGGGACTCGCCACGAATAGAGATGCTCTTTAGAATTGAGTTTGTCTTGAGGACAGGTTAAATCATCAACAAGACAAATCACATAGAGACTAGATCTATGGCTTGAGGGTTGTCAAGGCCCATTAATCGGCTCTGATAGGGACGGGTGGATTTTAGGGCAGGAAATCTACCCGCTCCTAATGGAGCCGATTTTTTGTTTCTTTGACTTTTTAGCTTCCTTCTCATATACTCCTGTCAACCTGCTCCAAAGACGAATGAAAGATAGAATACGGGCAGCCATGGCGCTTATCACCACCGTATCTTTGGTTGGCTGTAATCTGCCTCAGCGCAACGGTTCTACTCCGGTTGACACCTCTACTCGTACATCGCCACCGACAGAAGCTCCTTTACCAACCACGACCCCAACGATAACTCGAACAGAAACATCAACTCGAACTCTTGTCCCAACTCCCACCCCGACCCCTGACTTCCCATCCGATACGTTAAGTGATTACCCTGCACATCTAAATGCCTTGGGGGATGAAAGATCTGGAGTGAATTTTGTAACAGTAGACAGATTTAAAGGATATTGGCTACAAAGATCGCTTGAGGCAGTGTCGGGTTATCAGGTAATCCAAAAGCTTGATAGGATGTTTGGGCAACTCAGCCTTCCTGTTAAAAACATATCCGACCGGGGTTTAAATTTTGATTGGAGAAATGGAGGACAGGGTCTTGGATTTGGTGTTAAGGATCTTGAAGTATTAAGAACTTTTGAACAACTCAGGGAAATTCAAAGTTCGTCAGGTAATGAAGGCACCCCTCCTATTTCGAGAAAAAGTGAGGATGGGAACGACCGTGCTTTAACACTTGTTGATGCACGCGATTTTGAAAAGGTTGTTTTGGCATATGTAGATGAACACCTAAGGATAAATGGAATTAAAAATCCGGCGACAGATCCCTCCGCTCAATCACAAAGGAGAGCTCTTTTTGAAAGGATAATCTATGGCGATTTAGGAGTAAAAGAAGCAAACACAGACGGTGTGTGGCAGACAGTTAATGATGAATTTAGAGTATGCGAGACCCATACAGCAGATGCTAAAACAAGAAGTGAGCAGCCGGAAGATACCAGAAATGTAGAATTTGATCCCAATAAAGAAGTAGAAAGTAATAATAAAGAAGAAGAGACAATTATAGGCCACGATTCCGACAATACGCTTCTGGTTATCATGGTAACAACCGCTGATGGTAGTTATTTAAGAGTGGAAGTTTATGATCAAAGTAATCCCCCGGACCCGGAAAATCCCGATTTGGACCCTGCATTAGCGGAAGGATCTCCTGCTAGAGCCTATGGGGGAAGGTGGCTTCCTTGCGGACCGGGCGAATCTGCGCCGGGCCAAGAAGATACACCTGTGCCGACCCGTACAACTATTCCAAGTGTGACACCAGCCAGGACTCAGCCGCCTCAACCCACAAGAACACCTGGAGGAACCGGATCAACTCCAAGAGTTCCCACACCTAGACCAACCCCCAAAGATACCGAAGAAGTGGAACCAAATCTGCCGCCTGCGGAAGAGCCAATTAATACACCATCCTTTTAAAATTTATGAAAATATTTAATTTAATAAAAAGTAAATCAATAACTTTAGTGCTAGCGGTTATTGTTGGAGTGGTTTTGATAGCAACTTCAGTTTGGAAAATTACAGAGGCTGCTGATTATGAACTTTTTACGAGTTTGGGAGCTGATAAAACACAGGTTACACCTGGGGAAAGTCTTCAATATACTGTGACAGTCAGAAATACAGGTGCGCAAAGTTTAACCAATGTCCGTGTAAATCAAAATTTTGTAGCTCAAATTGCTTATCAAAATGGTTCAACTACAGCGGAAAAAAATGGTTCAACGATTAATGTACCTGATGGCTGGACTGGAGCCGGAGGGTTTAATTTTGGTTCCCTGTCTGCCGGTCAGGAAGGCTACCTTAAGTTTACCGGCACGGTTTCGGCAGGGGCAACTATCGGCTCAACCTTGCAGAATGCAGTTTCAATCAGGTCCGATCAGACGGATTGGATAGGCCAAGGTCATACCATCACAGTAGTTTCTCCGAGTCAAAACACAGTTTTACGGGGAGGGGACTTTTTGAAAGTTACAAATAACACATTGCAAAACGGTTGGAATAATTCTATTAATGTTGGTCCGAGCGATGTTGTAGAGTTTTTGGTAAAAATAAATAATGACGGCAATTCTGACGCACGGGGCGTTAAATTATTTGCCAACTTACCTTCGAGTCCTTTATCGATTCAGAGTCCAAGTGTCACTTTGTCTGCCGATAACGCCCAATCCGTTACCGACTCGGTGACAGTCACAGGTACCAGCCCTTTCTGGTTTGTATATAAGATTGGCCATGCAACCTTGTTTGGAGCGACAGATCTTTACGATTGTCCAAATGGCTGTTCTATTCCCGAATCTTTTTATCTTTCTCCATTGACTTTAGGAACGGTTGAAAAGGGGGAATCGGCATCAATCCAAATTGCTTTTAAATCAGATATTTTTACACCCGAGAATCCGACTCCTACACCGACTCCGACGTCTACGCCAACAAGTACCCCCGAAAACACGCCAACTCCGACTCCGACGGCAACTCCCACTTCAACTCCGGGAACCCCCAACTCCTGCAATGGGACCTGTGGAAGTAACTATAATTGCCAATCTGGACTTTATTGTTATCAGGGATTTTGTCGCAACCCCGATTGTCCCGGGGAATCATCTTGTGGTTGCAAAACGTCAACTCCGACACCACCCCCCGTTCTTGGAGCATCTACACCATCGGAGTTACCAAAGACCGGCGCAGACGATATAGGAGTCCTTGCCGGGCTATTTGCAATCGGTGCCGGAGGATTTGCAATCTTCAGAAAGTTTAGACTGGTTTAATGTATCCAAAAGGGATAATTTACGAATCCGGAAAGTCGCGTGCCTCGGGAGAAATTGGTCTTGCACCGAAACTCCTGGCGAGAATTGCCTACCATCTTTTGAGGGGAACGGGAGCGGGACTAATTGCTTTTTCAATCGTGGGGGCAATCTTTACTTTCTGGCCGATAATAAAAGAAGAAATTGCATATAAGCCCCATCACATAGGTTTTGGAGATTTAATTTCCCGTAGCCGTGCCCAGGATTTTGGATTGGATCCTTATTTTTCAATCTATATTCCAAAAATCAACGCCAAAGCCCGGGTGATTGCCAACGTGGACGCGGGGAATCAAAGCCAATACCTAGAGGCTCTTTCAGAGGGTGTTGCACATGCCAAAGGCACAAATTTTCCGGGACAGGGAAAATCCATTTTCCTTTTTTCCCATTCAACCGACTCGCCCCTGAATTTTGCACGCTATAATGCCGTGTTTTTCCTCCTTCGGAAGCTTTCAGTGGGGGATCGGGTAATTATCTATTTTATGGGTCAGGAACACCAATATATTGTGACGGATGAATTCACAACGGGCCTAGACGATACAAGCTGGTTAACAGATAAAGGTCAGGGGGAGCGTCTAATTTTGCAAACCTGCGACCCGCCGGGAACCTCCTGGAACAGGCTTTTGGTGATTGCCAGACCAAGATAATATATCCTGTAATGCTTGACTTGAGGCTAATATTGTAATATATTGTTTGCTATGCCAGAAAGATATGACCCCCTAAGAAGGCAGATAAAGGATGCCACCAGTCAGCCACTTACAGATAATCAAGCCCTAACTAGTGGTGAGGCGCAGTCGGTTATAGAGCTTGCGGATGTGACAAGAAGGTTGGCATATCTTGAGCAGATGCAACTCGTAAGGCTTAATGCTCCAATAGAGGCGTCAAAATTGGCGTTTTCCTTTATCCCCGAAGACATTAGAAGGGCAGATCCCGCCGAATGCGATGTTCTGGTGGGCACAGAAAAAATTATAGAAATTCCAGGTTCTGATCACGCAATGGCACTTATTAATTCTACCAGGGGTGTTTCGGCCGAAGGAAAGATTTTGGAGGGAAAGTTTGACTCAATTTTTATGACCAAGGAAGCTTATGAAGCACGGGGAGCTAAAGTTATAGTTTTGACCGATGCCAACAGCGACGTTCCACAAGGGGAACTTCAAGGTAGAATTCAAATTCCAGATGACATGCTTTCGGAAATAAATAGCCAATTAAAAGACTTAAACAGGGTTACTTTGCCGGAAACTTTAAAAGCAAGTGAACAAAAGAGTGGTGCGGATGGGGTTAAAGGATTTGAGATTGTTCCCGAAAAGGCCGCCGGAAACGACTTTTTCTATAAAAGAGGTCATATTGGTTTGGTTTTAAAATTAGATTCTGGTAAATCAATCTTAATGACCCATAACGCTCTTAACGAGAAAGGCGAGCAGGGTAGTGTAAATCTAGTCCGCTTTAATGATGGTAAATATGGCATGGTCAATACTGTTCGTATGTTGGTTGGGGCGGGAAGCATATACCGGCCTGAAATTGGTAGGGGTTATGCGGATGTTATGGTTGATAGATATGCAAAGCAAATCAAAGAGAAATATGGAGTAGTTATGTCTCCGGATCAGGTTCAAATGGAATTAGGCCTTGTGGCTGAAGAAGCTCTTCATGTCGAGACACATCAATTAAGGCAGGATGTGTCATACGAGAATGTAACTCCAAAATTGCAGATTTTGGAATTTGATAAAGACGTTGTAATGAAGACAGCACCAGACCATATTCAACACATGCTTGAAGAGTTTGAGGGGCTGACACCTATTAGGAGAACTCCCGAACAAATATTAAAAGATATTGATGACGGAACGATTGTCGACGGATTTACAATCGGAGTTATGGGGTCTGAATTTTTAAATAAAGGAATAGTAAAGCTGAACCCAAAATATGCAGATGATTGTGTTGCGCTTGAAATGAGAAGTATTCCACAACTTGGTGGAAAAGTTGACTTTGTTGTTCCTCAAGGGCCTGCTTATGAACCCGGAATGCATACAGTTGGACAGGTTCATCCAAACACCGGCAATGCCCGTTTTTGGTACCAGGTAAGGATTACAGCCGATCCTAAAGTTTTAGATCAGAATGCGTTTTATGTAAGAATGCCGGTAACTGAAGTATTGGAAAGAATAAAAGATCTCAAGTTTTCTACGGTTGACGCGGCCGTGCTTTTTAGAGCTCTGTATAATCAAAGAGTGTTAATACCTTCGGCGCAATAGTGCTAGAATCTTTTTGATGGACTCCCACCGCGACGGGTTAAAGCTTAATAAGCGTCTGATGTTTTTTACGCGGCTATTTTTAGAGCTTAAATCTCTCAATGCCGTCATTCAGCTTTTTTACTTAAGCCGTGGACTTAACATCAGCCAGATAATTCTTTTGAGTCTTGTCTGGACGGCAACAACCCTTATCTGTGATCTTCCTTCAAGCTATCTGGCCGACAAATTCGGCAGAAAGAAATTGATTTTTACAGGAATTTTCCTTACTTCACTTTCCACTCTCCTTATGTTTTTTGTTCACGGATTTCCGCTTTTTACTCTGGTTTATATAATCGGAGCTGCCGGGTATTCGTTCTTCATGGGGGCTGACCATGCACTTATTTATGACAGTCTTAAAGAGCTTAGGCAAACGAGTGGGGCGAGTCGTGTTGCCGGCAAGTATTTCTCCTCAACAAGCCTAGCAAAAATCTTCGTTCCATTCCTGGGGAGCATTATCGCCAAAGATCTTCTTCCCTGGCAATTCATGATTTTGATCGGAATTGATTTTGCGGGGAGTCTTATTTCCATGATGGTTGCATCAAGACTGACAGAGCCCAAGATTTCTGCGGGAACTCAAAAGAAATTCGGTATTTTCAAAGAGGGGGTTAAATTAATCTTGGCAGACAAAACTCTTTTCAAAATTGCCTTAAACAAAATAATTATGTTTCAGGCGGCATTCGTTTACTGGAGGGTTTATCAGATTTATCTTAAGGGGGTGGGGATGCCTGTAATTTACTTGGGTGCAATTTATATATTCTTCCAGGGAGCGCTTTTTCTTGCATTTTGGAATACCGAGAAGCTTCAGAAAATGATTGGGATCATGAGCTATGTCTGGCTGCCGCAGATACTGGGACTTATTGCTATAATCCTGACGATTTTTACTTCCAATTTTATGGTTCTTTTCCTAAGCGCCGGAGTTCTTTTAACTGTCGGTACAATACGCGATCCGTTTTTTCTGGCCCAGGTCCAGGCCCGTATCAAGTCGTTTAATAGGGCAACAGCTACCTCAACCCTGAATGCGATCAAGAATATAAGCGATATTCCGCTTCTACTTTTGGTTGGCTACTTTGCGGGTACCGGGGTAATCTATGTACTTATAATTTCAGCGTTTCTCTTTGCGGCCTCGATTGCCTTTACTCCGATAAAGAAGAAGGACTTAATCCTTACAAGGGGGGAATGGTAGGAACTTGACATACCGGCTAGGTAGGCTATACTAATAGCTGTACTTCCAATAAGTTTCCAATGAGTTTCAGTTCTTGCCGAAAGTATCTAATTTGACCATATGCCTAAGAAATCGTCTGTAAAATCCGAGGAGAGTCATTCTGATGTTTCAACCCTAATTGGTGTACCCGATAAAGCCGGGGAGCTTTCCAGTGCTCCTTCTGCGATCACAGAATCCACCCCCAATCCTTTAGTCGTCGATGAGCGCATGATTCCTGACGCCGGACTTCCAACAGAATTTGTTGAGGGAGTATTGGATATCGCCAATGAAGGAAGTGGGTTACTCAGGCCCCAAAGATTTGCTCCAAGCGATCATGATGTTTACATTTCCTCATCTCAAATCAGAAGGTTTAATCTCCGTGTCGGAGATGTCATTGGCGGTCAGGCAAGGCGCCCCAAGGAAAATGAAAGATACTGGGGACTTTTAAAGGTTGAAAAAGTCAACGGAGAGCCTGTCGAAAAACTCGGCGATAGGCCAAACTTTGATGATATGACGGCAGTTTATCCCAATGAGCAGGTCAAACTTTCGACAGATAAAGATACATTAACTACCAGATTGATAGATTTGGTTGCACCCATAGGTTTTGGACAAAGAGCTTTAATTGTTTCACCTCCGAAAGCAGGTAAGACCTGGCTTGTTAAAGATATTATTGCCGGAATTGCCAAAAATTACAAAAAAGCTCACTTAATGGCGGTTCTAATTGGCGAGCGCCCCGAGGAGGTTACTGACATAATCCGTACCATGAAGACTGTTACTGAAGACAAAGGAGAAGTTGCCGCAAGCAACTTTGATGAAGCGCCTCAAGATCAAACCAGAGTGGGTGAGTTGGCCCTTGAGAGAGCTAGGAGACTAGTTGAAATGGGACAGGATGTTGTCATAGTTCTTGACTCAATAACAAGGATGGCAAGAGCATATAATTTGGCTCTTCCGACTTCTGGAAGAACTTTGTCAGGCGGATTTGATCCGATGGCTCTTTTCCCGGCCAAAAAGTTCTTTGGGGCTGCAAGAAAAATTGAAGACAAAGGATCCCTGACCATTATCGGAACATGTCTGGTTGATACCGGGAGCCGTATGGACGACCTTATTTACGAAGAATTTAAAGGTACCGGGAATATGGAGCTTCACTTGACCAGGAAGCTTGCTGACAGGAGAGTTTTTCCTGCAATTGATGTTGCCAAATCAGGAACCCGGCAGGACGAACTTCTTTTTGGTATGGAGAAACTCAAGAAAGTTAATACGCTAAGGCGCATGGTAGATCTCATGAATGAAGATGAGAGAACGGAAACTCTGATTGCCAGACTGGAGAAATCAGAAAACAACGACGAATTCCTAGAGAGCCTCAAGACTGCCTAACGGGTAAGTTTTTTGTTCCCCCACAAAGTTTGCTTCGTAATGTTTCATATGGTATTTTCTAGTTTCATATGGAAGCATTCCAAATTTTTCTGGACCTCTGGGAAGATATAAAATTATTCTTCTTTGAATTAACTAAATTTATTTTCAAATCCCTTCATTTAAGTTTCCTTAAGTTTGAAGCAGGTAAGGGAATATTTGTTACAGCCTTGTACAGACAAAGAGGGAAAATGGCCAGGCGTCTTACACATTCGGGAATGGCAGCTCTGACCGCACTAGGGGTTATGATTGCCCCGATTATTGCCCAGGAGTTTCCCGGTAAAAGCGTTGACCCCTGGGAGATTTCTGCAGCTCCCGCAGTTCTTGGGGCTTCCACCGATGACCCGAGTATTGATACCCAAGTATCTAATAAAGTAAGGGATAGTATCATTGATTATGAAGTTCAAGGCGGCGATACGGTTGCCTCCATTGCCGAGAAATTTGGTGTTTCTGAAGATACGATCCGCTGGCAAAACAGTTTGGTCAAGGACAAAATAAAAGTTGGGCAGATGATCCAAGTACTTCCCGTTACCGGAGCTGCCCATACAGTCGTTAAGGGGGACACTGTTTATTCAATTGCCAAAAAATATGATTCGGATTCACAATCAATAGCGGACTTTCCGTTTAATACCTTCAGCAATGATGAAACTTTTGAACTGGCAATAGGGCAGGTGGTAATAATTCCTGATGGGGTAAAACCCATCGGAGGAACCGCAACCCCGCGTCCCCGCCAAATTACTCCTGATGCGGGAACGGTTGTTGCATCCGGGCAGTTTGTCTGGCCGACAAGCGGGACCATTACTCAGAGATTCGTCTGGTATCACCCGGGAATCGATATTGCCAACAGGGGTTTACCGGCAGTTCTTGCCGCTGATTCCGGGCGGGTGATATCAGCCGGTTGGGATGGCAGTGGTTACGGCAATATGGTGATGATTGATCACGGCAATGGCTTCCAGACACGCTATGCACACATGAGTCAGGTGAATGTGATTGCCGGGCAGAGTGTTTCCAGAGGAAGTTCAATCGGTCGGATGGGAACTACGGGGCACTCCACAGGTCCCCACACACACTTTGAGATATATCTGAACGGTAACCGAGTCAACCCACTTAACTACTTAAGGTAATTGACAGAACATCTCTGAAAGTTAATACTGGATGTTATATGGAACCAACTGTCCCTCCGTCTTTTACCGCAAATGTTTCTCCATTGAATGGAGTGAGCGGCTGGGGTTGGAAAAAGTTTTTGATAGTTTTGGGATCGGTTATCTTTATAATCCTCTTTTGGCAGTGGGTAAGTTCTCCTATGATTGTTACGGTTACGGGAACGGGGGAGGTGAGTGTTCCAGCTACAAATGCAATAGTCAGTGTTACTCTTTCCGCAAATGATTCTTCAGCTCAAGGGGCTGTTAATTCAGTAAAACAGAAAGCAGCTACAATGAGATCTTTCTTAATCAGTAAAGGAATAGCGGAAGGGGAAATTGCAGAAGGACAAGTCACCGCAGTTCCTTCAGCTCTTGTTGTGGTTGGCGCACAAGGATTTCAAGCAACCATTACAATGGGAGCAAAAACAGTTCATGTTTCTGACGTGGCCACACTTGTTTCTGATCTTTATACAAACGGCGCATTGGTTGTTTCCCAACCCATATTATCAGTTGAAGACAAAGACAAACTAGATCAGGAAGCTTTCAAATTGGCAATGAAAAATGCCAGAAAAGAAGCTGGTAAGGTGGGACTTGAGAACTGGAAGTTTATTAGAAAAGTGATCTCTATTTCTCAATCAGATTCTTCGAATACTACTACAGCAACGACAAAGGCAAGTGTTTTAGAGGCAAGTAATTCTATTGCTGCGCAAAATGGCGTTTTTAAAGTGGCAAAAATTCTCTCCGTCAGTTACAAAATGTGGTAACAAATATTATTTAAGTAAATCCAATAACTCTTGTGGCTCCCCATTTAGCCCAAATCTTTGAAGGAAAGGTCCAATTTCACTAGTTCCTCTTGTATTTTGTATTGCTGCTTCTACCAAATAATTAAAACTGTATTGACTTACCTCAGATCTAACTCTCGTGTCAAGGAAATTACTAATGGAAACTTTTCCATTCATAGTGGGTTTCCATTCGAGATAATTTGTTGCATGTCCAAGTTCATGACCGGATCCCATTGCCCAAGTTATTACAGCCCCCCTGTCCCATTCAGGGTGCGCAGGCCTTGTTGGTAATAAGAGTTCCACGGGGACCAGTTGACTTTCCGTTCGTTGACCAAAACCAAGTATACCCCCTGAATTTGTCGTCCTGACTTCAGTAATACACGCACCTCCCACACATGTTCCACCGGTCACCCGTTGGATATCCGCAGCTGTAAACTCATTTACAGGTACATATTTACTAATTTTAGCGATAGCCTGATCTACTGTGGCGATTATTTGTTCAGAACTATCCCCCCGTCTAATAGAATTTATTATATCCTGTTGAAAATTATAAATTTCCACTTCTTTAGGATTAATAGATGGAAAAGTTGTATCTGGACTAATTTTATATCTTGCTTCATAACTCTCAATCAATCGTGATGCTCTTGGATTTATTTCAACTGCATCCGCAAGTTGTTGTTTTATAGCAATCTGATCAGCCATTAGCTTGTTGGCATAAATTTGAGCGTCTGTGATTATCCCGGCTTCGGCGGCAATTTGTTCGAGATCTCTTGGAACGTTCACTCCAGGGGTCTCAAGATATGCCAGTCGTGCCAGAGGATCGGGTTCCAGCGCTGACGGTGACGGGGACAAAGAAGTGTTTATAAAAGTTGACTCGTTGACATTTGGCGTATCTATCAACTGGGTGACTAATCCACTGGCTTTTGGTACTCTGCCGAATACGGTTACGGCATCAATAAAATCATCTGCGTATTGTGCTCCCGGTATAGGGTTAGTGATTAGGAAGGCGGCCTCCTGGCATGCCTGGGGATTTTGAGTAAGTGCGCAGTCTGCGACGGGAATTGTATCTGTAACTAGATTTGCTACAACGGCAGTTTTAATTACCGCCGGAGTCAGAAGCTCCATCAATAAGGGGGTACCACCTGCAAGTAAAATAGTTCCTCCAGCCAGGGCTGCTCCGGCCCCCATTGAATAAGCAACACCAGTGTAAAAATTGGTAAATGCTTCTGGGCTTTCGTATGCTTCCAGCGGCGGGGTGACAACCGGCGCATTTCCTCCACCAAGTCCATAAGTTCCGAGACCTGGTAGGACGGCTTGGGTTTCGGGGGAATTAAATCCTTCAAATAGGGAAATATATTGTGTGATCAGATTTGATATAGTTTGACCTTCAGGTTTTTTCTCTGCACAAACCTTGTTTACACCGCCCCTTCCTCCGGGATATGCACACGATCCACTTCCACACTCGGATGAATATGTACACTTTGATCCATCCGATTTTTTAAGAGGATCTGAATATTGTGTTGCAATTTGGGGGGAAATGAAGGGTGTCGTGGTTTGAGTTTTAGTTGAGACAGTATTTGAATCAACGACATTATTTGTAAATAAATCTCTAACGATTGTTGTGGTATGGGTAATAAATCCTTCGTCTGTTTTTTCCAGTTGTGTGCTGGTTTGAGTTACCGAACATATACCAGTGGAAGAGCTATATCTGCCGCCGGCGTCAGTACATTCCATTCTTTGGAATTGATTTTCCTGAAGGCTTGGGGCGGGGACGGTGGCGGTTGAGGTGGTAGTGGTAGTTTGGTTTTCCTGATAGTTGGCGGGATTGTTTCCGGTTCCCCCGATAGCGTAGTATTTGCCGTTGTATTCGTAATAACCAGATACCGCGCCCGAGTCCCCTCCGCATCCGCCAAGGCGGCAATCATATCCGGGTGTTCCGGGGGTATTATTACTTGAATTAATTGCGGTATCAAGATCATATCCGGGCGTTGTTGGGGTATCTGGGGGTGGGGCAGGTGTTGCAGTATCTCCGGTAATATTACTTAAATCATAATCGCCGCCAGGCTCTTCTTGAGACGCAAAGCTTTTAATTAACTGTTTTGTCAGGGGGTCGTTGACGTTTATTGTCACGACCGTCATCAGAAGGACTAAAAAAACAACACCAATAAGATCCAGAATTCGCTCCTTGTTCATATAGAAAAAATATTACCAATACAATGGTATCGCCTTTAAAAAGAGGAGTAAATGGGGCTTTGTGGACTCGGGCGGTTTGATATATTTGATATAATTTGGGGGCTGGGCTTGTAGGTAAGTGGTATACCGTATCATTCGCATTGATAAGTCGGCGGTTCGATTCCGCCCAAGTCCACCTAACTCAGTATATAATATCCCATATCAGTACTCATCACGCCTGTTTTTACAACACATTAACAAATATAGTAATTTATAATTAATATATTTGTTAGTGAACAAGTTCAGGCTCAATACCTCTCTTTTGAAGCTAAATTTTGGATACTAAATTTAGCCAAATTTGGCCAAAAGGCTATTGACAACGTTTCACAAATGGCTTTTCATAGTAGTATGATTAAGTTATACAAAGTTGTATAAACTTGTACAAACAAGCCTGCCTAATGCCCAAAAAATTTTACTCTGTCAAAGAAGCCTCAAAAATTATTGGGGTTTCGACTAATACTATCTATAAGTACCTTGATGACGGAAGTCTGAAAGGAAAGCGGATGGGGGGTCGCGGACGCTTTAAGATTCCTTATTCTGAGGTTGCTCCATATTCTGTCAAAGTGGCACAGCCCGATGCCGTTGATAATGTTGACACCTTAGTTTCTGGGGCCTCAGTTACGGATTCTGCCGAAGAGAATAAACCTTCATTTTTTGGCCCGCTACTGGGGACGGTTTCGATTGGGCTTGGGGCGTTATTTACTCTCTGGGTAATTGGCAGTGTGGCGATGGGTGCCGAGCCTGCCTTTATGAAGGATGTCGGAGGTGCAGCAGTAAACTATTCCGGCAGAACTTTTTCCGGATTCGGGAACTTGGTCTCACATCTTTCGCCGGCGAAAAAAACTGAAAATCCGGAAGTCGCAGGTGCAAAAGTAAGTGAGCTCCCGAAAGATGTAGTTTCAGAAGAAAAATCTCCGGATTTAAATGACAAACTCAAAGATACCGAAAGACTGGCATATGAACTTTATGTAAATACACAAACTCTTGCCGCCTCAACACAAAAATTACTTGGTAAGAGTAGAACCCTGACAACATCAGAGCTTAATGATGCGGTAGTTGGTATGTCTGAGCTATTAGGATCTACTTCAGATTCTCCGGATAAAAATACAATAGCTGCGCAGATAAATTTACTGGCTGACAACTGGAACTTTCCTGCTTTGGAATCTGTTAACAGATCCACAAACCAAGTTGGTTCAATTCTTGATTCACTTGAGAGTGGAAGTCTTGGCGCTTTTACAAAGCTCGACATCAAGGATGTAGATGAATTAGTGTCTCAAGCGGAACTTTTGCAAAGGCTTGTCGGTGAAATAACGGATACATCTGCCGATAAGACCGTTTTTGGAAACTTAAGAGAGGCGGGAACTCTGGCAAAAGCATTGGATACAAAAAATGCTGAAATAGACAAAATATTAGGGGATTGGGGTGGATATGATATTACCGAAAAAGAAAACACTGTCAATATAATACTTTCTGATACTTTAAGCATCAACACTCTTCCCCGGATGGATGAAATGGTAACGGCAAGTCCGTCCGCGCAACTTGGGGATACCGGACTTAAGAATATTTTACTTGTAGCAAGCGGGATTTTGGACGCAAACAAAATTCATCTGTCTCAAAAAGCTGCGGAGCCGGTAAGGGTCACATGGAATGAGTCGGATGGTGCTGTTTACAAAGCGCTTATTGTAAACCCGTCAGTGAAATCATCTCAAGAGGTTGCTTATAAATATTATCTGCCGGTAGGTTTTAAAAGAGGTGATGTTAAAGATGGCGCTTCCGGGTTGACTCTTAATTTTGACAGTCAGAAAAACCGGTACTTCATGGAGGCAAATGTGCAACTTCCTGCCGGCGGGGTTAAAACACTTAGTCTGCAGGTCGGGGATATTAAACCCGTTGCGGATACTATAAATACCCCAAAAGCCGCCGAAGTTGAGGAAGTTTCACAAGCACCGGAGGTTATTGCCAACATTAATCAAAGTGAAGTTCTTGGGATTAATGTAGAAAGCCCAAGTCCCGTTAAGCCGTTAGTAAAGCCGGAAGTAACTGCAGTACCGGTAATTAAGGCTACCCCTCTACCTAAAGTGGCTGCAGTTGCGGCAGTCCCTGTTCCGGTAAAAACTGCTACACCCAATCCGACTCCTTCCATAGGAGTTGTTGCCGGAATCGGCGTAATAACTCCCGATGTGCAAAGAATTATTGGGCTAGCAATAAGTTTCTTGGCCATTGGTATTTTGGCGGTTTATTTACTGAGACTGGGCATCTTTGGTTTTCTGGTCAAAGCCATTTCCTTTGTGGTGAAAAGTATACTCAAAATGCTGGTTTCGATCTTCAAGTTCTTCATTAATATTCTTTTGTCGATTAAAAAGTTCCTGGTTGCGGTTGTGATGTTCCCGGTGAAAGTTGCTCGTGCGGCAGTATTCGCGGTGGCAGCATTTTTCAGAAAAATCCTATCTCTTATAAAAAGCCTTGTCTCTTCTGGCATCAAGACTTTGGTATCCGTTAAAACATTCATATTTAGTATCCCGGGCGCAATTTTGACATTTATCCTGAAAGTTATTTCGCTAACCAAAAAGTTCTTTATCTCTCTATTAGATGGTTTTTACAAACTCGTGACCTCGATAATCGCTTTTATCAAGCAGGTTGCAACAGGCATAGTACAAGCTATTAGAAAATTCGTTTCCGGTGTAATATCTGCCGTAAACGCCTTTTTTGTAAGGATTTTTTCGGCAGTTACAAAAGCCGCGCTTTTTGTCAAAACGGGAATTCTTACAATCATCTCCGGTGTAAAGACATTTTTCCTGAAGATTATCAGTTTGGTCAGTAATCTCATTATTTCGATTATTGCTGCCTTGTTCCGAACGGTCAAGGCGACGGTGGGAGCTTTAACAAGGTTTGTTAAGGGTGTCGTGTCATTGGTCGTAAATACGGCGGTGATTATTAAAATAGGGGCAATTAAGACGCTGACAAAGGTAAAGGATTTCTTCCTGGATGTAATATCTACGGCAATCAAATTTATTGTGGCGGTTGCAATCTCTCTTAAAAAAGGAATTCAAACAGCTGTTAGTGTGATAGCAAGGTTCGTTGTAAGCACAATACTTGCGGTCAAAACCTTTATTGTAAGAACCGTAAATTCGATAATAACCTTTATAGAAAAAATTGTACTTGCGGTTGCGAAAGCTATCGCTTTTGTTGTTACCGGAATTATCGGAATTTTGGCTTCGATTGCGACTTTCTTCCTGAAAGCCGTTTCAATGACGGCAAAAGCGCTTGCGAGAGTAGTAGGGGGGTTACTAAAGATTTTAGTTGCCATAACAGACGGTACAGACTCCACATTAACTAAAATACATATTGAAGCGCCACGGTTCCGCGGTTCGCGCATCCACTATCACAAGGCTGCAGTATTGATATTAGTTGCAACTCTCTCTGCGGTAATATCCTCGGTATTTGCTTTTACCGTCATGGCTCAAATTGAAAAAAGCCCGGTAGCTCCCGTTCGGGTGACAGAGGAACCAAGCTTAGGTTCACCCAAGAAGGAAAAAGTTATTATTAAAGAAACCGGGACAGGTTGGCTAAGAGTCAGAAGCACTCCGGGGGGTAGTGAAATTGGCAGGGTCAATCCCGGGGAAGAGTTTTACCTGCTGGATAAAAAAGACGGATGGGTGCTGATAGAACTATCGGACGGTCAGAAAGGTTGGGTTTCTTCTAAGTACGCCTCTTTTGAATAAACTATTTCTTCGCCACTTTCCCGCCGAAAGCGTTTTTGAATTCCCTGAGCGATTCTCCCAAACCCTTTCCCATTTCGGGAAGCTTCTTACCGCCAAAGAGAATAAGCACAATTACGGCTATTATTATAATTTCTGTAGATCCGATATTTGCTAGCATAAGCTCACCCCCGTCCTCATTCAAAACAAATGTGTTTTGAGGAATATCCGGTTTAATATTAGCGTAAGTTCAAACAGGAATACAAGTGGTACAAAGAGGACGACATCACTCAAAAGATCCGGGGGTGGGAGAAGGATTACGAATATTGTACAAATGAGGTATGCATACACCCTCTGTTTTTCAAAAAAAGAATGCTTGATTACATTCAAGAGCATCAATATTGTCATTACTATAGGGAATAGGAAGGCAATTCCCATGAGAAGTCCCGTCATAAGAACATTTGACAGGAATTTTTCAACGTCCAGAACGTTACCGATATTTAGGTTAATCGAAGCTTGATAAAAAATCTGAAGCATATATTTCATGACAAACACTCCGTAAACAAATCCGGCGGCGACGAGTACCAGAGCCAGCGGGAGAATATTGACAATTATGCGGTACTCACGCTTTTCAAGTGCCGGTTTAAGAAAGCTCAGAAGCTGAAAAATTAATATTGGAATAACAACGATAACCCCCACAAGCAGGCCGCAGTTTAAAGCCAGGGTAAAGAATTGGAATGGCGTGGTAAAGACAATGTTTACTCCCTCAAGGCTAAAAAAACCGAGGACTAAAGTGATAATTTTTTGATACAGAAAAAAACCGGCAACAGAGGCGGCTATAAATATGGACCCCACAAACAAGAACCTTTTTCTGACTTCCAGAAGGTACGGATAGAATTTACCCTCTTTGTTGTAAATTAGGGGATTTGCCATTATTTTTCATCGTCTCCTGATGCTTCATCTTTTTTATCATCGGGGTTTTGAAGATCTTCCTTGATTTTACCGAATTCTTTTTTAGACTCCCGAAGTCCTTGTGCAAATTCACTCAGTTTCTTGCCTCCGAAGAAAAAAAGCACAATCACGGCGATTATTATTACTTCTCCCGAACCAATGTTGCGTAAAAAGTCAAACACTTTTTTTATGAATTCTTCTTATGCGGCATCTCCGGTGCCGTCTTTCTTCTCCAACTCTTCCTGAAATTTCTTGATTTCTTTGGTACTTTCTCCCAAATTCCGGGCAAATTCTTTAAGCTTTTTGGCACCAAAAAAGTACATTACTACGATAGCTACGATAATTATTTCCGGGCCACTGAGATTAGGCATAGGTTGCTTGCGGCAGGGGATTAAAGCTTTCTCACCGCTACGCCTTTACGATTCATCTTTGGATGCGTGGCGGAATTCTTTGATTGCTTCCCCAATACCCTTCATAAATTCGGGGATTTTTCTGCTGCCAAAAAGAAGTACGACAACCAACCCAACAATTACGAGCTCCGGTGTTCCTATATTTTTGAGCATATTCTATAAATCACCTCCTACTCATAATAGTTTTACTTCTACTGCTTTGCAAGTATCATTTTGTATACACGCCCCTTAATCCGGATTGCGGCGCGGCCGTCAACTATTATTACGCGGGAAGCATATTTATCAGGATCAAAATTGATGAATTTTGAGACTACGGAATATTTCATACCTTTACTGATGTTTTTTTGTTTAGTCATTGATCTTGGTATATATGCGCCCTTTCAGCTTAACCGCCGGTTTATCGTCAACAATTACTATGCGCGGTCCGGCGTTTTTGGGATCAAAGTCGATGAAGCTGACAACTACTGCATATTCGGAATTCTTTCTGATTATCTTTACCCCTCCCAAAGTTTCTATTTCATAACTTAACGGTTTTGTTATATTCCGGGTTTGGGTAGGAGGCTCTGATGGACTTGGAGATGGAGATATTGATGCCGACGGGCTTCCGGCTGAAGACGGGCTGGGGGAGGCGCTTTCTGAAACGCTGGGTGACGGGGTGGCCGAGGGGGAAGCACTTTCGCTTGCACTAGGGCTTGGTGTGGCCGAGGGGGAGGCGCTTTCTGAAACGCTGGGTGACGGGGTGGCCGAGGGGGACGCTGAAATGGATATTGACGGGGAAGCACTTTCGCTTGCACTGGGGCTTGGACTGGCAGACGGCGAGACAGAAACGGATACAGACGGCGAGATTGACGGAGATGTGGAAGGTGAAACAGATGGAGATGTGGAAGGTGAAACAGATGGTGACGCAGATACGGAAACTGAAGGCGACACAGACGGAGATGCTGATCTGGAAACTGAAGGCGACACAGACGGAGATGCTGATCTGGAAACTGAAGGTGAAACAGATGGTGACGCAGATACGGAAACTGAAGGCGAAATTGACGGACTAGCACTTACTGAAACCGACGGTGATGCAGACGGTGAAATAGAAGGTGATGCTGATCTAGATGCAGACGGTGAAATAGAAGGTGATGCTGATCTAGATGCAGACGGTGAAATAGAAGGTGATGCTGATCTTGAGGCCGAAGGCGACACCGAAGGCGAGGCTGACACCGACACCGAAGGCGAGGCTGACACAGAAGGTAGTGTCGACGGCGATGCAGACGGTGAGATAGATGGGGAAGCTGATACAGAAGCAGAGGGAGATAAAGAGACCGATGCAGACGGTGAGATAGATGGGGAAGCTGATACAGAAGCAGAGGGAGATAAAGAGACCGATGCAGACGGTGAGATAGATGGGGAAGCTGATACCGAGGCTGAAGGTGAAATAGAAGGAGAGGCCGATACAGAAGCGGACGGCGACACCGATGGACTGGCAGATACAGAAGCCGATGGTGATACAGAAGGAGAGGCCGACCTGGATGCTGATGGTGAAACAGACGGAGATGCGGAGACGGAGGC
>Ga0209518_1001354_pt1 | contig 26691 bp, 20 predicted proteins | sample RifGroB1_FD_183993 | JGI IMG/M metagenome (GOLD analysis project Ga0209518, IMG submission 183993) | Groundwater microbial communities from Rifle, Colorado, USA - Groundwater B1 (SPAdes) (version 2) | ecosystem: Environmental > Aquatic > Deep subsurface > Groundwater | place: Rifle, Colorado...
AATATACAAAAAAATCAAGGGGGTCAGTCAACCGAATTTGCCGGGGGTCAGCTAAGTGAATTCAAAGGGGTCAGTATCGTGAAAAATGACATTTAACTAACAGCTATTTTGAAGGGAGCGGATATAAACATCCTGAGTTAAAGTTTGGAAGATCAAAAGAAAAGAGGAGCGATTGCCTTTTAATTACCCTAGGACTATTGATTGATAAGCGTGGTTTTGCCAAGAAAAGCCAGCTGTTTGAAGGAAATGTGAGTGAACCGAAAACATTTTGATTTGTTGTTCATTCATGCTAAATTTTAAAAATGAAAAAAAAAGAACAAAGTTTATCCCCTCATGACCAGTTTTTTAAAGAAAACTTTTCTCAAAAAGACGAAGCCGTTTCTTTTTTAAAAGAAGTTTTACCTTTACAAATCAAATCAAATATTGATTTTGATTCTCTTGAAATCGACAACCAGTCTTTCACTGACAAAGAACTGAAAGAATATTTTTCAGATATTGTTTATCACTGCCGATACAAAGCTTCAAAAGAACTCAAAATCTCAATCCTCTTTGAGCATAAAAGCTATTTTGTCAAATACCCCCATATCCAGCTTCTCAAATATATGATCAAGCTCTGGGAATATGACATCAAGCAGAAACGCCCCATCCAGCCTGTCATCCCCATCATTGTCTATCACGGGAAAGAAAAATGGGAAAAGAAGCCTTTGTCTGCTTTCTTCAATGACCCTGAATCCGATTTCAAAAGCTTTATCCCTGATTTTGACTATATCCTTTCCGATTTATCCCGTTACACCGATGAAGAGATCAAAAATCAGGTTTTTGACAACCTGTTTCTCAAAACCGCGCTGCTGGTGATGAAAAATATTTTTGATGATAAAAAAATCCTTGCCAATCTGATAGACTATTTTAATATTGCAAAAATCTATTACGAAGAGGAAAGAGGTTTAAAGTTTTTAGAAGCTGTGATCCGCTATCTTTTTTACACAAAAGATGAAGCCAAACAGGAAGTCTTAATAAAAATCATAGAACAAATACCAATCAGAGGGGAGGAAATTGCTATGACCATTGCAGAAAAATATATCCACATGGGAGAAAAAAGAGGAGAAGAAAAAGGGAAGATTGAAGGGAAGATAGCAACAGCAGTAAAAATGATTCAAAAAAAATATGATATTCAAACGATTGCAGAGTTGACAGAGCTTCCTTTAGAAGAAATAAAAAATTGAGCTTGAGCCTGAATCAGAAATCAAACTAAGTTTATTGCAATGAGTCGTTTCTGAAAAAGTAGGGAACAACGATCGTTGTTCCCTTGGCGTTTTGCCATTTCTTTTCCACGGTAAACCCTGCATCGTGCGGGGTTAAAAGAATTAAAACAAAGAAAATCAATTCCGATAGATCAATGATTTTAAATGACAAAAATCCAAGCAAAATTTTTGTCATTCCACGGCTCGACCGGGGAATCTATTGAGTAAGATAATCAATTTAATGGATTGTCCGGTCATACTTCGGCTTTGCTCAGTACAAGCGCCGGACAATGACAATTTCGGGTTGATAATATTTGCAATTTAAATTCAGTTATGTAGTCAACCCTGAAAAAGTCAAAAAATCCTTTACAGTAAAAAATAAATCATAATTTTCTCTCTCTTTGTCAATAACCCGGTAAAATTTTGATAATAAATAGTTTTAATGCAAATCAGGAGGATTTGCAAAGCAGAATTTTAAACAGAAAAAAGCTTTCCCGACTTTCGGCAGGCATGCATTGAGCCTGTTGAAATGCGTACACTGAGTGAAGCCGAAGTGACACCGGACGGAGGGGCAGATGAACATGAAAAGAAAAAATATTTTATGATCAATCTAAAAAATAAAAATATTTTCAATTTTGAGGATAAAAAATTTGGTTTTTGATTTCCCTTTTTCTATTTTTTAATCTTATTTTCATCAAATAATTAAAATATTATAAGAGAGGACTCTATGTATGGATTATCAAGAAGCAAGAAGCAAGAAGCAAGAAGCAAGAAGCAAGAAGCAAGAAGCAAGAAGCAAGAAATCTAAAACTCTTTAAATTTTTTTTATTGATTTTTATTGTTTTCTTTATAGGTTTAACCGAAAGTGGATGTACAAGTCCTGAAAAGACGGAATGTTGGGGAGAACCTTTAAAGGATTATTGTTTATATAAAAAAATGCCAAAAGATGACTGGTGTAAAATTCCTCCGGCAGAAGAGCTTGAAGATGACTGCGAAATGGCAATTAATGGTTATAAACCTTCTGTAACCAATCAAAATCTCTGTGAAGGGATTTCTGTTAAGATTAATTCAATAGCTAATAGTACCGTTACTTCCGGAGTAAGTACAGATTATAATAATTCCGGTAGTAGTTGTAGTTTTGAAATAGAACCGGGATATTGGTCGTATCTTGGGAAACCGGGGAGAAACGATAAATACAGGAATGATGTGTTGTCAGAAACCCCTGATACCGATGTTTATCCGCTCCGATTTGCTGAAATTACATTTAAAGTTCTTCCAAAAGATGTTGAAAAATATCAGGATAGCTATACATCCGTTCTGGTGAAGTATGCAATTTCTGAAACCGATGACAATAATAATGCGGCTAATAATCAGGTTTATATATATTCGCAGAAATATTTCGATAGTTCGCTTTTTAAATGGAAAGAGCCTAATACGAATGCACCTTCTCAATCACCTTATAACAAAGGGATTAATGATTGGGATTATAAAATTACAGATGCTGAACTGAAAAAAAGAATGACTGCCTATATCAGCGAATGGCTTGTCAGCATATCCTATTCTGAACCTTCCAGAGGGTATGAGACAGCAACAGAAAGCACCCCCGAAGAAAAAATTATTCCTCGTTTTTTAGGCGTATTAGTTGACCCTGATCCTTCCAAAACAGCCTCTATTGTTAATTTTAATACTTCTCTTGAAAATATGCGCACACAACAATATTTTAAATATAATGAAATTATTTCGAAAAAAGCGGATAATACCTATGAAACAAAAATTCTTTATTTACCCCCCAATATATCGGGAGTTTATAGGATCGTAGCAGAAATCTATGTTACTACCGGAACCAGCGCACAAGAATTCCTTGTCAAAAGAAAATCAATTCTGGTCGATGTCAAACTTAATGGACTGGCAGAGGTTCCTTTAAAAAAAGATTACTCATTTTCTGATCCAGACCTTCCTCCTTATTACCTGATTGCCGGGTACAGAGGGTTTGAATATCAAAACGGAAGAACTGATTTGATTCATACGAAGAATAACTATCTACTCTTTACTGTTTCCAATGCCTTTGTATTTGCAATACAGCAATTTCGTCAAGAGCTTAATTTGGCTGCTGAAAGCGGTTATGATGTTGAACCTGTCGGAATTTTAATTACAGAAATGAATCTGCCCTGGGGAGGGCGGTTTTGGATCGGGGACAAAAAAACAACGCCGGCAGATGAGTTTTATATCCGGATCAAAGGAGACGGGACTCTGGTCAAAATTAAGTATTCAGAAAATACCTACGGAATGTATGCCCGCCTTCACACTACGCACGACGACGGGAGGCAGATCGACATCAGCACCCGTCTGATCAAAAGAATCAGCGAGTCTTCTAAAAACTTATATTTTATTAATTTTGACGATATCGCGACTAAAACCGCCAGAACTGACGGGGGGTATAATGTAAGTAATATAACTGGTTATTATGATTATTACAATGTATTAAAAAGAAAATTAGAGTCCAGCGGATTTAGAGTCTATATTCACAATCCGGGTCCGCATTTTCACATTGAATATAGCAGATAAAACAAGGAGTTGAATAAATGAAAAAAATGACTGTTTTGATTTTAAGCATTATTTTTCTGAATACCTACGGGATTGAGAAAGATTCTCTGGGGAGGTATTATGAGCCTACCGATCTCTTTGATCTGAGCCTCTCCAGTGTAGAAATCCGGATGCAGGACAGAGAAACCATCGTTTTCACCTACCGGGTGAAAAACCTCGAATCCAGCCAGCAGCAGGTGGAATGGGTGGATTTTTTCTATCCGGATGCAACGCCAACCTACGAGGTCTATCCCCAAAAAAAATCTGCGGAGGATGAACAGAAGATGGTCTGGCATTTTACATGGACAGACGCCAGATTCCAGCCTATGCCCAATCCCGGAGCCCCGACCAGGCTTGCCGTTGGATTTTTTGCTGCAAATACTGGAAAATACTCTGAAAAAAGATTAGATTCTTATATGTATGTGGAAAGTTGGGACGATCATCTTTTCCCGGGAGAAACCCTGACCGTTACCCTGACTCAGGCACTCAAAACCACCCTTCCCGGAATCATTACCTTGACTGCCAAGGGAGTAAGCGCATCGCCGGTTATTGAAGATGTAGGAGAAATGAAATTTATCCCGGGATTTAAAAATCAAATAAAATACAAATACTATCCCACCCTCGGAATTATCCCGAGGGAAGAAAATGCGGAAAAAGAAATCAGCCGCACCCTTCAGACCCTGATTGCCTGCCGGCAGAATCACTGGATTCCAAAACTCGAAGCCTATCTGAGTCTGAAAGAAAAACTGGAATCGGCAGAAAAACAGATTGTTTCTTCCCCCTCCGGAGCAAAAAAGACGATTCAGGATTTCCTTGCCCTGCTGGAAAAAGAGAAAGACTCGGCTTTCAAGTTTCAGGGAGTTTACATGATGTTTAAAATCAGGGGGGAAGATATTTTAAAAAGGATCAATTAGAATCAGCCAGACCACCAGAGCCGAAGTTTGATAATCTTGATTTGACTTCGGCATGAAATTTTAAATAACTCTTTATTTATAAATGAATCATATCAAGGATAAGAAAAATGAAAATCAAAACAATATTCGCTTTAATGATGATCTCCCTGATCTTTTCCTGCACCAGCAGAAACCTGCCGGACTCTCTGCAGGATGAAAAAGTTGTCAACAATACCACATGGAGTTATATGGGCGGTGCGGGAATCAGCGATTACCCCGTATGGGACAGCTCGCTTGTGATTTATGAATCCACTCCCTATCTTGCTTATATTGATGAAGACTCCCATTACAGTATATCGGTCAAAAAATTTAACGGAACCGAGTGGACGCTTCTGGGAGAAAAAGGCTTTGCTCAAATGACCCGCTCTCCCTATGTTTATCCTGTCCGGCTTGCCGTGGACAAGGGAGTCCCTTATGTTGCCTTTTCCGATGATAAAAAAGACGGAAGAATCAGTGTGATGAGTTTTGACGGAGAGAAATGGAACTATGTGGGGGGCACTGCCTCGCAGACCGGAGTATCCAGCAGTTATTCGCTTTATATTTTTAATGATGTTTTATATGTGATTTATGCCCTCGCTTCTCCATGGGACGGCGGACCCTCCGATATTTCAATTTCCAAGCTGGATATAAATCAGGGAGGGCAATGGGAGTATCTGGGCAGCCCGAAATTTACCAGCGCTAAAGTAGGGACAATGGGACTGTCTTATTATCAGAACAATCTTTATCTGATTTACTCTGATTTTGATTATACCGTTACCAATGAAGCCAGTCATTTCAAAACAGTTTTCCAGAAATACAACGGCAGCGTATGGGAAACGCTGGCTGCAATAGACGGGACATCTTCGGGCAATTCCTGTTTTCAGCCTGCTTTCAATACAGTATATCAGGATACTCCTTTTCTCATTACCCCTATATGCCAAGGATCTGAATCTTCCGAAAAAGACTATTTTCTTTTGAAATGGACAAGTGGACAGTGGGAAAAAGTGGGAAATAAAAAAATCCACCCGGATAATTATGTGACCCGCTCTAGTTTTGATTTATTTATCGATAACAATAATTACTATCTCAGTTATTCCTTTAAAGAAATTAATAATACTGTCATAAAAGATTCTTTTGTTGCTTATAACGGTTCTCAGTGGAGTTATGTCGGAAATAAAATGAAAGTTTTTGACGGCAGCATTCAAAGTTTCTTTGTTTATAAAAATGTGCCGGTTGTTGCCTTTAGAGATGCTTATCAGGGTGGTAAACTTTCTGTTATGATTGAAGGAAAATCCTTTATCGATACTTTCCGCCGCCTCACACCCCCTGTTTTCAGCCTCAAAAGCGGCCTCTATCAAAACACCCAGACTTTGACTCTTACTGCGGAAGAGGGCACCGTGATCCGCTACACCACAGACGGGACTTTCCCCACCCGGCAGAACGGGGTTGTTTATCAGGAGCCGGTTATAGTTAAAAATACCATGAAGGTCAGAGCGTTTGCCATGAAGGCAGACTGGGGCGATTCAGACATTGCCGAGGCAAACTACACCATAGCCGATACACTCGCTTCTCCCGTCTTCACCCCGAAGACCGGAAGCTTCGCCGATACCCAGTCAGTGGTTCTTTCTGTTTCAGAACCCGGCGTTTTTATCCGATATACGACAGACGGAAGCGCTCCCTCCTGTACCGGGGGGATTTTATATTCTTCTCCGGTTCAAGTCAGTTCTACTTCGCTGATTTCCGCCATAGCGTGCAAAAGCGAAACTGTCCGCTCCGAGGTTTCTTCCGCTTCTTATACGATCCTCCAGAGCGTTTCCGCCCCTTATTTTACTCCCGTCCCCGGAAACTACAACAATCCGCTTCAGATTTCCCTCTCCACCCTCACAGACGGAGCGATGATTTACTATACTCTCAACGGCACTGCTCCTTCAAGGGAAAATGGGAACCTTTATACGGGGCACTTTACCCTTTCTTCCACTTCTCAAGTTAAAGCCGTAACCTTCAAGGGGGAAAAATACTCGGAAACCGTATCCGGCGCTTATGTGATCGCAGGAACCACTCCGGTTCCCGTTATCGGGCTTGCCGGAGGGCATTACGATTCTCCCCAGACAGTGAGCATCACGGCTGAAAATGGGGCTGAAATCCGCTACACGATAGACGGAAGTGAGCCCGGAATCAATATCGGAAATATCTATACAGCTCCGGTTTTGGTCAGTAAAAGCCTGACTTTAAAAGCAGCCGCGTTTTTAAACGGAAAAAAATCAGATACAGTCTCGGCTGTCTATTCTTTTGACCTGCCGAAACTGGGAAAACCTGTTGTTTCCCCAGACGGAGGAAATTTTGCCGATCCTCAGACTGTCAGCCTGAGCGCTTCCGGGGGAGCAAAAATCTATTCTACGATAGACGGAAGCACTCCTTCAGCCTCAAACGGAAGTCTTTACACCTCTCCGTTTCTTGTCAATAAATCTCAGACAGTCAAAGCGATAGCCATTCAATCCGGTTATCAGGACTCTGATATTGCCGAAGCGTATTTCTCTATTGGGGGCACTCTGGACAATCCTGTTTTTTCAGTTTCAGGGGGAGTCTATTACACTTCTTTTCAGCTCAAACTCACTACCCGGACCCAGGCTGTCATCCGCTATACCACAGACGGATCAGACCCTTCCAAAACTCACGGGGAAATTTACCTTTTCCCGTTTAGCGTTTCCGCCTCCGTCACAGTCAAAGCAATAGCCGTGAGAGACGGCTGGACAGACTCGCAGATTGCTGCCAGTACCTATACAGTGACCGGAAAACTTTCTTCTCCTTCTCTTCTGCCTGAAAGCGGAAATTTCACCACTCCTCAGATGGTCATGATTTCCTGCCCGGATGAAGGCGCCTCTGTCCGATATACGATAGACGGCAGTATCCCTTCCCTTTCCAATGGAAAAGCTTATTTTTCACCCTTTACACTCGGAAAAAGCACTGAAGTCAGGGCTTCCTGTTTTAAAGAAAACTGGCAGGCTTCCGACCCTGTGCAGGCTGTTTATCAGATAGAAGGCACAATCACGCCTCCCGTTTTCAGTTTGGAGGAAGGTGTCTATGAGTCCGTCAAGACTCTTTCTCTTTCTTCTGCATCCTCAGGCATAGTGATCCGATATACGATAGACGGCAGTATCCCCTCCGCTTCCTCAGGAAGCGTTTACACCTCGCCGATCACTATTTCCAAAGGCACGACAGTCAAAGCAGTTTCCTATAAAGAAGGATACGGAGAATCCCTTGTTGTCTCAAAAACCTACCGCCTCAAACTTCCTCTTCCCGTTATCGATACAGCAGGCGGAGTTTACATTGATTCAAAGACAATTCATCTTTCCAATCTTTCTGCCCCCTCAGGCGCTGTTTTAAAATATAAAATCTGCAAAGGGAATTCATTCCTCTGCACTTGGGAGAGTCTGCCGGAAACAGTTTACAGCGGAAGCATTCCCGTTCAAAACTCTCTTTATCCTTCCAAAGAAGAAATCACCACGGTTCAGGCGGGAAGCTATAAAGAAGGCTGGGAAACCTCAGACAGTGTTTCAGCCGTTTATACGGTTACGGGAAAAACAGCGCTTCCTTCTTTTGATCTTTCAGCCGGTATTTATTCATCTTCAAAAATCCTTCACTTATCCAGCCAGACTGAAAATTCAGCTTTCCAATATCAAAAATGCCTTTACTATGAAGGAAGCCCCGCCTGCGACTGGAACACAATCCCATTTGAAACTTATTCAGGGTATATCGAAATATTCAATCCTACAGCTGATTTAAAAACAGCATATTACACTTTCAGAAGCAAAGCTTTGAAAACAGGCTGGCAGGATTCAGATACCCGGGAAATCACCTATACCCTCACAGGCAAAGTCAAAACCCCGGTCATCACCCCTGATGCAGGCACCTACCGGACGCCTCAGACGCTCAGTATCTCAAGCCAGACTGAAGGAGCAGTGATCCGCTATACCACAGACGGAAGCATGCCTTCCTGCCAGACAGGCACAGTCTATCAGGGCAGTATTTCAGATATCAAAACCAATACGGTCAAAGCGATAGCATGCAAAGAAAACTGGGAAGCCAGCACGATTTCTTCCTCGTCTTTTATTCTCAACTACGGAAAATTAAAAATCAAAGCCTCCCATCCCGGAAGCGACTCGATGGGGCAGCCTTACACCAATGTCTTTAATCTGGAACTCTGGGCGCAGTCTCTTGAAACCGGAGAAAGAATTCCTGCAGCTATCCGCTATACCACAGACGGAAGCGAGCCTTCCTGTACAGCCGGATTGCTTTATCAGTCACCGGTATCGATTTCCAGAAATATGCGCTTTAAAGCCATTGCCTGCCTTGATTATTGGAGTCAATCCGATCCGCTTTCCAGTCAATATGATTTCAAACCGTTAAAACCGGAATTCACAGACCCTTATCCCGGTCTATTCCTCTTAAAAACAAGTTCTTATATCACTCAGGGGCAGATGACGGTCAGAATTACCAACTCAAATCAGGATACTCAAATCCGCTACACGACAGACGGAAATATTCCAAACTGTCAGACAGGAAGTCTTTATTCAGAGGGAGTTTCCTTCAGCCGTTCCACTACGGTTCAGGCAATTGTCTGCCGGGAAGGATGGAATCCTTCCGATCTCTCTTCAGCGGTATTTCAGCTAAAAGTCGATGCTCCTCAGATTAGTGTTTCCACAGGAGGATATGCCGATCCCCAGCAGGTTTCTCTCTATTCTGCCACAAATGAAGCTGTTATCCGTTATACCGTCAATGAATCTGTCCCGCTGGGAAATGGGGGTGTTTACACCATTCCTCTGACTGTATCTCAATTATCAAATCATCTTCAAACGGTTGCCTTTAAAGAAGGCTGTATTCCAAGCGATCCTGTTTCAGCTCACTATAGTATTGGTCTGATTGCTTTTATTGATTCATCCGGAAAATTATCCACCATGTTTCCAGACGGTTCAGGCGTAAAAGTTCTTTCGGATGACAATCTGGCATCAAATAACTATTTAGGTATTGCAAGACAGCCCAACTGGTCTCCGGACGGCAACTGGATTGCTTATTTTGGAAGCGGAAGCAATGGTTCAGGTCTTTATATTATAGACTACAACGGAAATAACAGGCAAATAATCTATAATACAGACTCAGGATTGGATACTCCAGTCTGGGATAGCAGGGATAATCAGACTCTTGTTTTTGCAAGACCTACAGGATTAAGAACAAGATCGATAGATGATTTTTCCTACTCTCTCTCAAATGTAAATATAACCACGGGCACTTTAAAAGACTCTGTCATTCAAAATGATATCGATACAATTTCGCCGGGATTTTTTTGGGAATTCTATCAGGCTTTTCTTTTCCTGTATAGAAATTTTTTTGATACAACTGGTGGAAGAATCGCATGGGTGTCAAGAAATTTAACTACTCCCGCAACCACAGTAAATAAATTCCTGACTCCGATCAATCTAAAAGTTAATGCTTTTAAAACCAAACCAGTTTATCCTGAATTAATCTATAGCGCTTTTAATTCAACAACAAGCAGCTATGAAATCCGTGGAATTTACAATCTTCACGCAATGATCCCCGTTGGAGACAGTCTTGTTGATCTTGTTGATTTTAAACTGGCAAATTTAAGCTGTCCGGCAAAGGAGTTTTCTTTTCATCCGAATTTCAGGAACAACGATAGTTTAGTCGTTTTTGAATGCAATCGCGAAATTTACACTCTTAAATTCTTTTCAGGTGGTATGATAGATATACATTGGTCTGATATGACTGGAATAAGCAATCTGACGAAAATAGGGACTGGCATGCAGCCAAGATGGTCTCCTCAGGGAGATAAAATTATCTTTACCCGTTTTGAAGATGGAATTTATCTCATGGATTCAAATGGAGAAAATGTTATAAAAATAAACGACGGCGGTTATTCTCCTATGTTCAGAGGAACTACTTGGTAAAATGAAAAAGATTTTAATATTTTTAGGGCTGTTTCTCCTGCCTTTATGGGTTTTTTCCGGAGAAAAAATCGGGCTGATAGCGCTCAATCAGGGAGGAGGCGTCCTCCTTTCCGGTTTTTTGAATGATTTATCGCTGGCTTTTGAGAAACCTTCTTTTTTTGTGATTGAGGATCCCGATTTTCCGGAGCAAAAAATGGAGTTACAGGAGCTGAAGAAAATTCTGAAGGAAAAATATGATTTAACAGGTCTGTCTTCTTTCTTTTTCCTGAAAAAGGAAGGGTCTGTTTATCAGATTTTTTTTCTTGATTTACAATCAGACACTGAAAAAACACTTTTAATTCAGGAAAATGAAATTTTATTACGCTGCATTTCTTTCGAAGCAGTTCAGAAAATTTATAACATTGATCTTTATGAAAAAAGCTGGAAAAAAAAGATTCTTCTACCCGGATTATTCAATACTTCCCTGATTGAAAAGTATGATTTTCTGATGCAGTTATTTCCAGCATCGCTTGCCTTGAATCTGGAAAAAGAAAAAAAAGCGGTTCCGGAAAGAAGCTCTCTCATCAGCCGATCCAAAAAATGGGAAATCTTTTCTGAAATCATGCAGGAAAATGAAATTGATCTCTTTTTGGAAGGGAGTTTTGAAGTCATTGATCAGGAAATTGTTTTTCATTTCAGGCTTTTAAACCAAAAACAGGAAGAAATCAAAAGTTTTGATGAAAAAATTTTAAAGCAGGAAAATTCCACTGAACTTGATTTTTATATCTCGATAGAAAAAACAGCTGAATCGGTAAAAGAAAAAATGAAAAACGAGTTATTTCCTACAATCCCTGAAATCCCTATATCTCAATACACCAAGCTGAAAATCATTTCAAATACCAAAGAAAAAATTGTTATTCAGGAAAAACCGGTTATCCGGACCAAAACAATTGTACAGGAAAAATGGCTTGAAAAAATTTATGAGAAATCTCTTTTTATCGGAAGTAATTTTGTGCTTCCCAAAAAAAGCAGTTTACCTGAAATGGGTGAATTTTCATCTTCAGCAGGGCTTCTTTTATCAGCTGAATATTTTATTTTAAAAGATTTAGGAATTCTCTTCCGCTTCAACGCCCTTTTAAACCGCAAAGCGGATCTTTTATACAACCACCACGCCTATGCTGTTTTGGAAAACAGGAAAAACTTAGATTTTCTTTCAGGTCTTGATTATTATTTTTTCAATTCTGAATTGATCAGAATCGGAATTGAATTAAACGGCGGATTGAATGTCGCGGCTTTTCAGTTTAAAGGATCAGATTCTTCTGAAAAATATTATTCAGGCTATAAATTTCAGGGCGGGCTGTTTTTTGAGACCAGTATTCTTCCTCTCCGCCTGGAAGTTTTCTGGGAATACGGACAGACCGAACGGCTTCTTCATAATGGACTGACTATGGCATTATTAGTCAAAGCGTTGGAATTTTAGGAGACAACATGAGAAGTAAAATTATATTATTGTTTTTCATTACTTTATCTTTTTCCTGTGAGAGAACCATGCTTCCTTCCCCTCAAGTTCCAAAAGACTTATTGGTTCCCTATTCTCCCGGGCAGCCGTCAATCCAAGCGGTTTCTCCGGAACTGGCGGTTATTTCATGGGAAAAAACTTTGGATCAGGACGGAACAGTTACTTCTTATCTGGTTTATCAGGAGGAGAATGAAACCTTTACGCCCGTGAAAAAGACAAGCAGCCTGAGCGCTGTCATAGGAAGCCTGACTCCAAATACCAGATACCGTTTTTTAGTCAAATCCATTGATAACGAAGGAAATCTTTCGAAATCGAGCGAAATATCAGAAATTACCATGCCGGACTACCATATTTCCATATTGACGCCCTATTCCGGAAAGGTTTATGCAGCCGGAGGAAAAATAGATATTTCATGGAGCATGAATTATTCTGCAGCAGTAAAAATAGAACTTTTGAAAGAAAATGAAGCAATACAGGCAATCTCTTCCGGATTGTCTTCAGAGACTTTTTCTTATCAATGGGATATACCTGAAAATCTGGACGAAAGCTGGCAGTATAAAATAAGAATTTCTACCCTTTCCTCCAATTCGATAAAAGAAAGCCCTTCCTTCGGAATAGCAAGAACCATGGCTGTTTTAAGCCCCAACGGGGGAGAAGTTTATTCTCCGGGGGAAGAAGTTGAAATCCAGTGGATCGCTATCGGAGGCGGGAGCGTATCCATTGAGTTGATCAAAAATAATGAAATTGTTCCCATTGTTTCCTTTACAGAAAACGACGGAAGCTGTCTGTGGAAAATCCCGAATACCCTTACCGAAGGAAACGGATATAAAATAAAAATCAGTACCCTGACTTCGCCTTCTCTTTCAGATTCAAGCGATACTTCTTTCTCGATTTTAAAAACAGTTACCTTATTGTCTCCCAATGGAAATGAAATTTATGGAAAAAACGCCCAGGTCAATATTCAATGGCAGGCAGTTTATGAAGGAAATGTCAAAATTGAATTATTGAAAAACAATGATTTTCTTCTCAATATCACAGAATCAACTCTCAATAACGGAAGTTTCTTATGGGATATACCTTCCTCTTTAGAAAACAGCAGCGAGTACAAGATTAAAATTGTCAGCTTGAATAACAGCTCTGTTTTTGATTCAAGCGATCTTCCCTTTTCACTGGTTCAATCTCTCACTCTCCAGACTCCAAACGGAGCTGAATCTTACCAGACAGGAGAAACAGCCGATATCCGCTGGCAGCCCGCTTACGGAGGAAATGTCAAAATAGAATTGCTGAAAAATCACTTGGTTTTATCCGTTTTAGAAACATCTTATCCCAATACAGGCATTTACCAGTGGAATATTTCATCTTCTTTTCAACCCGGAAATGATTACCAAATCAGAATTACCCTTCTTGTCCAGCCTGAAACAAAAATAGAAAGCGCCGGGTTATTTTCTTTAAAAGATTTAAACATTCCGCAGATAATCAATACTTCGCCTTCCCCGCAGTCTTTTTTAAAACATACCGAGCCTATTAGGATCACTTTTAATAAACCAGTTCTTCCCGATAGTTTAATATTAAGCGGATTCATCGTGCAGGCTCCCTATTCCCTCCAATGGGCAAAAACGGTTTATTCCAATGACACCCTGATCATAACACCTCAAAACGCCTGGAGTGTTGGCAGCGGTAAAAATATTTCTTTACAATGCAGCGATTTATATGGCAATGTTTTTTCATCTTCTCCCTGGAATTATGATATTCTGGATGGGATTTTATATGTGAAAACAGACGGCGATGACCTCAATCCCGGAACTTTTGACAAACCTAAAAAAACAATCCAAAAAGCTCTGGAAACAGCTTCTTCGCTTTATTCAAAGGCAGAGATTCATATTGCTGAAGGTATCTACTATATTCATTCTCTCAACAATCCTCTTGTTTTAAAAGAAGGATTCTCTCTTTATGGAGGTTATTCTTTTTCAAGCTGGCAGAATAGAAATCCCCTCAATTATAAAACGGTTATTCAGGATATCAACGATTCGGGAGGAACCTGGGATAACCCCAACGCTGCCCTTTACTGCGGGAATGTGTCTGTCAGCACAATAATAGACGGTTTTTATTTTTATGGCGGGACAGGAGATTTTTCAGCCGCTGTCTCTATCAATAACTCTTCGCCTGTTTTTCAGAATAATGTGATAAGAGGGGGTGAAGCTTCTTACACTTTCGGCATAAAAATAAAAAATACTTCAATGCCTCAATTTATCAATAATATTATCAAAGGAAGCAGCCATTCTGATTATTCTTACGGAATTTACAATGAATCAAACACTACAGTATTATTGCAGGGAAATAAAATCAGCGGAGAGAACAGTTTAAATGGAAGCTATGCAATTTATAACAAACGCAATACGCTTCCAGGCAGAATTGAAAACAATATTATTTTCGGAGGCACTTCAGCGGTTTCCTTTGGAATTATGAACGAATCTTCCTCCCCGGTCATTCAGAATAATGTGATCAATGGAGGTAATGGAGATACTGCTTATGGTATCGGAATCCAAAATGGAAGTCCTCTTATTGAAAATAATGTGATTTTTACTTCCACCTCCACTGTCAACAGTTATGGAGTCATTGAATTTTCATCTGATTCCGATCCTGATTCTTTCACAAACAACAATATTTATTATTGCCAGGCTGGTTTATACTCTGATGCCGACGGGAATGGAAATTTAACACTGGAATCTGATCTGAATCAATATCTGAAAACAAATCAGAAAGAAGGATTTTCCACAGACAATGCCTCTATTGAACTGGTTTCGTTTTTTAATGAGGTTTCTTTTTGAAATCAATGTCAGAGTCTGATTTTTTTTACCTCAAAGTAATGATTTCAAAGTAAAACCGCCCATTATCCGTCTTATGAATCTGAACCGCTTTCTTCTCAGGATAATCTTTTTGAATCGTTTCCAGTTCGCCTTTTTTTAAATCCCGCGTCAATATCAGTGAATTGTCTGATTCAGACATTTTTGCGACTTTAAATACCTGAATAAAAAGCTTTTCCACCTCTTCGCATTGAAAATCCCCTTCACCGTTTACAAAAGATGGTTCTATGATGATCAAGTCATTTAAAATATTGTATAAAGTATCAGGATGAATCCGCTCCACCATGCCGTAGGAATAAGAAGAGTTTAAAGAAAGATAAAGATAGCGGGTCATCTGGGGTGAAGCGTTTTCATACTGTTCGCTCTCATCCAGATATTCCGCATAAGGCTTTTTTTTCTGAAGCACAACCGAGGGTTTTGTAAAAATAAGTTTAAAACCAACCGATTTTTTATCTTCTTTCCAGAGATAAGGAGCTTTCCCCTGAAAAACCTCGACCCTCACCTTCCAGCCTGCCGGAATTTTTTCCTGAAAAATTTTTTCATAAGACAAAGCTTTTTCTCTTACTTCTTTCATTTTTTGCTCCTGAACTGTTCCAAACATTGGAAATGAAAAATTAAAAAAAACAAAGAAAAAAATCAGCGTTTTTATCAAATGCCCCCTGTTACTATTTTCATACGATTACATTACCATAAGTCTCCAAATTGAAAGCCAACCAGTATTCCATGATATGAATTTTTAGCATTTAAATTTGCAAAATAACTGAGCCCAATTCCAAAATAGGGAAATCTTAAATATAGCTGCGCTTCGATAGGAAATCCAATGACCGTATATTGCTTATCCTGATAATAAGTTGTCCAATCCTCAGTTCTAATTGCTTTTTCATGAAGAATCCCGCTGACCACACTGACTCCTCCCGATAAAGAAACCATGATAAATGATCCAGGATAGCTGATTCCGTATAACACCCCAATGTCATAAGTTTTTTCATTTGTATTAGAAAACATTTCAAATCTCGGAAGATAAAGGAAACGGAAGGAAAAAAGATGGAAGTTTTTCTGAAAAGAAGTGGTAAGCCCCATAGCAATTAAAAGAGGGTCTTCATCTAAATCTTGCGTATCTTCAGAAAAAAAAGAAGAAGTAATTTTTCCTCCAAATCCCATATTTAGATTGACCCAAAAAAACTCGTCTTTTTCTTTCTTTACATTTTCCTGATCATTCTCAGCTGAGAAAGCTACAGAAGAAATGAATAAAGCCGTTAAAAAAGCAAGGAAAAGATTTTTTAGTTTACAGTAATTCATTCTACACCTCAATAATAAAATATGATGAATATAATATTAACAAGTTTTTTTTAAAAACAAAACTTATTTTATTGGAATTTTAATAATTTTCCCACTCGGTTTGATGAGGAAAATTGATCCATTTTTCAAGGTCTTTCAGGATTTTTTCACGGTCTCTGGATAGGATTCCTTCCAGAGGGAAAGGATTGGAAGCATGATTGCTTCGGAAAATAATATTTTCACCCTGAATATTTTCAATGATGGTTTTTAGTTCGAGGTAGGTTTCTTCTTCGTTCAGTATTTCAAACTGCCCGCTTTGTATATCGCGCATCAAAGGGATTCCCTGAGTTGCCATCAGGCTTAGGGTTGAAAAAAAATTGGGAGACATTTGAGAGACCGCCTCTGCGGTTGCCAAACCATGCTCCCGGCTCCTTCGCCTTCCTCCCAGCCCTAAAACAGCCGTCACCGAGGTTTTGATCCCGTTTTTCTTTGCTTTCAAGACTGCCTGAATATTTTCTTCAGGCATGCTGCCTTTATTCATATCTTTTAAAATCTGAGGGTCGCCGCTTTCAAGCCCCAGATAGAAAAGAGAAAGTTTTGCCTTTTTTAAAGCTTTCAGTTCTTCATCTGATTTTGATAAAATCCCTTGAGCCCCTGAATAGGAAGAAATTCTTCTCACATCCGGAAATACTTTCCCGATTTCTACTAAAACGCTCATCAGAAAATCAAAAGGCAGACACATAGCATCCCCGTCTGCCAGAAAAATTTTTAAAGGTGTAGGGTAATAAGCTGAAAAAAATTTCAATTCTTCAACAATCAATGACAAAGGTTTCACCTGAAACTGCTTTGTCTTATACATTTCACAAAAACGGCATCCATTGTGAGAACATCCAAGCGTAATCTGAAGAATCAGGCTTTTTGCCTCGCTGGGAGGTCTGAAAAGAGGGTAATCGTAGTTCATCCCCATTCATCACTTAAAAGCAGTTTTTTGAGAGCAAGGGTATAAATTTCATGCGCCTCAAAAAGCGTGTGGATATTAATCGATTCGTTATTTTGATGCGCTGATTCTTCTTCGCCCGGAAAAACAGCGCCGAAAGCCACCGCATTTTTAAAAGCCCTGGCAAGAGTCCCCCCTCCGATTGCAATCGGCTGGTCTTTTTTGCCTGTGATTTCCTGATACGCTTCCAGTAAAAGCGCTATCTCTTTATTTTCTGTTTTTTTATAGATCGGCGGGTTGTGATTGAGGATTTTTATAACAGGAAGTTTATTTTGAATTTGTTTCAGCAATTCTTCATATTTCATGGTGACAGGATAACGGATATCTATTGTAAAAACTATTTTATTTTCTCTTTTTTCCACTTTCCCGAGATTCAGAGTCAAAGCGCCTGAAACTTCATCCTGAAAGTCAATTTCCAGTCCTTTCCCGCCTGTTGAGGAAAATAAAGAATAAAGATTTCGGAAAAAAACGCCTTTTTTGATTTCTTTTTCAATGCCTTCAAGAGCTTTCAAAGCTTTTACCGCTGCATTGTCGCCCTTTTCCGGCATACTAGCATGAGCGCTTTTCCCCTGATAAAAAACCTTTAAATTTTCCAGCCTGTCATTGGGATCAATCAAATCTTTTACCGAAGGGTCTAGTTCTAGAAAAACCGTATCGGGAACCACATTCGCCCTGGTGCCTCCCTGAAAATCGATAAGCCAGCCATCTTCAAGAACAATTTCCGCCTCAAACTGTAAAATTCCTTTCTCAGCATATACCATAGGAAAATCCGCATCGGGAGTAAATGCGAAATCCGGCTGTTTTTCATATTGATGATAATAATCAATATCTTTCCATCCGCTTTCTTCGTCCAATGAAAAAATGATCCGGATTCTTTTGTTCCAATCCTTTATTTCATCCATCAGCCTTTTGACAGCAAAAACTGCGGCAACCGCAGGTCCTTTATCGTCCTGAGCGCCTCTGCCGTAGATTCTGTCATCTGCCACAATCCCCTGAAAAGGAGGGTATTTCCATTTTTCTTCAACTACCGGCACTACATCCAGATGCACCAGCACTGCTATTTCTTTCTCACCCTCTCCGTATTCAGCATACCCGATCCAGTTATTCAGGTTTTTTGTCTTCATTCCCATTTCTTTACAAAGCGAGAGCATGTGTTCCAGCGCTTTTTGAATATTTTTCCCGAAAGGACAGCTTTCAGTCGCATTTTCTTTCACGCTTGGAATTTGAATCAACTGAATCGTTTCATTTAAAATCTGTTTTGCATACTTAGTCGTCTGAATCATAACCAACCTTCTTTCCGATACCATTGAAAAGTTTCTTTGAAACCTTCCTGAGGCAGTATTTTAGGCTCAAAATTTAAATCTTTTTTTATCTTTGATGAATCAAAAACCCAATAAGGGCATAGCATTTCACGAATTTTTTCTTTATTCAGGAGAAAGGGTTTCCGTAAAATTTCCGCAAAAAACGAAACCAGAAATCCGAAAACAACCGCTGTCCACTTGGGAAGCTTTATTTTAAAAGTCTTCTTCCCGACTGCTTCTTCAGCAAACCGGTTGACATCTTTCCATGAATACTCGCCGTCACCCGCAACAAAATAAACTTGACGGGAAATCGGGGTCCGGACCGCTTGAACAACGGCGTCTGCCATATCTTTGACATGAATCAAATTCACCTGATTATTTCCTTTTCCTACAAAAAATGAAATTTTCTTTTTTGCCAGTTTAAAAAGAGGAAAAAATTCGTGATCCCCTGGCCCGTAAATAGAACAGGGTCTTAAAACAAGATAAGGCAGTCCGCTGGCTTCCAGCTTTTTCTCCGCTTCCAGTTTTGAAATTCCGTAAAATGTAAAAGGATTATCCAGTTCGCCTTCTTTTTTTAAACTTCCATTCTCTGCCGATGGACCGCTGGCGGCCTGGGAACTGATCAAAATAAATTTGTTTATTTTTCCATATTTTTTTGCTGCCTGAATCAGGTTTTCCGTATAAAGCACATTGCCCTTATAATAGTCTTGATAGGAAATCCCTTTGGTGACTCCGGCACAGTGAATAATCGTCTCAACTCCGTCAAAAGTTTCCTGAAGAGAGTCAATCGAAAAAGGATTGCCAAGTACTTTTTCTACCGGCAGATCCTTTAAAGATGATAATTGACTATTGGGTCTGACCAAGACCTTGAATGGTATTTTTTCCTGTAAAAGTTTCCCGGCAATATGAGTGCCGAGAAACCCTGTTGCACCTGTTAAAAGAACCATATTAATCTCTTAATTCAGGCTGAACTCAACTTGGTATTTTTTATTCAATTGATTGGTTACATCAATGATTTTTGTTTGAATCGCTCTGGAAATAAATTCCTGTTTTACCCATTCTTCAGCTTTGTCAAACTCAATTTGTTTTCCCTTATCCTGAAACTGGGTTTTATTTTGTTCATAAAACTTTTTCAAATCGTCTTTGGTCAAAGATTTTTGAATTTCTTCAGCCGCTTTATTTCTGATTTCTTCTTTATAAAGTGTGCTTTTAAAAGCAGTTAATTCAAATAAAAGTTTTTTATTAAAAACTGGGTCTTTGTCAAATCCTTTTTCAACCCCTTCCAGATATCTGACATCCGTATCCGTGTATTCTTTTTGAATATAGCTTTTGACATTCGGCATCATTTTCTCGTAATCTTTTGTCTTATCGCCCAGCCACTGCATGACAAGCCCGACTTTTACCGATGCTCCTCCGTCAAAAGTATAAAAATCTTTATCCTGATTTTTTTTCATATCTTTTAAAAGTTCAGGATAATAATGAATTCTTGATTCATACTTTTTTCTCAAAAAGCTCATATAAGGCTCGACGAGTCCTCCGGCTTTTTTCTTTTTCAGATCATCTGTGACTTTTTTATCATTTTTCAATTCATCCAATGATGAGATTTTTTCATCTTTAATATAAATCAGGTGATAACCGAAATCTGTTTTCACAGGTCCTAAAATTTCACCCTTTTTTCCAGCAAAAGCAGCTTGCTTAAAAGCTTCAACAAACGCTGTATTTTGGTCAATCCAACCTAAATCAAATCCTCCCGGGTCTTCGGTTTTTTCTTTTGCGATTTTATCAAAATTTTCAACTGTCAGTGTTTTTTTAATCTCATCCGCAAGAGCTAAAGCTTCCTTATCGCTTCTTTTTTCAGTCATGATAAGAATATGCTCAAGATAAAGCTTTCTGGCAAAAACCATAAGATCAGCGTCTTCTATTTTCAGATTCGGCTCAATATCATTTTTCCAGAGATAATACCCCATAAATTTCTTTTTCATATCCAGCTCATAAGCGGCTATTTTTTCCTTTACTTCAGGCTTTTCAAAAAATTGAACCGATTCGCCTTCTTGTACGAAAGGAAGCTTGGAATAATATTCTCTAAAAAGAGTTTTTACATTTTCATCAGTGAGTTTATCTTCTTCAAAAGCGAATTTTTCAATTAAATCCTTTTTAAAATCGCTGACTGTCATAGATTTTCCTAAAACGGTTCCCAAGACAACATTTCCCTCTTTCGAACCTTTAGAACATGAAATGACTGCGGCAACGGATAAGATTACTAAAAGTGCCAATACTTTTTTCATTCAGTTTTCTCCCTTTTTCTTTAACAATACAATCTGAAAAGTCTTTCGAGTTTGTATTTTTTATTATTCAAAATTTAATCTAATTTTTGATATATTTTAAATAAATATTTAATAAAAAAATAAGATTTTTTGAAGATAAAATCAAATTGCATGATTTATAGAAAAAATAAAGCAAGAGGAATCGATGAAACTTCTTTTAGTCAATGGACCGAATCTTAACCTTTTAGGCACTCGGGAACCTGAAAAATACGGTAAAACCACTCTTCAGGATATCGAAAAGCAAATGACGCAAAAAGCCTCTCTAGACCAGCACTCACTCCTCTGCTTCCAATCCAATTCAGAGGGCGCCTTGATTGATTTTATTCATAATGAGGCTAAAACATCAAAAGCAATGATTTTAAACCCGGGAGCCTATACCCATACATCAATTGCCCTGCGCGATGCGATTTTATCTGTGGCGCTGCCTTTTATCGAGGTTCATATCACCAATGTCTATCAACGGGAAGCTTTTCGCCATCATTCTTATTTTAAAGACATTGCAATAGGACAGATCATTGGTCTGGGAATTGACGGATATTTTCTTGCTTATCAAGCGCTAGCTTCAAAACTGCAAAGAGGAGAATTATAACCGTGAGGAAAAAAATTTTACCCGCTTTTTTGATTTTTTTCTTTTCTGTTTTTTTATATGGGCAGACCATTTATGAAGAATTTGACCGATTTGAAAAACTGATTCAGGAAAAAAAACCGAGAGAAGCAGCAGAAATTTTAGAGAAATCAATCGCATCCGGGAAAAAAGAATTCCTGGATAAAAAAATCTATCTTTTAGCGTGGGCCTACAGCCTGGAAAAAAACTATTCCCAGACACTTCTCAACGCAAAAAAAATTATTACCAGTTTTCAGGATTCATCTTATTTTTATCCCTCGCTCTTTCTCTACGCTTATATTTCTTATCGGAATCAGGATAAGGAAGGCGCTTTGAAAGTTTTGGAATGGGCATCTAAAAAGAATCCAGTTCAGGAAGATCATCTTTTCACACTTGCCTTTCTGCGTTATATTATAAGCGGGCAGTATGAAGAAAACCCCTATCTTCTTTACTCTTTTTCGCCTTTAAAACTCTGCTGGATTTCTCTTTCAGGAAAAGAAAAATATTCTGTCCCGGATGAAAAAAAGCCAGAAGTAAAGGAAGAGAAAAAAGAAGAAATCAAGGAAAAGATAGAGGAAACGAAAAAAGAGCCTGAAAAGAAAAAAGAAGTGAAAGAAGAAGTGAAAGAAGAAAAAAAACAGATTAATGATGAAAAACAAAAAAAAGAAGAGGCAAAAACACCGGAAGAAATAGACATCTTAAAAATAAAAAAAGAACTGGAACGCAAAGAAAAAGAATTAAAACTTTTCGAAGCGCTGCTTTTTGAGAAAAAAAGGCTTCTTACCCTTAAAGAAGAATTTTTAAAACAAAAAGAAATGATTGAGAAAAAAATAAAATAGGAGAATCCAATGCACTCTAAAAAAGAAAATCTCGACAAGATCGTCAAATCTCTGGAAGAAAAAGTTCACATTATTACAACAGAAGACAGAGAAGGTGTTTTTCTGGTTGAAAACAGCGGAAAAAAAATTACCTTAATCTTCCAAAACAAAGAAGAAATCTCTGGAGAACTATTAGATATCGATAAAAACCGGATTCTAATTAAAATCAATGAAAGAGAATACTATTACTATAAACACGCCATCACCGGCTATTACAGAAATTGAAAGGAACCCAATAATGAGCGCTTCTATTTTTATTATTACCCTGATTATTAAAATACTGCAAATCTATCAGTGGATTTTCATTATCCGGGCCATCAGCTCTTTTTTTGTTCAGGATTTTTCATCCAATCCTCTTTTATACTGGCTTTACCGCCTGACTGAGCCGGTTCTCGCCTTCCTCAGGGAACGCATGCCTTTTCTGATTGTCGGTATGCTAGACCTCTCGATACTTGCAGTTTATTTTCTGATTTACATTATTCAGGTTTTCCTACAGAAAGTATTAGTCAAAATAGCCTATGGATTTTAAGGAGAGAGACAAAAGGATAAAAAATGAGGAAAAGAACTCAAAAAAAAACAGATAAAGATTCTATTTCTATTTTTTATCCTGCTTTACGCTGATTTTATTTTTGCTCAAACCAGTACTCCAGATCAACTCTTACCGGAACTGGAAAATTTTATTGAAGAGATAAAACATTCTAAGATCAATACTCAACCCTGAAAAAGTCAAAAAATCCTTTACAGTAAAGAATAAATCATAAAAAAGAAGCAGTAAATTTGTAAGGGTTGGTATCTTTTTGTCAATAAACTGCTAAAAAGCGAAGTTTTTTCAACACAATATTATCTTGAGTTGTCTTATTGATCTGTTTCTTGTTTTACTCGAATATTCCATATTTCAGATTTTCCTGAGGGGGTGCAAATCCAAACCCCCTTATTCTTAAGACTTTAAGGATAAGGGGGAAATCCTCCGTGATTTCATCCGTCAAATCAAGTCGGACGGGGAAAAAGAGCATCTTGCAGGGGTAAAACCAATAAAATAAAAAAGTTTTGACTGTAAAAAAAAGTTTGACTAATAAAACAAAACATATTAATTTTATAAATATAAAAAAGTTGTTTTGAGGAGGCGGGATGGTGTTGAGTCAATTAAAAAATCAAGATCGTTTTCGAGTAATAAAGGTGACATTGGATAAAGAAATTGGCAAAAGGCTGGTTGATATGGGTTTTAGTCAGGGGACTGAGGGAATTGTTGTTCGTTCAGCTCTTTTAGGGGATCCGCTGCAGATCAATCTTCTTTCATATAATGTTTCAATTAGAAAAAAAGAAGCGTCTGGAATCGAAGTAGAACTGATTAAGGAGAAAGAGGATGGAAAATAAAAAAATCAGGATAGCTTTAGCCGGAAATCCAAATTCAGGAAAGACAACTCTTTTTAATGCTCTTACTGGCGCTCGTCAAAAAACAGGGAACTATGCCGGGGTAACAGTTGAAAAAAAAGAAGGATTTAAAAAATACAAAGGTTTTGATTTGATTATTAATGATCTGCCGGGTATTTATAGTTTGACTGCCTATTCTTTAGACGAAGTTGTCGCCAGAGATTTTATTCTGGAAGAAAAACCGGATGTAATTGTAGATGTGTTGGATTCCACTAATATTGAACGGAATCTTTTTTTGTGTCTTCAGTTTCAGGAATTAGGGCTTCCGGTTGTAGCGGCGCTTAATATTTCCGATCAGGCTGAGGCAAGAGGGATTGAGATTGATGCTGAAAAACTTTCAGAATTGCTGGGAATCCCTATGGTGAAAACAATTGGAAGTAAAAATGAAGGCTTGGAAGCCCTTCTGGACGCTGTTTTGGAAACAGTAAAAAATTGCGGAAGTTTTCAGAAGAAAATTTCTTACGGGTATGAGCTTGAAATCGAAATTGAAAAATGTGCTCAGGTAATTTTAAGTGATCCGGAGTTTGCTAAAAAATATCCTATGCGATGGCTTGCAATAAAATTACTGGAAAAAGACTCCCATGCGGTGAAAAAGATCGAAGAAAGCGGGAAAGCGGAAGAAATAAAAAAATGTTTGGCTGAATCAATCAGCAGAATTGAAAATCACTTTGGGAGAGATTCTGAAATCGCTCTTTCAGAACAAAGATACGCTTATGTCCATGGAGCGTGTAAGGAAGCGGTTCAAAAAAAGAATAAAGACAATATTTTTATTACGGAAAAAGTTGATAAATTGCTGTTGAATCGGGTGTTAGCGCTTCCTATTTTTATTTTTATCCTCTGGGGAATTTTTCAAGCGACTTTTAGCCTGGGCGAATATCCGATGCAGCTTCTTGAAGGTTTTTTTTCAGGAATATCTTCTTTTTTGCTCAATCATATGGAAGAAAACCTTCTCCGGTCGGTTGTGGTTGACGGTATTATCGGAGGATTAGGAGGTGTGCTTTCTTTTGTGCCGTTGATTATCCTTCTTTTTCTTTTTATTTCTCTTTTAGAAGATTCCGGTTATATGTCCCGGGCAGCTTTTATTATGGATAAATATCTTCATTATTTTGGTCTGCATGGGCAGTCATTTCTTCCTATGCTGATTGGATTTGGATGTTCTGTTCCCGCTATTATGGCAACTCGAACCTTAAAAAATCCGAGAGACAGAATTATCACTATTTTAGTGATCCCTTTTATGACCTGCGGAGCAAAACTCCCTGTCCATATTCTTCTGGCAGGTACTTTTTTCCCGGAAAATGCGGGAAATATGGTTTTTCTCATCTATATAACAGGGGTAGCTTTAGCGCTTGTTTCAGCAAAAATATTCAGAAAAACAGTTTTAAAAGGAAATGAAACTCCTTTTGTCATGGAGCTTCCTCCTTATAGAGTCCCGACATTGAAAGGTATTTTCTGGCATATCTGGGATAAGACAGGGTTGTATTTGAAAAAAGCAGGGACTGTTCTACTGGCTGCATCAATTTTAATCTGGGCAATGATTACTTTTCCAAGAACGCAAGCCGATGAAAAAAAATATGAATCTCTGGCTTTAAATTATCAAAGCAATGAAATTGACCGGGAAATTATAAAAAAAGATCTTTTGGAACAGTTGGATGACAATTTTTCTCTCGAAAATCGAGGTAAAGATGAAGTCCAGAGAATCAATGAACTGAAAGAGAAAGTAAAATCCGGGACAAGTACTGTTGATCAAATTATTGAAGAAGTAATACAAAATAAAACAGATCAATATATTGAAGTATTAAAGGCTGAAGAAAGCCTTTCCAATAGTTTTGCAGGAAAAATCGGGAAAATCATGGAGCCTTTTTTCAGCCCTCTCGGCTTTGACTGGAAAGTTTCAATTTCTGCAATTACGGGTTTTGCGGCTAAAGAAGTCATTGTTTCAACATTGGGAGTTCTTTATAAAGTGGGGAGTGAGGAAAATGAAGAGAGTGAAAGTTTGAGGACAGCGCTTAAAAAAGATGTTTCCTTTAATTCTCTTACTGCTATTTGTTTAATGCTTTTTACTTTGATTATAGCGCCTTGCTTAGCTGCAATGGCAACGATAAAAGCTGAAATCGGCTGGAAGTGGCTTGGTTTTTATGTTGTTTTTTCAATAGCGCTTTCTTGGTTAGCGGTATTTGGAGTTTACAGGATTGGAAAACTTTTAATTTAAAATAAATCCCGCTGAATAAGCGGGATTTTTCAAAAGGCGGTAAAATATGAAAACAATGGAAATGTGGGTGATTGGAATCTTGATAGCAGGAGCGGTTCTCTTTGTATTATTGAAAATAAAAAAATTTTTTACTCAACCAAAGAATTTTTGTGGAAACTGCAGCGGCTGTGGGAAGGGGAAAATAGAAAAAAAATGATGAAAAATCAGCTCAATAACTAAAATTTCCCATACCCTCAATAAGTCGATCATTGTGAAAAAAACAAACGAACGGCTTTCTTATCATCTAGGTAAAAAAGACCTCTATAAAACTACTCTCTTTCAATCTCACCTTCATACAATCGCTCCTCAAATCTCAGATGGGAGGGATTTTTTTCTGTGGCAGTATTTTTTGGGTTATTTTATTTGCAAGTTTTTCTAACCTATCGCTGTCCGAGTTAATTTCAATAATAATCGACAGCCTGATTAATCCATTTCTCGTTTTAATCGAATATTCTTTATTTCAGATTTTCCTGAGGGTGGCAAATCCAAACCCCCTAACCCCCTTATCCTTAAGTCTTTAAGGACAAGGGGGGAGTCCTCCGTGATTTC
>Ga0209518_1001356_pt1 | contig 26606 bp, 26 predicted proteins | sample RifGroB1_FD_183993 | JGI IMG/M metagenome (GOLD analysis project Ga0209518, IMG submission 183993) | Groundwater microbial communities from Rifle, Colorado, USA - Groundwater B1 (SPAdes) (version 2) | ecosystem: Environmental > Aquatic > Deep subsurface > Groundwater | place: Rifle, Colorado...
CGGAGAATTGGGACCACGCCGAGGGCCGCGCGTGCTTTGCGCGCTCCATCGATCCGGAGCTTTATGCGAAACCGTTGCGATGACGTATTTTCGCGAAGCGATCAATAAATGGGGTGTCGCGTGGGGCTTCATCTACGGCCTCGTGGCGCTCGGCTTCTATTTCACGGCGCCCATGATCGCGCTTTTGGGCCTCGCGTCGCTTTCGACCGTGGTTGCGCTCCAGACGATCCTCTTTTCAGCGTTCCGATGGCACTTTGCGCTTCTGGGCATGTTGCTTACGTTCGAAACGATCCTTCTCTATCTCCGGAAGCAAGGAGTGGAAAAGCTCACAATGGCGGACATCACGCCGCATCGCGCCTATATCGGCACGCTCATCGTCACGTTCGTGGCGACCTACGTCACCCTCTTTTTCCTCGTCGCGCTGCTTTTGAGAACGCAGTGAGCTGTGCATGCCGCAGAATCCAGCAGCAAAACTGAACCAAAAATTGTTCGACACGGATGTCGAACAGAAGGCGACGCGCGACGGCTATGGGGCCGGCCTTGTGGCGGCCGGCGACCTGGACCCTAACGTGGTCGTGCTCTGCGCGGACCTTACGGAGTCCACGCGCTCCGAGGCGTTCTCGAAGAAATTTCCCGAACGGTTCTTCGAGATCGGCGTTGCGGAACAGAACTTAGCGGCCATCGCCGCGGGACTCGGCATCTCGGGCAAGATCCCTTTCATCTCGTCGTACGCGACCTTTTCGCCGGGCAGGAACTGGGAGCAGATCAGGACGACGATCTCCTACAACGATTCGAACGTGAAGATCGCGGGAGCGCACGCCGGCATCTCCGTGGGGCCGGACGGCGCCACGCATCAGGCGGTGGAGGACATCGCCACGATGCGGGTGATGGCGAACATGAAGGTCTTTGTGCCGTGCGACGCGATCGAAGCGAGGAAGGCGACCGTTGCGGCTGCGAAGATATGGGGGCCGATTTATCTGCGCTTCGCGCGCGAAAAGTCCCCGGTCATCACGACGGAGGAGACGCCGTACACGCCGGGGAAAGCGGAGGTCTTCTGGGACGGCAAGAAGCCGCAGGCCGCGATCATTGCCACGGGGCCTTTGGTGCACAAGGCGCTCCTTGCGGCGCGCGACCTCGAGAAGGAGGGGATCGAGACGGTCGTCCTCGACGTCCACGCGGTCAAGCCGCTCGATGAAGCGAAGGTAGCGGAAGCCGCCAAACGCGCGGGCGCGGTGGTGACGGTCGAGGAGCATCAGGTCGCGGGGGGACTGGGCGGGGCGATCGCGGAATTTCTGGCGAAGACGGAACCGGTGCCGATGGAGTTTATCGGCCTCCAGAACGTCTTCGGCGAGTCGGGTCCGCCCGAGGAACTGCTCGAAAAATATGGAATGGGCGCAAAGGACATAATGGCGGCGGTGAAGAGGGTCGTCAAGAGAAAATAGGGAACAGGGCCCCGCATGAACGCGGGGTCTTTGGTATACTAACTATATATGTTCGACGTGATCTCGATTGGGACCGCGGTGCGCGACGCGTTCGTTGTCCTCAAAGACGTGAAGGATGAGAACGTCCGGATCATCAAGGACGCGCGTTTCAAGACCGGGAAGGCGGTTGCCTTCTCGCACGGCTCCAAGATATCCATCCCCTCGATCGTCTTTACGACCGGCGGCGGCGCCACGAACGCCGCGACGACCTTTGGCCGCCAAGGGTTCAACGCCGCCTGCTTCTGCGTGGTCGGGGCGGACGTTTCGGGCGAGACCATCATGCGAGAACTCCGCACAGAGCGGGTCCGCTTTCTCTTCAAGAGGGATCCCGACAAGGGACACAAGACGGGCTATTCCATCATCCTCCTTTCGCCATCGGGGGAGCGAACCATTCTCACGTACCGGGGCGCCTCCGAGGACCTGCGGCCGGCGATGATCCCCTGGGAAAAAATGGCCTCGCGATGGCTTTACCTCGCGCCCCTGGGCGGCGCCGCGCCCGAAGTTTTTGCGGACATCATGCGCAAAGCGCGCCTGAAGAAGATGACCGTTGCCGTAAACCCGTCCGCGAAGACGCTCAAGAGGGGCCTCGCGTGGTTCTCGCGCGCAATGAAGGGAGCGGCGGTCCTCATTCTGAACGAAGAAGAGGCGGCGTACCTTACCGGCATGCCGTACGGGGCGGATAAAAAGATATTCAGGAAGCTCGACCGGGCGGTGGGCGGCATCGTCGTCATGACCAAGGGGCCGAAGGGCGTGGTCGTCTCGGACGGCACGCGCATCTATGCGGCTGGTGTCTTTAAGGAGAAGGCGGTGGTTGACCGCACGGGCGCCGGCGACGCCTTCGGGAGCGGTTTTGTGGCGGGTCTCATCCGGCGGCAGAAGGGGAAGGCGTTCCGCCTTGAGAATGTGACGCCTGCCGACATACACTATGCGATACGACTGGGCTCCGCGAACGGCACCTCCGTGGTGGAGCACATCGGGGCCAAGGAGGGCATTCTCTCGGCGCGGCAGATGCGAGAACAACGCTGGCAGTCGCTTAAGATCTCCATCCGGAACTATGGAAACTAATCATCACGTCGCTAAACTCGCCCAGGTGCTGCGCGTCAGCAAGCGGGCATTGCAGGACCTCGAGCAGGACCTTGAACGGGTGACCGGCAAACAGGGCGTGCTCGAGGCGATCTCCGAAGAGAACGAGCGCATGATCGTGCAGCGTCTCGACTTTCTCGGTCTCGGCCGCCACACGAACGCGAACAAGGTCTATGACGCGCTGACGAGCAAGATCGAGGCGGACGACTTCGCCATCTGCCAGGCCTCCGGCTGCTCGCTCCGCGACCCCGGCGCGGCGGAGAAGTTATGCGATTTCGCGGCAAAGCTCGAGCCGCCGCAGACGGGGTTTTTCCTGAAGAAGGAGAAGGCGAAACAGCTCTTGAGGAACGAGCCGCCCAAAAAGATCATGGCGGCGCTGGGGTACACCTCCGTGGACGAGATGCTGGAGAAAGAGGATCTGCTCGAGGTCTACAGCGCGCTCCGTTTTCTCGAAGATGCGGAATGGCAGAACACGGTCTTCTTCCGGCAGTACGAAAGCTTGACGCCGGCCGACTTCGAAGAACGGCAGATCGAGCTGAAGGCGCTCCACCACAAATGGGCGCAGGCCGCGGAGCGGTTCGTGGCGAAGAAGTATCACAACGTGAGCCACCTCAAGGAACTCGGCGTCATCTTCGTCATACCCATATTCCTCGGCGTTTCGGGCGAATCGCTGCGTCTTCTCGCCATGCTCTCGCACTATCTGAACGAGGTGAAGTACTACTCGGATCTCTTCGCGCATCTCGCGAAGCGCGAGAACTTCGCGTATAACGTCATCTCGCTCCTGCGGGGCGACGTTATCGAGGACCGGTTGCCGCCCCAGCCCGCCGAGGCGCGGCGGCCGCGGTTCCTCATCATCCAGCGCTACCTCGCGAAGGATGACGAGAACGACTGGCGGCTCTTCGAGCCGCACGTGAACCCCGAGGCGCTCCACTGGCAACGGGCCGAGGAGGCGATCGTGCGCATCCCGGAGGTCCTGCCAAACTTTACGAACGGCATCGCGTTCTGGAAGGACCTGGGCCCGGTGGGGGACTATTTCATTTCCGAGACCGGCGTGCCGCTCCTCGTAAGTTTCAACATCGTGGACACGGTGATGGCGCTCGTGAGGCAAAAAGAGCTCCTGAAGTACGTCTACCATCACCAGGAGGCCCTCTGGAACAAAATCTTTGTCGCGTACTACGGACAGGAGGAGATGATCAAGCAGGTCAAGCAGAACATCTTTAAAGGATACTTCTACATGTAGGCCGGCCGCCGCTTTTTCATTCCTCTCGGGTCGCCGCGTTCATGCGAATTCCGTCCAAGCCGCTTATCCTTGCTTGCTTGATCATCTTGCTGGTGCTCGGCCTCCTTATGCGCATCCAAGCGTTCCGTTCTTTGTTCCCGGTGGGCGCTCAACGAGACGACGTCAATCGGGATTACCTCGTTGCGCACCATATAGTCGCCTATAATGAATATCCACAGCGGGGCCCCGACAGCATATGGAGAACAGACAATAGCCCTGCCTATTTTTATCTGATCGCCGCCCCACTCCTTCTGCGTGATAATTTTTTTGTTTTGGGGTTTTTCAACATAATTTTGCAACTTCTTGCCCTTCTTTTTGTGTTTATGCTGGCAAGAACCCTCTTTGGTATAGGCACGGCTTTTATCGCCGCGATACTTTTTGGATTTAACCAAGCGATCATTTTCCAGTCGGTCTTTATATGGCAGCCGCATGCTATGCAACCATTCGTTATTTTGAGCTATGCCTTGCTCGCGTTTGGTTACACAAAACAAAAGTTTTCCTATCTCATTGCAAGTATCGTTTTTTTCTCTTTTTCTGTAATGTTGCATAATTCGGTGCTGGCAGTGGCGCCATTCTATTTGTTTTTCTTATTGCTCGGCGTTAAAAATCTCGGCGGCTCGATAAAACACTACGGAATTGCCGCGTTAACATGCATAGTTTCTTTCGGCCTTTTGTACGCCCCTTTGTTCTTTTATTTACAAGGAAATGGAACATGGACATACCAAATCAGTTTTCTTTTGAGCAATCTTCACTGGAGCACTGCGGCTGCCTTCCTGATCCCCACCTACGGCTTATTCTTTAAAGTTTTTCTTGGCTATGCAGACACATCCGCCTTATCGATATTCGTTGTTTTCACCATGGCGACCGTGACACTGTACTACTTTCTTTGTTCTGAACGAAATATCCAGCAGAAAAAAGTCATGCTCGCAATGGCGCTCTGCATCGCCTCGCTTTTATTCGCGGCGTCCTTTCTTCCTCTGCGAGGTGCGCCGACGCACTGGTATTTTGCGCCGGTGTTGGGCCTGGCCTTTATTTTCTTCGCAGAAATTGTTAACTCGTTGCGCGCATGGGCATTGAAAATTGTTCTCATTGTTTTGATCCTCTATCTATCCGCTCCGAATACTTTCCCTAGGATTCGACTAGCGGTTCAGCAGTTCGCAACTGCCCCCGGCGCTTTTTTTTCGGTTCCCTACCAGCCCCCCCCGTTCCTTGCAGCCGTTCAAGACGAAATTTTTAAGATCAAAGAAACGGAAAAAAGGGACGGCTATGACTTTTTTGGCTTTCGGGTGTATGCCCCAGAACCGAATGGCCAATATACGCGCAGATTGTCCGAAGAAATATTTTGGAATCCACTGGAAATAGAGACGCGGATAAAGTTGACAAAGGTTGACGACAATGCCGTCCGCAGCTATCGGCCGCTTACTGACGAGCAGTATATTTTTTTGGCATGCGATGACAGCGCCGATACGCGACCCTGCCTCGACGTCTTTTTAAAGGATTCTCCGGGCTACGAGCCGCAGAAAAGTTTCTTGGCACAGCCCTATCAGATATACCTGACAAGACGAAATTAGGGAGGTGTGGCATAGAGGAACTGGACCATAAGCTCCTGTTTGAAAGCGGTTGCGTGATATAATAAAAATATGAATTTTGTTAAGCCGCATCTTGTCGCCTCTCTTCTCGTAGCCAGTGGACTCGTTCTTGCGGCAGCTAGTTCCAGCCAGTCGGCAAACTCGCCCCTTTTCTCGGATTTAGACCAGTTCGTGCTCTTTACTGAGGAGGAAATGACATTCGAGCAGGATGTCCAGATCTCCTCGGGCGACCTGGGGGCGAACGGCAAGCTCGATATCCAGAAGGAGGTGACCATCAACGGCAATCTCTTTGCGGACAAGATCGCCATCGATAAGGACTCCCAAGTAAATGGCAACGCTTCTTATAACAGGTTAGACATCAAGAAGGAGTCCAAAATCCTCGGTACCCAGACCGAGCCGGTCCAGCTCCCCATCGCCCCCCTGCCCGAGATCCCTAGTTTTGCGGTTGGTACGCAAGATTTTAAGTTCGCGGGGCAGAACAACGCTTTAGCGACCGGCAGTTATCGTGATGTTACCGTCGAGAAAGACGGTCGCCTTATTTTGAATGGAAGCACCTACAATTTCCGCAAGCTGGAATTAAAAGAAAACTCCATTCTCATCTTCTCCTCGCCCACGATCCTTAACGTCAAAGAGGAACTCAGGGCTCAGCAGAATGTTTCCATCGTTCCCGCCGCAAACAACCTTCAGCCGACCGACCTCGAGGTTCGCTACGTTGGCACGAAGCCGATCGAGTTCGGCAAGCGCGTGTTCCTCAACTTCAAGCTCATGGCTCCCGAGGCGAGCGTGCAGATCGGGGAGGAAACGACGCTGCGGGGGCAGATTCTGGCGAGGAAGATTAGAATTAAGAAGGATTCGGTGGTGAGCAGAGAACTAAGCGGCGTAAAAATAGCTAAACAAGAAGAAATCATTACCGATCCAGGAGGCGGTGTATATCCGATAAATATCCTGCTTGTTTCATTAACGCCGGACGCGACTCTCGAAGACGCACTCAAAGTCGCTCAAAGCATAAATGGCAGAATCGTAGGAAATGTAAGCTCCATAAATCTTTATCAGATAGAAGTTCAGACGAGAACTATAGAAGAATTGGAGGATATAATAAATACTGTGCGTTCACGCACAGACCTAAAGCTAGATGGGGTGTTTAGGGATTATTTGTTGCCGATAGATGTTTAAAACTACAATTATGCGCAAAGTTTTACTCTCTCTTTCTTTATTGTTTGCCTTAGGAGTATTGATAGTCACAGCACTATTCTTCTGGTTTTTTGTTCTATACGGTTGCTATCCAAGCTATTGCGGTGGCGGGGTCTGTACCACAGACTGCGGCGGATCGCCACCTGCGATCGTTTTTAGTATTCTCGGAGTGTTGATAGTTATCGATTTAATGCTGTGGCTATTCTTTGGATATTTGTATAGGAAGAAAAGCGCTTGAGCAAAGTTTATGAAAATTAAAATACTTTTAACTGGCGTCGTAATTATAACGTCAGCATTAGTTACACAAGCGCAAGCCGCCTTTAGTTTTGATCTTGAGAATTTGAGAAATCAAGACTCTTTTCTCGCGAAAGCTTACGACATAATTAAAGCACAAAATGCTTGGGAATTTGTTAAAAATAGCGCAGCAAGTTTATCACCTGTCAGCATAGGTATTGTTGATACCGGCATAGATGCAAATCATCTGGAATTTAATAATCCGAAAATAGCTTTTGGTTCATCTCCTGCGTCGGCTTTGGTAGATTCCAATGCTCCGAAGGGTCATGGCACACGGGTGGCTGGAATTATCGGCGCCAATAATGTTTTGGGGTCTGGCGGCTCTTTACCTGTTAATAGTCCGCAAATAAACGGCATAGTTTCCGGAATTTTGAAAGAGAATCAATATAGGTTGGAGGTTGAAAATTATAATGTTGCTACTACTACTCAATCTAGCGGCGTTTTCGCTGCCTTAGAAAACTTACTAAAACGAAACCCAGTGGTTGTTAATATGAGTTTTGGCGCCCCTAAATGTTCAGCAATATTTGCTATAAGGAGGGATCTTTTAGGACTAGAAGAGTGCTACAAAAAAGACACAGATTTTATGGATGCATCTGAAGTATATACGAAAATTTTCAACGCACCAGAAAATCAAGATACTTTATTCATTGCCGCAGCTGGCAATTGGGATATTGACACTCGACTTAATGTGTTGCCAGCGACAATTCGTTTACCGAATTTGATCACGGTAGGAGCCACCGATTTAGATGATCAAAGGGCAACATTTATCCCAATACCTTTATTGGGGGCTAAATCTAATTTTGGGTCTGATCTTCATATTTCAGCCCCGGGAGTTAATGTTTATGCTCCTATCCCAGACAATAAATATACTAATGATTTTCGAGGTACCTCCGCTTCCGCTCCCATGGTCACCGGCGTTGCCGCCATCCTCAAAGCCATCAAGCCCTCGCTCACTCCCGCAGAGATCAAGAATATCCTCGTCAGAACCGCCGATCCCATCAGAACCGGGGAGCCGCTCAAACGGTTAGGCATCGGCTGTTACCTCAATCCCAACAGCACGGTATTCACCGGCTGCCGCTTGAACGCCCTCCGGGCGGTCCAGGCAGTATTCGGAATACGGTACATCGACGACTTTGAGGCCCTCTCGTTGGGATCTCTCCGGGGCCAGAACGGCTGGTTCTCCGGCGCGGCCCTTGTCCCCAACTTCATCGTTCAGAACGAGGTGGTAAGCGAGGGTCGGCAGGCGGTCAAGGGCTGGTGCATCGCTCCGTGCCCTACCGACCAGGTCGTCGGCAAGTCCATCCCCGGACCGACCAACGTCGCTCAAGCCATCGAGCCCATCACCGACACCACCGCCTTCACCACTATAAGCTTTGATTTTAGAGTGGACAGCGGCTTTGCTCTGGTCCACCCCACCGACAGCTTGTTCCGGGATGTCTTTCTGATCTTTCGTCACGAGGCAACTGGAAATATTCTCTTAAGCGGCGGTGTCGGCGCACCGCCGGAGGTCTTGATTTCTAATGCACAACTCGGTGTTTGGTATCATTTTGATGTCCATGTTGATCTCGAGAATCAGCGAGCACGGGCCCGAGTGGATGGCGGCCCCTGGTCGGCTTATGTTCCGTTCCCCGCGCCCATCACGAGCATCGACCACATGCACCTGCGGATCGGCTCCGGACCACCGCCGACAGAGGTTGATTCTACCGCCTATTATGACAACATCTACGTGACGGTACAGCAGTAGGAACTTGCTCATGAGTCACCCGAGATGGAACTGCACGACAAAAAACTGAAGTTTTTGGAGGAGAAGAGATAACACAGTAAGCAATAATGACGCTTCAAGATGCGCTCCGCGGGGCGGAGCAGAACAAAACGGCGATCGGGCACTTCAACATCTCGGACCTCGCGGGGCTTCACGGGATCGTGGCGGCCGCGCGCGAGCTCAAGGTGCCGGTCATCATCGGCGTCTCGGAGGGCGAGCGGAAGTTCGTTGGCGTCCGGCAGGTTGTGGCGCTTGTCAAAAGCATGCGCGAGGAGCTGAACCATCCGATCTTTCTGAACGCCGACCACACAAAGACCCTCGAGGGATGCGTGGAGGCGGCAACGCTCGGTTTTGATGCCGTGCTCTTTGACGGAAGCACGCTGCCGCTCGAGGAGAATATACGAGAGACCAAGGCGGTCGCGGATGCGGTCCGCGCGATCAACCCCGCCATCCTGGTGGAAGGCGAGTTGGGTTACATTGGTTCCTCCTCGGAGATCCGTGAGGGGATACCGGAGGGGGCGGCGATCAAGCCGGAAGACCTCACGAAGCCCGAAGAGGCGGCGCGATTCGTAAAGGAGACCGGGGTGGACCTTGTGGCGCCCGCAGTTGGCAACATTCACGGCATGATGGCGAACGCGCCGGAACCTAACCTTGATATCAAGCGCGTCGCTGACATCGCGGCTGCGGCAGGGGTGCCGTTGGTGCTCCATGGCGCGTCCGGCAATACGGATGATGACGTGAGGGCGGCGGTGGAGGCCGGCGTGCGCATCGTGCACATCAACACCGAGATACGCGTTGCGTGGCGCAAGGGGCTTGAGGCGGCGCTTGCCGCGAACCCCAAGGAGGTCGCGCCCTACAAGATCCTTCCCGGCGCGATAGAAGGCGTGAAGTCCGTTGTTCTCGCGAAGCTCCGCGTCTTTAATCGCATCAGCTGACGCTCCCGGTCTTCGATAGCGCACGAACACCACGCGTCATCTCGCCCAGCGAGCGGGATGCGCTCCCTCTCGGCCTCGCTCGCCCTGGCAGCTGTGGTTTCAAGGAAGCTCTCGGAGTCCCGACGGCTCGGTTCTGCGTCGGGACGAGAGGCAGCGGGCTTGTGCCGCAGGAGCACAAGAACCGCGATTCCGCGAAGCCACAGCTGCCAGGGCACCCTGCCCGCTCGGCCTGCGAGAGTGTGTTCTTAGCGCTATCGGAGACCGGGAGAAGGCGTTTTGGGGAGTAGACAACGGACTCCAGAAAGGATATAGTGGTTCCCATTATGGAACTCGTGGCGGAAAAACGAGAGGTCTTCGGCAGAGCCGTGCGGCAGTTGCGCATCCAAGGCCTCATTCCGGCCGAACTGTACGGGCATGGCCTTCCCAATCTCCACTTAAGCATTCCAGCGAAAGAATTTTTAAAAGTGCTCAAAGAGGCTGGCGAGAACACGGTGGTCACGGTGGTGGTCGGCAGCGAAAAACTTCCGGCGCTCATCTACGACGTAGCGCGCCATCCGGTTTCGGACGAGATCGTGAGCGTGGACCTCTACCAGGTCCGCATGGACGAGAAGATCAAGGCAGCCGTCCCGCTTGAATTCACGGGCGAAGCGCCCGTGGTCAAGGAAGCGCTCGGCGTGCTCGTGAAATCGATGCATGAAGTGGAGGTGGAGGCGTTGCCGGCAGACCTGCCCCGCGAGATCACGGTGGACCTTGGAGGGCTCACGGAACTTGGTCAGAGCATTTACGTCAAAGATCTTTCGGTTCCGGCCGGGGTGAAGATAGTGGTTGACCTCGAAACGGTGGTGGTGTCGGTAACGGAGAAGACAAGCGAGGAGGAGGAAAAGGCGGCGCAGGAAGCGGCAGCCGCGGTCGGCGTGGAGCAGGTGGTGGCGGAAACGGAAGAAAAGAAAGCGGAACGGGACGCCCAAAAAGAAGCCAGCTCGTCAGCTGAAGGATCAAGCGCAAAGGAGGTGAAAAAATAAGAGATGAAGTAAAATGAGGATAAGGGCAAAAGCCCTTGTTTCTCATGAACAACGACTTTACGCCGCCCAAACCCCGCGTGCTCCGGGACGTCAAGCGAAGAGGGGAGAGCTCATTCGCGCCGCTCCCGCCGCGCGTGAATCTGCACTATACGCGCGCGACCCGCGTGCCTCTTTTTCGCATCATCAAAACCGGCCTCATTCTCATGGCATTCGTCTCGTTCATCTTCGGCTCGGTCTCGGCGCCGCTGAATCACGCGGCGCAGGGCGCGGGGCAGCAGGAGGAAGAGCGCAAGGTGCTTGAAACGCAGCTTGCCGAGCTCGAGAGCCAGATAACGCAATACGAGAAGACGATCGCAAGCTACAAGAAACAGGGCTCGACCCTGAAGTCGGAGATCGATCGGCTGAACGCCCAGGTCGCGAAGCTGAACCTCCAGATCAGGGCCATCACCCTCTCGCTCTCGCGGCTCAACGAAGAGATCTCGGCGACGCAGTCGAAGATCGGCGTCACGGAAAGCGACATTGACCAGAACAAGGAGGCGATCGGGAAGCTGCTCCAGGACCTCTACGAGCGCGAGGATACCGGCCTCATCGAGGTGATGCTTGCGAACCCGCGGCTCTCCGATTTCTTCGGCAATCTGAACAACCTTCTCGCGGTCCAGGACAGCCTTCGCGTGGCGCTCGGCAAGGTAGTGGCGCTCCGGAGCGAGCTTCTCGACCAGAAGGAGGCGCTCTCCGTCCAGCGGTCGGACGTACAGGCGCTCAAGGCGTATCAAGATTCCCAGCGTCAGGCGATCCAGAAAACGCGCTCGGATAAGGACAACCTTCTCCAGGTCACGAAGGGCCAGGAGGCGAAATACCAGGCCATTCTCAAAGAAACGCAGAAGACGGCCGCCGAGATCCGGAGCCGCATCTTCCGGCTCCTCGGAGGCGGTGAGCTGCCGTTCGGCGAGGCGGTGAAGTTCGCGCAGTTCGCGGAGCGCGCGACCGGCGTGCGGGCCGCTCTCATCCTCGCGGTTTTGACCCAAGAATCGTCGATAAACGGCGTGATCGGGGCGAACCTCGGCCGCTGCTACTACGACACCGCATGGAGCAATCCCGAGGGGCGCGTGATGCGCGCGAGCCAGGCCGCTTCTTTCGAGGAGATCATGAAGGAATTAGGCCTGAATCCAAAAACGACTCCCGTTTCGTGTCCTATTAACCGCGACGGCTCCTACGGCGGCGCGATGGGCCCGGCGCAGTTCATGCCAAGGACGTGGTGGGATGCCCAGGCGCAGACCGGATACAAAAACCGCGTGAGCGCGGTCACGGGTGGAAGCCCCGCCTCGCCCTTCAATAACGCCGACGCGTTCACGGCAACCGCGCTCTATCTTAAGGACGCGGGAGCGGCTAATGCTACGCTCTCGAAAGAACGCATCGCCGCGGCGAAATATTATGCGGGAGGGAACTATCAGCGTCATATCTGGGGTTACGGCGACTCGGTGGTGCGCCGCGCGGAAAGCTTCCAGGACGACATCGACGTCTTGAATGCGAATGTCTCGGGCAGGTAACAAAAAGAGCGGCTCCGAAGGGCCGCTCTTGTTGTTACGTTATGCGCTCTTCTGAAACGCTCTCACGACCGGGTCGAGATCGCCGTCCAAAATGGCTTCTATGTTGTGCCATTTCTTGCCGATCCGGTGGTCCGTGATCCTGTCCTCGGGGAAGTTGTACGTCCTTATTTTTTCCGCCCGCTCCATCGAGCCGATCTGCTCGCGGCGGATGTCGGCGACCGAGCCGACCGCCTGGCGCTGCTGTTCCTCGTAGAGCTTGGCGCGGAGGACCTCCATCGCCCTTTCGCGGTTCTTATGCTGCTGCCGCTCGGTGCGGCAGGAGACGACGATGCCGGTCGGTTTGTGGAGGATGCGCACGGCGCTCTCGATCTTGTTCACGTTCTGCCCGCCGGGGCCGCCCGCGCGGGAGAAGGAGACCTCGAGTTCGCTGTCCTTGATCTCGAGCTGCTTGGCCTCCACGAGCGGCAGGATGGCGACCGAGGCGGTCGAGGTGTGCACGCGGCCTGATTTTTCCGTGCTCGGTATGCGCTGGACGCGATGCACGCCGAATTCATGTTTCAGCGCCTCGTACACGTCTTCGCCCGCGATCTCGGCAACGAAGGTCTTGTAGCCGCCTAAGGTGCCCGAGGTGGAGTCCGTCGCAACGAACCTCCAGCCGCGCTTCGCGGCGTAGCGCTGGTACATGCGCGCCAAGTCGCCGGCGAAGAGCGAGGCCTCGTCTCCGCCCGTTCCGGCGCGCACCTCAAGAATGATCCGCTGCATCTACCGCTTTTTATTCTTCGCTTCGCGCACCTTTTTGGCTGCCGCTGGCTTGGCGCCCGCGCGGCGCGTCTTGAAGCGCTCGATGCGCCCGCCGATATCCAAGAGCTTCTCCTTGCCGGTATAGAACGGATGGCAGTTCGAGCACACCTCGATGGCGATCTCAGGCTTGGTCGAGCCCATCGTGTGGGTTTTGCCGCAGGTGCAGGTCACCTTGGCGTTGGGGTAGTACTGTGGGTGGATATCCTTTTTCATAGTTCTTCACATTAAGGGATTGCCGCGATTTTTACAAGCGTCCCGCCTCTTTGACACAGAAAAGGCAGATGTTATAACTGGACTCAGCAAATTCAAACGGAAGAGGGGACTGCGATGAGAGCGAGAGCGTGCACGGGAAGAGAGCGCGTTGTGATCCGGTGGATCATCTGGGACATCGCGAACACCATTCTCCACTACCATTACGAGCTCGTGTTCCAGCGTCTCGCGCGGCTCACGGGCAAGGAGATACCCCGGATCAGGCACCTCATCGGCGGGGACTACTTTACGCCCGGCTCCCTGATCTACGACGCGGACGCGGGCCGTATCGGCAGGAAGAAGTTTATCCGCCTTCTCCGGAAGCGGCTCGGCATCGATTCGCGGATACCGAACAAGCGGCTTGCCTGGTGTTTCATGGACTGCTTCGAGCTGCCGAACGCCACGCGCACTCTCCTTCACTTCCTCGCGGACCACTACCGAATGGGGATCATCTCCAACATGAATCCCGTGCAGTGGCCGCACATCCGGGAGACGTTCCCGACTCTGCATGAGGACTCCGGCGTGTTCGCGTTCCATGTTCTCTCGTGCAGGGACAAGCTCGTGAAGCCCGACCTTCGGATCTACGCTCTGGCGTTCGGAAAAGCGTGCGCACAAAGCGAAGGCGCGCTCCTCCCCGGCGAATGCGTGTTCATCGATGACCGGGAAGAGAACGTGAAAGCAGCCGAGGAATTCGGCATGCGGGCGATACTCGCGGACGAGAGCGGTCCTTGGGGGATAGCCCGGAACCTGGCGGATCTGGGCGTGCTTCTCCCGCCTGCGGACTACTATCCTCCCCCTGTCGTTCCGCGCGTTCCGAGTCCGATCCGGGGCATGGCGTGAGCCATGCCCCTTCTCTTTGCCCGCAGGGACCCCGCTCCAGGCGGGTTGACAACGGGGGGGCTCTTCTTATAATGGATGGCAGACAAAGAAACCTAACACTCTCTGACAAGCGGAATGCGAGTGTTGGACATCCGCCCGATCCTTTCTTCGCGAGAGGGAAGCATCGGGCGGGTGTATTGTTTACTCCCTTACGGAGGACAAGGGCGCCCTGAACTTTAAAAAACGATACCTGGAAGAGAGTTTTTTTAGTTGTCCCAAGGAACAATCCGAAAGGTTGGTTGCGAGAAACTCGTTCGAGAGTGCTTCGCAATCGATCTTTCTTACAGAGGATTTGATCCTGGTCCAGGATGAACGCTGGCGGCGTGGATAAGGCATGCAAGTCGAACGGAACAAACAAGAAGCTCGCAGTGAAAGTCCGATGATAGCAATATCTGAAGTCCGGATCTTTGAGCGACGAATTTGTTTAGTGGCAAACGAGTCAGTAACGCCTTGGAACCTGCCCCGAAGACGGAAATAATTCGCCGAAAGGCGAACTAATGTCCGATAGTCTCGCAAGAGTAACGGGAACCCGCAAGGGAACCGCTTCGGGAGGGGCCTAGGTCCGATCAGCTAGTTGGTAGGGTAACGGCCTACCAAGGCTATGACCGGTAGGGGGCCCGAGAGGGTGTTCCCCGACGATGCAACTGAGACACGGTGCATACTCCTACGGGAGGCAGCAGTCGAGAATATTCGACAATGGGCGAAAGCCTGATCGAGCGACGCCGCGTGCAGGAAGAAGGCCTTCGGGTCGTAAACTGCGGTAGCAGGGGAAGAACTTCGGTGACGGTACCCTGCGGAAAGAGGCGGGTAACTACGTGCCAGCACCAGCGGTAATACGTAGACCTCGAGCGTTATCCGGATTTATTGGGCGTAAAGCGTGTGTAGGAGGTTCGGGAAGTCTGATGTCAAATCTCAGGGCCTAACCCTGAGGCCGCATTGGATACTGCCGGACTAGAGGATGTGAGAGGTTGATGGAACGCACGGTGTAGGGGTGACATCCGTTGATATCGTGCGGAACACCAAAGGCGAAGGCAGTCAACTGGAACATTCCTGACTCTGAGACACGAAAGCGTGGGGAGCAAAAAGGATTAGATACCCTTGTAGTCCACGCCGTAAACGATGCCTGCTGGCTGTTTCGAGTATCGACCCTCGGAGTGGCGAAGCTAACGCGTTAAGCAGGCCGCCTGGGAAGTACGAGCGCAAGCTTAAAACTCAAAGGAATAGACGGGGACTCGCACAAGCGGTGGAGCATGAGGTTTAATTCGATGTTGAGCGAGGAACCTTACCAGGGCTTGAAATTCTACTGAAGACAGTGGGAAACCATTGTCGTCTCTCAAGGACAGTAGAACAGGTGCTGCATGGTTGTCGTCAGCTCGTGTCTTGAGATGTTCCCTTCAGTGGGGTAACGAGCGCAACCCCTACCCAATGTTATATGTGTCATTGGGAACTGCCGAGCTAAGCTCGGAGGAAGGCGGGGATGACGTCAAATCCGCATGGCCCTCTGATGCCCTGGGCCACACTCATGCTACAATGGGCGGTACAATGGGTTGCCAAGCCGTAAGGCGGAGCTAATCCCATCAAAACCGTCCCCAGTTCGGATTGAGGGCTGCAACTCGCCCTCATGAAGCCGGAATCGCTAGTAATCGCGGATCAGCCTCGCCGCGGTGAATACGTTCTCGAGTCCTGTACTCACCGCCCGTCAAGCCAAGGGAGCCGGGAATAGATGAAGTTCGCTTCGGCGGATCAGTCTAAGTTCGGTGACATGGGCTAAGTCGTAACAAGGCACGCGTAGCGGAAGCTGTGCGTGGATCAATTACACAACAAAAGAAAAACGGTTTTCGTCGAGGAGCCGCAAGTCTCGACGTTTTGGGACAACGAAAAAAGCTCTTACCAGGAAGTAGAGGAGGACCCGCCCAAGGGCCCTTCTTTGCGTATCGGCAGGGTCCCGCTATAATAAGCACGACAGGCCCTACGGCGTCTGCCGGGGTTGCATTGAACGCGAATTATATGGCAGAAACATCGACGATCCTTTTGGTCGAGGACGACCCCTTTCTCTCGGCGCTCCTCAAGACCCGTCTCCAGAACGAGGGGCTTACCGTCGTACATGCGGTTGACGGCCAACAGGCGGTCGAGATCCTTAAGGCCTCGAAACCCTCGCTTATCCTGCTCGATCTCATTTTGCCCAAGAAATCGGGTTTTGAAGTGATGGAAGCGATCCAATCCGATCCTGAGCTCAACAAGTCGCCCATTATCATCATCTCGAATCTCGGTCAGGAGAGCGACGTCCAGCGCGGCAGGGAACTGGGCGCGATCGAGTACTTCGTGAAGGCCAAGACCTCCATTGACGACCTCATCGTGAAGATCCAGCAATTTCTTACCGGAGCGCAGCAATAAGGGAAGCGGATTGACGCGGCAGCCTGTCTTCCGGTAGGATGGGGAACGCTATGGCATTGAGCAAAGAAATTCTAGAGAGGATCAAGCCCGGCGCGAAAGTGCGCGTCTTTGAGCGCACGACGCCGTTTACGGGCATTGTGCTCGCGAGAAAGCACGGCAGCGAGATCGGAGCGACCTTCATGGTCCGCGCGCAGGTTGCGGGCGTGGGCGTGGAAAAGGTGTTCCCGATCAACTCGCCGGTCATCACGAAAGTGGACATTATTTCGAGCCCGAAGAAAGTGCACCGAAGCAAGTTCTACATGCTTCGCAACCTCTCGCAGAAGAAGATCCGCCAGAAGCTCGGCGTTTCTTGAACTTCACGATCGACCGCGCATAGCGGCTTGAAAACTCACACGAGCTTCCTCATAATGGGGTAGCATTTGCGCGGGTGGCGAAACTGGTAGACGCACTACCTTGAGGTGGTAGCGCCCGCAAGGGCTTGGAGGTTCGAATCCTCTCCCGCGCACCACGTGAAGAAAGCACACAAGCTGGCAATTCAATATACGCTCATTGCGCTCCTCCTTATCGGAGGCGGCTGGCTCTTGTGGCGTTACATCGCCTCACTTCCGGAGATTAAGGCCGAGGACATCATCTCGCGGAGCGGACTGCACTGGCATCCGGAGCTGGTGATCTCCATCAGGGGCGAACGGCGGACAATTCCCGCGGATATCGGCCTTGGCGCCGTTCACGAACCCACCCATACGCATGCGGAGGACGGCGTGGTTCACCTGGAGTATGCAGGCCTGGTGCTTCGGGAGAATACGCGCCTCGGCGAGTTCTTTCGCATCTGGGGCAAGACCTTCACTAAGGATTGCGTCTTCGAGTACTGCAACGGACCGGAGGGAAGGGTGACGATGACGGTGAATGGCATTCCGAACGAGGAGTACGGCGATTATGAGATGAAAGACGGCGATAAGGTCGAGATCCGCTACGAGTGAACATAGCTTGACAGCTCTGATATACTAAGAATATGAAGAACATCACCATTTACAGCACGCCGTCCTGCATGTACTGCAAGATGGCGAAGGCGTATTTTGCCGAGAAAGGCGTGCAGTACGTCGATAAGAACGTGGCGGTGGACGAGGCCGCGCGGGAAGAGATGGTCAAGAAGTCCGGCCAGCTCGGCGTGCCGGTGATCGACGTGGACGGCACGCTCGTCATCGGCTTCGACAAAGAGCGGCTCGCCGCCCTCATCGGAAAATAAAACAACAGCCCCGCATGATGCGGGGCTGTTGTTTTATTCCTCTTCGGGTCCGCCCTCTTCTCTCGTGTCTCCGATGAGTTCCGCTTTCCGCTTATCGAACGCCTCGAGAACTTCATCGAGACGCATGGTGCCGTTCAGCACCTTTGCTTCGATGAGTTTTTCGATGACCTTTTCGGCGCGGTCGATGTGAAGCGCTTCCTGAAGCGAGTCCACGGCGTCCTTCATGAACATCTCGTGCGCCTCGCGGTCCACCGCGTCCATCGCCGGCGGCTGCGGCTCTTCGGGTCCTCGTAATCGTTCCATAGTTCCGTTAGTATAACGTGCGAACGGCGGCGTGGCAACGGGCTTTTACCATGAGGATCATACTGCATATCGATATGGACGCATTTTTCGCCGCCGTCGAGGAGCGCAACCGGCCGCGCCTGAAGGGCCTGCCGATCGTAGTGGGGGCGGACCCGAAAGGCGGGAATGGCCGCGGCGTGGTTTCGACTGCGAACTACAAGGCCAGGGAATACGGCATTCATTCGGCGATGCCCATCTCCGAGGCGTGGCGCCGCGCGAAGAAGGCGGAGACCGAAGGCAAACCGCGCGCAGTTTTCATCGGAGGCAGCTTTGGAGAGTACGACAAGGTTTCGCGCGCCATCATGGGCCATGTGCGGGCTTCAGGACAAGGATTCGAGCAGACGAGCATTGACGAGGCCTATCTCGATGTTTCCCGTCTCGGAAATTACGAAGCGGCGATAGCGCTCGCGAAAAAGATCAAGGCGCGGATACGGCGAACGCAAAAACTCACGTGCTCCGTCGGCATCGCCCCGAACAAGATGGTTGCGAAGATCGCTTCGGACATGCAAAAGCCGAACGGTCTCACGGTCGTGCGGCCGGCGGAGGTTCAGAGGTTCCTGGATCCGCTTCCCGTCCGGAAGATCCCCGGCATCGGCCCCAAGGCCGAAGTGGAGCTCACAACAATGGGCGTGCGCACCGTGCGTGACATGAGGGAATTGCCCAAGACGGAGCTTCTCGAGCGCTTTGGCAAGTGGGGCGAAGGGATGTGGGAGAGCGCTCGCGGGATCGACGAGAGCGAGCTGGTCGAAGAGCACGAGGCAAAGTCGGTCGGCGCCCAGGAGACGCTCGAGGAGGACACGCTGAACTCAAACACGCTCGTGCAGCTCCTCTCGAAGCTCGCGAAGGATGTGTATACGGAGGCATCTGGAGGGGACGTGCCGTTTCGCACCGTCGCGATCACTGTGCGGTTCGCCGACTTCGAGACCAAGACGCGGGCGCATACCGTCCTCGGGAAGATAAAAAGCGAGAAGGAGTTTGCGGGCGAAGCGCTTAAGCTTTTCCTTCCGTTTTTGGATAAACGCGAGAATCCGAAACGCAAGAACATCCGTCTTATGGGCGTCCGCGCGGAGCACTTTCTCCACCAACGGCCGTTGTTTTGAACTGCTATACTTTAGGAAATCTCATGAAACGGCTTCTGTTCACGCTGCTCTTGGCGTTGCCTCTTCTTGTTTCCGCCCAGACGGCGCCCGACCCGGCGCGGCAGATCATCGTTCTTACGAATCAGCTGAACGCTTTGCGCGCTCAGCTGTTTCCTGCCGAAGACGACTTCGCGTTCTCCCGCGACCTCTCGGCGGGGCAGAGAAACGATGGGGACGTGAGGCGGCTGCAGCAGCTCCTGGCTTCGCTGGGACTGTTTTCTGATGCGCTTGCGGCAGGAAATTTCGGCCCGGTCACGAAAGCGGCGGTTCAGAGTTACCAGGCCGCGCGCGGCATCTCCCGCACCGGTTACGTGGGGCCCCTGACCCGCGCCGCGCTGAACAGGGAACCGTCCCTCTACTATCGCATCAGGCCGCGTCCGCAGTACGACCTCGCGGCTTTGGCGCGGAGCATCCAGAGCGGCATCAACGCCGAGCGCCGCACGCGCGGTTTGAACGAACTCGCATGGGACGACCGTATCGCCGAGGTCGCGCGCCTGCACAGCGAAGACCAGGCGCGGGACAATGCGGAACTCACCGATCCCGACCTCCTGTGCGTCTACCCGCTTATTCGTCACGAGAACTTCTCCGGCCAGTTTAAGGCGGGAGATCGTCTTCGCGCGGTGAACATCCCGTATCGTTTGGCGGGGGAGAACATTATCAGCTTCTCGTTCGCGGAAAGTGTTCTGTACCGTTCCTCGGACGGCAAGGACATCGCGTGTCCCGCGTCGCGCGAATTTACGCCGGCGGCCGGCACGCCGGAAGACCGCAGGACCCTGTTCGATGCGATCGTTGCCGAGCGTTTGGCTGCGGCCAGGGGTTCCGCGGTCGCGGTATGGATCAATAAGGATTGGATGATCCCCGAGCAGGTCGCCCCTAAGGCGGTTTCCGGGTGGATGAACTCGCCGGACCATCGCCAGAACATTCTTACCCCCGAGTTCACGCGCGGCGGCATCGGCATCGCCATCGTGAACGAATTTCTCATCATCACGCATAACTTGCTTGCGCCATGACGATGCCGCCTATCGGAGCCCACGTTTCCGCCGCGGGGCGGCTCTCTGACGCGATCCAGCGCGCCACGAACATCGGCGCGGAATGCATCCAGCTCTTCGGCGCTTCGCCCCAGCAATGGGCGGCGCGCATGCCGCGCGAGACGGACACGGAGGATTTCAAAAAGCGACGCGCGGAGAGCGGCATCGGTCCCGCCTACCTCCATGCGGCCTATCTCGTGAATCTCGCGAGCCCCGACCCGGCGCTGCGCGAGCGCTCCGAGCGCTCGCTTGCGGACCACTTGAAGATCGCCGGCCTGCTCGGAGCGGACGGGCTCATCTTCCATATCGGGTCCGGCAAGGAACTTCCCAAGGAGGAAGCGCTGCGGCACGTCGTGGGCGCGATGCAGCGCGTTCTAGAGAGAACGCCCGGAGAATCCTTTCTTGTCATCGAGAACAGCGCGGGCGGGGGGCAGAAGATCGGCTCATCGCCCGAAGAGATCGCGCACATCATGCGGCACGTCGGTTCGCCTCGCGTGAAGACGTGCTTCGATACGGCGCACGCGTTCGAAGCGGGCCTCATCGAGCGGTATGACCGCGAGGGAGTCGCGCGGCTCATCGGACGTTTGGACGAAACGGTAGGGCTTCGTGCGCTCGTGGCGCTCCACGTGAACGACTCAAAGACCGCGTTCAACTCTCATCATGATCGGCATGAGAACATCGGCGAGGGGCAGATCGGTCTCGATGGGTTTCGCGAACTCGCGAAACGCGCGGAGCTTCATGACAAAGCGTGGATCCTCGAGGTGCCGGGCTTCGAGAACGCGGGACCGGACCGACGGAACATCGAGCTCTTGAAAAGCTGCTTTTCTTGACCCCGCCCGCAGGGCGGGGTTAGATGGAGAGAGTCATTTTCTAAAGGAGCGTGGTATGCACCGGCGCACCCGTTGTGGCGGCTACCTTATGCTCGTAATGCTCGTCATGAGCGTCACGACCCTCCTCTACCTGCGTCAGCACCCGGCATCCGAGGCGCACCAGGTCACGGTTCCCGACGTGGAACGATGGACGGAGGATTGCGGCGAATTCCAGCCGATCGAGTTCTTTCTTCTCAAGTTCTGCGCAAATCCGGACGGAAAGGGCGAGATCGGCGTCCGGGGGTTTTACCTGACCAAGGGCAGAGAGATTTACATCGGCAAGGCCTGGGGGATCACCAAGGACCCCGCAGGCGGCATCATGCCCGTGAACCTCAAGCGCATCCGCGTACTGCTCGTGCTTAAGGACGGACGCGAGTTCCAGGGCGCGGCCGGCGCCAAGCCGGAGATGACGGCCGTCTTCGACAAGCGGGGCGATCAGATCGGCATCAAGCTGCGCCTTAGGGGCGCGGACGGCTCCTACGCCGAGCGCGTCATGATGGCGGATCCGGAAGAGCGATGAGACGCCGCCTCGCGACCCTCGCGCTGCTTCTCGCGGTTGCGATACTCCTGCCGCCTGTCGCGCGGGGCGAAGGTCAGGAGCGGGCCATTCCCAACGTGGAGCGATGGAGGCCGTGCGAAACACGCAGGCCGTATCCGTTCTTCGAGACGGTGTTTTGCATGAACCCGAACGGGAGCGGCGAGATCGGAGCGCATGCGTACCATCTGACAGCGCGCGGCAGGGTGTTTCTCGGCAAGGCCTGGGGGGTGCGGAAGAAATGGGGGGGCCTGTTCGGTCTCAACTACGCGAACATCCGGGCCGTGATGATGCTCGAGGACGGCCGGCTGTTCTTCGGAGCGCGCGGCGCCAAGCCGGAATTCGTTCCTATTCTCGATACTTCCGGTGTCGAGACGATCGGCCTCCGTATCCGGCTCAAAGGCCCCGACGGCTCCTACGCTAAACGGGTCATTAAGAAAGATGCACATTAGAGGCGGCTCTCCCCAGGGCCGCCTTTGCATTCCACTCGCCCAACGTTATACTGAATGCACAACTAAATAAGTTATCAAGAGTGGCAGAGAGAGTACTGGCTCGTTCGATCTGCCCGGCAACTTCTCCCCCAAGGGAAAAAGTGCCTCATCCAGCCCGGAAGGGAAGATAATCGTCGTATTTATTAATGCTTCTCCGCCGGAGGAGTTTTTCGTTTTATGTTCAAATCACCCATCTATACGGTCGAAAGCGTAACGGCGGGGCATCCCGACAAGGTGTGCGATCAGATCTCGGACGCGGCGCTCGATGCCTGCCTGGGGCAGGATGCTCTAAGCCGCGTGGCGGTCGAGACATTCGGTTCGCACGGCCTTCTGGTCGTGGGGGGCGAGATAACCTCGCGCGCCGACGTTGATTTCGAGAAGGTCGCCCGCGAGGTCTACCGCGGCGTCGGCTACCGGGATGACCTGCGCGTTATCACGAACGTCGTGCAGCAATCGCCGGACATCGCCCAGGGCGTGGATACGGGCGGCGCGGGGGACCAAGGCATCATGTACGGCTATGCGACGAACGAGACGCCGGACTATCTGCCACGCGCCGTGGTGCTTGCGCATCGCCTCACGCGCGGCCTCGAAGAACTGCGGCGGAACGACGCGAGATTCACGTGGCTTAAACCCGACGGCAAGTCGCAGGTGACGATGGAGGGCGGCCGCGTGCGCGCGGCGCTTGTGAGTTGCCAGCATGACGAGGCCGCGAAGCAGGAGGAGATCCGGCGCATGCTCATCGCGCATCTTTTCGGACCTGTCATCGGTGATTGTGCGGACGTTGAGATCCTCGTGAATCCGACGGGCGCATTCGTTGTCGGCGGATTTGCGGCGGACACCGGTCTTACGGGGCGAAAGATCATGGTGGACACCTACGGCGGACTCATTCCGCACGGCGGCGGCTGTTTCTCGGGCAAGGACGCCACCAAGGTGGACCGCTCCGCCGCGTACATGGCGCGTTTCGCGGCGAAGAACATCGTCGCGCGCGGCCTCGCGGACGAATGCATCGTTTCGGTTGCCTACGCCATCGGTCGCGCGGAGCCGCTCATGGTGCATGCCGTGGGCGGACATGGAGAGGTCCTTGACGCGTATGTGCGCCGAGAGTTCGATTTCCGTCCGCGCGCCATCATCGAACGGTTGGACTTGCGAAAACCGATCTTTCTTCGCACCGCGGCCTATGGTCACTTCGGCAAAGCGGATATGCCGTGGGAACGGATCGTGTAAACCGGTCTCTGGTATACCCCGTAGTACAACCTCGACTTGGAAACCACTTTGTTGCACGCATAAACGCCATGGCGTTTATAAGGGTAAGATTTTTTGCACAAAAATAGGCGTTCAATAACCTTGGTCGAGGTTGATATACGGGGTATACTAAAAAGGTAGAAACAATGAAGTTTTTTTCTAAACCCCTCAAGGTGCTCTTTGTCGCATCAGAAGCGGGACCCTTCATGAAGGTGGGGGGGTTGGGCGAGGTGATGCATTCGCTTCCGAAGGCGCTTCGCGCGCAGGGGGTGGATGCGCGCGTGATGGTTCCGCGGTATGCGGCGATGGACGCGAGCCGTTTTCCGCTCGTTATGGAGCGGGAGGGGCTTATGCTCGCGCGGACGGAAGAAGATCCGCAAGGCCTCTTTGTTTCCAACGTATTGCGCTATGAGGAGAAACGGCAGACGGTCGCCTACTTTCTCGAGAACATGGAGTATTACGAGAAGCGCGCGAACGTGTACGGCTATGCCGATGACGCGGCGCGCTGGGCCCTGCTCTCCAAAGGAACGCTGGAGTTCGTGAGGCAGAGCGACTGGAAGCCGGACGTGATCGTCTCCGCGGACTGGCAGGCGGGGCTTATCCCGAACTATCTGCACACGACGTACCAGGAGGACCCCCTGCTCAAGGGCATTGCCACCGCCTTTTCAATTCACAATCTCTCGTATCAGGGGTCGTTCGATCATCATTTCGTAAGCGAGATGGATTATGACTCCGGTTCCGCCGCGATCCCTCCGCTGGGCGATGAGCGCTTCAGCAAGATGAACTTCATGCGCCGCGGCATCCGCTACGCGGACGTCATCAATACCGTTTCGCCGACCTATGCCCAGGAGATCACCACTCCAGAGTACGGCGAGCTTCTGGACGATTTGCTCCGCGAGCGGCGGTCGCGCCTCTTTGGGATTTTGAACGGCATCGATCGCGACTCCTACGATCCGGCGACCGACCCCCGCCTGGAGGCGCGGTATGACGCGAAGACGGTCTCACGGCGCGCGGAAAACCGGACGGCCCTGCGCCGGAAGTTCAATCTGCCGGACGATCCCACGGTCCCGCTCCTCGGCATCGTCTCACGGCTCACGGACCAGAAAGGATTCGGACTGCTCTTGGATGCGGCGCATCCGCTCCTCGCGAATTTCAAGTTCCAGCTCATTGTTCTGGGAAGCGGAGATCCCAATCTCATGTCGTTTTTCCGGGATCTTGCGGAACGTTATCCCCAACAGGTTGCCGCGCATCTTACCTACGACGAGGCGCTGCCGCGCATGATCTATGGCGGCGCGGATGCGATCCTCATTCCTTCCCGCTTTGAGCCGTCGGGGCTTACGCAGATGGAGGCGATGCGGTACGGCGCGATCCCGATCGTCCGAAAGACCGGTGGACTCGCGGACAGCGTTCTTGACTATGCGCCCGAGGCGCAAACAGGCACAGGGTTCGTCTTCGAGAAATTCGACCATCATGCTTTGTTCGGCACGATCGTGAGGGTACTCGAAACCTACCGCTATCCGGACGCCTGGAAGGGGATCCAGCGCCGGGGGATGGCCGCTGATTTTTCCTGGCTGAAATCCGCCGAAGAGTATTTACGATTGTTTGACCGGGCCGTTGAGTTTCATGCGCGATCCGCGGAGCAGAGATAGTTGATGCAGGTTCCTTATGTACTGGGCTAATTTTCTGCATTTCTACCAGCCGGCAGGTCAGCAGCCGGATATTTTGGAAGCGGTGGTGGTTCAGAGCTATCGGCCGATCCTGCGGGGTATACAAGAGCATAAAAATGTCCGGCTGACCTTGAATATTAACGGAGCGCTTCTGGAGCTCTTTGATAAACATCAACACAGAGATCTGATCGATACGTTAAGGGAGCTTGTTAAAGAGGGGCGACTGGAGCTGACCACTTCGGCTAAATTCCACGCTCTTCTGCCCTTTCTTGAAGAAAAAGAGATTGTAAGACAAATAGAAACCAACAACGAAACACTGCATTTTTATTTTGACCACGATTATCGCCCTGTCGGTTTTTTTCCACCGGAGATGGCGTATGATGAACGGCTTCCCAAAATCGTCGAGTCCCTTGGTTTTAAGTGGATGATCTTGGATGAAATTGCCAAATCAGGCAAAACTCAAACAGTTGACTACCGTAAACTGTATAAAATAAAAGATACCGGCCTGCTCGTTTTTTTCAGGGAACGGCGCCCCAGTAATTTGATTATGAGCGCCGTAGTGCGGTCATACGATTCATTAAAAGAAGTTATGAAGGAAGACTTTGCAAGCGACAGATATCTTATAACGGGAATGGATGGGGAAACATTCGGCCATCATCGGCCGGGCCTTGAGAAGATGTTGTTTGAGATGTTCAAGTCATCGGATTTTAAATTAGTTCAGGTATCGGACTTGATTAATTACTATAAAGACATTGAAGAGGTCGAGCCCGTAAAATCAACGTGGGCATCAAGTGAAGAAGACATAGAAAGAGACGTTCAGTTTTTATCGTGGAAAGATCCTCAAAATGAAATTCATGCCTGGCAATGGGAGTTGGTTAATTTAACATTACGGTCCGTTTACGATTTAAAAGAGAATCATGTTTGTTACGCCGATATCAGAACCAGAATGGATGCGGCTCTGGCCAGCGATCATTTTTGGTGGGCTTCAGCCAAGCCATGGTGGAGCCTTGAAGAGATAGAACGAGGCGCTTTTATGTGCCTCGACGTTGTAAGAAGAATTCCGAACATTTCTCATAAAAGCGTTGAGCGGGCGGGGAAGTTGTATGAAAACATAGTTTCAACAGCTTTTGAATGGAAGAGAAGCGGTAAAATTTATCAAATAGCCAAAGAAAGACAAGGGGTCTTCCGCATCCCTTTTCGGGAGAGAACATTTGAACAGGGAGGGGTTGAAAAGGGCGTTTACGAGGGCTTTGTGGCGATGTTTAAGGAACTCGAAAAAAAAGCTGCCGAAAATCAAGAATATGAAAAAGCGATTATGTGGCGGGATGCCATTTATAAAATAGAAAATAAAAGCGATATCTATGACATGATTCACGCCACCGAGCTTCTAAGAACGAAGATACCGAATGAACAGGTTGAGAAAATGCTTGATAAATACACTGAACGATATAAGAAAATTCGCGGCGGTCAGCCCGAGCAGCGCGGAGCGTAAAGAATGCCATGAGGCGTTCGGAGCTGGTAAAACTTGCGGTTTTCGATATCGA
>Ga0209518_1001357_pt1 | contig 26591 bp, 25 predicted proteins | sample RifGroB1_FD_183993 | JGI IMG/M metagenome (GOLD analysis project Ga0209518, IMG submission 183993) | Groundwater microbial communities from Rifle, Colorado, USA - Groundwater B1 (SPAdes) (version 2) | ecosystem: Environmental > Aquatic > Deep subsurface > Groundwater | place: Rifle, Colorado...
CACTGATTTTAGAGCTAAAGGGCCTCGGTAACGGGGTCCTTTGTGCTTTTATAAGCTGATTCTTTTAGCCAACAAATAAACTCTTTGAGTTCAAAAATATCCACTATTTTGAGACCGCTTTCCCTAAGTTCGTTCAATTCGCTGGAAATTCTGCCGGCTGTCGCGAACAAGTAAACTTTTTTGCCGGCGCTTATTAACTTTTTAATCGGATCGGCGAAATCGCTATCTCCACTCCACAATATAAAAGTTTCCGCGCTGTTCCGCTCACAATCAAGAAGCATATCAACGCCAATCTCCACGTCAAAATTGCATTTCATATCTTCAAGGAAATATTCCCCCTTCTTGTTCATATCGGCAAAACGCTGGTTCAAGTATTCAATCGTTCCCACCTCGTATTTCTTCAGTAACGCGCGACGAATAAACTGCTTCACCAGAGTCGTTGAATCCGCCGGCACACTCGAAGCATTTATGGAAAAGTTAAGTATTTTCACAGGCTTTGTTCGAAGAATATATTTATAATTCTCTGCTTCTGATTTTTCTTTTTCTGATCGCTCGTTACCCGTCAGATACCCATTGTAAAAATTGATTGCCTGAATCGTGCCGAAAGAATCCAGAAATTGCTTGAGCCGCTTTAAGTCAATATGCCACCCAAGTTTTTCACTCCACGGTCTGACATTGGCATAATCAATATAGACGCGAGCATTCGCATCAAAAATACTTTCAAGTCGCCTAATGACTTCTTGCTTATCTTCCGCAATATCTTTTATTCTTCGTGTTTTCGGCGTAAACATAAAATTAACTTCTTTTCTGATACCGATAACCGTATTGAATAATATTTATATTTAAAAATTGTCCGGGTGACGCGGCTTGAAGCAAGTTATTATATAAGTGTTCCGGCACATCGAAATATTGGTACACATCGCCAGAAGTAAACTCCACTTCTAAAACGGCTGACTGTGAATCGTAGCCAATCGAGCGAATATTTGTTGATGTAACCGGCGCTCTTTGCATAAATTTATTTTATCAAAATTTCAGGCATCTTTCGACTTTTCTCGCTCGTCATTGACTCCGCCAAAGCCGAATCAAACAACTCTTTGAGTTTTGATTTTTGGGCGAGGAGTTGGGTTTTATAATCCTGCGCCGCGGAAAGTTTGGCCACGATTCTTGCCCAGCATCAATTTTGCCACTGTATTCTGAATATAACATCGCCTAAGAAAAACACAGAATGCTCTTGCGGCTTGCGTGTTCCGAATAGGAACATCCCGCTATGGGCGAAGCGAGTCGCCAATGTTCAATCCTGCAAAATTTGGTGCGGGGTGTTTTTGGGTTTCGTTAACATTCTAACATTCTGCAGAATATTGGAATGTTATTTATTACTCATTGATTTATGAAGTGCGCTATCAAATAGCTCCTTTAATTTTACTTTTTGCTCCACAAGTCGTTTTTTATACTCTTGTACTGCCGACAACTTCGCAACGATTTGTTTTTGGGTTTGTAGCGGCGGAATAATAAGTTTTTTAGTTTTTAATAATTTGAAGTGTCTGCTGTATCCTAAATTATTAACTTTTAAATTTAACATCGAAAAATAGAAAAACTTCGGAATAAATTTTTCGGCGTTAGGAATAATAATTTGAGTTCCGTCAGCTCCTATAGCAAAGTTAAAATCTACATACTTAAAAATTCGCGTGTGATCGCCAAAAATAATTACAGGATAATCAATTTTATAAACCTTTTCCTCATTATCCGTATAGCCAACGATAAATTTATCACTCTGATCAATTATCGGAAATTTTCCGATGCTTTGATATTTTTCTCTTGGTATACCTTTAATTTTTAGCGGGTTCTTCCCAATGCAATTTATGAATTTATTTTCTATCCACTTCTTGCCGGACGGATTGAGTTCCTTATGCAAAAGCGACTGAAAAAGCTCATCGGCTTTTTGGATGAGGCCATCGTTCAACTTCTGCGCCTCAACAATCTTATCCAACCGCTCAACGATTTGTTTTTGGATTTCAAGCGGCGGGAGAGGGATTTTAAGATTCGCGCATTCCGAAATCCAATATCGTTTATGCTGTTCGTGCTGGAATTTTATCGTTAACATTTTATAGAACAAAAACCTTATATCTGCCTTGTCTTTTTTTGCATGTAAAATTTTCATTGCCGAGGATTTTACCTTAAAGGGAAAATCAACAAATTTTATAGCAGTAGTAAAGTCGTCAAAAATAATTACTGGCAACTTTTCTTTCGGAAAAATACCACTCCTCTCGTTTGTATTCCCCAATATAAAAGATTTACCGGCGGTCAAAACCGGAATTGGGTATTCATCTTTGTAGTCCGTAGAGCTAACAAGATAATTTGTTGGTTGCTCGTACTCTAAAACTTCTCCTAATTTTTTTGTTGGGTAGGGCATAAGCTATTTTCTATTCGAACGAAATATATGATTTAAGTCCGTATCGGCTGAAATATTTAAGGAATAATAAGAATAGTTTACTAAATCAAATAAAATCGTATTTATTAAGTACCTAAAGTAAAACTTTTCTTTGTTCTTTCTTTTGGGGATATTAAGAATTTTCTTTTCATTTTTCGGCATATAGATAATCGGTTCGTGGTCACTGATGCCTAGGTTATGTGCTATATCATTTCTAGCTTTATTCAAAAGTTTTATGTTTTCGTAAATAAATAACGGTAACCAATCTGGATAAAGAATCTTTAATTTTTCTGAGAAACTTCCCCGTAAGGTTGTTTTCGTATTTTTGTATTTAATAGTGATAATTTTGTCTAGGAGATGTTCTATCAACAAATGCCCAATAATAACGACTACTAATACACGCTGGTTATGCCCACTTAAAATAGAAAAAAGAATTCGGTAATCTTTTGATTTATCTTCTATTTCCTCAACCGACTTTTTTGCTGGATAGGACATAATTATCCTCTATGTACTTCGCGCTCACCCCTAATATCGCTGATTTTAATCAAATAATTCTCCCCCAAATTATCAGTAAATTTAAGATAATACTCGAGCGAACTTAAGTTCTCTTTTACATGCTTTAACGCCTCATCGTCAAAATCATGAAGGATATATTCGAGCTCAATTTTTTGCGACTCACCGCCTCGCAAAAAAATTGTTCCCCCGAAATCTGTTACTTCTTGCTCTCGAACATTCGGGTTGCCATCTACGGAGTGCCAGCTGTAACTTTTTGTTTTGGGATGAACCGTACATTCAAAACCGTCATTCGTAAATTTCAAAACTAAAATCGGTTTATCAATGCTTCCGCTTCCAGAGCTTTTATTGCGAACATCAAACAATAAGTTAAATTCAAAGAAAGAATCTTTCCCAATTTGTTCTGGCTGTTTTTCTAATCTTTCTTTAAACCAGCCTTCTATAAAATTACTGCCGAGTATTACATTAGAAACCTGAATATCAGCCACAACTTGTTTCGCCATTATTTTTGCCATTCGGTATGTGAAATAAGCATATACAGCAGTTATAATAACCAAAATCAAAGTTGCATTATCATTGATAATACTTATTGCAGATTTAATGATTTTCAACATTTCTGTAGGCCAAGACATAAAATTTAAAACCACGACTTGACTTTTTTCCACAGTGACTTGAGATTTACACCAACACCGTAAAGTTCGGGTGATAGCTTTAGAATTTCATCATCCTTTTTGTTTTCTTGCTTTGATGTGCTTCTAAACTCCAATTCTTGTTTTGCTTTGTGGTAAATAGACGAGGGCACATGCTGATTATCAATGCTGTTCCGCATTATTTCCCTCAACTCCTCATCGGTTTTGTACCTTAACTGATTTGGTTCATCGGCTATTCTCTTTTTTTCCACCTCCCAAAAGTTCCCATTCGGGACTTTGTTCCCATTCTCATCCCGTATCAGCCCCGCGAGTTTATCGTAATGAGCAAATACCTGTTCATTTGTAGCCCTCTCACCGGCATCAATTTTTGCCCTATCAAATTTACCGCTATTATTGTTTAGCGTGTATTCTCGGTTTCCAATTTTGATTTTCATTTCTTGCATGATTATTATTACTTGTTCCTTCTGTCTCTTATAATTTCCCGAGCCTCAGCACCTAAACTTTGATCGGTATACACTTTAAATAAATCTTCGGTGGACAAAAGATCGAGATGCCCTTTTAATTTGTTACGGAGTTCATTTGATAAATCAAAATCTCGACTGCTAATTGTGATCTTATATGGTTGACCAGGCTTTATAATCTGCACCCCAGATCGAATCTTATCCTCAACCTGTAAATATTTTTGAAATAATTGTTTGCAGGTTTCCTCATCAAGTTCGCTGATTTGCCCTATTTTAATTTCTAGGTTGCTTTTTATGCTTTCAATTTCTCGTAAAATTTCTTCTTGGCTACGGTGGCTTATTTCTTCCTCGCCGTTGTAGGGGCTATAAGTATTCGCCGAGAGAATATAATCGTTTTCCGCAATCTCCTTCACTGCCGTAAACCACGAATAGGGCTTTGTAACTGCTTGGTCTTTGCTCCAAAGCTCTAAAAGTTTCGGAATGTCATTTTTATACTGCGGGCCGAATTTTTTGGCGGCAGAAAGTGATGAACCGTCGCCTTTCATATCAAAAAACCAGATTTGTTCTTTCTCATCCAATTTTGGCGATGGTTTTCGCTTAAATACTAAGAAGCTGGTTTTTACTCCGGCATAGGGTTGAAATACGCCAGCTGGCATTGAGACAACTGCTTCCAACTTTGTGTTTTCCAAAAGATAACGGCGGATGTCTTTGTCATCTTTGTTTGTGCCAAAAAGAGAACCCTCTGGGAGAATTATTCCGGCCCGGCCGTTTGGTTTAAGAGAGTTGATAACATAGCCAAGAAAGAGAACCTGCGTTTTATTGGATTTTACCGGCAAGGTTGGTTTGATTCGCTCGCGGTCAACTTTGCCAGCAAAGGGTGGATTCGTAAGCACTACATCGAAACGGCGCAGATCTTCTTCGTCCTCGGCGCCGGCAACCGTATCTTTTCTGCGGATATGCGCGCCCTCAATGCCGTGTAAAATAAGATTCATTAAAGCAAGGCGCACCATTTCCGGGTCCACATCATAGCCGTGAAAAGTTTTCTCGGTCAAGAATTTCCACTGCTCTTTATTGAGCTTGTCGCCATAGCCAATTTTTCTGCCATCGCGATCCTCAATATTTTTCGGGTCGCTATTTTTGAATTTAAGCCACTCATACGAGGTGATTAAAAATCCGGCAGAACCGCAAGCGGGGTCAAAAATCGTCTCGCCGATTTTAGGATTTACCATTTCAATAATGGCGCGGATAATGTGCCGAGGCGTGAGAAACTGTCCAAGCTCACCGGCCGACTCAATGCTCGAAAGAAGCGACTCGTAAAGATCGCCTTTTATGTCGGTGTCCAGTCGTGAGAATTCAATGGTATCAATAATCTCAATTGTTCTTTTGAGTGTTACCTCGTCAGGAATGAGAAGCTTGGCGCCGTGAAAAATTTGGCGGATGTTGGTGTGACCATTGTGCAAGTCCTCAATGAATGGAAACACCTCGTCGCGAACAAATTTATAGAGAATGTTGCCAGTTTTCTCGCGCCAGCGAGACCAGCGGAATTTATCATTCTTGCCCGCAAAGATTGATTTGTGTTTATGCCCCGTGAGCTTTTCCTCTTTTTCCATCGCAATATCCTGCTCTTCCATCATTTTCAAGAAAAAGAGAAAACTGATTTGCTGAATACGAGTAACCGGGTCTTTAAGCCCGGCGCCCCAAAGGTAGTCGTTTAGCCGAGCGACTTTGCTTTTAAACTCTTCCCTTAATTGTTGAATGTTTTGGGTCATTTATAGTGAGTTTATCGAACTATTTTGGGGGTGTGTATAACTATTGACTTTTAACGGGCGGTCGCTATACTGTAGTTAATACTTACGAAAAAGACCCTTATGAGGTTCCGTCCTCATTGGGGGCTTTTTCTTTTTGAGACAATTCTAAATGTGAGCGCTGATCGCCAATATAAGCAATTTTCACCCCTGTTCGTTTGAGTAAAATAGAGCATTTATCTTTAGGATGTGGCGATAAAACAATAGAAAGTTTTTGTTTCTCCAACAAAAACTTCACTAGACCAGCATAGTCGCCGTCGCTCGCAACAAGCACCGCCTTGTCAAACTTGTTTTCGTATGCGTCGCTTGTGGCCTGTAGCACTAAATCGGCGTCGCAGTTGCCTTTTGGTTTTCCTGCGCCGTCGTAAATCACTTCTTTGAATACAAGGGTATATCCGCACTCCTGCAAGTATTTGTATAGTTCTTTGTATCTTGGTATCAATCCGATAAATAAGTACGCTGTGCGAATTCCGTATTTTTCGGACAGCCACACTCTGAATCTTTTATAATCCAAATTCCAACCCAACCCCATAACGCCTTTATGCAGATTAGCGCCGTCTATATACGCAAAATTGTTTTCTTTGGATTTCATGTTTTGATTATCTCACAAAAACTGTTTGATTTAACTCTTTAAGCGTGGTTTGGAGCGCGTCCTCGCCGAAAATTCGCAGTATTTGATTGAGTCCGCCTTGCTGTTGAAAAATCGGTTCGTTGAAAATAGATACTTCAATCGGAGCCCGGCGAGCGATGTATTGGCTCTTTACTAAACGAAGGATTTTTGTTTGTTCCGGCTGGAATTGCTTATCAATTAGCCATGCCTCAAAAAGCTCGCTGATGCGCTCATCGTATAACTGCGCTTCGGTGGGAAGTTCCTGAATGCCAAGAGCGGTTTTTACAAATTCATTAAGCGTTCCGGGCGGATAATGATATGCCTCTCGCAAGTTCGCCTCGTTGAAGTAATATTTTGGCGAGTTTAACTTTTCGGCAAGAACCATTGATTCATCGCTTGAAAGCTCTTGGCCTTCTTTTACTTTTTTCACCAATGGCTCTGCTTTGGCGAGTTCCTGAATCTGCCGTTCCCACGCCATCTGATAATCATCAGAATCAATTTTTTCTCCTTCTGCGCCAACTTCTACACATGCTCGCTTAATAATGACATCTATATTTTCTGGAGCTGCCTCGGCAACCTGAATGAAGCCAGCCGGCATTTCCAGTTCTTGCTCGACAAAATCCTTAACTTCCGTACCCCACGGGACACCGGCCTTTGCTTTGGCAATTTCTGAATAAGGGTTATAGCTTTCGTCGTTGAAGTATTTCGTAACACCGGCAAAATCGTAAATCCTAAATGACTTTTTGTTTATTTTCTGGTCAAGCCGACTGCCACGGCCTCGCATTTGCTGATACAAAATCGGGGAGCGAGTAGGACGAACCATTATAAGATTTTCAACCATTGGAGCATCTATGCCTGTATCCATCATACCGACAGAAACGGCGATCATTGGCAGTTCTTCCAGTTTGAAACGCCTGATTGCGCCGCGAGGATCTTCGGTATCAGAAGTGATGAGCTCGGCAAAGCGGCCCTTGTGCTCCGGTTTGGCTTGGTTGAAATAGTACGCAAGCTGGGCGGCATGGCGTTTAGTAACTGCATAGACGATTGCTTTTCTCGGCCTCTTGGGCTCTCGCTTTTCTTCCTCGGCAAAATACGCTTGCGCGACTTGTTCATTTCGCGCTGGGATATTTATTTTTCTTTCCAAATCTTCTGGGCTGTAATCTTCGCCTTCAAAATTTACTCCCTCAAGCGATACTTTTGTATCAATTTGCACAATGTCATAACCAGCAAGATATCCCTCTTTAACGCCGCTTCGAATACTATAAACAAAGGTCGGCTTGCCTTTTTGTTCCGTTTCATCCCAACAGCCAAAAAGCTTGTAGGTGTTGCGGTCCACATAGCCACTGGGGGTTGCGGTGAGGCCGATGCGGATAGCGTCAAAATGCGAGAGGGCGGCACTATAAATGCCGAAGATAGTGCGGTGCGCCTCGTCAGAGATAATGACATCAAAATAACCGCTGGTGAGAGACGGAAGCTGGGAATAAAGCGTTTGAAGCGTAGAGATTACTATTTCTGATTCATCCTTGGGTTTGCCGCCATAGAGAAGCGCGGATGAGTGGTCTTTTAGAATTTCGTCAAAAACTTCTTTGGTTTGCACGCCAAGCGGAATTCTGTCCACAAGAAACAAGGCGCGATTTACGATTCCCGCGTCAAAAAGCCGTTTGAGATAGAGCGCAATGGTGTCGGTTTTACCTGTTCCTGTTGCCATAACCAGGAGCATTTTGCGCTTGCCACCCGCGAGGGCTTTGTCCATGATATGTATTGCCTCTTTTTGATATGGACGAGGTAAGCGCCATTCGCCACCTTTAAAGTATCTTTCGGGGATTGGTATGACCGATATCGGTTTTTGTTCAAGGCGAAGATTTTGGATTTTCTCAAGATCACGCTGGGAATAAAAGGTCGCCACTTTCTGCTCTGGCCGATTTTTGTAATCCCAAAAGTAAATTTCTTCACCGTTGGATAAAAAGATAAATTCGGCTTTGATTGATTCTGCGTATTGAAGGGCCTGCTGTTTTGCAGAAGCAGGATCAACGGAAAATCGCTTTGCTTCAATCACGGCTATTCCACGGCCGCGGCTGTCCTTCAAGATATAATCAGCGCGTCCGGCTTGCGAGGTCTCTTCGGTAATGACTTGGTCTTTATCTTCCGGGTCCCAACCAGCTTCGCGGAGCTTTCTATCAATCAAAATACGCGCGTCTGTCTCGCGTAAAAACTTTTTTCCAGTTGTGTCGTATATGGGCATAATTTATATTAGATTGACATCCCAGATTTTTTGACAAATCGCTTTATATAATTGCTGACGAGCTTGAATGCTATCTTTTGTAAAATTATCAATCGCGACAAAGCCCAATCTCTCATCTTTCATAAACCGTATAAATTGAGGATTGTTTTGGTAACATTTCTCATTTAGTGATTTTGCGAGTAGGTTTTCGCCAAAATACATTGGCAACTTTTCTTGGTATTCTGCGTCATTAAAACTTCTGTTTTTATCTTGTGGCAAAATCAATAAGTCGCCGAATCTATTTCGAGCACTCTGAAACTCCCTTTCTGTTTGAAATTGATCCTGAAATCGCTCGTAATGATCCGCCCAAACATGCTCAATGTCATATGGATTTTCGACTTCACGATTTACATAATCATCAAATTTTGTGTTTAATCCGCTACCATTTTCTATAAAGTAAGTCATTCTTGCCAAGACATGACGCATATTTTTCATCGTAAACTGATTTAAATAGAAATCATCAATTCCGTTCAAATCAAAATCCATGTTTTGTAATTCTTTTTGCAAAATATCTCTCAATTCCTGAACCGTTTTTCGGCGTATTTTTTTTGAAACAACGAACATCGCATTTTTTACGGCGTTATATCCTAATGTCTTAAAGTTAAAACTGCGACGAGCAATATATTGATCAATATATCTGCTAACAATTTGAATTTTTTGCTTAACAATTTCGTTGTCATCGCTCGGCGCGATGGCGGAGAGAATAACTTGATACTGAAGCGTAAAGTTTCGTTCGGCATTATAAAAAACACATTCAAGGTCAGCGGAAAACTCTAAAGAATACTCCTTTAGTAGTTTGTAGATAGCCACATATTTTGGCAAATAAACCATTACAAATCGCTCGTAATCTGTTGTATCCGCCAATTCAATTTTTGGGATATTATCTCTAACCCACTTATGAAAAGTCGTTCCAATAATATCAAAATCCTCATTACTTGCTCCTGCGTGTGTTGCGCGAATTGTATCCGCGTATTGAGCTCTCAGCCAATTTTTGAAAAAGTCATCGTCTTCCTTTGCGTCTATAGCAGTGAGTTCTAAAATCTGCCTTTTCCATATCTCATTTGCCTCGCTTCTATTTTTGTCCGATTTAATTTCAGAAAGTAAAAATCCTTTCAACATTTCTGTTGGTGTGAGGCTTAATCCGCGATCATTCATTGATACGAATATTTTGTGGGCATCTTGCTCGGTATATGCCGATATTTCCACAAGATCAACATTGTAAATTAGCCAATCAATGAAAAACGGCAAAGCTTTATCTCTTAAATCTTCTGGGAACATCTCGGCAATATCTTGATAGCGATCAAATATCGTTCGTACACTTTCGGGCTCGTTAGAGGAATTAAAACCGGTTGCATTGTCAGTATAAAGTGCATTAAGACATTTTTCTCTTTCATCCACATGAATATTAAACGAGCGAACACCATATTTTAAGGTATATCAACAATAAAGTTAGAGAAGTAAGTCGTTGCTGGCCATCAATAATTGCGGCTTGATTTTCTCCACTACTAAAAACTATTGAACCTAAATAATAATGACCGTATTGTTTTACCATATCCCGCGAGTGATCAGCATCATAAAATTCGTAAAATTCTCCCGTCAAGTCATCGATAAGTTCTTCGATCTGTTTTTTTCCCCAACGATATCCGCGTTGATAATAGTGAATGGTGTACTTCTTGTTCGAAAGAAGATCGCTTAAAGATTTTTCTTTACCAATTATTTTTTGCATATTTGTTATATTAATTTATGTTCCTTGAAACTGAAATAATTTGCCTTACTGACGATCACATGATCACTTATATCAATGCCAAGAAGTTTGCCCGCATCAACCAGTTGTTTCGTTATCTCTGAATCTTCTTGCGACGGCGAAGGATCTCCGGCCGGGTGGTTGTGAGCAATAATTACCTGTGCGGCTAAATGCCGTACTGCCGGCTCGAATACTTCTCGCGGATGAACAAGATTGGCGTTAAGAGAACCAACCGATATGATTTCCCGTTTAATTTCCTGATTGCGGGCATCCAAAAAGAAGATGACGAAGTGTTCCTTTTTGTTGTCTCGAATATCTTTCAACTGATCCCAAACATCCTGCGGCGACAGCAATAAAACTGATTGCTTATTTTGCAGAAGCCGACGGCCCAGCTCGAAACAGGCTACGATTTCGCAGGCCTTCGCCGTGCCAAGACCAAAAGTATTTTTTAGTTCTTTGACCGAGGCCTTAGCCAATCCGACGCCGCTAAACTTTTTGAGAATTTTGCCTGAAAGCTCAACAACATTCACGCCCTCGCTTCCAGTTCGCAAAAGAATGGCCAAAAGCTCTGAATCCGAAAGCCGCTCGGGTCCATACTTCTCAAGCTTTTCTCTTGGCCTATCAATTTTTGGTAAATCTTTAATTTTCATTTTTAATATTCAAAATTCTCTGGAATTTTCCAGACACCCCTTTCTCGAAAAGCAGGGATCTTCTGCCGACGAGCGGCGTTTGAGACAGCCGGAGCAGAAAGTTTGCGCTTCTTTGAGTAATCAGAAAGCGTGATAATTGTCTCGCCCTTAAAATACGCGATGCGTTTATGAAATGATTCCATAAGACCGAGTACAAGAATTTTTTCCATTGTCTTTGTGTTCTTTTTTTCTCGATAATCACCAAAGCCCTGATAGTAGTCCTTCTTTTCCCGATCACGAACGATAATCCTTGGGAACCCCAATCGCTGAAACTGAAAGTTAATGATGGCGCGGCCAATACGGCCATTGCCATCATTGAACGGATGGATAGTTTCGAAATCCAGGTGAAATTTTGCAATCTTGTCTAAGAAATAAGAATTAAGATCGCTTGAATACTCGATCAATATCGCATCAACCATGCTTTCAACATGTTCCGGGGCCGGCGCGACATGCGTACCAACTCTCACATACTCACCCTTTGCGCGAAACCGGCCGGCAATCTTATCATCTATTCCGCCAATAAGCATCTGGTGTAGCGAAAGAATCATCTCTTTATTCAGCTCGATCTCTTGAGATTTGATACGGATGTACTCCACAACACGCGCGAGATTTTTCGCCTCAAAAACTTCACGCACGGAAACATCGCGAGACACTTCCATGTCAAGCAAGATTTTTTCTGTTTCCTTAAGCGTGAGCGTGGAGTTTTCTATGGCGTTTGAGTTGTAAACCGCTTCCGGAATTTCTGCCTCATCAACCATTACCAAAAGGGACTCTTTACCCTTGCGTAAGGCATCGTATTCGGCCCTTAATGCTTGTATTCGCTTTTTTGTAGGGTTATTTGTAGCCATAGTGTTTTATTTATTATATATCTATACTACTCTTTTAACGATATAAAGTCAAGAACCGGTGAATACGGCTAAAAAGTAGACATTATTCACTAATTGTATTACACTAAAAATCAAGAGCCCAAATCGTATATAACGACTATAGCGGATTATATACGAATATAGCCGAAAAATGGCTTGAGCTTACCGAAAAAACATTTGCTTTTGCCACTTACGCACGAGCCGCTTTCTTGCGAGCTAACAAAATGGGCAAAGCAGGGTTAGAACTGAAGAAAGAAATTTTACTGGCACTTGGAAAAACGCCGATAATTAAAGACCAAAAGCTCACTATTGAGCCGAATGAATGGTTTGCGGAGATAGGAAATGACTATCCTGCCCTTGAAAAGAAATACTTAAGGTTAGAACCGACAAAAACACCGATGAATAAAGCAAAAACAGAAGCTCTCGCCTCTGTTCGTGCACACTGGCTCCCCGGGTAGGGATCGAACCTACGACCGTCGCCTTACACTTGTCCTACTGTTACCAATAGGGATGGACTATATCATTCCCGCTCTATCTGTTTTAGATAGGATGCGGGACGAGGCGCTTCCTCCGACCTTGCGCCGGAGTACTCCCTTTCGGGATAGTCTCTACACCTTCCCGCCAAAGGCGGGCTTGGCTCGGTATTATCCTTTTTATGGGACTTCACCGAATTCACCTCGTTTTTCAACCTAGATTACTCTAGGAAGCTGCGTAATGCCGGCTTCAACTTCGCGATGACAATTTGCGCATATAAGTATACATTTATCAAGTTCTTCTCTTCGCGTCGGTCTGCATATTTTCGCCTATCTGACATGGCCTAATTATAGCTGGATTTTAGGCTGTGCCACAGGGCGCCGCTCTACCGCTGAGCTACCGGGGAATATTTTATTAATTTAACATCAATCCGGCGGCAAATCAAACCAAACCCGCCCCGACCAAGTCGGGGCGGGACAAACATGGGGCGGCAATAAATTCAATCAATTAAGGAATTGTCTCAAAACTCTGCCCTGCGGAAGTCGCTGTGTTATTCGCGGCGTCTTTTGATTCAACAACGAAATAGTAAGTAGTGCTTGCGGTAAGGCCGGTAAGTTCAAAGTCGTGGCTGGTTGTTAAATTAGCGGAGCTAACCATTGGCGTAGTGCTTGTGGCTACAACAGGATTTGTCGTACCATACCATACTTTGCCGGTTGCATTTTCATTTGTGCTCCAAACAATATGGGCACTTGCGGAAGTGATATTCGTGGCGGACAATCCGGAAATAACCGGCGCTGTTGTATCTGGAGTGGTGGTTGCAGAAGGAAGACCGAGCTTTTGGGTAATTCCAGGCGGAAGCTTCTGGCATTCCGGAACCACCGGACGGACGCCGTTCATTTTGCGCAGCCATCCAGGCGCTATTAAATGCCCCGAAGGTACGATAGCGCAAGGGCGTTTTGCTCCGTGGCCCTGCTCGGTGTCATCTTCATGAATAATAGGATCTTTTTCAAGCTCTTTTTCAAGTTTTTTCAGCGTCAGAGGGCCAACAAGCCCGACAATTGGTAAATTTTCCCGTTCTTGAAAACGCTTTACTGCGCGCAGAGTCGCTTTGCCGAAATAACCGCTAATTAATCCCTCGGGATAAATATCGGGATATTTTGCAAGCACTGCCTGCAAAGCCTTAATGTCGTCGCCGGTCATTCCTTCGCGAAGGCTGCGGATAAGTTTTATGGTTCCCGTAATTTCTATGGCTTTTGCGCGAAGTTCGGCTTGCGCTTTCATAAGCGATTCAATTTGCGTTTGCAATTGGACGATCTGCGCCTGCAGTGTGTCAATAAGCTCCTGGGTGGAATGGGTTGTTTCGGCGGACGCGGACGATCCTAACGCAAAAACAACGCTTAACACCATTAAACTTACAAGTATTTTTTTCATTTAATTTTTATAACTTAACGATTAACTAATAATTATTTAATAAATTTTTAATCGACCATTTTCTTTGTATTATAACATATGTTATTTGTTGCGCCTTTTGCCGGATTTGTTTTCGTTGTCGTTGCCGTTATTATCGTTTTTTCCCTTATTCGTGATGCGCTCGTCTGCCATATTATTGAGCCGGCCGATTATTTTATCTATCGCAAGGGCCGCGTTTGTGTTTCCTTTTGATTCCAGCTCGTTTTTGGTGGTTTCAAGGCGCTCCAAAGCTTGCGAGAGCGCGGCTTCGGCCCTTTCCAATCCTGCCGGATTTGGGTTGGAGGTTTGCGGCGTGGAAGTTCCGGTTATAAAAACATTAGTAATAACTTTTTCGGCTTCATCACACAAGAGCGATCCGTTCAAACTGGACGTCACTAAACCAATTAATCAGATTATTGAGTTTAAGTATATCGGGATATAAAGTTTTATTTTTTGCGGGTTAAAATATAGTAGCGGTCGTCAACTATTGTCGCATTATACTTATCGGATGAGGCGTATTTTTGTGCGTATTGTTCAAACATTTCTGGCGTGCCAAAGCCGAAATAATCCGCGCCGTCCATAATTACAATGTCCGGCAAGTCAGCTGGTTCCGTCGGCTCAAGGCCAAGCATAAATATTTTTTCGCGGTGGGCGATGTGCGGAACTAAATTTGTGTGCGCGGCGACGCTGGCGTTCTGTGGAACAATATTAAGGATTTTACGGAAAGTTTCAGCACGCGGATTTGTTTTAAAAAGTTCAATCGGGAAATTAAAGGGGCTGATGGGGGAGCGGATGAGAAGGGCGAGGAGTGGCGCAACGATGAGAATTAATATTGGAAGGCGGTTGGCGTTTTTGCGGGTTTGGCGCGCGGCGCGGGCACGGTCTCCGACTTCGCCGAAGGCGAATGTCGGAGGAGGGCCGCTGCGCCACCCCGAGCCCCGCTCGCTGGGCGGGGCGAGGAAAGCAAAAATGCTAATCGCCTTCTCTAATCCATAAACCACCGCGATAAAAATTCCGGCAATCAGTGCCGAATCATACTGATAGGCGCCGGCGAATTGCGGGGCATAGTTGGTAAACAGGTTTTGGGCAAGTCCCGGAATCAGCAAAATCAATTCGCGAGGCGCGAGGATCGGCAGAAAAACAACCGGCAAAAAAAGCCAAAAAAGATAAACAAGTTTTTGCCATTGGAAAACCGTGCTTATAAAAAGAGATGGATGGATGAATAGGTTTTTCGCGATTTCCAAAAAACTTCCTCCAAGATGCGCGTAACGGTCCAGTCGCAGAAGCCCGCCTCCGAAGTAGGGCATAATTAGTTTGGTGGCAAGTAGAAAATAGGCGGTAGAGAGAATAAAAATAGTGATGCCAACATATCGACGCCGGACGTCCTGTGGACGTCCGGCGTCTTTAATCATTAAATAAATCCCAAAAAATGCGACAACCAAAACCGCGTCTTCCTGCGCGCTTGCGGCTAAAATTAAAAAAAGCGACATCCACCGCCATTGCCCCGCTTCGGCAAAATAAAACGCGGCCAAAAATGCCGGAGCCAAAAAAGCGATCGGATGAAAATCAAACCAATTTACCCAATTGAGTGATGGGTAGAGGAGATAGGCGATTGCTATTGTTAGAGCCAATTTTTGGGAAGTCCGACTTCCTAAGGAATTCGGACTTCCCAAATTTAAAACCTTCCTCGCCAATAAAAATAGCGGCCACGCACCCAATGCCAGCGCCAGCGTTTGCACTATTAGTAAAAAATACGGACTTTGGAACGCCATGTATCCAGGCGCCAATAAAAACAAAATCGGACTCATGTGCACGGCAAAGTGATTGTGGACAAATTCCAATGTACCGACCGCCCCGTTGCCTTTTGTGATATTCCACATTATTTGCGTGAAAATTCCCATGTCCCAAGTTTGCGTTTGGAAATTGTAATGCCGGAGCGAAGTAACGGCGCCGAAAATAATAATATATAGCAAGATTGCCGTCCAAAGCCATTTCATTGCTATAATAATAACCAAATGCGCAAATATTGGCTAATCATAATTTTAATTGCCGCCGCGGCGTTGCGGCTCTATGGGCTGGACAGGGGAGATACGGTAAACGACGAGGTTTTTTATGCCTTTCGCGCAATCGGAATGTTGGATTTTGATAAGGCTGAAGTTCAAACTACTCCGCTTGAGTGGATGGATCCGAATATCCCTTGGTGGACGAAGCTTTCTTTCCACGACCACCCGCCCTTGGTCTTTTGGGTCCAGAATATTTTTATGAAAGTTTTCGGAGACAAGCGTTGGGCATTCCGATTGCCGTCAGCTTTGCTCGGCGTCGCCTCTGTTTATTTGATTTATTTAATCGGGCGAAAATTATTTTCTCAAAATGCCAGCCTCGCTGAGTCTAGGCGGGCCGGATTATTAGCCGCCGCATTTTTTGCCGTTACTTTAAATAATGTTTATATTACACGCACAGGAATGCAGGAGAGTTTCGTCATTTTTTTCATGCTATTGGCGAGCTATTTATTTTTGAAAAATTATTTTGTGTGGACAGGCGCCATCATGGGCCTCGCTTTCCTTACTAAATACAACACGTTTATTTTGGCGCCGATTTTTTTGGTTTATCTTTTGATTTATCGCCGACGCGTTTTTTTGAATAAAAAGTTTTGGCTTGGCGCGCTTCTCCCTATTTTGATTTTCAGTCCAGTTATTATTTACAACATCAAGCTTTATCAGGTCGTCGGCCATTTTGATTTTCAGCTCTCTTATGTTTTTGGTCAAGAACATCCGGAGTGGCAAATCCAGCCCGGCAAAGAGGTTGGCGGGTTGGGGGACAGGCTTAAGAATTTTATTCCGCGCCTTATTGCAACAAACTCATGGCTCTTTTTAATTTTGTTTGCCATATCATTAATTTTTCTCCGCAACACATTTTTATTTTTAATGTTTGGCTTTTTATTTTTACTCTTGCTTCTCATCGGCCCATCTTACCGTTTTTTAACAATGCTCACACCTTGGATGGCATTGAGTATCGGTTTGTTTTTTCAAGTTGGTGAGTGTTACCTTAGCGCGGGTTTGATGCCGCGAGTGTGTGGAAATAACCCCTCCCCCCGACCCCCTCCCCTAGGGGGAGGGGGTAAAAAGAGAGAGTTTCTTTCTCTTTTGGGGGTGGGGTTACTTATCTTTGTTCTTGCATTCGAAATCTTCTACTCTTATAACAATCAAATCACTTACTATCCCAAGGGTCCGACTCCGTGGCTTACTTCAAAAGTCAGGTACGAAAATTACAATTGGGGATACAACGAGCTCAATGATTATCTGGAAAACGAGCTTTCCGGCAAGATGCCCGCGCTCACTTTTTACCCCAAATACCAGTTTTTAAATAAATTGCAGGACGAAGTTTTGGCGGATGACCGAGCAAAAAATCTTGAGCCATACCCGGCGCTTTTGGTTTACTACGGCAACGTTGACGACGGGCCTCGCCTTTGGACTTTTGACAGGCTGCGTTTTTACCACGCCTGGCCTATTATCGCCTTTGATACATACCGGCAGTTTTTGAAAGAAAACGGGCTGGATTATTATAAAAAAACCGGATTTAAAAATTATTATTTTATAATGCAGACAAATATAGTTCCGTCGGCCGAATTTCAGCGGGAGATTTTGGGCATAGAGCCGGAATTGATTAAAAACAAAAGAGATGATATCGTGTTTAAAGTTTATAAATTTGTTCTATGAAAAAACAAAAAGAGAAAAAGCAGAAGTTTAAAATTCTGCATGATGAAATTGTTTTTAACGGCAAATTCATAAAGACAATAAGAAGGCATTTTTTGGACCGAGCGGGGCACAAAATTTTTTGGGAGATGGTTGAGAGGAAACTCGGCGGCAGAAATGGAAAAAAGAAAAGAATTGTGGCTATTGCCGCGATTACCCCAAAGCGCGAAATTGTTTTGGAAAAATGTTTTCGCGTACCGTTGAAGGATTATACGATTGAGCTTCCAGCGGGCCTTATGGATAAACCGGGCGAGTCGGAAAAATCCGCAATCCGGCGCGAGCTTTTGGAAGAAACCGGTTATGCTGTGTCAAAAGTCGAACTTCTGACAGCCGGCCCGTTTAACAGCGGACTTACAAGCGACAAACTGGCAATTTATCTTGGCACGAACGCCCGCAAAATCGCAGAACCGAAATTGGAATGTTCCGAAGACATAGAAACGATTTTAGTGCCGATTAGCAAACTTTTGTCTTTTATCAAAAAAAACCGCAGACGCGGCGTGGAGGTTGATCTCAAACTTCCCTCCATTCTGCCATTTTTAAGCGAAAGCGGCCTATCTGTATAGGTCGCTTTGTTTTATGTAAGAAAAAACGCTGTTCATGTTTTTGAGCAGCGATATAAGGCGGTTTTGCCGTCATTGATTACGTCAATAACGGGAAAATGCGGCCTAAGAATTTGTTCCAAATATTCAGGAGAGAGCCACAGGAAAGAAGTAGTGTGAGGCAACATCCATTCGCGTATTTGGACATGGTGGACAATGTTTTCAGCCAGCCAGCTAATTTCTACAAATTTCTTGCCTTCTAATTTATATTTTTTGACTAAGGGTTTTTCGGGAGGTTTTTGTTGAAAGTGTTGAATATAAAGAGCCCGTTTTTTGCAAGAACATTAGCCACAAGCTTAGCGGTAATTTCGTCCAGCCAATAATTAACCCCTTGTTGGCAGAAAGCAACATCAACTTGTGCCCTTACCAATATCGCTAGAATCCGCTCAAGATCCTCGGTATAAATGACAATTCTGTAAGGCGCGGCAAACGCAGTTTCTAAAAGCTCCGGACTTAACATGTTTACTTCTTTTTCAATTAACCATATTCTTTTTGCCCCGCGCATAGCAGCTTCCGCAAGCGGCATAAGCGTAGCGGATGGGGCGTGGAAACGATTAATAAGATTTTAAGCAAATGGTCTAAAAAATATGCAAATCGCGCCGATCTTAAATTCGAGATGAACCCAACCCTGCCAAAATCTTCAATGTTTTTGCAAATGTATGAAACTTTGAAGAAAGTAGTTAGCGGCAAAACCAGACTGGTTTCTTGGGACGAAATCAAAATCAAAAAGAAACTCAATAATCATAAACCCGCCAAGCGATGAGCTTCGGCGTTTTTTATTCTTCAAAAGTTTCCACTCCAAATTCGCGTTTAGATAAATTTTTAATTGGTTTTTAAATCTTACCATTTCGCAGCTATAGCTGTCAGATTGTACAATTCGAAATTGTAGGCTTGACACGGGCTGTGGGTTTGCTATAATGGGGGCATTATCCGGCGGAATGGCGACTAATAGCCGGATTGGAAGCAAACTGAAGCGCCATCCCAGTTTGCGGCTCATTGAAATACCGGGCACTGCGTGTGCCTGGACATGGGCGAAGGGGGGAATATGCGCGTTCCTTTGGCTCGAACGGTCCCGTGAAGCACAGGATGCTTCGTTTTTGCTCGTTGGGTTTGTGGGCTAAATTTCAAATGGAGTTGTGCCGGCGATCATTCGCACGCACTCTCTATCGGCCAAACCCAGTTCTACGAGCCATTGCGCATCCCCCTTCGCCAAAGTTTAAGATGCCCTTGCATTGCTTGGGCGTCTTTTTTTATTAAAAAAATTTTGTTATAGTCTTATTTATCATGCTCTTAAAGCGCTTAGAAATATCCGGTTTTAAATCGTTTGCCAAAGCGGTTTCTTTGGAATTTCCTACGCGCATTACGGCAATCGTCGGTCCAAACGGTTCCGGCAAATCCAACATTGCCGACGCCATCCGCTGGGTTTTGGGTGAACAAAGCTTTAAGCATCTCCGTGGCAAAAAAGGCGAGGACCTTATTTTCGGCGGAGGAGGAGAAGAATCTTCCGCGTCGCGCAAGGTAGCAAGGCTGTCCAAGGCCTCCGCCTCTTTGGTTTTTGACAACAAAAAAAAGGTTTTTCCGGTTGAATTTGAAGAAATAACGATGTCCCGCCGCGTCTACAGGGACGGCATAAACGATTATGTGCTGAATGATTCACAGGTCCGGCTGAAAGATATTATTGAACTTTTATCAAAAGTCGGATTGGGGGCTTCACAGCATCATATAATCGCTCAAGGCGACTCCGACCGCATACTTTACGCTTCGCCAAAAGAAAGGAAATCAATGGTTGAGGAGGCTTTGGGACTTAAAATTTTTGAGCTCAAAAAAACGGAAGCGGAAAGGAAACTTGCCGCAACCGAAGAAAATATCAAGCAGGTTGAGTCTTTGCGGCGCGAAATCGGACCGCATCTCAAATATCTTGCATCGCAGGCGGAAAAGATGAAAAATGCCGCCGAGATAAGAAAAAATCTGGCAGAGCTGTCCGTGGGATACGTTTCTAGGGAGAAAAAAACGCTGGAACGCGAAGCCGGCGAGATTGAAAACACAAAAGGCCCAATTGAAAAAAAGATGCAAATTATGGAAAAAGAAATCCGCGAAGGCGAGGCCATGCTGGGCGGAGGGAACGAGGCAAAAAACTTTTTTGATGAACTAAAAAGGTTGGATTCTGCACACGACGCCATTTCCCATAAACGGATAGAGTTTGAAAAAGAAGCCGTGAGGCTGGAGGTTGCGCCGGCGAAATCGGCCGGAGCATCCAACAATATGTTGGCTAAAGACCGTGTTAAATCTGTGCTTATGGAATTGGCATCAAATCTTGAGTCGGCTTCGCGTTCGGGAACGATGGAGGCTGTCAGGAACGCCATTTTTGAAACGACTCAAAAAATTTATAGTTTTTTGGAATCAATCAACGGAGAAAACCATGCGGCGGGAAAACCCGACACGGCATCGGCGCTTAACCGCTCCAAAGAAGCAATTTCGGCTCTCGCAAACGAGGAGAAAGAAATTTTGGCAAAAAAACTGGAACTTCAGAAAGAATATGAAACGCGCGCGCGGAATTTGCAGAAAGAGGGCGCGGCTTTGCGGGTAAAAATGGAAGAGCTCGCAAAAACAAAAGAAGAACTCCGCTCATTCGCGGCTCGGGAAGAAAAAACTGACGCTTTGAAAAAAGAACTTGAGCTTGATTTTTCGGAGTTGCTCCGCGAGGCAAAAAGCGCCGGCGACATTTTTACCGGGTTGGAAAGGGCGGATATGCGCAAGAAAATTGAAAGACTTCGCATCAGACTTGAGGAGGCGGGCGGAGTGGATGAGTCTGTTTTAAAGGAGCACGACGAAACCAAAAAACGCGACGAGTTTTTGTCCAAAGAATTGGACGATCTTAAAAAAACCGCCGGGAGCTTGAAAGATATTTTTGACGAATTGGCGGATCGCGTGGAAAAGGATTTTGAAACCGGACTTGCAAAAATCAACGTGCTTTTCCGCGAGTTTTTCCGTGAGATATTCGGAGGAGGGAGCGCGGAGATTAAGATGAGCAAGCCAGAAAAACCTAAGGCGGATGAGCTTGAAGAAAATTGGCAGGAAGAAATCGCAGAAGAACCGGGCCTGGAAATTAACGTTGATATTCCGCGAAAGCGTATAAGATCTTTAAATATGCTTTCCGGGGGCGAGCGCGCGCTCACTTCCATTGCTTTGCTTTTTGCGATGTCTACCGTAAACCCGCCGCCGTTTTTGGTGTTGGACGAAACCGATGCAGCTTTAGACGAAGCCAATTCCGCAAAATATGCCTCAATGCTACGGGAACTCGGCAAAAAAACACAGCTTATTGTCGTTACACACAATCGCGAAACAATGAAAGCCGCCGATGTTCTCTACGGCGTCACAATGGGCTCTGACGGCATTTCCAAGCTTCTCTCCATCAAATTTGAGGAAGCCGAGGGTGTGTTGGCGAAAGTGCGATAAAGGAGTATTATAAAAAAAGAATATCTAAAAGAGGTGTTGCGTGAAGTTTATTCCGAAGAATGAAAGCGGGATGCCGGATTTGGCGGCGGAAAACTGGCGTTTGATAAAGACGCTGACCGTTGGTTTTACTTATTACTTTTACCATGACACCACAAGGCCGCAGCTCATGGTTGCCGCGATGAAGGTTGCTGGTGAGTTGCCGTGTGGCGGCGAACTTACTCGCTTAAGCTGGCAAGTCGGCGATAATATTCGCACTGTTAGGTTGGAACTTGACGAAATGGTCCAAGAAAATCCAATTGCTGTAATAGACGGCAAAAGGTACGAACTTGATGGAATTATGGAGAAGTTGAGCGCGAAAACAGAGCCGAAAATGTAAACAGCCGAGGCAAACGCCTCGGTTTTTTTTTAGTTAACGGGGCTTTTCCGGCTTGTAAAGGTCTTTATCTATTTTGCGGTCAAAGCAGGTTTGGCCTGCGCCATGCACCCAGTTTTCGTTGCTGTAGTAGGCGCCATCAATTTGATATGGAATAGCGGGTTTGCTAAAAGGCGCTCTGGCTAAATTTTCTTTATCCAAGCTCGGCAGATTAAAAGTCGTGCAAAGCTTGAAAGTTTCCGGACCGATAATTTCATATGTGTAAGCTGCGCCGGTTTCCGGGTCCTTTGGAATGATTACTCCGCCGATGGGATCATTGAGTTCTCCCAAAGTTTTCGGCAAAGCCGCTTTTTTGATCCAGAAATTTACGATGTCAGACTGGATCATCTGGAGATGTCCAACTCTTTGATCGTCAAATTTTCTCGCGCGCTCTTTTTTCGGCGAGCCGGCGACGAAAAATCCGGCGATTATGGAAACTGCCACCAGAGCGATAACCGGATAGGCCATAAGCTTTATGCTGTACGCTGTGCGCTTTAAATCTTGCAAATAATATCCAAACACAACCCCGGCTACTGCAAACACCGTCAATATTTTTAATGCAAACCGCAGAGTCAGTTCGCCTTGCAAAAAATTGTAAATCAGAGTCACAAAATCTCCTATAACAATTATCCCTGCCGCGAAAAGCGTGAAGTAAAGAAGCCATTTCCTTATTTTCATCTCGCGTTTTTCGGGGATGGTGGCATATCCTTTATTCAAAAACCAAACCGACCATGCGTAAACGGGAAAAACCACAATCAAAATGGCCAAAGACCAGCGGATGGAGGAATAGGCAGAAAGCATGGAATAATAATTTTCAGACACGGCATCCGGTAGCCACACATTTACGTAATTAAAAATAAGCGCGATAAAGCTCCCCGCCGAAACATAAAGCGCGATTATTGATAAAAGATGCAAAAATACGTCTTTCGGTCCAGTCTTATTGTTTTCCATATACACAGTATACTATAATTTGGCTTGTGAAGCGAGTTTATTTGGATCACGCGGCAACGACTCCGGTTGATCCGCACGTTGAAGAAGCGATGCGACCTTTTTGGGGCGAGCATTTTGGCAACGCGGGCGGGCTCTATGAAGAGGGGAGACGCGCTAAAGAGGCTCTGGGACAAGCGCGCATTAAAATCGCAAAACTTATCGGAGCAAGACCGGATGAGATTATTTTTACTTCCGGCGGGACCGAATCGGACAATTTGGCGGTTTTCGGTGTTGCCGGTGCGGCCTTGCCCGGGAAGAAGTCCGACTTCTTCGGGGTTTTGAAGTCGGACTTCGAGGATAGCAAGGCTTCAAAACCCCACATAATCACCGCAAAATTTGAGCATCACGCGGTGCTTCATCCATGCCAAGAACTGGAAAAGCTGGGGTTTTCCGCCAGAGGCGGACCAGCCTTTGGCTGGGACGTAACCTATCTTGAGGTTGGTGAAGACGGTATTGTAAGTCCGGAGAACGTCAAACGTTTTTTGCGGCCAGAGACGGTTTTGGTTTCTATAATGTATGCCAATAACGAAATCGGCACGATTCAGCCGGTCGCGGAGATCGGGAAAATTATTCACAACCATAAACTAGAAACTAAAAACGATAAACTAGTTTTTCATACCGACGCGTGCCAGGCGGCAGGATATTTAGATTTGAATGTAAACAATCTTGGAGTAGATTTGATGACAGTAAACGGCTCAAAAATTTACGGGCCGAAGGGGGTTGGGTTTTTGTATGTGCGGCGTGGCGTTAAAATTTCTCCGCAAATTTTAGGCGGCGTGCAAGAAATGGGGCTCCGCGCCGGCACGGAGCCGGTTGCTTTGAACGTGGGGCTTGCTAGCGCTTTTGAGATTGCGCAAGGAGAAAAAGAAAAAGAATCCGCGAGATTGACTGTTTTAAGAGATTATTTTATTGGCGGGCTTGAAAAGAAGATTCCGAAAGCGGTTTTAAACGGCCACCCAATCAAGCGCCTGCCGAATAATATAAATATTTCAATTCCCGGTGCAAACGGAGAGGAAATGGTTGTTCGGTTGGACGCTAATGGAATCGCATGCTCAACAGGCTCCGCTTGCACATCGGAATCATCGGAATCGTCGCACGTCATTCTTGCACTCGGCCGCTCAAAAAAACTCGCCGATTCTTCTTTAAGGCTCACAATGGGCCGTTCCACAACCAAAGGAGACTTGGACTATGTTTTAAAAGTTTTTTCTGGTATAATAAATTCATATGGCGCGAGAAATTAAAAAACTAAAATACACCGAGTTGGATGGACTTTCGGAAAAGCAATTAAAAGAGCACCACGATGTGCTTTATGCTGGGTATGTCAAAAAAATAGGGGAGATTGAGGAGAAGTTAAAAAATGTTGACGTTTCAACCGCAAACGCAACTTACTCGGATCTGCGTGAGCTCAAAATGGAAGAAACTTTTGCGCTAAACGGCGTAAAGCTCCACGAAGGCTATTTTGATAATATGGGTGAAGGCGGCGCAATGCCTTCTGGCAAAATTATGGAAATGATTTCGCGCGATTTCGGGTCTTACGAAAATTGGGAGAAAGAATTTAAAGCTATGGGGCTTTGCGCGCGCGGCTGGGTTGTTTTGGGGTACGATTTGGACGAGAAAAGGTTAAAAAATATCCTTTGTGATTCGCACAATCAGGGGGCGCCGTGGAATATGATCGCGCTTCTCATTATGGATGTCTACGAGCACGCTTATTTTATTGATTACGCCACTGCCCGCAAGGCATATATTGACGCTTTTTTCAAAAATATTGACTGGCAATACGTTGACCGCCGCATCTCCGAGTACAGCTTGTTTTTCTTGAAAAAATAAAGTAAAATTCTTATATTATGAACGACATGACAAAACATCAGCTTGTCCTTTTAGTGCTCTTGGTCAGCTTCATAACCGCTTTGGTTACCGGCATTGTCACGGTGACTTTAATTAATCAAGCTCCGCAGCCGATTACGCAAACTATTCAGCGAGTTATTGAAAAAACAATCGGCGCCCTTCCCGAACCGCTCCAAAAAGACGAAAAAAAAGAATTTGAAGCAAACGCGCTGGCGCGCGACATTTTGATTGAAGATATCGCGCGCAGAGCGTCGCTATCTGTCGTTAGCGTCGTGGCAACCAAAGATATTCCGGTGATTGAGCAGTATTTTACGAATCCTTTTCCGGAAGATGACTTTTTTGGCCAATTTTTTCCTGAATTTCGCATACCGCAATATCGCCAAAAGGGCACGGAGAAGCAGCAAGTTTCCTCCGGTAGCGGATTTTTTGTTTCCCAGGACGGATTTTTACTGACCAATCGGCATGTGGTTGAGGACAGTGGCGCAGAGTATTCGGTTATTATGAATGACGGTAAAAAACTCAAAGCAAAAATTGTTGCCCGCGATACCGTCAACGACATGGCTGTGCTTAAGATTGACGGTGCGCCGGCCGGCGGATTTATCTCGCTTCCTTTGGGCGATTCCAACACCGTAACGATCGGGCAGACGGCTATCGCCATAGGCAATGCGCTTGGCGAGTTTCAAAATACAGTTTCAGTCGGAGTCATATCTGGATTGCGCAGGACAATCACGGCGCTTGGGTCAGCTTCCGGACCAGAGGAATTATCACAAGTAATACAGACAGATGCCGCAATCAATCCGGGAAATTCCGGCGGCCCGCTTTTAAATCTTAGGGGTGAGGTTGTCGGCCTAAACGCCGCCATAGCCAAAGACGCGGAAAATGTTGGGTTTTCAATTCCTATAAATCAACTCAAAAAAGCGCTTGAGAGCGCCAAAACAAGCGGAAAAATTATCTATCCGTATATAGGTGTAAGATATGTTTTAGTGTCGCCGCAACTTAAAGAAAAAAACAAATTGCCGGTTGATTACGGAGCGCTGGTTGTCGGCGGCTCCAACAACGAACCTGCTGTGCTTTTAAATTCGCCGGCTTCCAAAGTAGGCATTAAAGAGGGAGATATTATTTTGGAATTCGGCGGGGTTAAGATTAACAGTAGCAATCCTTTGAGTAAGCTGATTCAACAAAAAAACGTCGGCGATAAAGTGGCGCTCAAAATCCTCCGCGACGGCAAAGAAATAAGCGTGGATGTAACACTTGAAGAAAGAAAATAAAAAAGCCCTTCTCCGGAGAGTTGGGCTATAAATTGGTGTGGCGGGTAGAAGTAAGACAAGAATTGAGAGCTTCGGTCACAACAGGGCCTGGCGCCCTCCGGGCCAATAGCCAAGTGCTGTAATCCCCGCCACGAATTCTAGTTTAGCAAGCGCACAAAATTTGTCAATGCACTGTACGAGATGAGTACATTGGTAACACCTTGGCGGTTTTCTGGTAGAACTCCCAGGGCGTGTCATAACCGAGCGTTTGGTGAGGCCTAATGAAAGTGTATTCTATTAACCATTCGGTAAGACGTTGA
>Ga0209518_1001359_pt1 | contig 26554 bp, 63 predicted proteins | sample RifGroB1_FD_183993 | JGI IMG/M metagenome (GOLD analysis project Ga0209518, IMG submission 183993) | Groundwater microbial communities from Rifle, Colorado, USA - Groundwater B1 (SPAdes) (version 2) | ecosystem: Environmental > Aquatic > Deep subsurface > Groundwater | place: Rifle, Colorado...
CGTTATATTCAGATTGAAGTTGATTAAAATATTCACTTTGAATTAGATTTTGCAAGGATCTACTTACAGCTACTTCTCTAGCTTGGTCTAGATGATAAAGAGTAGATGAAAGATCGGGAGTAAGTTTTTCAAGTTGATCAAAAATTTCTTTGAATCTATTTTCATATCTAGTAACGTCTTTTTTCTTAAAAATTTCTCTTAATGTATTTATACTTGGAGGGATGGTTTTAACTTTAAGAAATTCCCAAATTGACTGGAGAATAGGTCTAAGTTCAGCTTGCTCTAACCACGTAGGCTCAAAAACACGGCTTAATTGTCTAGCCGTTTCAGGTCTTTCGGTTAAAGCTTTTATAAAAATCTCTTCATTAAATTGCATGTCGCAGGGCTTATACTACCTTAATAGAGTGGTTTTCGCTTTGCCAAGTTTTTTGTCGTTTTAGCGAATGTTCGTAAAGTTTTGGAGCTGCATGATCTAAGAAATCATGAACGTGTACTGTAGTTTTTCCGGCCGAAGGTCGCAATGCTCTTCCTAGCTGCTGTATAAGAGTAGAGATAGATTTACCTGCTCCCGCTAGGATCAATGTTCTAAGTTCAGGTATATCAATACCTTGATCTAAGATTCTTGTACTGATAACTGCTTTCAGTTTTCCGGATTGTAGTTTTCTAATTACTTTTTCTCGTTCTTTAATATCGTCTTCTTCTCCATTGATAAATTCTATATTTATATTTAAATTTTTAGTATAGTCTTCAATAAATTTTCCATGTGCTATATTTTTCACTAATACAAGTATAGGACCGTTTTCTTCTTTTATTAATTGAGCAATTTTTTTGTTTCTTTGCTCATTATGTACTATGCCTAATAGATAGCATTCAGGCCATTCTCTAGGAATTTTTAATTTTTCTGTTGAATGAATAAAAATTTCTGGTTTTACCAGATATCCGCGTTCAATTAAATATTGAGTAGAGATATCTGATAATAAGTTCCCTGTTGTAGCTTCTAATAACAAATTATGATATTCAGCTCTCATGAATGGAGTTGCAGTTAACCCCCAGCGCATATAAGCATTTGGCATTAGATTGAGCGCTTGAGTAAACAAATTTCCTTTTTCTAAACTAGAAGCAATTCCGTGGGCTTCGTCTACAAATATCTGTTCTACAGTTTTTAAATAATCAATCATTCTGTCAGCTTTATTAATAAGATTTTCAGAAATTTGTTTTCTATTAAATGCCCACGACATTAAGGATTGAACAGTAGTAATTACTAAAGGCCCGGGATCACTTAAAGTATTAGTTTTAAGTCCTAGACTTTCAAATTTTGCTTTAGTTTGAGTTACAAGTTGTTTATTATTTGCAAGAAATAATGTTGGAACTTTAGTCATTTCAATCATTGCAGCAGCAATATGTGTTTTGCCGCCACCTGTAGCAACTTTTATAACACCTCTAGGCCACCATAAACCTTTATATTTATTTTCAAATGCTTGTTTAACTACTTGAAATTGATAATCTCTAAGAGAGATAGTCGGACAAGAAAGCTTAATGGATTTAATAAATCTATTATCTGTAATATTAGAATTTAAATTTAGTCTTGGGATTAATCCTGTAGGAAATTGTTTATCTTTTAATAAACAAACTTTTCCGTCCCATTTTTTTAGTTTATAGAGTTTAGAATATCTGTATCCTGGCGCATAAGTAGTTAAAGACCTTTTTAGAGAAGAAAGATATCTCTCTTCTAGAACTTCAGCATTAAGATTTGTTATTTCTAGTTGCATATTTAACGGTTTGTCCTAAAGAAAATTTTGTAATGGAAATAGATGGATAGTAAGTATTTAATTTAGCATATTTTTTTGATATTTTATTAAAAAGTATTGATTGTTCGCTGTATATTTCAAATACATAACTAGCATTTAAACAAAATTTATTAAAGATACTCGTCTCTTGATGCATTATATTTTCTTACTTTCTATATCTGTAAAGACATGTTTGATATTTTTTGTAAAGTCAAATTCTTCTATGATAAAAGTAAATGGAAAGTTATTTTTTTTATGCAATATGTTATATTTCTGTCTTTGTAATGTAGACGTAGTTATTTGAAATCTTATTTTATGATAATCATCTACATCAATGAGCTTATTAAATATACTCTTGTCGTGACCCATTATAGTTTCTCGTTTCTATAGCAATTGAAATTTCTTTACTTAGTTCTTCGGAAATCTTTTTTATAATATCGCTTATAGAATTTTTTGGTAAAGTATTTAAATTTTTCTTTCCTTCAAATTGATAATAAGCAGAATCAATTATATCTTTAAGTGTAAAGTCTACTGCTTGTTTAAAATATCTAATACGTTCTTCGTCTTTAATATGTACAGCTTGTACGAGTTGTACGATTAAATCACTTAGAGTATTATATCCTATTAGTCTAAGATTTGAAGGAATTCTAGTTTTAGATTTGTTCCTTTTGCATCGGGTGCATAGGGCGATCAAGTTTTCTCGCGTTATCGGCCCTCCGAGCTTTATAGGAACCCGGTTTTCAAATTCTAAGTTAGGTGTACCGAAGCCTTTTCCTCCTAAAACTAGAGGGTAACCGCAATAATAACAATATCCTTCTTGTTTTTCCCAAATGGCTTGAGCATCATATTTATTATAATACTTTCTGGCTCCTTGTAATTTTAATTTAGAAATTTCCATATTTATATGTTTTAGAGATTTAATAAATCTCTGTTGTATGGAAAGCCTAGTATTCTCGTTTTTAATTCTAGTACGATTTTCCTTTGGCATTTAATTCTATTACCTTTATCCATTCTGACTGAAAGTAGTAACCAGGAAATTGTCTGTTTTTTTTAATATAATAATAAGAAGAAAAAAACGTAATATCCATCTGAATTAGTTCATTATTTTCAATTTCCTGGAATATACGCCCAATGTTTATCTGTCCATGCGTCATAGATTGTTACTGGCCTTTGTACTTTTGCTGAAATTAGAACTACCATTTTGCTTTCGCGTTTACGATGTGCATCATCTATAAATATAGGTATGTCATGTTTGAATAAATCAAACCATTTATAAAATCCTCCACGGCCGTATTGGTTTTGTGGTCCGTCTACAAGAATACAATCATAATCAATTTTAGGAAGTTCTGCTCTTAAAACTTCTCTACTGTACCAATGAGTATCTTCATCAAAATGTTTGAATTGTTTTTCTATTTCAACCAATGGAGCATAAATATATTTACTTGGATGTAAATTTAAATATTTTTCATCGTGTTCAATTGAGATCATATTATAGTGCTTAGCAAGTAGACTTGTTCCGTCTCCGCTGCCAAGTTCTAATATGGTCTTACCTTCAGGTAAGATTTCTCTTAATTTCTCGAAAAGTGTGTTTGATATTATCCAAGACATCATATGCTGCTATTGTATTCAAAATTAAACGTTCTTTTATGATATTACAAAATTGACATCTATTTTGATGTACTACAGAAAGAGATACATAACGCCGGCCGAGATATATTCCTTCAAGTTTAATCTTTGAAAATTTTTCAAATAATGGATTTGGCATTTTCCATTTTCCGTTTCTCAAAAGCTAGTTTGATATTATTACTTAAAATTAAACCGTAATGTTCTCTTGTCTTGTATTTTACACAAAATTGACATCTATTTTGATGTGTTACAGTATACGGTACATAATATAGGCCAATATACATTCCTGTTAAATTTTTAGTCTCTAAAAACTTTTGGAAGAGTGGATTTGGCATTTTTGCTTATTTCTGCTCGCGTTTGATTTGTTCCCACTCAAAAGCTAGCTTATTATTCAAAATTACACCTTCTTGATGTGATATTATTACTTTCTTTATGATATTACAAAATTGACATCTATTTTGATGTATTACAGAAAAAGGTACATAACGCACGCCAATGTACATATGTATTTCCTTTATTTCTTTAATCTTTAAAAATTTTTCAAATAATGGATTTGGCATTTTCCATTCTCAGTTTTTCAAAAACTAGTTTCATATTATTACTTAAACCGATACCGCCGTAATATTCTCTTATTTCTTTTACACAAAATTGACATCTATTTTGATGTATTACAGTACACGGTATATAATATAGGCCAATTAAATTTTTAGTCTCTAAAAACTTTTGGAAAAGTGGATTTGGCATTTTCCCAACTCCCGTATTCAAAGGTTGCACAAATACGTTCTAAACGATTATGTCGATCCCATTCTCTATCCCACCAATGTAGGAATATTTCTAATCCATTTAGACGGTCTGCTGATATTTGTCCGCTCTCTAGTTTAGTATAAACATTCCTAATAGGATTGTAGTTTACTTTAGTTCCTACTAAAATTAGATTTAAATCATATGCTACCTCATAGAGGTGCAGAGCTTCCGCTCCCCAAGGAGTGTACCAGTATTTAGGCATCCTGCCGAAGGTAGTAGCAATCCAATCTCGAGCTTCTCTAATGTCTTTTGTTACCCATTCTTTAGCGGCTTTAGTTTCTTCAGCGGTCCATGTTTTAGGGTCGCTGTCTCTTCTAATTCCTCGTTCCCGAGTATTATAATTAATATGAGTTTTCCCATGGACTTCTGGTTGCATTCTATGTAATTTTGTTTCCTGTTTCACATATTCAACCGCACCAGGTCGTTTTTGAATATCATTTGTTAAAATAGCAGGAACATGCATTACATTATTATATTTTGCAATAATTGTATGTAATTGAATTAATCTTTTTGTAGGTTCATAATCTTCATCTGGCTTATCTTCTAAACCGGGCGTAAAAAATGCACTACTATGTACTAAAACATCATCATTACGCACTTTCAATAACATTTTTAGAATTCCTTTCCTTTTTGAACTTGCTTTAATATTTTAGATTCTTTATTCGTTAATATAGTTCATGACTCGCATTTCCATTACATCTTGTATAGTAAGGGCTAGCGGTCCTAAAAGTCTTTGTTCTACAGGTCCGAATGCGTTGATTTGTGCTTCATTATCTTTATTGCGAGATTCAATAGTAAAATAAATTTTTTGTTCACTATTGGCATATGCTCGGACAATTGTTCCTCCAGTTCCAGGCATTTCTGTTTTAGCTATTAAATTAAAGTCTTTTGGTATGAAAGATTTCATAAAAATTCTCTTCTGCTCTGTCTATAATTACATCTTTCAAATAAGCTATTTGATCTTCCATTAGAATACCTCTACTAATAGAGTACGCGCGCACCAGAAGAACTCCGTTCAATTTAAGAAAATCATTCCAATTTATTACATGGTGTTGAATAAACTTTTCAAAAAGTTTATTTTTCTTCATTTAATATGATTTCCATAATTTATAATTATATATTATTGTATTTACAAAAGTACCTATTTCATTTTCTAGATCGAAACATTTATCGTCACATTCGTACCAATACTGCTCATTAAAATCATTCCAATCTATTATACGATGTTTACTAAATTTTTGAAAAATTTTCTTTACTTTATGGTTTGCCATTTATTAATTTCACTATATCTTTCGGAGTTACCTGTTTAGTTATTGCACGACCAATCATTTTATTAAATTCTTCGGCTATAATATCTGCTTTTCTAAGTTCTATATTTTTTGTCCACGCTGCTGTAGCCATAGCAGGATTTACATTAACAGAATCAGCTAGCTGACGATAACCATTAATATCTTTGAGGAAACAATGCCCTCCGAACCCCAATTTCCCGTCATGTCCAGGTACTTGAAAGTGTGATCTTCCGATCCTTGTGTCAAGTAGAACTAAGCTTATTACTTCTTCCCAAGATACGCCATAATTTTTGGCGATCTGGTAAAATTCATTAAATATTGCAACTTTATTAGAAAAGAAAGTATTTGTAAAATATTTTACAAGACTAGCTGTCCTATACGAAACCCAATATCTAGGAACAGCAGGGAATCGAAGATGAAATAATTCATCAACAAGTTGTCTAGGTACAGAATCTTTTTCTATTTCTTCGTTTGCTATACCGAATATAAAACGATTAGACTGTTGTAAATCAAATTCAGCAGTCTTTTCAGTTAAAAATTCCGGACTAAAAATTAAATACATAGATTCTTGAAATTTATTTATTAATTCTTGCATTTGAAAAGGTGGAATTGTGCTTTTGACGATAACAGGTTTCCAGTATATAAGATTTCCTTGAATTTGTTCCAAGGCTTTTTGTACAGCATCTACGTTAACTGTACCATCTGGTTCCATAGGAGTATTAACTCCTACTAATATAACGTCTTGGTTTAGAACTTCTTGTAAATTATGTGTTCTGCGTTCTGGTAAAAGATCGAAAATTTTAACATTTGTATAATAGGAGAAAACCTTAGCATGAGCGCTTCCGATAAATCCTCCTCCTATGCAACCTAAAGAAACGTTTTCTGGCATTTATCTAAACCTCCTAAGAACTAAAATTATAGCAAATTCAAATTTCGATTTCATATTCAATTATATTTGTAGTTATTTTTTCGTATATTCTGTATATTTCTTTTCCTACTAATACATATCTATAATCATCGGCTCCTTTTTTGATTTTAAATCCTAAAGTATAAAAAATGGGAAGTTTAATTGGACAAGCATTACAATAGATGTGTAATTTGTCTTTTTTGTTTTCTTTATAAATATTATCCCAATAATTATTTTCTCTAGTTTTACATTGACAATTGTGTAGTAAACTTTCTTTTATACAAAGTAGTTCAAATTTTTTCAACATTATAAATTTCTCTATGAGAGAGTTTTATTCCTAATGAGAAGAAATAAGTTGATTTTTTGTCTTTAAGATAATTTAGTGCACATTGTTCAGAGTGAGAAATTCTTGCTTCAATACTTTTTTTAGTTTCTGGAAAGTTACCGCAGCTTGTAGCAACTACGTGTCTACAAAATATACAAGTAGCTCTTCTTACGCGACTACTACTTCCATACCATGTGGTTCCAGTTATAGCTCTTGATTTTTTATTTAATGCTCTATAGATCGTTACTGCTTTAGTAATATTATCCATAATAATGTTTTTTTAGTTTTTCTAAAGCTATTGTTTCTATTTGTCTAACTCTTTCTTTAGAAATTCCAAATTCTGTAGCAAGTTTAGTTAATTTTTTTTCTTCATCATCTAAACCAAATCTTCCTCTTATTATTGCTGTTTCTCTAGAATCTAATACAGTTGAAATAGCTTTATTTAATTCTTCGCGTTGAAGGTCTTCTTCAATACGAATTAAACTTGCTTCATCTTCCACGATATCTTTTAGTGTCTGTTGTTTATTTCCTATACTTATAGGAGTTTCCAATGATATAGGAAATGGAGAAAGTTCAACAGATTTTTGGATTTTTTCCCGTTTAATTTTTGTGCCTTCTTCAATTTCAATAATTGAAGGTTCTCGATTGTTTTTATTTTTAAAACTAGTTCTGAAATTTCTAACTTTTGTTATTTGATCATGGATATGATGAGGAACTCTTACATCTCTACGATTGTTTTTTACGGCACGACGAATAGCTTGCTTAATCCACCATGTAGCATAACTTCCAAATTTAATCCCTAAACTCGGATCGTATTTTTCTGCTGCTCTAGTTAACCCTAAATTACCTTCTTGAATTAGATCGAGCAACGAAATACCAAAATTAGCAAACTCTGCTGCAATCCCTGGAACTAATGCTAGATTAGCAGCAATCATTTTATTACGTTCTATAACGTAATCTTTATATTTATTTTTTAATTCTTCTGTAGGTTCTATACTTCTATAAATTTTTTCGTATAATGTTCCAACTAATTGAGCAGCTAAAATTTGCTTAATTACTTCATAAATAGGAGCATTAGATTCCTCTAAATCAGCAGCCGCGTTCAAATGGATATTTATTTGTTCTCGTAATTCTTCTTTTGTATACCGGCTACTGCCGTAATATTCTGCTAATTTAGTTACAGGTTTATTTGTATTATGTTTTTCTTCCCAAATATCTAAAATTCTATGACGACAATAGTCAATTTCCAACAAAGCTATAACAAATTCAGTAAATTTTTCTTTTTTAGCTTTCGCAATTTTTTCTGTTTCTTCTACAGTCAGAAGAGTTTTGGGAAGACATTGAAAGTATTGTTTATCTATTTCCATTTATTTAAAATCCTCTCGGTTCCTTAATTTACATAAATTCAAATTATGTAATTTCCGTGTGAAGGTAAAGTATCGTATATTTCTCTAAGTTTCCAATATAACGAAAAATCTAAATAAGGATAAGGATCTGTATTATATATATTTATACGAAGTATTTTATAAAAATTAAATTTTTCCATTTTTAGAAAGCAGTTTTTACATTTATCTATTGGCATTGTTAAAATCCTCTTGAAATATATTCTTTATTAAATAAGACCAAAAGTACATCTCATTGTGTCTGCCCAATTTATTATTAGTTACATTATAATAATATTTAGAGTAACTAGATTTTTTAGTGATTAAGTTAGAATAGATCCTCAATTCCCCAGCTAGGCTAAAACAGGTTCTCAATTCCATTTTTAGAAAGCAATCTTTATGTTTCATTTTAAATATTTTCTTTTTGAGGAATATAAATCCCATAGTAAATTAATATTTTTACGTCTAAGTCTACTAAATAATGAAAAGTTTAATTTACCTTTACCTGCCGTATCTTGATCCATCAACATTTCGTTAACAACTTTTTCTATTTCAAGAAAACAATTTTTCTTTTTCATTTTAAGTCTTTTTTTGAAGGAAATAAACTAGCATGTAGAAAAAAAACATTTTGATTTCTAAGTCTACTAACAAACGAACTTCCTACAAGTAAAATAAAATTAAACTTTTCATTATTTATGAATATCGAACTACAAAAATTTTCCATTTTTAGAAAGCAGTTTTTATGCCTCTTTCTAACATTTTTTGTAGAAATGTTTGCCATGATATATTTGATAGAGCTGCTCTTAATCCTTCTCCGTAGCTTGTTAATACTATTCGATACTTTTTAGACTCTGGTATATAAACGCCTACTGCATATACATCATAATCAATTCCTGAAATAATTTCTTCATGATTGCCAGAAGATTTGGTTACATACAAGAATATAGGTTCGCCTGCTGCTGCTAGCAACTTTTCTCTAAGCTCTGATAAAATAGTGCGAGCTTCACGATTAGTAGCTAAGCAAACAACAAGTTCTTCTTTATTTTCTACTTCTGATTTAACAAGTACGTAAATAAATAGTCGGGAATTCGCTGCTTCTAAACTAGGAGGAGCGGATAGTTTTCCAACTATTTGAGTGTACTCTTTAGATACATTTATCAAATTTGGTGATTGACATTCTAATAGTAAAATCAAGAGGATTGATAATTTCCCATAATTTAGAATATATATCTCCTTCCAGTGTTTCATAAAGATTATTGTTTGTAGGTTCATAATCTATACCAGGCAAACAAAATAAATCAGGAAAAAAATCTTCCTCCCACATTTTATTATGTTTTTTTAAATTCAGCATCAATTACCCTTCCAAAGGGGGCTTTTCCATGTTGGTATCCAGTAGGACGTACCCAAATGCACGGATAATTAGGTGCTTCGCTAGGAAATGGACCACAAAGATCGCTAAATCCAACAAATACTTTTGGTTTTAGTTTTTCTTTTTTAATCCGCTCGAATACACAAACGAAATCTGTTCCGCCTCTTTGTACTGGTAGTTTTTTGATGGACTCTTTTGTCATTTCGCCGAAATAATATACTTCGGCGTCTCCTAAAATTAAAATTCCTTTCCCACAAGTTACGCTAAGAATACCCATTACTTCCGATAATGCTTCATTCATATCATTATCGCTGATAGATCCGCTTGTGTCAATATATACAATAGCTTCTGGAAGTTCTGGTAGTTTACCTGGAGTAATGACGTTAATCGCTATAGTTCTGCGATTTGGTCGCTTCCAAGTAAAGGATTTCTTTATACAAGATTGCATCGTTAGTCGAAGTAGTCGTTTCCAATCGTATTTTGGTTTTGTTAAATTAGCAATAAAGTTTTCTGCCCATCCTGGTAATTGACCTGCTTCTCTAGCACTATTTGCTGCTTGAATAATTCTTTGTTGCCATTTTGCTTTCTCTAAATCTGAATTTCCTTCTTCCATAGCATTTTCACAATCGCAGCAAACATTGTCACACCATTTACTTTTGGCATTTTTAATAGTTTTTTTAACATCTTTCATTAATTCTTCATAAATTTCTTCATGAGTTTTATTTGTAAATTTTATGTCATATAACGGTTCAATTAATTCTGCTCTAGGAAATGAAATTCCGGCATCCGATATCACATAATTAATAGCATAGTCTCCTGCCCAGTTCCATACTTCTATATTTGCATTTATAGGTCTCCTTTTTAATGTAGCTGAGACTATATGCATTGCTTCATGACACAAAATAAAAACAAAATCTTTTGCATTTGCTTTATTAGCAAATTCAGGATTTAAGAGAAATTTACCTTTATTCGTAATTGCTGCTGTTGGTATTAAATCAGATTCTTCTGGTCTTAAATAAGACGCTATTTCGCCGAAGAATCTGAATTCTTTCAGAAGATGAAATCGTGCTGTAGTTAAATTATCCCACGTTGTTTCTGTAATATTCATTTTGTTAGTCCAAAGTAAGATACTTACCAAATGTTTCTTGAGATTTAATTAGAGTTTCTTTCCCCATAGGGGAACTGAAAAATTCACAAAATTCATTCAATTCTTGCAAAATTACTGATGTATTATGTGATAATCTCAATCCTAAATCTCTATGTGGTAACCTTATTGCATAGATATATGTTGCTGAAAAGTTTGCATAATCTTTAGGACTTTCTGCTAGTGCACATAAAATTGTGCTAATAACAGCTAGACATACATCAATTTCCTTGTTACTTGGAAGTCTTGCATTATTAGGATCATTAAAAATATCCTTAACAGGGATTAGTTTTTCTTTTACTTGAGCAAAATTTATAAATGTACTGGCCCAATTCTCTCCACAACAACCTGCCAACGATGCCATTAGAAGCTTTGGTTGATCACCAAAGATTTTATAAAGCATGCTAGCTTTTGCTACGGATCTAGGGCTAGGAAAGCAAGTTTCGCCGCTGTCTGGATTGAAATTATGGAGGTACTGTTTCCCTCCCGTTTGAGAAATGAACGCAATAACGATAGGATCAATACCATTTAGTATTGCCCAACGGCACCATTCATCGGAGTCTACAGCTAGTTCATAATGTACGAAACGATTAGCTAGTGCAGTAGGTAGTTCTTGTGCGCCAGCGCGGTCACCAGAACGATTACCTGTTGCGCACATTAATACGTTATCTCGGATCTTGTATCCGCCTACTTCTCGCTCATGAAATAGGCGAAACAGAGCTGCGAAGACCTGTTCGTTACATGCTGGAAGGTCTTCAAATGTTGCAATGGTAAATTTACCATTTTTGTTATATTCTGTTAGATTAACTAATCGTTCTGGTGGTAAGAACTTTGTTACTTCTCCGTTGGCGTTAGGAATACCACAAACGTCTGTCGGATCCATTGTTGCAGTTAGAAATACTTCATAATCTGCATCTAATTCTTTTGCCATTTGTTCATATAGTGCGGTTTTGCCAATGCCTGGCGGTCCAGATAGATAGATAGAAATTTCTGCAATTTTGTTATAGGCATGAAGAGCTTTAATAATTGTTTGAATTTCACTTACTTTTAATTGATTTGCTGCTGCTACGCTCATTTTAATTTCCTTTCTTATAAATAATCTGTTGATTTTAATATTTCTATGTCTATGTTTTCAAAAACTTTGATTGCTAAAGTTAATCCGTTTATTTTTCCGATTAAATGCATTAAGTTATCTCTGTCGCTACTGTCATAAGATTCTAATTCAGTTTCAAAAAACTTTAGTAATTCTTTAATTTTTTCTTCGTTTGTTTTCATATCGTTAGTTCGATTGAATTAATAACATTAGGCCATTCTTGATTTTTTACTAGTTCTAGTACTTTCTTTCCAAATTTTTTACAAAGAAGCTCTATTGTTTGATTATCAACGAAAAATGAAAAAAGATCCGTGTTTATACGTACTCTTTCAAGAGCTTGTTGTACAGTTGAAATTAATTGTAGTTCTTCATTTTCGGTTTTGTATTCAAAATTAATACAAAATTGAAAAGTTTCCTCAAAATTCTCAAGTGAAGGATTTTCTTCTAGTTTATTGATTAACAATTTCAAAACGCTCAAAATATTACTCCGTTTCGTCGCATCTGCTGGCGCAGACGGGAGATTGTATCGCGTAATTCAAATTCCGCAATCCCTAGCAAAGTTTGTGCCCGCTTGAAGTCGGCGTAAAACAAGATGTCGTTTAGTTTTTTACTAATAATTTCTATTTCTCCAGCGTATAGAACATAAGTATCACAAAATAAAGTATTCATAAACTTGATACGTTGAATATCGGTAACAAAATTAAGTTTGCCGGATTTAAGACAATCAATCAATGCTTGACGTAAAATACGAGCATTAACTGAATTAGTATCGCTTTTTAGAAAAGCTCCAATTATTGCATTATTGAGTACATTATATTTAGTTCTTAAAATCTTTGTTGCTTCTTGATCTACTCCTATAAGACTTTCTTCCAATGCATCAGAGTATGCTACTTCTGAATACTGTAATGTAGTGTTCATTTTAATTAGTCCTTTTTGCGTATTCTAACATTCCGTATATCCATTTTTTAACAATAGGATCAGTTTTTATTAGTAATTTATTTTCTTTTCTGCGTTCTCTTGCTCTAGCGGCAACTTTTTTAGCATATTCTGAATTTTGTTTCCTTTTATTCCAGCTTTCTCTATCTTTTTTTCTTTTTTCTTCTAACCATTTTAGATCTTTTTTATTTTTAGAATACTGTTCTCGTCGCCTAGCTTGACAAGCTAGACGGTAATAAATATCTTCTTTATATTTTTGATTATGTCTTTCTTTATTTTCTTTTAAATCCCTGATATATTTATCAGGGTTTGATCTTAGTTTTCTAACAGATAATCTAGATTTTTCTCTACATTTTTCACAAGTTCTAAATGGATAATTTTCATCTTCTATCCATTTATTACATCTTGTTATTGCACATTTTCTTGATGTTTTATTGATTTTATCTATTAGAATAGTTTTTTTCATTTGTGTTTTCTATTAAATATATAAGGTTTTGAAGTCGCCGTAGTTTGTAGAGTAATAGACTTTCTTTATTCCAAATAAATTTAGTATTTGCATACAACAATTGCAAGGTTTTGAAAGAGCGATTTTATCGTTTTTCAAAACCCTACAAATGTACAATGTCGCGCCTTGAATATCCTCTCGGTTGACTTTACAACACGCTGATACTTCAGCATGTGTACCTAGAGGTTTTTTGCTGTATTTTTGTTGCAAAGGATGCGTGCGGCGCATATTGTTAACGCCGACATTTAGTACTGTACTTCCTTTAGCTAGTACAGCCCCTAGTCTAAATTGACTAGTACTTTGTATCGCTATTCGATATGCTAAAGTCTGATGCTTTGTTATATAGCTCATAAGTATTATTTGACATATTTCTATAAAGTTCAAATAAAATTCTATGTAGTCTTGTACTAAGATTTAGATTTTCACAAGTTCTAAATATAAAAACATAAAAATTTATGTAAATACTAGAACTTCGAGATTCTAATTCAAAAAATTTAGATTTCATTTATTTATCTCCCGGTAAATAGATTCTATATTATGTATAATGTTTCCATTATCAGTAATTGGTATCACATTAAAAAAAAGGCGATCATTTAAATGACGCCATTCGAGCGCTTTGGCATCATATTCAATGTAATGGAATACTTTAATATAGTCAAAAAGCATATTATCGAAATACCAATAAATTTTTTCAAAAGGTTCATTTTCCATCAATGATGATCGTTTCACGATCCGATTTAGCATGAAGTTTAAGGTACGGAATTCATTTTTCCTTGTCATTATTTATTTCATCTTTATAAATTGTTATAAAGAATCTACCAGGATTTCCTAAATTTGAAATTGTATTTTCAATTAATTTATTCCACATTTTACCTCTATATCCAGGTAGATTATCTTCAATATAGTGAAAAAATATCCAATCAATTTCTACTTCAAAGAAAAAGAAAAGTTTTTTTTTCTTTTTCTTTGAAAAGAGAGTTGAAATATATTTTATCACTTTTTGCATTCTATATCTATAGGAAAACTAAGAGGTTGATCTATAGTTGGCATTATATCATTAAGAAGTCGATCATATAACTGATGCTGTAGAAATCCTAAATTGGATTTATATTTTTCTTGATCTACTGGTCCAAAAATTTTACTAATGAAATTATCCATACAATAATTAAATTTAGAAAAAGACATTTTTTTATCGCCTCCCAATAAATCCTTTATCCGCGCAGCTAATTGCCCATGATAGAGCTTCGGCCTTCATTTTTGCACCTTCCCCGTCAAGACTAGAATAGATTCTAGCATCATCGTCTGAGCGAATCTTACTTTTGCGAACTACTTTATAGTAGTCCGCAAATTGTGCAACAGCCATTAGACAACCAAAAAGAGTACCTTTACAGCTAATAAAATTGCTAGTCAAAGGACTAGTAAGCCAAAGATCGAAAATCTTTGCCTTAATATTTTCAGCTCGGGTGCTTTCTCCCTCAATAACCATTTTGAAATAAGTTCTAGCCTGCTCTTCAGTAGGTTTGATATTTACAAGTTGCTTGAAACTATTGCGATATGTATTTGTATAAGTAAAAATACGCTTAATGGCAAGTTTGGCATTTTTTACGCGCTGTTCAATATGAACTTTATGACGCATCCTAAGCTCTCCCTTACCTAGAGGCGTTAGAATGATGTTCAAAGGCGCATATGTGGGCGCATACATAATCCCGATAGCACCTGTACCATCGTGAGACGTACTCACGATGAATGTAGATTCAATCTGTTCTCCAGGACAAAGGGTAATGGCTTCATTACCTTGCATCATAATGTAAAGTTTCGCACCTTCATCCAAAATATATCCATGCTTGATCGTAACTGAGCCTTCAGCGATAATTTCATCTAGGAACGATACCGTATCTCTATATTGAGAAACACCATAGTCGCTGCCCATTACAGACAATGCAACGTTAGTATCAGTTCTAACGATTACAGAATGCCTTGGAACTAATTTAAGCTTATCTTCACTTTCATAAAAGTATGAATCTCGTTTTTCGATTTCAAAGTCTGCGCCAATTTTCTTAAGTAAATCTAGAGTGTTCATGTTTGAGTTCCTTTAATTCTCGATGTTTTCTTCTAATATTTCATGACGTAGAGCGTATATTAATTCCGTTAGAATTCTAGGTTGAATAAATTTCTTCCGGTGCGCGGCCGGCCATAGATTCTGATTACAACATAGATTCTGATTGCAATCTAGGAATCGGTAAAGTATATATGTTTCTAATCTTTCAAATAAATTATCTTTTGAAAATTTTAGATTATTCATTTTTAAAATAGTACTTTTTTATTTCTAAAAATATATATTACAGTGTTTGAGAATTTTTGAAATATGTTCATTTGGTTTTTCATAAACAAGTTAATAAAATGCTCAAATTATAAAACTTGAGCATTCGATAAGTTGCTTATGTTTTAACCATTTATTGTTAACTTTCTGCTATGATGTTGCTTGAATCACTACCGTACAATGCGTCTTGTGCATCTTTACAAGTATTAACTTCATTTGGCACTTGAATACTGTAAATAGCTCCTGTAGAGCCATCAGAGCAAATAATGAATTTTCTATTTTCAATAATATCTTGATAAAGTACTTGATTAGTTGCTTCATCAAGCTTGACCGCTCCTGTATCCTTCAGGAACCGTCGCAGTCCGTATTGTTGAATATAAATACGTCTTACTGCGGCATTGTTTTCAGCTTTGATTTCCTCTATCGTAATATTCGCTGGATTCATAACCACTTTACGTGGTACATGAATTCCATCTACGTAATAGAATCCAAAATCATCAGAATATCCTAATGCTGGCCCGGTAGTTGAATGTAGACGATTTTGTTCGTCTCTACTAATTACAGTAGGTCTTTCACATGCAATAATGTATCCAGGAGTAGGCCACCAAATATGACCTTTACAAAGTTCTCGCATAATTGCGAGCCGCTTCTTTACTCCATCTGGATAATTATTGTTAATCAGTTCTCCGAATGTAAAGTGGCCTACCCAATAACTTTCCCATCCTCCCATAGAGCATGCTCTAAAGCATGCTGCAAAATCTGGATCTAAATTCTTATTCCTAGGAAGAAGTTCATTAAACTTGATATCAATAATAGATAATCCTTTTACTTTAACTTCTTCTAGAATTCTATGTGCTTTTAGCATTTCCCTACTAGTAAACTCTTTATAAATACTATATAGATAGCATCCCGCTAGCGGACTAGAGACCCATAAAACTTTACGAAAACTAGGAGCTTCAGGAATGGATTCTTTAACGATCTTGTATGCTTCATAGTAATATTTGTTAAGATGATCTTTGTCTACAGACTCAGTAGACAGACCATACTTAAGGTATTGTTGATAAATTGCTTCGCACAACTTATCTTCGTTATAGGAACCGTTTGAATCTTTGCAATCAGAATATTCTGGTGTTTGCCAATTATATTTAGCCATTGTTATTTCCTCTTTATTGTCTCTTTTTAACAAAAAAAATGCTGCCCTTTTCGACACCTAAGCGGGCAGCGTACTTAGTAGCAAAACATAATTTAAAATTATGTCCGTGTCTGTTTCTCTGCCGTGGCAGAGTGGCCGAAACTGGGCTGCCAGACCCGTAAAACTGGCAATACCTTAATTTAGACTCGACTGGTAACGAGTATCGGTTTTAAGCTTCCTCAACTGGAAGCTAAATTAGTCCATAATCCTAGCTAGTTCTTCTTGTGCAAAGTCTCGCTGGTACCTAATTTGATAAGTACCTGCAGGAAGCTCGACCCACGCATGTTCAGGATGAACAATTGTGAAGCGACTTTTAGCTACAAGCACAGGCCCTTCTAGAGGGTTTGTGTTTGTAGGAGCGTATACTTCTACGATCGAACGATCAGCGTCGCTGATCGAGTGACGAGATCCTAGAGACGTCCCATTTACTAACTGTAGGTTAGTGGTACGCTCTCCGAGTGCTCCGAATTTGAACTCTTTCCAGAATTTTCCTTGCTTGATTCTCTTTTCTAGTTCTTTTCTATCTCTTGCGAGATTCTTAAAATCTCCGCTAAGCATGTCGATATAAATGTCGCCTTGGCGGACACTCATGCCAGGCTTGAAGTCGCGAATAACACGTGTATCGCGATCGACTTCCGCCACGAAGTCTAGTACATCATTAGTATCCATTTATTTTTTTCTCCTATAGGATGATCAGTCATCATCAGTACCTAGTTGATCAAGCTAGGTAGACAGGATTTATATCCTGTTTCGACTTTTAGCAGGGGGTTTCAGTTTCAATCAAATGAATATCGTACCAATATTCATTTAAAATTTTATATTTTGAGATATATATTTCCTGATATTTTTTATTACTTATACAGTATTCATTTTTAATTTCGATTTTAGGTTCTTCTAATTTTTGCATGCTAAGTATTGCAAGTATACAAAAAACAAATAAAAAAGTACAAATAATTTGCATAAAATTACCTTATGTCCTGTTCCTATAGACAGGCGACAAGGTAGCTGGTATTATTAAACTACCTTGTCGCCTTTGTCTATCATGATTAGCTAATTTTAGCTAAGCGGCCTTTCGATTCCGTCTGCGCCGAGGTTCCTCCGGTACTCCGTTCGTCTCGCCGATATCGTTTTGCGATAGAACCTCATTCGGCGTCTCATTCTGGAATGCGTTGGCATTCTTTGCAATGAAATCCAGTAAACCGGGCAATGCTTCAGCAAGCTGGTGCCAGCTTTCGACCGTCAAGGCGACCGGTAGATCACGCTTACCTTCGGCACGTAGTCCATAGACACGAACCATCTTAGACTTGCGTCCGATTCCAAACTGAAGTTTGGTACCATCGGCCAGCTCTACGGTAGCCTTTACTGCATTGCTGTTAGGCTGGTACTTCGCCAGTTCAGCAGTTAGACGGGCGAAATCTTCAGCAGACAGCTTGGACTGTAGATCAGTAAGAAGCGGGTTCATTGCTTGTTCCTTTTTGCGTCAATTTTCCTGTTTTGCGCATCGGCAACATGCGTTTGCGCTAACTGGAACCATTATAACGACTCGGTTTTGGTCGTCAAGACTTTTTTCAAAAATTTTTTTGAGCTGCCGGATTAACCGCGACTTTCTTTATTATTTTTCAAGTACAATTTTCCAATTCATTTCAGCTTCTCCATTTTGGTTTATTTAAATATTTACCCCAAATTAAAACGATTTCTTTATTTAATCTATTCAAATACCTTGCTCTTCGTTCTGAATGTTCACATCTAGCATAATTTAATAGATTTTTGTAATCTTGAGTACGTTTAGTCCAAAATGTTTTCCATATATTGGAATTTGCTTTTTCTAAACGTTGTTGACAATAACTTAAACTTTTTTTAAGTCGGTATATCAAGTAATGTGCTCAATCTTCTTTTGGAAAGTCTAACATTTTTGCATCTATCCAATAGCTATCAGATCCTCCACGTTGGTTTATTTTCTTATAGGCTCTTAGCATAGCTTCTTCAGTGTCATAATATACAATTTCAATTGCAGGAGGGCTAGTTGATGATTTACTTTGAACAACAATAAGCAATCTATGATGCATTGTTTTTCTCTTTTCTCAAAAATGGTGCGCAAGGTGGGACTCGAACCCACACGCCTTTTTAGGGCAGAAGATTTTGAGTCTTCCATGTTTGCCGATTACATCACTTGCGCATAAAGATTATTATAATTCTTCTTCGTTTACTTCAACAAAATTTATATGATAACCAGCAAATATTTGATGTTTTGGATTATGATAATCAAAAACAATACAATGACCGGGCATATTAGGAATTTCTCCTAAAAATACGTAAAATGTATTAATTTTAAGTGTTCCACCTTCCGGGCCGGTATATTTACAAATGGAATATTGTCTGGGCATGATTTTTCCTTTTTGAAAACTGGTGAGCACGATAGGAATCGAACCTACAACCCGCAGATTAAGAGTCTGCCGCTCTGCCAATTGAGCTACGTGCCCATGGTGCCGGTATATGGAATCGAACCATACTACGCCTGTTTATAAGACAGGTCTCGTCTACCAGACGAGTCTACCGGCTTTTGAATGCTATTGAATATATTTTGTATATTTTTAATTTCTATATATGTCTTTATTTTCATACCTATATTAAATGAAAGATTATTTGGTACTTTTGTATGGTTATCTTCAGATAAAGCTACACATTGATTTTCAAATAAATTTAAAGCCGTTTCAAATTTCTTTGCCCAATTTTTCATTTGAAAATTGTTTTATTTTCTTCGTTTGCTAAATATTCCATAATAGCTGTTTTAACAACAGTATAGAAATCATTAAATCTATTATTGGTTTTTAACCAAGCTTCAGCTTTTTCTTTATAAACTTTAATTTCTTCCATAGAAGCTTGCATTTTTATTTCCTAATTTAGAATTTTCATAGAATGCACAAACTATTGTGTTTGTGCATTCGAGTAAACTCTAAGTTTTGATTGCCTTATGTAAACAAAATGCAGCTTCCATTGCTGCATATGCTAGTTTTTCTAGTTCAATAGAATCATCTGTTTGACCTATTAGTCCGCTGATTTCGTTCAATTCTTCTATTGACGGCAATCTGTTTTCTTGCCGCCAAGGAGGGTCATGTGGGTTATATTTTAACATGTTTACTTAAATTCTCTAAGCTTCTTCTTTTTGTAATACCAACTGAAATCTTTAGGTACGTAAAATCTTTTTGATTCTTTCTTTTTTCGGCGTTCCGCGCGGTCCGCGTTTTCAACGAGTATGAATAATCCCAATATAAGTAAACACGAAAGAGTTATGCCTACAATTTCCGACATTATTTCAACGCCTTATTTAGTTTACTTTTTTGGATCAACTTTTTATCTTCGCTGAACACTGCTCTATCGTATAGAACTTGTTCTGCTAATCCTGTACCGTGTGTAGTAGGACAAATAGTTACAGGAACAGTGTATTCTATTCCGTTAACTTTAATAGTTTTAGTTTCAACGTAAATTTTAGACTCCAAATCTGCTCGAATAGATCTACCTAATTGACTAAGTTTCTTTTGAAGTTGGACTATTTCGTCATTTACAGTCATACTGGCAATTCATACCATTGCTCATTATATTTATACAAAAATACATGAGCGCCATTTGAATATTCAACATAAATATATCCCGTAGCTACATTACCTGTTTTGATTTTTATGTCTTTAATCGAAAGATTTAACAATTCCTCTATTTCTTTTAGAGAGACTTTTGTGACTGTTAAAGTTAATTTACTCGTCACGAGCAAGCCTAATTTGTTCGATCTTAGATTGATTATAAGCTACGATTAGATCCTCTCCATCGTAGAACTCAACAAGAAACCCGTTAATTTTATATCCGTCTGCTTCCAGCGGAAAACTCTTGACGTGGCCATTTTCCTTGATTACTACAATATACTTATTCATTTGTATTTACCTTTGCAACGTTTAGAATATTTAATTCTTTGTAATTAGAAACATGTGAAAATAAAGGTTGTGAAAAAGGAATATATACATATGAAGTCAGACTAACAATTCCTCCTGCTACTCTTAGGTAACAATCGATTCCACTATCGTACAAACAACCTTCAAAAATCACACCTAAACTAATACTCTGAACAGGTACACTTGCGTCATTGACTTTTTTAAGTTCAAGTTTCCACATTTTTATTTTCCTGTAAATAGGATTAAAGAGAATTTAGCTTTTTGTTACTGTCAGTACTCCCAGATAAGTGTAATTATAAACTATTTCGTGAGTTTTATATTCATAGTAGTTTTCTAGGTCTACTATCCCGTTATACACCTTTAACCATACTTTTAGAGGTTCTTTTTCGGTCAATGTTGCAGTGAAAAGTGTTCCTTTGGGAATTGACTTTACATTCACATGCTTATTGTTTGTGTTAGTTATAGAAACTGTGTACATGTTTTTACTCTTGTCGAATTGAGATCACATTATCTTGTCTAAGAAACTCAGTCAAATTAACTGAATTAATTATCGTTTGCATTGCTTTTTTACTTGCTGCAATGCAAAAAACCTCCCCTTCATCATCAATGATGATAGTTTCATGATCAGATTTAGCACGGAGTTTAACGTATGGCATTCAGTTTTTTCCTTAATTATCTAAATGTTAAAATTCTGAAAATTCGTTTATACCATTTACAACGACATGGTATAAAAAGAAAATCTGGTTTATTGTAAAATTTTACGTTTCTAGAAAAAACTAAGTGACGCATAGTTCCTGCGTCTTTTATTCGTATTATACTATCACACGGAAAAAGATGTCTTTGTTTTGCACTAGAATGCTTTATTTTAGCCTCGGTCATTTTTTAAGTTTAAAACAGCCACCGGGTTAGCTTTCCGGCGCCGACCAAACCGGCCCGGTGGCTGTACGTGCAAGGCCGACGTTTCTGATTATTGCATCGGGCACCGCGGGTGTCAACCGGCAATTCGCCGGTAACACTCGTCAAAATCAAAATCAAGAGCATCTATCAAAAAACAAAGATTTTCTTCGATATTTATTTTTATTGTTCCTTGTTGTTCATGTGTTATTGGTGCTTTAATTTCATTATCTAGCCAATATACAGGTTGTATATTTTCAAAAATTTTGAATTTTTTTAGCAACTTTATCTCCAGTTTTTAATGAAATTATCTGCTGCTTCTGGAGTCCATCCTTCATATAGCAATACTGCTCTTTCGCCTTCCGTATTCCAAAGTTTTACAAGTTTTTGAGCTTCTTCTTCTGTAATCTTTACTGGGCCGCAGTTATAGATATCACATGAATGTGGACCAGATCCGTCTATTAAAGAAACTCCTGAAACACCATTTTCATCAATTTCTGTACAACGAACAGGTATATAGTTACAACTTTTGTAAATATCACCGATTTTGATTGTCATAATTCCTATTTTCCTCAATGTAAAGATTCAAGCGATTCGTCTTTAGAATCATAGTAAATATGATCGTCGACTCGCCGAAGAATATTGTTTACTTTATTTTCTAAATTTAGATTTTGAAAATAATCAGATCTAAGTTTTTCTCTAGTAATTCCTAATCTAGTAGTTTCTCTGAATTCAAATATTCTGAAACTCCCAATAAGAACAATCATTTTTACGCCTTCCGTATAGGAAAAGTGAGAGTCTTCTGGCTTCCATGCGTTCACATAAGCTAGCGATTATAGCTACTTTATGAAAATGGAAGTACGGGAGCTTTTTCCGGGTTGTGGCGCTTATTGGCGCTTTCCGTATAAGGGAGATTCTTTTTCTTCCCAGTAACAATCGAGACCTTCTTCTATCATAGCAATTTGTTCACGATAGTCTACTTCTGGTTTACAAATTGCACAAACTCCTCCTTTATCAAGAATTTCATTTTTTTCTTGATATAGTCCACGACAATTATTACATTTCGGTTTCATGTCTGTCTAACTCTCATTACAAACATTCTGTGACATACTATACACTCGATATTATCTATGGCTCCACTAGGAGTATCTTCACCTTCCAAGGATATGAAAAATTGCTCTGATCCGCAGTCGCAATGAAAGCGATTTCCAACGAGAGTAGGTATAAATTCTATTGAGTTTTTTGGTTTCATTTTTTAATTAACCTCCAAAATAATGTTATAACTTTTTTTTCTCTTATCGTATTTTTTACAAAATAAAAAGTGAATCATCTTCACAATCATGGTAAATATGATCATCTATTCGCCGAAGGGTATCAATTACTTTCTGTTCTAATGTTAATTTACTAAAACGCTTTGATCGATTGTGGCTAATGGTAATTTCAAAAGATGTACCCCTATCGGTTGCCAGATGAAATATTCTAAAGTCGCCAATGAATGCAGAAGAGTTCATTAATTCACCTTTTTCGCTTATCGTAAACTCTCACGCTTTCCGTATATGTGAGGGTTTAGGTGTAAAAAAGACAATGCGCGTCTATGCGCAGTTTGCTTGAATTCTACGTAGTCCGAGTCTAAATTTCAACTATGCAGCGCGCCTGCAAGTTGCGTCACGGGGGAGTGGCGACCTCGCGTCTATAGGTGGCGTTGCCGGCGCGCTTGTCTGGTGGAAGCAATTGATGTGCAAAAAAGAAGCAAATTACTTTTTTTGAGCATTTTATTTCTCTTTTGCACATTGAAACATCTAAATCCAGCTAATTGAGGTTGGCATGGATCCCGCAACGATGCGCCAGTGTGCCGATATGCAAAGTGTGCGATGGGAGGGAAGCAACAATCGAAGGTATAGCGTGCGAGCCGTGTTTTGCTAAGCTAAAGCAATTGCACCGAAAGCAAGCTAGGCAAGCAAAACGACACAAGAACAGCACGTATCCTTACATGCATGTAAGGCGATCTAGATTGTTGCTAGGACAAATTGTTCGCGAATTTCGTGAGCACCAGAAACGTGGAGAATACGATTCATGATTCAGAATAATGAACTTGATGCGATCCTGGCCAAACTGTCTCCTGAAGAGCAGGCAAAGATCCGTGCCAAGATGCAAGGTGGGAAGTCTACCACCCGCGCGCGGGTCAAGCTCGGAGACACGGGCTTGACGATCAGTATCAACCAAAAGGGAGGTCTCAGTTTCTACGGTACGGGCCGGTTCCCCATGAGTGTCTATGCGCCGTATCTGATCAAGCTCTTGAGCGTCGAAAGCGAGATCAAGGCGTATATCACGGAACACGCGGCCGAGCTTTCGTGGAGCAAGGAAGAAGACAAGAAAGCGGACAAGGAAGCGAAGAAGGAAGCGGCTCCCGTTGCTGAAGCGCTTGTTCCGCGTCCGAATGGGAAGCCTGCGCAAGCCGCGCAGCGCTGATCGCGTCGTCAGAATCCTCCCGGTAGAGAAGATCTTCTCTGCCGGGAGTTTTCCTTTTTCTGGAGGTTATCAATGCTACGCAAAAATTTCCCCGGTCGCGTGAAGATCCGTCGTCGTGGCGCGCTGGAACGCTTGGCGCGCATCGGTTCGACAGGATGCGGCGAAGTAAACGCTAATACCGTGCGGATTTTACGTCGACGTCTGGATGAACGTAAGACGCTGGAAGATAGGATCAATACAAACGCACCTGCCAGGCTTCGCCGTCGATACATTGTAGAATCGCCCCAGGAAGGTACGGGTGAAGAGTAGACTAGAAGAGCTTGCGGTCGCGTGTGGAGTGCCGGAATATCGACAGTCCGATCCGGGTTGGATTCTACGTAATATTTTCATTCGGCAAAATCAAGGCACTCCGGAACAACTTGCAAAGCTAATTAGCTTAGCTAAGCAACAAGTAAGGGAATCTAACAAGTGAAACCTGCATGTGACAAGTTGTATGTAGCTTTCGGTACTCTACCGTCCGGCGAGTACACGGAATCGTGGGCATGTGGCATGCCAGATTCGGCACGTGCATTGTTCCGCGAGACGCATCGGACCGCTACTTTGCAGGGGATGGCAGTTTACCAGCTCGTGAGCGTTGCTGAGGGATTAGGGCTCGAGCGCGGCGAGGTACTTGCGACGGGTCGTCCGGCGCAGCTCACGTTCTTACTGCCCGCGCGCACGGCTTTCCCGCTGGAAGTAGAGTACACGGACACGGGCGAGCGGGCAATAATCCAGTCTTTTGCCGACGTAGCGCCTAGTCGTGCTTTCAAAATATTGCGCACGTCTCGACCTTCCACTGATCTTCCGAGACCGATCGGTGTGCGTGATGGGGAAGCGTCTGCGGTCGATGTGTTGGAAGCGCTGTTTGAGGGTATCAGACCGCGCTAGAACGCTCTAGGATCGACGATCGTCCCGGACCCGGAGTGGAACCCTTCACTCCGGGTTTTTTTTGGTTCTAGAAAACGTCTTGCACATCAATTGCACATGCACAAGCAAAAAAGAACCGGACTCCCCCCGGTCCGGTTCCTTCAAAGATCTTAGAATTGGTACCGGTACAGCATCAAGTCGCCGGGCGCATAGGGTGCCTCTTCGGTCTCGCGAAACCATGCCAGGATCTGTGCTTCGGTTCCCTGGACCACATTGGCCAAAGTGAGCCCGAAAGCTTCGACGTCGCAGTCAATGGTGACGCCACGCGCGAGCGCAGCTTCAACGGCTTCTTTCCGCGTTCCCTTGATCCACACTCGCATCATTTTCGTTCCCTTCCACAGCGTGTCGCAGTAGTTCTAGAGCCGTCTCGCTGAAGGCTACCCAATACACCCCATCGGGCGCGTCTTTTCCGGCCTGCGTGGCGCGCCGGATGATGTTCTGAATTATAAGGCGCAACGCAGCAATTTGTTCCGCTTGACACACTTGCGTTTTAGTTTCCTTCACGTTTCACACCGTTATCCAACAAAGCGAACCACTCGGGAGCGAATTCCACATTTTCGGACGCTAACCAGGCTTCGATTCTTTTTTGACTTTTGTCAATAGCCTCTTGCTCGGTTTGAGCATCAACCTCGAAAGCAATACCATACTCTACAGTATACTTTGCCATGTTAGTTTCCCTTCACGTAAGTTAGAATGGTTCGAGCTGCATCTATCAGCGCGAGCCGCCGCATTGCTAGCGTCTGCATCGCAGATGAATTGCAGGCCGATGTGGCGTAATGCTGGCAGATAGAATCAATCGAATCTGCCAGCGCTTCGGTCACCACTTCCAGCGCCGCTACCAGCGGCCGGTGTGCCGAATGTTCGGCGGCAGCTTGTTCGGGCCAGAGTACTTCCAGGCTTTCCAGTTCTGCTAGAAGATCCAATCCGGCTTGAGTGACGTAGTAATGGCCGATTTGTTCTGTCACCCATCCCAGCGCTTCCAATTGACGCATGATGTGCTCGGGATATGTGTTGCGCGGCACGTTCGGTTCGCGGCGTCGTTGAACATATCCCCAGCAATTTCGGAGCGTTTCGATTAGATCTTGCATATTAGTTGATTGTTCCTTATTCCTGCAATGGACGTCCAGACGGTCCCGACCGCCGCGCTCACCCGACGCGCCTGGATAACCTGGCCGCGGCGAGCCCGCAGGAAAAAGTAACAGCGTCGCTCACCATGCGGGTTATACGGCGCGGGAATGTTCATAGCGCGCTCGGCAAGCTCTTGCAATTGTTGATCCAGTGCGCTCGCCCGCATCTGATAGTCTACCATCCACCCAGGAACCTTGCTTGCGTCACGTACTCGCGGGAGCAATCCAAGGCGCACGTACCAGCGCCAGCGCCGCTCCAGATTGCCTTCCCCGAGGTTACTAGTCGATATCATAATCTACTCCGAGTCCGTGGAGAATGGTGCGTGCCTGGATAACCGCTGTGCGCAGATCTCGCGACGTCGCGAGATTCAGTAGGATGCTCACGATAGCGCCTATGTGCTGTTGATAGTAGGCCGCAGCGTCTCGCTCTTCGGCAGTGTACTGCACTGGTACTGGAGTTGATGTCATGATTTTTCGT
>Ga0209518_1001360_pt1 | contig 26531 bp, 39 predicted proteins | sample RifGroB1_FD_183993 | JGI IMG/M metagenome (GOLD analysis project Ga0209518, IMG submission 183993) | Groundwater microbial communities from Rifle, Colorado, USA - Groundwater B1 (SPAdes) (version 2) | ecosystem: Environmental > Aquatic > Deep subsurface > Groundwater | place: Rifle, Colorado...
TGTCCACCAAATTTCTACACATCCATTATGGAGATACATCACTTCATCTTTTAACACATGATAGTGAACGCTCATTTTTTTGTTTTTTTCCATATATAAAAGCTTTCCACAATATTTTGGATTATTGGTTATATGAAACTCATATCCCCATCCCTTCTGGTGATATCTTGTGTCTTCTTTGTCAAATAAGCTCATTTTTCTCTACAACCGATGTTCCAAATTTTTTAACAGAAACAGAAGCCACCCGTGTAGCAAATTTTAAAGATTCTTCCATAGAATTTGTTTCCATATATTTCAATACAAGGCCACTCAAAAAACAATCCCCTGCGCCAATAACATTGGGTTCACTAACTTCAAATGTTTCACACATATATGTCTGTGTGCCATTTTCAAACCATACTGAACCATGTTTTCCTCTGGTCACAATAAGATTTTTAATTAGATTTGCATTTGCTGCTGCCAAATATTCTTGACTATTAATTTTTATTATACATTTCTTTATATTTTTCCAAATAGATAAATCTTTCTTTTTTGTATCAACAAATATTGGTCTCTCAAAAGAAGAAATAAAATTTATTACACTTTGATCTACGCACCCTTTTTCGTAATCTGAGACAACAATGCAATCATATTTCTGTAACTGAACTCTAAGTAACCACTTTTTAAAATAGTGAGAAGTTCCTTCATCAAATTTTAATTTATTATCTATTCTAATGAGTTGTTTATTATTTTTGTCTAAATCAATAATACGAGTTTTAATGAGTTCTTCACGTTGAGGAAATTCTAGACATTCTTCTCCTGTCTCAAAATCTTCTGACAAAAGTACAAGGCTACTGACATTCGCTTTATGAAGCATATTCCATGTAAAAGTACTGATTGGTGCTTTGACGTGCACTTCATTTTCTGGACCCATCACTTTTAAATTAACGGCAGTATTTAATGCTCCTCCTGGTCGGTACTCTTTTTTTTCTATATCAAAAACTGGAATAGTGGAGTCTTCTGGAGACATGCGATTAATATGCCCAAAAAGATATTCATCAATTATTGGATCTCCAAGAACTAATATCTTCATTACCACATCCACTCATCTTCTTCTGGTGATATGGTTATATACTTTGATCTTATTGTATTTATAATTTCCGTAGAAGAATAAGACATTCTTGGAAACAAAACCACTTCTGCCAAATCACTTCCAACAACATTCCCTTTCCAATCTGAACCTTTCACAATAATGTTTGGTTTTTCTTTTTTTATTATTTCGTACAATTCTTTATTTGTATCAAACGAAAGAACTTTATTGACAATCAAATTTCCATTTGAATCCATTAATTCTGTCAATTGTTCCATTCTTGTTGAACATAGATAAATTGGTCTTATTGGACCTTTGTCTTCTTTAATTTTTCTATCTGAGTCTATTGCAACAATAACTTTACCGTCAGGACCAGCCAGGCTGCGGCAAAAAGACAAGAGATTAAAGTGTCCTATATGAAGCACGTCAAAATTTCCATTGGTGAAAATTGTTTTCACAATACTTTTCAAACCCCCGTTAAATCATTTTCTGTTTGGCACAATTTTTGATGGCAACGGAATTTCATTGAAATGAAATAAAATTAAACCTTCTTTAAATTCTATTTCTTTTAAAGAAAGATTGTAATCTTTACTGTAATCTTGTATGTATTTAATATCCTCTATAAGGTTTTCAAACGTACCATTATACTTCATTCTTCTTATATTCTCCTGTCACTTGTGCGAGCTGTTCCCATTCGTATTCCTCACGTACGAGCAGGTTTTTCGTCCAAACAGAATCTAAAACCATTGGATCAAGATCTAATTCTTTTGCAAATGTTGAAAGTGCATTTAAATCTTTGACAAAGCATGACCCACCAAACCCGCGTTTACCATCAGGACCTGGCACGGAGAGGTGCGATTTTCCTATTCTCTCATCCAATTTCATCAATCCAACTACATCTTCATATTTTATATTTGCTGCTTTACATATTTCTTTCATTTCATTAAAAAATATAACCTTCGTGGCAAGAAAAGAGTTCGTCATATATTTTAACATTTCCGCAGTTCTTGTTTCTGTATCATAAATCAATGCTGGTTTTTTTTGTAATCTTACAAAATCTTGATATAGCTTATGAACACGAAGGGTAAGCTCATTACGTTTAAAATCATTTGATGTACCGAGAATAATTCTATCTTGATTCATAAAATCAGCAATAAAATTACGTTCCGTAAGGAACTCTGGGTTAAATAAAAATACATGTTTTTTATATTTTTTTTGTAATTTATCTGTAGTCCCTGGAGTGACTGTTGACTTTATAACGATAGACTTAGGTTTTCTTGCAATGCGACAAATATTATCTATTTCATTTTCAACAATAGATGTATCACAGCTTCCATCTTCTTGCATAGGCGTCGGCAAACATATAAAAATAATATCTGAATTATTTACAACAGATTCTAGAGATTCTGTGTCACGATATTTGTCATATTCTCTAACTTCTGCTATATTTTGTAAACAGGTCGATACGGCGGTACCCACAAAACCTACGCCGCAACATGCAACTTTATTCATTTATTCTATTACCTCTTGAAATATTTTCATTTGTGAAAATCACTCAAAGGCTTTGACGTATTACATTTTGAACAAATCTTATTCATTACTTTTTCCACAAAGGATGCTCTTTCATTATGGCTGGATGTATCCCTGCAAAATCGTGTACGACATGATTTGGATCATCTATTTTTCCATTTTCATATCGCCATCCATAGTCAAAACGTGGACCAAAACCTCTGTTCATCCACCAATTTCGTTTCTGTTCAAATTTTTCCCTTCCCTTACAGAAGCTGTAATGATAATATGAAATATAGGGAATTTTAATAACATACGGCGAATACCAACCTATCCCTTTATCTGGCCACTCCATAAAATTATCATTCACAAATTTACATTCTGGAGTTATTTTAAATAATCTAGGAAATTCCTGATCTGTCATATGATATGGATCATTTACAAAGGTTTTGCTTTTAAAATATGATGCATATTTATTAGACCTATCCATATTCATCATGGCAGTTCTTATCATTTTGAATGTACTTGCTTCGTAAACTTCATCACCATCTATAATTAAACAATATCCATTTGGATTTAATTCTTTGATTTTGTTGAGTCCAACGTTTCTTTGTTGAGGATCGGATTCTTCGTTTGCGTAAATTATATGTACTTTTGGATCACTTCTGTATTTTTCTATAATTTCTATTGTCCCGTCCGATGACCGTTCGGGTGCATCTAGAGCAATAACTTGCTTATATGCTCCCTCAACAATCACAAGATGATCTACGTAAGGTAAACAAGACAAAATTGCATATTCAATAAAACTTTCCTCATCATATACAGTCATGAGGACCGATAATTTATTATTATTGTTACTTATATCTTGCGACACTGCCTGCGCTCTTTTCAGACATTAATTTTTTTACAGTGTTAGCTAACTGCGTAACCTGTGTCGTGAGTCCAAGCAACGTATCAGAAAGCTTAGCAACGGAATTAACCAATTCATTATGTTGCTGAGCAACGTTTCTTACTGCTCCCTCTAGATCCGATACGGACTTCTCAACTACTCCAACTCTATCTTTTACTGTATCGCCCATTTTTTCCTCCTGGAAAATATTTCAATTAATTTATCACACTTTTTTAGTATTGTAAAAACTTTCGTAATAATCATGCTCTTCTGTTAATTTTTTTTCTAAATTATATTTTGGTTCCCAACCTAACATTTCTTTAGCTCTGGAAATGTCTGCAAGTGTAGCGTATGCTTCTGCTGGCCGTGGTGGAATGTAAACCTTATATCCTGGTTTATTCAAATTTTCCAATATCATGTTGGCTACTTTTTCTACCGTATAATTATACCCAGATCCAACATTAAAAATTTCTCCGTGGCCTGAATATTCCATAGCCTTAATATTTGCATCAACCACGTCTTCAACATATGTAAAATCTCTTGATTGACTTCCGTTACCAACAATTGTAATTGGTGTCTCATCTCCGAGAACCTGCTTAAAGAATTTTCCCACAACCGTTCCATACGGCCCATCAACAACCTCTCTTGGTCCAAATACATTAAAATAGCGAAGGCTGACTCCATTTATTCCATAGAGATCACAATAAATTTTAATATATTTCTCTCCAATGAGTTTGCTCAAAGAGTATGGATTCAAACAATCTGGTTCCATATCTTCTTTTTGTGGAGGATCATTTTTTAACCCATAAATTGAAGATGAACTAGAAAATACAATTTTTGGAATATTATGATTTCTCATTAATTCAAGCATATTGAATGTGCCAAGAACGTTTACTTCATTACATCGTCTAGGATTGCTTATGGCTTCCTGTATACGTGCAATCGCGGCAAGCGAAAAAATACCTTGGACATCTTTAAAATGATCTACATTACCTAACAATACGCGCCAATCAGAAATGTCACAATAGAGAAATGTTAAATTTGGATGATCTTGAGGAATATATTTTCTCTTGCCAGAAGACAAATCATCTATTGCAACAACCTGATGGCCATTATTTAAAAGACGATTTGTAAGATATGATCCGATAAATCCCGCTGCGCCTGTTATTAAATATTTCATTAATCAACTCCAGGAAGTTTTACACAAGAAACACCAAACGCTCCATACGCTCCGACCTTATAGCATGCTATACCCAATTCTTTATCTATAAAACGAGCACACCCGTCAGTCATTTGGTTCCACCCAGCTTTTGTTTCTGCTTTTGCTTCAAAGCAGTTATTTAAAAAAAATAAAGACAAAATTATAATAATATATTTAAACATTTTTTTTTCCTAGAATAATATTTTGTAATTCTAAATTTATTATAAAAGTTGACTGTAGGTAACCATCCTACAGCCTGTTTGGCATAAAATTCGTCCGTATATGTGTGTGATACTAGAGGACTCCATTTGTTAGTTTCTGGATCGAAAGATTCAATGACATAAATTTTATTCATAGCTTATTTCTCCATCACCAAATACGTCATTTTTAAAATACGGATGATTTTTCATAATGGTCGGATGTTTTCCGATGAAATCGTATATTTTTATATCGTCTGGAATTTTGTATATCCCAGCTTCTTCTTTATACTGCCCCGAATCAATCATTCTTGTCCAAAAAGTTTGATCTTGCTCATGCTGATATCTCATCATGTTCCAAAATCTCGAAGTATTCTTTCTGACATAATTATAATGATAAAATAGATACCCTCCAGGCATTGGAGCAATCATTCCTGCTTTATCTGTCCACGCTACATCATTATCCATAACAAATTCAGCTTCGGGAGTTACACGATAGAGACGCATATAATCACCATTATACCATTTTTTAAAGCTGTTAATAAAATTATAGCTATGGATTCTATATCCAAGCATATAATCTGGAGTTCTTTGCAATATATTTTTGATAATGTCAAGGCTTTTTTTTGGATAAACTTCGTCTGCGTCGGTCATAAAAAACCAATCTGCACCTTCTTTTTTGGCAAGTTCCATCCCTACTTGTCTTTGGTTTCTTTCCCGTTCTTCGTTAGCTTGTATTAAAAATACCTGCCTATTATCGACATGTTTGTTTATGATATCGTATGTTTGCTGATCTGAACGCAAAGATACGCCTGAAGATTTTTGATTAGATCTCCACGAGCCTTCAATAATAAAATGTTTATCTGGAAAATTTTTAAAACATTCTAGAGTTTGATCCAAATATTCGTAATCATTATAAACAAATGTAGCTCCAATTATTTTCATTGTTTGTCTTTATATTTTTCTGCCAATAAATAAGCTCTAGTAGTATAAATGTCTTCTCTTAAGCATTTTATACAACGAGAACCTACTTCTTCACATTCACAACCAGACTCAAATCCTTCTAAATGATTTGCAGCTTCATTCAAGAGGCGACAAATATGATCAATATTAATTTTTTCATCAACTATTTTCATGTTTTTTTAAAAACTCTCATAATCCGTCAAATCGTATTCTTCACCACAAATGCACACCACCCATGTTGTTTGTGCTATGCTATTTGGTCTAAACTCAAATGCCAAATTCATTCCAATAGTACCTGCATTGGATGAATCTTGCATAAATTTGCACGTCTTTACATGTTCACTTACAAACCTATTGTAGTTATCTTTTTCTTTCATGTCAATTATAAAAATTAATGTTCCGACATTTAAAGATTTATTAATTTGGTTGGGATGAAAATTTCCATACGCATATATTTTTTGCCCACGAAATTCTTCTGGCCTTTCTCTTTCCCAGTCTACTTTGCCATATTGTTCGGCATCATACTTAGGATCAACAAAATCTGTTTTTTCTTTGATCGCACACGCTTCCGCTACGCCAACAGAAACAGATTCACCATTGACCATACTTTTTATAAAATCGGTCATATTGTCTGCTTTCTTCATGTCGGCTCCCACGGACCCCACGGACATTCATCTTTCCAATACATCCCATATGGCAATTGTTCTGGTGATTCGTATGTCTTAATTCCATCATAATAAAATGTAAACGAGCCTGAATGTCCTACCTTATAACAACCAACTTGTTTAACCTCTACATCATCTACGTTGCCAATATATTGCACTCTTGACCCACTCAAAGGACCAACGCTATAATATGGATAATGAAAATTACACATTTATTTTCCACCCTAACGCAACCAAATATTCTTTTATTTTGTCTTTAACGGCATTTTTAAGCGCTGAATCTAAATCATACTTTTCTTGAAGTTTACGTTTTATTTCAATAACTTCTGGATGATTAAAAACATAATGACCAGCTATGGCAGACATATACCCTTTTCTTTCGTTCTCGTTACCAAAACTTTTATTTTCGTCTATCATCCACTTTTTCCATTTATTAGACTCAAAAGCTATATTTACAAATTTTATAAATTCACTAAGAAGATTTTCATTGTTTAGATCGTTTAAAAGCAATTCTGCACCTAGAGCGCGTGTTTCAATTACACCAAATTCTGGTGCAATATTTATTGCTGCAACACCAGCCTTGTTCATTTTGCTTGCAGTTTCTGTGTCAATATAGTCACAATTATGAGCTTTAAAATATAATCCAGCGCCCTCCGAAAGATCAACAAGTTCTTTCAGTAAATCAAAATCAACCTTGCCAACATTTTCCGTTTCACGAACATAGAGACCAACATTACCTACGACAAATTTTGTATTGTCATTTCTTTTTGTTTTTGAAATAAAGTCAAGGACATTTTTAAAATCCTTTATATCTGTTTTTTTTGTGCTATGTTCTTCAAATTCAAATTCGTATATAATATGTTCACTTTCTGTTATATCTTCGCAAAATTGATACATTAATCTGTTGTGAAGTAGAACACTGTTCAAATCTTTATTTATAAGTGAACAATCCAATTCAATTATATCAAAACCACAGTCAACATCTGCAAAATACGACTTCATCGTATTTTCGGTAGCTTTCTCTAAATCAAGTTTTGATTCATTTGTTCCTTGGTAAACTCCTCCGTGGTCGCGTTCAATAAAAATATAACTTCCTTTGTCCCTTGTGCGAACATATGGAACAAAATCTTCTGTATTCATAACATATCCACCACCAAGAGATTTACACTCAACTTGTCTACGACTTGGAATTAAAATTATTGGAATTTGATTTTCATTGGCAAGTTCAATTGCCGCATCTGTACAGTTTTTGCTCATAGGACCGACACACAGAATGGTCTTCCCAGAATTTATTGCATCATATAATTTTTGAAATTTACTCATATATATCTCCTCTTAGCAAAAAATATTTTGAAGCTAAGGGATTATCAAATAAAATTAATTTCAAAGCTGCAATGGAACTTTTAGCGTCTGTTTTTGGAACAACAAATGCATAACATTTATGATTTTCATCCCACCAAGTAATTTCATATGTTTCTTGCTTTTTATTGTCTACAATAAAGAATTCATTTTTATTATTCATATCCCAATTCCTTCATGTTGTTGCTTAATAGATCTTCTGGATATTCTTGACCTGTATATATTTTAAATTGCTCGCGCAATTGACACTTACTCATTGCCCATCCTGACACACATTCTATCATAGAGTTTTTAGAAAGTTTAATTAAATTTGTTTCTTTTTTTACAACAACGTCAAAAACATATTTATAATATTTTACAATCTTCTTGTTAAATATCGTATCTTCTATGCCATCCATCCCAACGGGTGTTGCGTTGATCAAAAATTCAAACTTATTATCAATAAGATTTTCTGGATTTTTTGTGTAAAAAAAGTTTATATTTCGTTTATTTAAAATATATGCGATACTATCAGCCACAGCTCCTGTGCCGAATATTACAGCACTCTTGGCCTTATTAAGAATACTTTCACAGGCTTGTTCAAAACCCAAACAATCTGTATTGTAACAATATGTTTTTGGATTGCCATTATAATCATATTCAAATTTTAATGTATTGCTGTTGTTTGTATTTTTAACCTCTTCTGATTTATAAAATCCAATCACAGCAGCAAGCTTTTTAAAAGGCATTGACACAGAGAGACCAGAAGCATTTACCCGTTTCAGGGCAAAAAGAAAATCAAAGAATCTGTCAAAATTCATTTTACAATCTAGCTGCAATGGCTTATATATTGCGTTTATTCCAAGCTTTTCAAATGCAGAATTATACATATAGGAACCAAAATTTCCAGGTTTCCCCGCGACAGAAAAAAATAATTTTGTGTCAGTATTTACCTTCATAAACCTTTTTTCCAATCAAGTTTTAAATAATCCATTATATGAATACACGCTTCGGCGGCAGCTCTGTTCCCGCCAGTATGTTTTGTAATATAATTTGCACACTCTTTTACGTGATCTAAAGCATCTGAGGTTGTTATACCATAATCACAATTTTGTAAAGAAAAATAATCATATACGCCATCTCCCATGAATATAGTTGCATAATCTGGAAATTTATTTTTTATCCATTCCCATCGTTCTTTTGGTCTATGACTAACAAATTCTAGATCACACCTCATTTCTTCCTTTATTCGTCTTTCAACAATAGGATACCCTCTTCTGTCGCCAGTAATAAATTGTACTGGCATAAATTTCATTAGATCCTTTATCGTATCGTGGTCGTCTGGACCAAACATTTTTAAAAGTTTTTCATCTTTGGTGTACCACATGCCACCATCGGTCATCACGCCGTCCACATCCAAAATAAACACACAATTTTCTTTTTCATTCATATTTTTTTCCAATTAACGATTCGTATAGATGCAATTTTCCATAAAAATATAGATGTTTATTAAGCGGAAATTCATGTAAACTTGCCATATTAAGCCACACAATGGCGGTAAGTATTTTTGCTTTTCTAACATCGTATCCATTATCAAACAACCATTTTGTTAAAATGTTAGAACATTTCAATAAAGTGTCTGGTATTTGTATCCAAAAATCATCTTCAACGTTAATACTATATTGATTGTTTTTTGCGCTATTGTGCGGCCACAAGAGACAGGCATACATTTTAGCAAAATCATAATATCTGTCTCCATAATCTAGTAGCCCACCAAAATCCTGCCGCCAATCCAAAAATTTAAATATTTTTTCTGGCGTAAGAACAATATTAGAAAAATTCCAATCACCATGGATATTAGATGGCACACCCGAACACATATCCTTCCAATTTATTCTTTCAAACATATATTTCAATGACGGAACTTCTCTGTTGTTTATTATGTGCTCTGTATCGCTAATGCTGAGCTGCTCGTGTACTTTGTTTAATCTTGACATAGTTTTATCATGATAAAAATTTTTACAAATATCATTAAAAATTAATTCATCATAGTTTTTTAGTTTAACATCTGTCCATAGATTTTTTTGTGTGTAATTTAATAGATCTTTCATAATTTCATGTTGATTGTCTATCTTAAATAAATCCTGTCCTTTGACGTATTCATATTTATAAAAATTTTTAGAACAGGATAAAATTTTTGGAATAGTATCTCCTAGTTTTTTTGCTCTCTCTACTCTACACTTAACCATATTTTCATTATGAAAATATTTTACGACAAAGCCACTTTCTTCATTGATATATATTTCTTCATCAACTTTATCTAGATTTTGAATTCCCTTGAAGTGTTCTCTTGCTTTTTGTAATCCTTCTTCGTTGCCTGTGTCCCACCATTTTGTTTCTACGGCTATAATATTTTTTGTTTTTAAAATAGTTGGAGCAACTTGAATTTCTTCGTTTGAGGTTGGTACCTCCCCCTCCAGTCTGTTCCAAAAATCAACATAATCCTTTAAAAAAGCAATGCCAACGAAAGCCTTATTTGATCCACGTTTTGATTTATCAAAAATCCATTCAATATGATGATCACCGAGAGTACGTATAGTACAGTATTTTTCTGTATCTTTTTCATCAATTTTTGAATAGGCTGCCCAAGAAATATCGTATTTATTAACCTTTTTTACATCTTCCCAATCAATAATTGAATCACATGAGATAAAATAAAAAGGACATTGAAGATGCTCTTTGCATTTGAGCATGGCGTGCCCTGGACCAGATCCTGGTTCTGAATACTTGTCCACGTCCACAAATGTAAATTTTCTATCTGAATGGTATATTTGTAAATATTGTTTTACAACATCTCCCTTGTATCCAAGAGCAATTATAAATTCTGTTTCAATAGGAAATTGATCAATTGTATGTGATATGACGGCTTTATTTTCAATGCGCAGGGTTGCTTTATTAAAATAGGTTGTTCTATTACCAAGCCTAGAACCTTTCCCTGCTGTTAATATAACAACTTTATAACTATTTTTTGTCTTCTCGTCCATAATCATCAGACAACCGTGTCACATCCCAAATTTCAGGCGTAGAAGCTTCAAATAGTATAAGGTCTTCAAGTGCTTCAAGTCTATGTATGTCGCCTGGCTTTAAATTTAAAATAGTACCAGGACCACAATTTTCGTGGAGTACCATATCGGTCTCGTCTTTTCTTTTAAGCCATATTTTAGCTTGTCCTTCATGGATGTAGGTCGTTTCTGTCTTGTATTCGTGATATTGCAAACTACACCTATGACCCTTATTTATTTTAATCATTTTTAGACAATACTTATCATTTAAGGCGATCCATTTTTCCCAGCCCCAATCCTTCTCTACAACCTTATAAACCGTATCCATTGTTATATCCTCTTCAATTTGAAATAATCTTTTATTGCCTTATCGCTTTTTAAAAGAAAAACTTTATTATTAAAATTTTTGCTTATTTCATTCGCGTCAGTGTTAAACACTTTTGCTAAAAATTGTTTTACACAAGGCATCCCATAATGTGTAACAAAATTATTTCCCCAAGGTTCATCATATCCATGAATGTTTTCAAGGTATCCATCGCCTTCTAGACCAACTGTTCTGTATCCATTTATTAACGGCTCAGTACTATTCAAAAATTCTGAAGTTAGTGTAAGCTTATTCCACCATTGTCCAGGAGGATACAAATTCTTTGGAGGAATTCCTTCATCATAATATGGAAGATATTCTTCTAGAACTTTAGTTATTTTGCCAAAATTAAGACCTTCTATATTGCTCTTATAAAACATATCTTTAAATTCGCCAAGATTCCTTATTCCGTTTGTAGCAACCAGACACTCATTTGTAATGAGACATCTGTCTGGATCGCAATGTTTGAACATTTGAGGAACCTTTCCTGGTCTCATAATTTCAAGAACCTTTTCTAGAAACAAACATTGGACAGGATATCCTAATATTGAAGAATAGCTACGCCATGGTTGATGCATAGCAGCAACACGGCCAATAGGAAACTTTGCAAATTCTGTATTCTCAACAATTTTTTCAACATATTCACTATTCATCCTATCAATGAATACCTTGAGCCAATTATCTTTATTTGCAGAAATATCATCGTGGCAGAAAAAATAATATTTGTAGTTCTTATTTTCTTGGTAAGCCCTGTTAAAAGAAACTTCTACTCTATTGTTGTCGTAAGTAATGACCTTATGTTTTTTAGATAAATTTTCTAAAACGCTTAGTTGTTGCGCATTGTCGCTTTGATGATCTACAATTAAAAATTCATGTGGACAACCAGCATCATATTTGCTAAAGCTCTCAAAAGAGTGCTGCAATAGGACAGGATTATTCCTTGTTACGTAAATTATTAATACTTTATTTAACAGCATTTGAATTCTTTTTTACTATGTTATCACATATTTGAAGAAATATTTTATCTTTAAATTTATTTCTTACGGCTTGTTCTGGTTGATTGAGCAATAAGGACAATCTCTTAAACACAACATGATCACCATAATGAACAATATAATTGTTGCCTCTAAAATTATTCCATCCTTCGTGTTCCTGACAATAGCCTTCTCCTTCAACGCAATGTGTCCTGTATCCATATCTCATAGGCGCTATATCATTTAGAAATTCTGAAACCGTTTGAAATTTATGATATTTTGGTCCGTACCTTTCATTCGGCGGAAAAGGATCATAGTTTTCTAAATTGTTATCAATAAACCATTTATCAATCTTATGCCATCTTTCGTCATTGTTTAGTTCCATCTTCTTAAAATCTTCAATGTTCCATATTTTTCCCATTTTTTGAAGAAGTTCATTTTTATATAAAATTTTATCATCATTTATGTGCTGGTACATTTCTGGTATTTTAACATCCAAAATATCAGCAATAGGATCCATATATTTAAAAACTTGTGGATAATGTGTTCTAAAATATTGATATTTATTCCCCCATTCGTATGCTTGATATCCTACTTTTCCAACAGGAACATTTAACAAATGTGTGGGAAATCCGTTAAATTGCAATACAGACTCAACAGCTATGCCTTCAATTCTTTTAGTTGCAACGCTAAGCCAATTATCACGAATAATTGCAGAATCATCATGAAGAAAAAAATAATACCTATAATCTTTGTTATTCTGCCATACGTCGTTATATGCCCCTTGTGCTCGGCCATAGTTTGGTCTTGTTTCAACTCTATATTTTTTTGAGTATTTTTCAAGAAGTTTTAATTGCTCTTTGTCTGTGCTACTATTATCATAAATTAAGAGATCAAATGGATATCCTGCATCGTGTCTATCAATAGAATCTACTAAATGTTCAAGGAAATGAGGGGAATTATATGAACAAAAACTAACTAAACATTTATTTTTCATTTTAATAAACGTATGTATCTGGATCTTGGGGATTGAATACCTTGCTTGAGAGAACTATTATTTCACATCCTTTTTCACTATAAAAAGTATGATTCACCATTGGGCCAACAATTAAAACCCTACCATCGCCTTCTTCTAAAATTTCTTCTTTTGTTTCATTTTTAACAAAACTGTGCAAAGTACATTTTACGGTTCCACTCTCAACAATAAAAACTTCCCAAGTATATTTGTGAAAATGATTTCCTCTTTGTTTGTCTGGATTGATAGTAAATTTAGATATTTGTTTAATCAGAGGAAATCCTTGTTCAAATTTAACAAGCTCTCGGAAGTAGCCTCTCTCGTCTTCGTGTTTAGAATATTTCATTTTAATTATCACCATCAATATTTTCTGTTACTTGAACTTCCATTTTTAATTCGCCATTTAAAATTTCTTTTATCATCGCTTGTTTTTGTGTCTCCGTAAGATTTAGGTTACTTACATGTCTCATGAATGATTCAAGAGTTTCTTCTGTTGATAGAAATTTTTGTGTTTTATGTTTCATTTTTTATTTTTCTCGTCAATATAAGATTGCCAACATTTTTTAGCTTTTTCTCTTTTGGCTCTTTCCAATAACAATTTTAAATCAAGTTTATTATTTCTTTGTTTGTCCCAAAATTCATAGCAATCACTACATCGTACACCATCTATACACCAACTTATTGGAGCTATTATAACAAACGTAAAACATAATTGACACATAAGTGGTTGTCCACCATATTTTTTATCATATAATTTTTCAATTTCTTTACGTGGAAGATGTTTAATGGATTCATAAAATCTCTCTTCTTCTTCGTAGTCAAATTCCATTTTATTTATTCTGTTTGTAATGTTCTACTATTTCATGAATTATATTTTCACACTTTAAACATCCTGATTTTCCATTTAATATATCGACCAATTCTCCAAATGTTATTTTAATGAGTCCGCCGTTTTCTGTAAAAATATATTTGGTATATCCACAAATGTCAGTTTGTATGTTTTTTTCTATAATGGCGCACAAATCGTTGACATGAATTAGCTCCAATTCTTCATCCATGTTTTTTATAAATTTAACTTGTTCATTTAGGCGTCCATTTGCGGCGGCATGAATAAGGGTGGTTACAAACGAATTATAATTTGGCCTACAGCCAGGGCCAAACACTTTTGGAATATTTAGAACAACAGAATTTAACCCGACATATGAATAAGATTTACATAGCATATCAATTGTATCTTTACTTGTCCTATATGCGTCATCTTTTTTATAATCAGCTCCAGCAATGATAATTGACTTTTCCCAGCGTAAACAATAATCTAGTAAATTTTTTGTATTTATTAAATTATTATTTATAATTTCTAAATCTGATCCTTTATTTTTCCCTGCCAAATGAATTACAATATCAGAATACATTACAAAATTTTCTAAACTTGCAATATATTCCATTCTATATTTAGATTTAACAATTTCGTATTTTTTTTCACCACTAAAAAGACCTTCGTACAAATTTGAAGCTTCTAAATAATTTACAAGATTTGAGCCAATGAAGCCGTTTTCCCCCGTAATCCCAATCTTCTTCATATAACACCGTGTTTCTTGAGAAATGCTTTGAGCTTGTGTTTGCTCATAAGATAGCGTGGATCACCAGATGAATATTCCTCTTCTAGGTCATCATATTTAACTTTCTTTAAAATATCGTGAACAACAAATACGTCATCTAGTTCTTGTGTTCTATATATTTCTTCTTCTGAAATGAGTGATTCATTTATTTTCTCGCCTGGTCTTATACCGACATATTCAACATGGTCTGCTGGCAATTTATAATGTTCAAGCATAACCTCTGCGAGATCTATTATTTTTGCAGATCCTATTTTTGGAATAAATATTTTTCCACCTTCATAATCTTCTAATGCTTTAAAGATTAAATTGACAGACTGATCAAGACTCATAAGAAATCTTGTCATATTTGGGTCTGTAATTGGAAGTTTTTCACCTTTTTCAAGTTTATCTTTAAAAAATGGAATAACTGACCCTCTACTTTCAAGAACATTTCCGTAACGAACACAATTGAATATTGCTCTTTTGCCACGAAGATGAATTTTTTCTTGAAGAGCTTTCGTCATACCGTAAGCATTAACTGGCTTACATGCTTTGTCTGTAGAAATTGATAAAATCTTTAAATCAGACATTCTTGTTCTGTAGGGAATATAATTTTCAACTGCTTTAACAATATTTTGGGAACCTAATAAATTTGTTTTAATTGCTTCTAATGGAAATTCTTCACATTCTGGAACGTTTTTGAGTGCAGCGGCTTGTATTATGTGCGTCGGGCAAATATCAATAATTGCGTTTAAAACGCTATCATAATCTCTTATATCGCCTATAATTGTCTGTATTTCTGGAAACTGTTGTCTTATCTTGACGTGTTTCTCTTCGCTTCTACTAAATGCGAAAACAAAACCTTTTTTATCTTTTAATATTCTTTCAATGAGAACTTTTGCAAGACTTCCTGTTCCACCAAAAATAAGATAACGCATTGAGACATCACAACAATCCATCAGGTACCTGCCTATATGGTGTAGCTACTTGCATTTTATCTCTAAATTGTTGAGTTGTAAAGCCCCATTTCTTTAAAAATGTATCTTGACCACTTCTATTTTTTATTTCATTTGGTAATTTATTAAATGTTTTGCTACTAAAATGATAAACACGAGATAAACCGAGCATTATAAAATCACGACAACTTTTTTGATATAATGCACAAGGAATGTCATTATCCACATTCCAACCTGGAAAATAATTCTCATCAAGATAATTTATCTCCTCAAGCATAAATTTGGGAACCAATATAGGATGCGAATATTGAATCGTGCTTTCTTTTTTAAATAATCTATTTTTTTCTTTTAGATATGTCCCAAGCAATAATGGCTCATTAAATGTGCTCGCATCATGGCCAGCATAAAATATATTGTACTCAGGATTATTTCCCGTCGGTTCAATTAAGCAGGAAGATATTGTAAATCTGTTAATATTATTATTTTTAAATAATTCTATTTGTTTAACAACTTCTGTATCCCAATTCGGCATCGGGTACATATCACTATTAAAAATCATACAATAATCATACTTTGCCAAACGAAGAACATTGTTCACGCCACAAAATCCAAGATTACTTTCTGATCTAGTATATGAAATACTATTTTCTTTAAGCCATTGTTCCGTATTGTCTATGCTTCCATTATCGTGGACAAGCAATTCATATTCAATTTTTGTATTTTTTTTTAAACCTTTATAAAATATTTTTAAATATTCTAGGCTGTTATATGTTGGTACGCAAATTGAAATCATACTTTTCCTCCTTCTCGTCTTATGGCAGAACTATCCATTGACCATAGTGGATTTTCGCATTTACAATTATATCCATATTCTTTGCCTAATCTTATACAATTAAGACATTGGGGCATACAGTCTCCATTTAAATTAATGGCTGGAATATAATAATATTTTACATCTTTTTGTTTTTCGTGAATTCTATTTGACATTTCAATTATCATATCAATGAGTTGATCCTTGCTTTTATCCTTCCATCGCCATCCAGTTTTTATACACCAATCACAATAAACTGGAATGAGATTGCCAGGAGCACAGGTACAATCCTTAAAATTTTCATTATAGCTACCACTTGGGTTTTGTTTTGTATCTAAAATCATTACAATGGTTGCTCGTCAAAAAGAAGTTCCCAACGATAAAATACTTTATTATCTGTGTATATGTCACGTTCTTTGCACACTATATCTCCACGAATTACCAAAAAGTTAAGTGTCACTCTGCGAAGCTCATCTTCAAGAATGGGATTATCTGGGAATTGTTCATTTGGCAGTGTTCTTTCATCTGTTGACTTAAGATCAACCCTGCATTGTTTATATCTGTCTCCTATGCATGTAGATTTTTTTACACGAAAACATGGACCAACTTCTGTTTTTAGTATTTTTGGAATATGGATGCCAACTGGATGGTCGCACGCAAAAATTAATAATAGGCCCATGATAAGTGAAAATTTAGACATTGATTTTATTTTCCCAATATTTTTTTTCATAGTATTTTAGCTCCTTTTGAAAGATTTTCTTTCGCCCACAGTGGCCGAAGATTTGTATAATGGCACGCACGAAGGAATTGTTCTCTATTTGTTAAATCAAAAGAAGACAACGGCATTATATGATCAATGTGCCAACCATATAATCCATAACTATCCCAAGACATCATTTCACCCGTTCTTGGGTTTATAAAGAACTTTGATTCAAGCCAAAGCTTCAGTTCTTTAACCGAACAACCAAGATCCCGAATAAAAGATCCACATTTAATTTTTCCATTTAAGATTCTATTTAGTCTGTTACGCAGAGAGACTTTTAATTTAAATTCTATATCATTTCTATATCTATTGTAATAAGGATTAAAATATTTTTCTTGTTTGTTTAATTCATAATATTTTTTTTGTTGATTTCTTTCTTTTTCTTTGTTTTTAATATATTTTAATTTTCTTATTTCTGACAATTCTGCTATATTTTCTAAATAATATTTCTTCTTTCTAGACTTCACTATATTAGAATTTTTTTTTCTGTAATTATTTACGTTGGATTTAATACATTCTTTACAAAGAGAACTAAACTTAGAGTGTAGATTTTTATTTTTGTAAAAACATGAAAGATCTTTTTCTTTCTTGCATTTATTGCATATTTTATGTGTTGAATATATTTTTCTACCATTATGACCCCACATAAACAAGGCAAAATCTTTTCTATTCAAAAATTTTGTTTTAATTCCGCAACCACACCTACACAAAGGCCAAACATTATTATATTTATATATTAAAATATAATCTTCTATCTTGATATTGTGCAATATTTTTAAATGATTGCATAACAGTCTTCTGTTTTTAAATAAAATAAAGCAAATTTTACATGCTTCTGACATTAAATGTAGCCTTTTCCTTTGTTCATTTCATTAAGTGACAAATACTCTTCAAGTTTTTCTTTACTTATTGTATTGTTAACCATAAGGTTTGGTGACGAATGATAAAAATATTCTGCGGGTTGTTTGTCTAGTGGGAATCCTTGTTCTAATAAATCAAAATACATTTTTGTCCCAAAATAAGGACTCAATATGCTAAGACTATAATACTCTGCTTTTATAGATTTTGCAAGAGAAATCGTCATATCTAGATCTTCGTCCGTTTCTCCATTAAATCCAGCTAATAAATATGCTGTATAGGGCACCCCTGCGTCCTCTAACATTTTACACCCAGCAATTATTTCTTCCCTTGTTTCGTCTTTTTGTACCATTTTTAATATTCTTGGGCTACCTGTTTCTATTCCTATTTTCGCGCGGACACAATTAGCCTTTTTTAATAGTTTGCACACTTCTGGATCTAAATGATCAGTGCGCAGCTCGGCTTTGAATGACATGTCAAGCTTTTCTTCAATCATCATCTTTAGTATAGTTTTTACTCTCTCTTTGTCAATTGTAAAAACATCATCAACAAAATATAACATTGTATTATCTTTTATAAGCAACTTATCTTTTGTCGTTGCGTTTGCGGACTGAGAATAATCGTATTCTTTATGTCTGTTCCAATAGTTTTTTTTAATATGTCTTAATTCTGCCAAAACACTGTCAGGACTCCTATATTGCGTTTTATTCCTTTTCCACGAATATGGACTGGCACAATAATTGCAGCGCATCGGGCAACCGCGAATTGTAACAACATACGAAACATCAACAGTTAACTTTTGTTCTTCTGTTAGCCCCCAAAATTTATCCCTTTCTGGGAACGGAAGGGCATCACAATCTAAGACTTTTGCATCTCCATTGTGCAATATGAAACCAAGCTTATTTCTTGACACACAACCAACAATGTTTTTTGGGTCCTTGCCATTAACAAGATCAAGCATAACATATTCGCCCTCTCTTGCGCATGCATAATTAATAGCAGGTAATTTATTTAACAATTCTCTATCAAGAGTAGAATGCGGCCCGCCTACGACTTGCTTTGTGAAGGGCAATTTCTCTCTTACCTTTCTTGAAACAATATCAACAGAAGGAACATTGGCGGTATAACAAAAATATCCTATCCAATCTGGATTAAAATCTACAATTTTTTTTGTTACTTCTTCCCAAATTTCATGATTTTCGTTTTTAAAATATTCTGTATAATCTTGAAATTTACTAAATAATCCCTTTAGATTTTCATATTCCTTTCGATCCATAAAATCTGCGTTATATATCCATGCATCGTGACCGTTATGGTTTAAAACAGATGCTACATATGCTATACCAAGATTGTTCCCGTTATAGTGACTACCAAGCAAACGGTAAAACGGCAGGTTACACAAAAGAACACGTTTCATTATTTAATTTCTCTATATTCAACCACATATCTTTCGTGTATTTGTGTTTTATCATCAACAAATATGGGCAATTGATCTGGTTTATTTTTGCTCGCCAAAGCTCCGTCCACTCCTCTTTTTTCGTTCTCCTTAAGATCGTCAACAATGATGCAACCTTTTTCGTCAATATAGTTCATAAAAAATTCCAATTCTTTTTTAACAAGAACAGGATCATGGCTGCCATCAAGAAAAACAAAAGAAAATTTATCAACCTTTTTCACTTCACCTTTATCGTATGTGTTTAGAATTGGAAAAATATGATTCATAAACTCTTCAGATGTACATTTATTATGACAATAATTTAAATTATTATCAGCAGCAAAAGAATGCAATAATTTCATTGAATTTCTATATCGGAGATTATCATAAATAGAAGTTTCGCGTATATCGCTTCCGTTGTGATATTTTATGGCACCATATGGATCAACGCCAAAGCACCAGTTATTTTTACCATTTTTTAGTAGGACTTCCATGAAGCACTTCATTGACCCACCCATATTTGTCCCAATTTCTAATATTGGTAAATCTGATGATAAAATTACAGATTCAAGTTTCTGTAAAATATAATGAAAAGATTCAACATGGTCAAGAAGACTTGCGTTTTTTTTAACAATTTCTAACACTTCAATGTCCCACATTTTATCATGTCCTCATAGTATTTTAAATATTTTTTTGCACATTCTATATAGGAATAATTTTGTAAAGCATAGTCTCTACAATCATTGGGTTTTATTTTGCTTATTGCCATGGTGGCTTTGGCAAATTCTGCATCTGTACTGACCAACATTCCTGTTTTATGGTTTATTAGCTCAGGCATAGAGCCGTTGCAAGATCCTACAACAGGCGTACCAGAAATCATAGATTCACTGACCGTGGCTGGGCAGGCGTCGGGGAGCTTTGTCAAGAGGATAAGCGCTTTTGCCTTAGATAAGACTTCTGCTTTTTGTTGCCCGTTAATAGAGCCTAAATATTCAATTTTATCATCACACATCTTTTTTATTGCAAATATGTTGTCTTGATTTTTACCCGCACCCGCAATTTTTAAATTAAAACGAAGTGTCTTAGCCATCCTAATGGTGGTGAATAATCCTTTACCCTCGCCCCAATCAGTTCCTGCCATCCAAAGGAAATAATTTTCTTTTTTGTCAGAAAATACAAATTTTGATGGATCTACACACGTATGAACATACGCAGATACCCCAAGCATGTGTGCTGCAAAATCGCTAACAGCAATTATGTTTTTCTTTGATTCATGATTCTGTTGTTGGTGAAGATTTGCGCCATGAATGGTGGTCACAAAGGGTTTATTATATGAATTATATTCATCGGGCTCCCAACCATGGAAATGTAAAATGTCAGCATCTGACGGAATTTCTGATATGAGCCTTACTCCAGAAACAGGTGATTCTTTTGCGTCCACACGAAGTTTCATACATACTTCATGTCCAAGCTCAACAAAAGCTTTTGAAAGATATTCAACAACCCTCTCTGCTCCCATGCTGTCTTTTGCGGGAGGTATATAATTACAAATTTGCACTATTTTCATATTTGAAACCACAATGTACCATTTATTTCTGTATTTTTAATTTGAAAATATTCTAATACATCTGGTACAAAGAGATATTTTTTTATATTATTTTTTTCTATAAACTCTTTTACTAAACTCGTTTCGTCATTTATTGGATTAAAGCATATATCATGAACAGCTACGAAACACCCAGATTTCAAATGTGGGAAAAAATATTTAATATAGTTTTCACAAAATTTCTTTCTATGATCGCTATCAACAAATAGAAAATCTGCCATATTTAAATCTTCAATCGTCATTTTTTCAAACACATCTCCTAAAACAACATGGGCTTTGCAACCATATTCATCTAAGTTAATAATTGCATGTGCAAAAGCAAAAGGATCTATTTCATATGTTTGAAGTGTTTCTGGTTCATAATTTACCGCAAGCGCTGCGTTTGCTATAATGATTGTTGAATATCCCCATGATGTGCTAAATTCTAATATATTGTTTGGTTTTGTTTTTTTAATCATTGAGAACATAAAACTTTTTTCAAGATCATCAATTTGCCCATTCATTTTATGTCTTGGCAGATTGCATGCGTTGTAAAAAAACGTTTCATCAATGTTTAGTGATTTAAAAAAATCAAGATTTGTAAATTGCATACTATTTATTTTCCACTAAAACACAAACCCAAAAAAATCTATATCTTCTTTATACATTTGTTCAACCTTGGCTTTATTTTCCAAAGAATAATAATGTCTATAATCTTTATGGTTTGTTTTATTTAAATGTCTCATATCCTTGGTTGGCCTATTTAGAAATACAGAAACTTTATTAATCATATTTTCATATTGTTCAAATCTAAATATTTCATTTACAATGACTTTATTGTCAATACAAATAAATTCTTTTTGGGGAATAAATAAGTTATCTATTGCCACAGAAAGAGTGGGCTCATAGATATCCTTTGTTCTCCATTTTTCAAGGTAAATGGAAGCTTCATTTATAAATTTATCAAAAGAAGAAAATCTATCACTACCTCCATATTGAAAATAAATTGAAACCAATTTATCAAAAATGTTTCTTACACAAGTAAAAGTATAAAAATTCTTTAAATTTTCTTGCTTTATAAGACCTAAATCAACTAGATTTTTAATTGTACAATGAGTGAGCACATATAATAATTTGTTTTTTTTATAGTGGCCGCTTAAATTTTCTAAATCATATTTTGATTTTTTCCCAAAAATTTCTACTAGGCTTGTTCCTCCCGTTCGCGGAATATGAATAAAAAAACACTCGGAAGACAAAAAAGGCATTGCATTATCTTACCTTGACGTACTGTGGGATTAGTTTTGGATGATATTGTCCTGGGTGGCAAATATCTGGATATTTAGATTTCCATTTATTAATAAAATACTCATATGGGACGTTACTATCTTTATCTATAGTTTGTTGTGAGTTTGATTTGCCCTGAAGATGGTAGACGAGCGAGCTATATACCATCCAGAACCGTCTAACTCCTTTATCATACGCAGTTTGTACAAGATCATCATCTGTACAATAAGAAAAGTATCTATCATCAACCCCTTGCATGAGATCCCATAACTTACGATGCATAAAAAAAGGCATACGGTAGCCAGACATAACAGTGTGGTCACTGCCGTATTTATTTCTCTCATAAGTTTCCAAAAGTCTTTGTTCATCGAATTCATTCCACTCCTTTCCGTAATCTTTTATAATATGAAAATCCGTGTGGCCCTTCGTGGGCTCAATACTACGTGAACATAACAAAAATGAAGCTGGAGGTAAATTTTTACATGCATCTAATAATGCCGTATCCCATCCTGGCATAAGGTACATATCACTATGCGGCAAATAAAAATAATCTCCTGTAGCAACTTTAGCACATTCATTAAGTGCGACATTTAAGCCGCTGTTCTTGCCTTCTCCGATTACTTTGATTTCATTTTTCCCAAGCGCTTTAGATGTCCCACAAGCTTTAACCTTCCAAGGCAACAGAGCGCCAGCATTACCTCCGTTATCATAAATTATAAGCTCTGTCTTTTGAGAACAATTTTTTAGAAAAGAAGGAAGAAATACCTTACTAAAAAGATAATCAGACTTATATGCAGGAAGCAATATGCTTATTTTACAGCTCATCTTCGTTTTTAATTTCACCAAGGCCAGCCAATCTGCTTAAATAACTCCAATCTTCTTTTGTCATTTCTGAACTTTGAAGTTTTTTGGCTAATTCGTCATTCTTGCATGAAGAGTTTAAGAAACAATCCTTATGAAAATGATATGCATGTTTTCTTATGTGACCAACGATTAATGCCTCAAATGAAACGGTTGCATTTTCTGTTGCATTAAAAACTTGTCCTACATTTGCAATAGCTATGAGTTCTTTGTCTTTTATTTGTTTATTGCAAGAGAAACAAATAACAAAATTTTCTCTCCAATTTGGTACGCTTATATTTTCTGGCCTTTTCATCATATAATGTCCATATCCAAAATTTCAAGCTCTGCAAATCTGTCTAGGAGATCAGAAAATACGAGAATTCTATTTCTTGGAAAATCTTGATCCCTATAAACATCAAATCTATTAAAATAAGAGCCCATAAGCGTTTCAGCTGATAATGGCGCATTACTTTTGTCAACCAACATGTTTCCTTTTTTGTCGTAAAGGAAAAGAGGTATATAAAGAACAGAACACTCGCACATTGTTGCAACGTCTGGAGAAACGATAACATTAAAATGATTTCCCATTTTTTCTGTATTCGCGGCATCAATAATAGTTTCCCCCATGCATTCATACCACTCCCTTGCGCTTCCTTCCCATTTGCAACCCTGCATGTCAACTACATTTCCAGTTCTCTTATTAACAAATTTTCCTGGTTTTCGTGACCAATACCACTTTTTACATTTTCCTAAATTAATATAAAGTTTTTTTAGATCTACGAGTCTCATAAGTATGGTTCCTTTTTAATAATTTAACGTAACTTTACTTAGCCAATCCTTCATAATGGCTGGCCCTGGTCTTGTTAATTTAAATTTATATTTTACTTGGTCTGAATCTTCGCCACCTTGGCTATAAAGCTTCACAGCAAGATCTTTCATTTGTTCTGATGTTTCTATGCCTGGAAATCTATCTTGTGTTTCTTCTTGGTACAATAGGCTCCACATTTTGTCCCATACACCACCTTTTTTCAATTGATTTAGTTTTCTTTCAATTGAGCACCACGAATAGTGATAAACAGATGGAATCTTTTCAAATACTTCATTTATTCCTTGCGCATATGCATCTGGCATGTGAAGTCTGGCCAACTCAATTTGATCATTATAAAATCCAGTATGTGGTAGCATTTCGTAAGTCATGGTGTTTACATATTCGCAACCATCAGACATGCCCTTCTTAGCGTATAGCTTTCCAGTCTTTTCGTTTGTCAATCTGGCGTTTTTATTAATTGCGTGTGTAATTTCAGGTTTGTTCTTAGAAAATCTCCATTTCCAGCAATGCCTTCTTCCTGTTACTTCTTGTCCATTTCCCCACAATTCAATTACAGGCAAATGAAGGATATCATGTGTCTTTGGAAAACGCTTTGTAATGAGCTTAATACGCTCGTAGTCATCTTCGTGAACAACTTCGTCACAATCCATCTGCCACAAATATTCATTTTCACAGACTGCTCTTGCGTAGGCTTTTTGCATACCATCAATTCCTGGCTCTTGCCAATCAAACTGATTTTGGTAAAGCTTTACCCTTTGGTCTTGTTTTGAAAGTTCCTCAAGCTTTTCGTATGTACCATCGTCAGAGCATCCATCCATAACAACCACTTCATCACAAAATCCAAGCATGCTTTTTATACACTCTTCAAATGGATAATTTGTTGCATTGTATGTGGTTGTATATCCACTTATTTTTCCATATATTCTTTTATATTGAAAATCTTTATTTCTCGTTAACATTATTCATATTCCCTTAATAACTTTTCACATGCTTGAAAAACTTCTTTTGGATCAATTTCATTTATTGGTGGATTTTCTGGATTTTTCGCACATCTATTTTTATAGCACGCTTTATCGCGGCATGCAGTCAACCTTTCAGATTGTAAAAGAATATATTTTGATTTTTCTTTGTCTTTTACCCACGGTCCTGTGCTTGCGGCATATGAGCATCCAAACAAAGCCACCAAAGGAATGTTTAACGCTCCTGCTAAATGCATACTAAATGTGTCTGGTGATAAATGTAGCATACTCTTTTCCAAAACACAAGCCAATTGTTGATAATTTGTTTTTCCGCGAAGGTCAACATCAATATTCTTTAATTCTGGCTCATCAGCACTACCAACTTGGACAATCATAAGTTCTGGATAAAGGTCCTTTAAATTGTTTAAAATTTCTTGCCAATCATCATATCGTCTTCCTTCCCATTGGCCTTTCCCCGAGGTTGGATGAATTGTCATATATGGATTGCACAAAAATGTAGAGAGACCATTTTTCATTTCTACAGAACTTTTTAAAATAGAATCATCTTTTTCAATATAATAATCACCAAGCTCAGATTGGCAATGATTTGCGTATTCTTCGGCTAATAGACGACCCTGCCCCCTACGAACCCAATTACTAAAATTATAATGTGTTGCAATGTTTGGAGTTAGCGCCAAATCAAAAACATCTTCAAGAAGCTCCAGATGTATCATGGTTTCATTCCAGGGGATTATCTTATACACATTTGGATTTCCCTTTAGAATGTCAGCATATTGTGGCTGTGTGACAAAATAAATTTTATGGTCTTCTGGCAACTCTTTCTTTAGCCCATCAATGACGGCAGTACTAACGAAAACATCACCAGCAGACATAGGCATAACATAAACAACATTGTAGCTATCTGGAGTATCAACAAATGAAGCAAGATGTTCTTTTGGGTTAATTTGTGCTATTGTTTCTTTTAAAATATTTTGTTTGACGGTTATCAAAAATTTTTCACTTACATTTTTCAAAGAAAAATTATCTCTTATTTTTTGGCCAAGATCCTTTGCCCATTCTTGTGGCTTATCGTAAGAAGATACAATCTTTCGCATTCTTTCTTTAACATCATTTTCTTTTACGTTTGCCCACTGTGAGCCCTTAATCATAACATCTTGCCAAACAGCAGATCCTGGGATCTCTTTCATCTCGTATTCAAATGGAATAAATTTTCCAAGCTTCAAAAAATCTAAATGACCAGACCAGTTTGTCGCCATAACAGGAAGATCACACGCGGCAGCTTCTAGAAGCGGCAATCCAAAACCTTCACCGTGCGTAAGAGAAATTAGTGCCTTAATCTTTGG
>Ga0209518_1001368_pt1 | contig 26379 bp, 38 predicted proteins | sample RifGroB1_FD_183993 | JGI IMG/M metagenome (GOLD analysis project Ga0209518, IMG submission 183993) | Groundwater microbial communities from Rifle, Colorado, USA - Groundwater B1 (SPAdes) (version 2) | ecosystem: Environmental > Aquatic > Deep subsurface > Groundwater | place: Rifle, Colorado...
GCCGCTTTCGCTTTCGCTTTCGCTTTCGCTGCCGCTGCCGCTTTCGCTTTCGCTTGATGTTTTTCCTGTTCCTGTTTTAAAACAAGCAGAACTTGACCGGGTGATTCAAGATTTACTCCGACTTCAGGATTGACTTCACCCTGAACAATCTGCCGAATTCGGTTTAAAGTTAGCGACGCTGGCGCATTCTGAAGTGAAACTAAATCCAATTTTTTAGCTATGGATTCAGGAATAAACCGATTTTTCAGAATTTCTCCGACCGTCATATCCATTAAATCAGATATGTCCGCTTGGTGATTCCTGTAAAAGGCCTCCGAGGTTAAATCGGCAATGAAAAAATACTTGCCGACCGTCCCCTTAATTTCTCCCGCTGCTAATTGTTTCACTGCGGCGCCGACTCGGTATTTCGCTTGGATTGCCTTGATTCCGGCTATTGTTTCGATTTGTAATACCTTTACCGCTTTCTTGCGATTTTTTCCTGCCGGAAGCGAATTCACGATTTCTACTCGCTTCTGCGCTTGCGATTCTGCGTAGAGTCGAACCTCAGTGAATTCCTTAATTTGTAATTCAGTCAATAATTTTCTTGACTGCGCTGCGATTTCAGACTGCACTGCATTGCAGTGTTTGTCTGTAATGGTGAACAAATTTGACATTGATACTCCATTTTTCTAAATCTAATATTTACAACTTGTTTAAACAAATACCTATACATAGTATAGGATTTTTTAGCGTCTAAGTGATTAATCACTTATCTCTTAGACTATATCTTAATTTTTAAACTTAATCAAGTTGACCTGTACCTGTATAAATCTTTATCCTTATTTACCTCTCACAAGCTACACACCACTTCAATTCATATATATGAAAATGTGATGTGTGTATTTAGAGTCTAAGTGTTTATTTACATTGAAACAATTAGATTTATACTCTAATATAAGAATAAAGCCAGTTGCTTAAAAACAAGCTAAAAGCTGCATAGCTTACAACAGCCAACTTGACACTTTTAACCTTTCAGCTTATACCTCTTATACAAATACTCTATGATTAGGATTTCAACTCTAATCGACTGCTCCATTTAGATTTGTAATACTATAGGTTACTTTTCAGTCTAACAAGTATGCTATTCACACTGCCCATTCATTCCAGTCAAAATCTGCGTTCTAAGTAGTGCTATAGAGCCCTGCTTGTTATCCTTACTTCCTATATATTCCAGGCGCCCTGCTAATAATAGGATTTTTTATCTCTCAAAGAACTAACTTCAGACATTCATTACTATACTTCTTTAAGCTTTACTTAGTCTGCTAATATAGCTTAAGACCACTTTCAAGTTATAAATTGTGTATAGTAATGTTAATGAACAATAATCCACCTGCCCCTACCCCCGCTTATAGCTACAAGCGTGCCAATCGGCGTAAAGTGTTGTTTTTTATGGACTTGCAAATAACGAAAGTGCAAGATTCATATATGTTTTCTTGCACTTTACCTTTCACTTTCATATTCAGTTTTTGTTTAGGTGCTGTTTTTTATAGACTTGAAAAAAAAACATAGTGTAAATTTAGGAAAAAAAACAAGGGAAATAGTGCAAACTTTGCATAGTAGTTATATACTAATCTGAATATGTATATAGATGTTATGTATAGTTAAAACAATAAACTACATTATGATTTTTAGTTTAAGTCTAATAAATACCGAAAGTTAGTTATTTTAAGCTTAATCAAGCTTATTTTATTTTTAATGCAAACTTTGCATATGTTATACAATAACCTGAATATGTTTAATCCTAACTAAGCTTAACAAAAAAAGTGCAAACTTTGCATAGTAGTTATATACTAATCTGAATATGTATATAGATGTTATGTATAGTTAAAACAATAAACTACATTATGATTTTTAGTTTAAGTCTAATAAATACCGAAAGTTAGAAACAAGTTAAAAGAAAGTTTATATCTAATAAAAACAATAAGATAGGTATAATCTAATATAGTTTTAAGCTTGTTAAGCTTAAAACATCTTATAAGTCTATGATTTAACTACACTTAACAATCATATACATATATGCTTCTTCAAATGTATGGCTCTGGGAGGCTTCAGGTTAAACGCAGAATCAAGGTTATAGTTTCATACAGACCTCTTCATATTTTTTGATTTAAGTATAGCCTATGCTTGTTTTTTAGCCTATAGCTAATACCTGCTTAAGCTGTTTAAGCTTATCTTATGCTTGTATAGACGCACGGGCACGGGCATCAACCGACTCATACATACATCTACATATATACTTATGTGGATAACTACATATATAGTCAATTTAGAGTTCAATCTCTGCCTCGACCGCATCAGCTATTTCATACACTAATAGATATGTAGATAACAACATAACTAAGTTAATATTTATTTTAATTTATACATCACATCTTAAATCACATTTAGCTTTACTTCAAATGACAAATGTTCAGTAGTTAATCCAAAAAACACATATGTCCCAAAGTATATACCACATAACCTAATTTAAGCTATTTTTAAGCTTAAAACACATGGATTCCTTATGTATGTAGAAAAACACATATTTAAGCTTAAATTTAAAATTTAAGTGTATAATTTTTTATACACTTTTTAGCTGTAATTTAAGCTTAAAATACATAGAAGTATGTATTGTTATTTCACAAACTTTTGCCAATTACCAAATAGCGTGCCAGTTCAGGATAGGTATGGGATAACAGATATGTATATATGTAGATATAAAATAGGGATATACAAGAATGTAGATATGTATATATATGAATACGAGGCGGACGAAAAAACAGAAAAAGGGTGGATTCGGTATATTACCTCATATCCATATATCAAATTTTTCTAATCCTCTGCTATTAAAGTATTATCACATATTTATCACATTTAGCTTTATTTCAAATGACAAATGTATAGTAGTTTTTCTATCCATTGTCTATCCATTCATATCCATATATCAAATTTTTCTAATCCTCTGCTATTAAAGTATTATCCTTGTCTAATCCCACACAGTCATTGTCTAATTCATCGCTATTTCTTAATAGTTTTTTATCTATCATACCCATTCCATTGTGGTAAGAAAAACGCCATTTCATATTAAACTCTTTGGAGCTCATTTTAGGTAACATTTCTACTCTACGCTTTATGTCTGCATCGACTTCTTCTAGTGTTCTTTCTGTCATTTTAAAAATCTCCTTAGTGAAAAGTTCTGAATTTGTAGGCTAAGCTTAGATGGTAGAAAAAATGGTAAAAATAAAATATTCCCTGGGGGAAAATTTCTAAAAAATGTTTTAAGCTTGAACCATCTAAAAAGGTATGAAAATAAAAAATCCCCTGGGGCAAAAATCAGTGATTTTTTGATGTTTTTCTTAAAGCAAAAAAAGTTAAATACAATAAAAATAAAGAAATAATAAAAATTGAAAACTGTTTTAAAATATTTCCCCAGGGGGATTTTTTTCTTTTTATAGGGGAAAATGCTAAATATAGATAAAATAAATAGATAATAAAAAACAGATTAGAAAATTAATTTCTCCTAGGGATTTTTATCTAAAAAATATTCAAATGGTTCTGCTGTAGAGTTTGATATGGTAATTGTCTCCCATTCGTCATCTTTCTTTACCCAGGTAAGATGACAGATACATTGTTGTGGATTTGTATAACCTAATCTGACTTTACATCGTGGGCAGATGTGGTAATATTCTTTTTTACTCTTCATATTTCACTCAATTTAATTTTATTTGACAACCATAAGGTAATTTTTTTATAGTCTAATGCTTTAGAAGTAACTTCTTCAAACTTTTTTGATTCCGGGATACTATAAATGATAAACCAATTATTAGTTGGGGAATATTCTAATTCTACTTTGTTTATATCTTGAATCTCAAATAATATTCCACCTTCTACCGTAGGATAGATATTGAATTTTGGTTTTAGGTTATTGTTGGATAAATGTTCTATCAAATTTTCTATAATAGGAATAAGGTGTTGTATAGTTTTTTTGCTAACTGGTTTAGCATTATCATTATCCCAATTCTCTTGTAATTGGGAAATATAGTTAATTTGCTGAAATAGAAATTTTTTATCCATTTAATATCCTTATTATTTCATTCAGCTTCTTTTTAAGCAGTAATATCTCCTGTTCTATGGGAGTTAAATCCGAATAGAAGATATTGATGGGAATTTGAATTTCTTCAATTCTTTCTTTAGTTAGTCCTACTCTTATAAGTGTTTCAAATGGGAAAGGAGTCATACTAAACCTCTTAAACAAAGGAAAGCAGAGAAACAACCTATTAAATCCAGTAGTAAATCCATCCAGCTGAAGCCTCTGGGGTCGAATAAGCTGTCAAGTTTTGGGTGTGCTGCGGAGTGTTTTTGTCTATACTTTTCATGTCTGTTATCATTCAATTCCCATAAATACCCTAAACAGAAAGCTAAGATACAAGCATCGAATGCTGTGAAGATTAAAGCAAACAAAATGGTTAGAGTAAAGCTTCCAAATAGATGTGTTCCACTCCAGGCGTCTATCTTGTTTAATGTACTGTTTGTTTCCGGCATATTATACTCCAAAAGGAAAATTAGTAGTAAGCCATCTTTTTAAATCTTTGTTTAAATCAATAGTATTAGAATAGGATACATGGTGATATGATTCATTAGGCATAAGATAAAGAACATCAAACCCTGTTTCTGTCTGTTCTATTTCAATTTCTTGATCTGCAATTCGTAATTCAATTTGGATTTTTCCGTTTATAGGAAATATCTCTAATTTATTCCTTTTACCCTCTGATAATATTTTTGTTCCTTCTAACATATTTATCCTCTGATAGTGAATAAGTTATTTATATTTGGCTTAAAGTACTTGATGCACCTGATTTTGAAATTCTCTATTTCTTTTTTTGGTAGTGGGATTTCTTGGGATAATGGCGACTGGCTTAACCTTTCACCCGCAATTATCTTAGCAGTCTTTTTACAGAATTGGTCTTTCTTATGACAGCGTGACCAGGAGATGTGGATTTGATCATCCTGCATTATGCCCAGCAGCATAGCAAAAGGCTGTCGTCCTCTTCTTAGATAATGGAATAAGGGTGTCATTTTAAGATTCCTTTTTGAATTAATGCTCTTTCCAATCTTCCTATTCCTATTCCTCCTCCGAAGCGGGAAAACATTGGTAACACTAAATACTCATTCAGTTCATTAAGAACACGGTCTTGCCCAGACTCTGCAAATAACTTTTGCGCATACTTCCCCTCGGAAACGGTCATAAAATTCTCTCGCATTCCCGTTGGATTACAAGACCGCTCAGCACTGCCTATGGTTTCCATACCATATAAAATCACATCAATTTTATTGTAAGTGCCGTCCGGGTTCTGTTTCATATTCCAGAAGGGATGACTTCTTTGGGGGAACTTAGATAAGGAAATTACATCGCCAAAATCCCTTTGCATCACACCCTCGTGAATATCAGTCAAAGTATCCGTCTGATATAATTTACACAGGGAATTATATTCCTGATAAGTTGGATTTTCATTAAATCCTAAATACCAAAGCAATTCTACTTCTAATTGGGCTAAGTCCTCAATATTCCCCAATGCCTCGAACTCAAACATTAAAAATGGGTCTGTGTCGTGTCTGCCGGGCACAGGAAATGGCTCGTTGCGATAAGAAGTGGTAAAACAAAATATCTTTTCTGCTTCCTTGTTTGTCAAAAGAATTGCTTCTAACTTCATTTGGCTAGTTTGTGGCAAGGGGAAATTTTTCCCTTTAAATATGACTTGAACTATTGTTTCGGGGTCTTCACAGGCAGCAAGAATAGACATAGACCCTTGACAATACATTTCAGTATAACCTTGGGCCTTGAAAAATGTCCGCAGTCTTGTGGTGATGTACTCATAGTTTTTCTGTTGATTGATGTTTGTTATATCGAACATTATTTTATCCTTTAATAATGTGGTTGTCGTATTTGAATACGCTTTTTTCCAAGTCTAATGGCTTTGCTTATGGTTTTAAGTGAGGAGTCCCATGATTTACCATCATTTGTATCTTTCCCTTCCGGTGATACATAAGTGAATGATGTATTAGCATAAGATAAGACAGTAATATCTTCTTCTGTTGCTTCTATCTTCTTACTCCACATAGACTTTCTGATTTTATATACTAAAATACTTTCATTTGAGTCTAAGTATCTTCCTCCCTCCATAGATTGGGGATCATAATATTTTTTCACATGCCCAAAGTATCTATATGTAGCGCCAACGATGTATCCGGTAAAATCGGATAGTTCTTTTTTTATCCATATCTTCTTTGCTATAATATTTGTATCTATGGGAAAATAATCATCTTTCATTTTTTCATTATATTCTTCCGGGGGAACGCCTGTCAAATGCTTAGATAGAATTTGTTTTGTGACTTTTACTCTGTCACCAATGCTAAATTTAAGATTTGTTTTCATTTTTATTCCCAATTAAAGAATTGTTTTTTAATTGCTTCTGTATAGTTTTCAAAGGTATGAAGATATTGATCTTTAACATTTGAAAACAATTGTATTTGATACTCAAATATGGTAACTTCTCTTTGCTGAAGCTCTTTCATATCTTCTTCATTGTTTATATCATAGCGGGGATGAATTACTATTTTACATTTATACTTAATCTCATTAAAATTATCATCGTTTTCAATAGCAAGAACTTCTAAGGGGATTAAAAGAAACATTGGAACTTTCCTAGTCCCTATTCCCCAAAGTTCATATTCATTCTTTTCACAGACAATATCCCCCACTTTAAATTCTGGCAATTTTGGTGTCATTTTAAACTTATTCTCCTATTTTTAATTTCAATTTGTTTTTTTACTTCATCAAAAGATAAGGGGTAAAAGTTTGTATTATCAACACTAACATCAAGTTGATTCAGAAAGGGGTTACTGTCTCGGCCATGGGAATGCCCGTGCAGATTCCAGGAATCAGCGTTTTCTTTATACCAATGTTTCATTGGATAGTGGCAAATAGTAATCCATTGGTGATTAATTTTTATGTCTCTATGTGTTGCATAAGTAGTAAAGAGACTGGCAATCTTAGAATTGAAACTCAGTTTTTCATGATTGCCAATAAGCAGATGAAATTCCTTAAAGTTAAGAGCGCTAAGTAAATCTGAAATAGCTTTGATATGAGACAACCAGGAAAAATCACCAAGGTGGTAGACTATGTCAGATGTAGTAATCTTTTCATTCCATCGCTTTATCAACTCTTTGTTCATTTCTTCTACATTCTGAAATGGGCGGTTGCATAAAGAAATAATATTTGTGTGGTGAAAATGGTGGTCTGATGTAAAGAAATAATTCATTGTTTTTTCTCCATTTGTATAGTAATTATTACAATCCACATTATTAGTAAAAAATCCAAGTCTATTGTAACAATAAAAGCAACTAATGAAGAAATAAAAGCGAAAAACATAGCTCCATAAAATACTACATTTAACATTGGTTGTTTCTCCTGATTTCTATAATAATTATTATGGTACAGCTAAGAATTAAATAACTAATATCCTGCGTCCAAGTATAAAATACTATTGATGTGATTAAGGCACTGGAAAGAATTAAAGGTTTAATCTGGCTCCATATCTGTGAAAGCTTTGTAAAGAATTTGCCTGCCATTTTTTTGTTCCCGCTTGTAAAGTTTTTTAATAGGAGTAATTTTAGTAGCTTTTGGTTGTTTATTCCAAAGCCTTGCTTGTCTTTTGACTTGTTTCACTAAGGGGTTCACAAGTTTCAATTTCCATAAAAAAGTTTTTAGAGGTGATTTTAGCCATCTTTTGCGCTTTCATAGAAGCGTCTAACTCATTTTCAGCATCTACTACAATTGTTCTGCTGAATACTGGAGTAATCTTATCATCTTTAAATTCTACTAAACAATTTTCATTAGGTCTAAGTGTATAATAATTGGATAAATGTACTATATATTTCATTGAGTATTTCCTGTTTTGATAAAGTCCTTTATATGATTTAATTGTGTTTTGTCTAATCTAAATAAAGGGGAAATAGTAACTTTCCCCTGCCCGCTGCAGGCGGGGCATATTGTTCTATCTTTAAAATATCCTACTCCATAACACACACAGCAAGGAATATTATATGAGTATTTTTGATTTTCTAATACATAGTTTTTCCGAAGAAGAAATAGCAACTCTTTTTCCATTTGCAGGATTCTATCTTTAAGCTGTTGGTTTTCTGTTTCTAAAGTATTTTGTGTGGGGGTATCCATTAAGTTCCTTTAAACAATGGGTTTTAATAATAATGATAAGAGATTTATTAAAATTATTTTGGGTTCATTTGTTGTCTCTAATGCCCATCCTAATATTGGTTCTCCTTTAGATGCTGGGCGTAAACTACAAACAGAATTAAATGTTATTGCTTGCCCTGGATAAACAATAGGAGAAATAACAAAAGCATTTACTAAAATATCTACACAAACTTGGGCGGTATTGTTGCTGTAAAGACCTATACAAACTCCACAAAATAAATGAGTAGTTTCTTTTGTCAACTTTTTACATTGGTTTTCTCCAATTGCTGTAAGACTTAATAAATCTCCTATACTAATATTTTCGTTATCCGCAATTGGTATAGTAAGAATATCAGGTGTTTCAGTCTTATATATTATTTCAAAGGGTTTTATTAGATTGTCCATAATACCTCATTTAATAAATGCTTCGGGATAGATACAAGTAATTACTCCCTGAGAAATTAAGATAAATCCTACAAATCCTGTTATCACACAAATAATAGAAACAAGAGATGGGAGATACCCCACGACATTATTCCAATCATCTTTATGTTGATAGTAAATAAGGATTGCCAAAACAATTAATCCTATTCCAACCATAGTATTTTGGATTCCTCTTAAGATGATAGGAATAAGAAGGGAGGCTACATTAGATAACATTTATTGCCTTTCTAATATTGAGATTATTCTTACTTTTCTGTTTGTACCCGTCAGCAGTCCTATTGTTCCAACAAGTTTGTAATTGATTTTAGAATAAATAGGAATACTTAAATCCAGCCAGACTAAAAATCCTCCTGGTTTTAGAATAGGATGCAATAATTTAAGTATTTGTCTTTTGTTAAATGGTTTAGTTTGATACTGTGCAAAATCTTCTTTTGTGTAAGGTGGATCAGCTAAGATTAAGTCAAATGTTTCTGGTTTAAATAAGTTGTTGATTTGATTTACATCACCTGCTACATCAGTAAATTGGGGTATAAGTTTGGAGTCAAAGCGAATTCCATAATTAGCATCGGCTTTATCAACCATCCCGGAAAATAGATGGAGAATTTGTTTCTTATCTGGAAACAAACTGTAGATTCGTTTCAGATAAGACGGGGGATAGCCCCCATAGTAATTGTACTTTCTTTTGTAGTAATTTCCCACCATCCATATTCCATACAACCAGGTGGCTGTGGCGCTTAATGGGGGGTATTTAGGAAACAATAAGCTATAGCGTTTAGCTCGGTCGGATAGTGTCATTTTACAAGCAAATCTTCAAAGATGTACAATTCATCAAATAAGACTTGAAAGTGGTTTTTGTGCTCAGCAAATTTAGCACTTTCTCTTTCCTTTTCTTGATTGATTCTTGCTTGGATATTTTCTTTAATAATTCCTGGGACTTTAGTTAAGTCTATGGGGAAGGGGATAAACTTAGCTTCGTGTTCGATAACTTTGAAGAACTCGGAATAGAGTTCAGCTGGAATTACATTTCGTTTTAAGATAGTAGTCTTATTGTTGACAACTTTAGCAATAAGATAATTATCTTCTGTGTCATTATCCCGATGGATTAAAAAAAGCATAGGGGTAATTTCAATTTCTAATCTAACTGTTTTTACCATAGTTAAAATACTCCACGATTTTTAGTTTGTACTCGGTGATTTATTATAGAAACATATTTTTCTAATTCTTCTATCATAATATAGTTGCGTTTCAATTCAATACAGCCTACTGCTGTTGTACCACTTCCGGCAAAGGGGTCTAAAATTAAATCTTCTTCATTACTCCACCATTTAAGTAAGTCTTTAATTACATATAGTGGTTTCTGGGTTGGGTGTGATGTCCTTTCCTTTCCTCCTACAACAGGAACAATAAAATAATCAGGATGTTGCCCTTCTTTATAGTTATATGTTAATTCTCCTCCAAGTTTTTGCCATAATCCAATTTCCTCCCACCCATTCTGCCATTTAACTTTTCTGGCTTGTGGGACAGGGTTACTTTTTATTTGAGCGCAATAACCTTTACATTTGAAATTCTGTGCTTGTAAATAATGAGATACAAGATTGATTTTGTCTTTATCAAACCAGCTTATAAACATCCCACCTGGTTTTAATATTCTAATTAATTCATCTATAATAGGGTAAACAAACTCTAAATAGGAATTCAAATCAGGAAATTTATCCCAATCCCCAAAATTCTGACTAATATCCCCTCCTTGATATTTAAACTTCATTGGATTTCTGCTTCGTGTGATTTTTACCTCATTAGCTACTCCATAAGGAAAATCGGTTAAAATCATATTGACAGCTTCATTTGGAATCTGTGGCAAAATATTTTCACACTTGTCTTGGATGATTTGATTGATAAATTCTGAGATTGGTTTCATTTTAAGTTTGATTCTTGATAGAGTTTATTACATAAGGAACAAGTATAATGTTTTCTGACCCGTTGAGATTTAGTATAATACCAGCTTTCTACAAGAATTTTATTACAAATAGGACACTTAAATATAGAAAGGGTAGTATAAATTACATAGGATTTTTTTGAAGTCATTAATAACCTTTTTTATTTTTCTTATAATAATTTACTAAATTTTTATGAATTTGTCAAGTTTTTGATGAAAAAATTTGCTTTTGTTGTTTTTTTTTAGTAAATTATATATATGAATATGGAGATATGAGATGTCACTAAAAAATCCAAACCACCATAACTTTATTTGCACTGATGAAGATACCCAGTATCTAAAACAATTGACAAAAGATAGATTAGAGACTGACTTCAACAGCGCTAAAAGTGAGACTATCCGAATTATGCTTAGAGAGCATAAGAATGGACGATATTTATCTGATAGAGCAGTTGGCTTTTTAACCCAATTGGCTATTTTTTATCGGATTCCCAGAGATGAATTAATAGAAAAACTATTGTCATTTATGTTTGATAAGAGGCCTAAAATTTCAATTTTAGAGGATTATTAAGGTGAATATACCAGAACACAACAGTTTAGAAGCTTTCTTAATGGTATCCGGGGAATCTAAAATTGATAATAAAGGGGAGATTGAAGTTTTAGATGGGGATGTCTATGTTGAAAGACAAGAAGATGGCAATACTAAAAGAATATGCGGGCATAAAACTGTAAGTGGTGATTATTGCCGGAGATATGCTGGCGATGGTACAACTCATCCGGGAGTAGGGCACTGTCAGTTTCATACCAGACAGCGGGGGGATATGTCTATTCTTCAAACATTAGGAGAAATTTCTGAATCTACTGGGAATACTACTCTTAGAGAATACATTGAGTTATCAGAAAATATTAGTGATATGGAATTGAAGAAAGTAGATAATGAAATTAGATTGTTGTATTTTTTACAAATGCAGTTGTTTACTAAAATGTCTCCCGGCGGAATAACTGTTCAAGAGGAGACTCGTTTAAAATCTTTGATTAGGGAGATTAGAGAAACTAAACTTGTAAGAGGAAAATTGGAGAATTTAACAAAGGTAGATGCTGCTTACATTACTTGGATTATAGATAAAATGGCGGAAATTGTACAACGATTTGCTCCTCAACAAGCTGAATTGATTATAAATAAGATTTTAGATACCGTTAGAGACCCTTATAATTCTGCGGTTCAGACAGGAATGATTGTCTCTGTTACTGATAAGGGAATTGAAATAAGGGAAGCATAATGACAGACATTCCTATATCTCTTGATGTTTTTGAAGCTTGCAGACGAGCTACGGAAAATGCTTTAGTAAAAAAAGTACATAAACTAACTGGCAGTGAAAATGCTTGGACACCTGAATTATGTAAATCTTTTAGTGAAATTCCATTAGATGATTTATTATTCAATTCTTACTTTTTAGGTTCTTCTTTACGCAAAGAAGATATGTATCCTGCTGTATTGGAAACAATTACAGAAGTTTGGAATTGGATAATGGACCCTAATAGAGAAAAATTGTATTATGTGGTTTTATTGGAGTCTATTGGCAGTGGGAAAACAACAACTAATAGTGTTCTACAATGGTTGCAGTGGTACTATTTGACTACTCATTGGTTTGATTTTAGAAAAGAATTACATTTTATGGGGGCACAGCCCTGTGCTTTAGTTCAGATGAATATGGATGCTAAAAAAGCCAGGAAAGTAACATTTGATAGAATTTATCCTTTATTTGAACGATGTCAGTTTAATCAAGAATATTTTCCTTTAGATAAACGGGTTACAACAGAAATTAGAATCAGCCGAAACAATACTATTATTTTTCCAGGGACTGGGAAAGCTGCTTCTGTTTTGGGGTATGACATTTATGCAGCAGGATTGGATGAAATGGCTAAGATGCGGACAATTGACCAATCTGCTTTAGGAGATACTGGTGATGGGCAATACGATCCAGGAAAAGATATATTTGACCAAATAGACCAGAGAGTTCAATCTCGTTTTGGATATGCTAACCGAGGGGTTATGGTAATGTTTACTCAAAGAAATACAGGCAGAGAATTTATTGAAACATTAGCAAACGGAATTGAATTGGGTAAGATAAAAAATGCGATGGTTAAGAAATACACATTTTGGGATGCAGTAGGTCGAGAAAATCCTAAACATTTTACAAATACTAAGAATGTATTTATTCATACTAAGAACTATCAAGTAATAGAAGATGATGCTCAGATAGAAATTCTTCGGCAAAAGAAGAAAGAATATATGTTAAATCATTAATTGGAGTAACAATGGAAAAGTTTGCAAAAGTTTGTAATTGTGGCGAGCATTTAGTCTATGCTTATTTTAAATCTAAAGAATGGACTATTGGGTATTTTTTATGTCCTAAGTGTGATAAGGAGAAACTGAAAGAAAGTGTTTCTATAGATACTAATACTAATTTTAGTGAAATTCAAGACTAATCAATAGGAGTAAAACTACAATGTCAAAGAAAAAATCAAAGAAGCAGAAAGATAAGTCTTCAGTCCCCAAAGAGAAAAATAAGTATAAGGATATGGAAAAGAAAGATAAAAAGAAAAAGAAGAATAAATAATTAATATGCTTAATACTCAGTTAATACATCCTGATGATTTACCAAACTGGGTAGAGATTCCTTTAGACTATTTACCAATGTTTTTGAGTGACCCGGAACGGTTTTTAAGAGATACAGCAAATATTCCAACAGAGGCAATTGTACCTTTTTTCAGAAATAAAGTGATTTTACAGAAAGCTCAGAATTATGAAATGCAGAATCCTTTTGATGATATAAATTTCTGTTTAAAGGATTGGTGGAGAGTAAGGGATAACTACTATAGATATATACATATTGATTTGTCAAAGAATAGGGATAGGGCGGGAATAGCTTGTTGTCACGCTCCTTATTTTGTAAAGGAGCAACGGATAAGCAATGATGGAAAAACTTTTACTATAGAAGCGCCATATATAATATATGATTTTATTGGCGCTGTTGCTCCAAAGGGAAAGTGGGATGAAATAGACCCAATGCAGTTTGTGGAATTGATTGAAGATGTATCAGCCAGGGGATGTCCTATTAGGTTGATTACATTTGATAGTTACCAATCACAAGCGCCTATTGTAGCATTAAGGGATTTGGGGTATGTGGCTGGGGTTTTATCTATTGATAGAACATCTTTTGGATTAATAGTGGATGAAACAAAACCCCCATTTTATTTTAGAAAGCAGACTACTAATGGAGACATCAGCGCTGCCATGAATTATTTGAAACAAGCATTGACTGAAGAAAGAGTTACTATGCCTCTTCATCCATTATGGCTGGAAGAGGGGGAGTCGTTAGAATGGATTGCTGATAAAGGAAAAGTTATGAAGTCTATTAACTCTTCAGATGATTTACTTCAGCCTATTGCTGGAGCATTATTTAATTTGGAAATGAATGAGTGTATTTCTATAGAACTTCCTCAAGTAGTTATGACTGAAAAAGATAAACAAATGAAAAAACAGGAAGATGAATATATAGAACAAGCAAGAAGATTGCATCAAGAAGTAGATAATTTTTACTATCAAGAAAGAAGATTGGGGAAAGATGATTGGAATAAAAGCTATTAAGGAAAAAATCAAAGAAAATTTGCCGGTTTCTCAGAAAACCGCAATGGATTTGATTGAAAAAGCAACAGAGCGAGGATTTACGGAAGGGGTCAAATGGGTTAATAACCAAACATCTATTGAGTTAGCGGGAAGAGAAAATGTAAATCGTTCTGAATGGGGAAATCAGATGGTGTCTTCCGGCTTCTGTGAATCTGCAAATATAGGATTGAAAGAAGCAGATAAAATAGATACAGAAAAGAGAGAGTATTTTACTCCAATAATTACTGAGAGTAAGAAACATATTTGGAAACGGAATGGTTATTTTAATGCTCAGGAAACAGATGTTTTTTCTAATCGGGAACAAACTCCATCTGATTTGATTACTGCTCAGGATGCAATGTATTCCGCTACATTCAATGACCCTCACGCTAAAGCGCTGTTGATGAATATCACTAATTATATAATTGGGGGTGGTTTGCGCTTTTCTGTGCCTAATCTGAAAGTACAGCAATATTTGGAAGAGTTCTGGAGACAAAATCAATTAGGATTGAAACAAACATCTATGATATTTAGTACTCTGCAGATGGGTGAATATTTTATGGGAATGTTTGTTGAACCTCTTAGAACAGATAAATTTAAAGGTGATGTTACTCTTAGGAAATTCAGAACTTATGAAATTCCTGAGATTGAAGTAGGAAAGAAAGATAGGGATTGTTATCTATCTTATGAATATATTCCTGCTGGTTCATTTTATACAAAAAGTGAAATAGATTATTTGGCTGATTATAGATATTTTACTCAATTTAATAATAATAAAGTAAATCGACAGATTTCTCAATATCATAATCAACTTGATGAGAACAAATTGATGATGTTTATGCGCTACAATTTTGGGGATGAGGTTCGGGGAAGAGTTCCCTTTGCAGGCGCTTTGAAATATCTTAGAATGGGACGGGATTTTCTCTTTGATAGGTTTTTACTGAATCACGAGCGGGGGCGGATTCTGTATATTCAGAAAGTTCCCAGAATAAACAGAACCAGGGCGGATGAGTATAAACCTACTCCTTATTCTACTACAACAGATTTACCTTATGGTAAGATTTTGCGTATTTCTGAGGGTGAGGAAATTGATGTAGTGAAGGCAAACATTGATGCTGCAGATGCTTTACCTGATTATCTAAATATTATGTATATGGCTGCCGCTGAAGCACAAGTGCCTTTAATTATCATAGACCAACGAGCTTCTGAAGAAGTGTATGCTTCTATGAAACGATCCGCTAATCCATTTCATCAAATGATAGAAGCGCAAAGAACTTTCTTTGGTTACTATTTTGGGGAATTGTTTCGTTTTGTAATTGAGAGAGGAGTTGATGCAGGGAGACTTCCAGATAGTGTTAAAATTCAGATTTATGAGCCTTATTCTTCAGAGAAGAAACCTAGTTCTACTAGTGATAGAATTGATACTAAATTAATCCCTATTGAAATTATATGGCCTGATGTATTTACAGAAGACCCGTTGAGTCAAGCAAGAGCCGATGCTTTAATGATTGATAGGGGAGTTGTGAGTCCTGAAACTGTGGCTAATCGACAAGGATTGGATTATGCTGAAGAAGTGGTAAAGATAAAACAATATCAGGATTCAGGTATTCTTCCCCCAAGTAAAGAAGGAAAGGATAAAGATAAAGGAAATGGAAAAGTTTCCAGAGTAGGATTATCTGAATATGAAACATCTATTGCTGATGGGATAGAAGAAATCAGTCAAAAGTTAGATAATTTAGAAAAGGTCAAAAAGGGGAAATAATGTCTCTTAATTTGAATTATAATCAAATTTCCTATTGGAATATTCTTACAAGTGTTCCTTCATTTCTTTATAGAAAATTGAAAGAAGAAGCAAGTGTTGTAAGTTTATCAAATTCTCTTACTACTTCTCAACTAATTGAGGAATATTTCAAACATTTGTGGGTAGATAGAGATGAAGAAGGGCAATTGATTGGGGAAAATGAATTAACAGTTTATGCTATAATTATAGCTTTGTCTTTGAAAGAGGAAGATGAAAGTGAAGAATTTTTGTGGAATCTTCAAGATAATTACTTTCGATGGATACAACCTTTAAAAGAATGGCATATAGTTGAATGTGGGCGCAGAGAAAAGGAGAAACAAGATGAATGAGAAAACTCCTAAAGCAAAAGCCCTGTTTGATAAACTATCTAAAGATGAAGTTTCTATTATTGTAAATAAAGTAGAGGTTACTGTCTTAATGGATGGTCAGGGGTGTGTTTCTGTCTTTTCCCCTGATTCTTTAGATGTGGAAACTGCGATAGATATGCTGTTATTTGGAGTGTTATATTTAAGACAAAAAAATCATAATTCAACAATTGTTTAAAATAGTTTAAAAAAGTCCCATTTTTGTGGTGTAAAAATTTGCATTTGTCATTTTTTTTTCGTAAATTATATATGGTTATTTACATATATCCATTAGTATATATAACTCTATCATTATTAAAGGGATAAAAATGCCTTGGTCAATAGGAGATGTAGAAAAACATTGTAAGGGTTTGACAGACAAGCAAAAAAAAGTGTGGGTATCGGTTGCGAATAAAGCATTAGCTGCTTGTCAGAAGAAGGGTGGAACTGATTGTGAGAAGTCTGCTATTATGCAGGCAAATTCAGTGGCTAAGAAAACTAAGGCAGAGCAGGCGGACTTATATTTAGAGTTTTTTGATTGTGTACGGGAAGAGGATATATATAATTATTTGAATGTTCCTCTTGAGTTTAAAGAAGGGGAAACTGTTTCTGTTGGTAGGATTTGGGAAGAGGATTTTGGATTAGATGTTACAGAGGTGTTTAGTAATCACGAGAGTAAAAAAGTAGAAGAAGATGGTAGTGATGATGATAAAATAATGACTGTAACATTTATCAAATCAGGTTGGTCTAAAAATCAAAATTATTGGTCTCCTGAAATTGTAAAAGAGTTGGCAAGTCGATTAGTTAAAGAAGCACATACTCAATATCTTAACCATTTGAAAGGAAATCGTGTTTCAAGAGGTAGAGATGTAGAAGATATGGCATCTAGAGCTTTAGAAGCTTGGACAGAAGAAAAAGATGGGATTACTCTAGGAAAAGCAAAAGTTTTAGTAGTTCCTGAAGACCACAAAAATAAAGTTATTTTTAGTTTAGCAAAAAAGAATTTTATTTTTGGTCCTTCAGTAGATGTATGGGCTAAAGCTTCTAAAGGAAAAAAAGAAGGAATTGAAGGCACATTAATTGATAAAATAGCTGTATTTTTTGCATTTGATTATGTAGATAGAGTAGGCGCTGGGGGCGAAATAACAAGTATAGGAGAAGCGGAAGTAGTGGATACAACTGAAGAGTCTTACTTAGAAAAGTTTCCTAAATTTTCTAATTTTATTGATTACACATATAATAAGTACAAATTTAATGACTATCATCAATTTCTACAGTCTTATTTGTGGATGGTGATGAATGATGCAGAAATCAAAGATAAGAAGAAAGCCTGTAAGAAAGCTATATATGAGTATGCTGATTTACTTAGCGAGTTAGATTATTTTTCCTTCTTCAATATGGAAGGACAAGAATCTGATACAGAAGAACTTAAATTGAAGAATATAGAATTTTCTGATATTAATTGGGGAAAAGTAATTGTACCAAAACTGAATAAAACTGCATTTCTTATTGCTAAAACTGATAAACGGGAAAATTGGCATTTGCCATATAAAGACCATACTGGAAAAGTGAATAAAGAAGCATTATCAGCTTTAAGAAAGTTGATTGAAATAGAAAAATACAGAGGGATAAAGTTGGATTTTGAAATTCCTTCTGTCATTAAAGCTAAAATTCTGCAATTATCTTATTTAGCTGGTATTCAAAAAGGTAGTGAAAAAGAAGTAGAAAATTACATTAAACGCTGGCTATATGATGTTCCTGTAAAAGGTATAGCCTAAACCCTTTAGTTATAAGGAGATAAACTATGGATGTAAAAGAACTTATGGAACTGTTGAAAAATGACCCGGAAGCCTATAAGGAAGCTAAGAAACTCATTGAGTCTGAAGCCAGTTTTGAAAAGCTTCAGAAAGATTTAGTCCAAGCAGTTGAAGATTTGAAAAAGAAAAATGATAACATTACTGAAGTGACTAAACTTAATGGGGAACTTACTGCGAAGATTCAGGCTCTGGAAAGTGAAAAAGCTGAATTGCAGAAGAAAGAAACTGAGTCTAAGAAGAAAGATTTGATTGAGGAAAATCTGAAGGCTTCTGGTATTGACTCTGACAAGATTCCGGCTGTACTGAAAGAAAGCTGGATGTTCTTGGATGAGGCAAAATTGGTTGAAGTAGTTAAGGCTTATGGGGAATCTCTTAAATCCACTTCTGCTGGATTGATGAATCTTCCTCCGGTTAAGACTACTCCCGACCCTACGAAACAGACTAAAAAGCTGTTTGAGATGTCTAACGAAGAATTTATTAATGCAATAAAATAAAGGAGAACAACTATGGCGAAAACAAGTAATGTAGAAATTGTCTGGGAAGACAATACTGATGCTCGAAATTATATTAAATATCCTGTTTATACTTCTCTGGTTTTAGCCCCTGGGGATTTAGTGGCAATTACTACTTCTATTGGGACTAATACTTGTGGTCCAGCGACTGCTGGTAATTCTACTGGTTTATTTGCAGGAGTTAGTACTGGGTATTATACGGCAGGGCAACTGGCTAATATTTGTACTGATTGTGTTGTTAAAGCTACTAATGCTGGTTTAAGGATATATCCTGGGATGGCAGTAAAATATTCTGCCGGGGACAATGGAACTGATTGGGCTTTTACTGCTTGTACTGTTGATGAGTCTGCTCTTGGTTGGGCAATGGAAGATATTGCTGCTTCAGGAACTGGTATGTTTTATATATCCAGTAAAATTGTAACAGTTCATTCAAATGGGACTGCATTAGCTACTTCTGATGCTGCGACTATGGGATTATTTAGTGGGTCAACTACAACTGTTTAAGTTATCAGGCTTTTGCTACTGCTGCATAATTTAAGTAAAAAAAGATAGGTTTAATATAGGAGAATTTAATATGAAAAAAGAACAGTTTAAGGTTTTATTGAGAGAAGCTGAAGATGCTTATCCGAATGCGCCCGCTAAAGGTTATCGACAAGTTGGAGAAAAGTTGTTTGATGCTAGCTATAACAAAGCTAACAATTCTTTAAACACTAACAATTTTTCCATTAAGGCGATGACTGAAGCAGCGTTGGAGTATAAGCTTGGTATTTCCGGTGGAGTAAATGTAGGTGGACAAAATGGCTGGGACTTAGTTAAGGAATACGAGGGTGACGCTCGTTTTATGGAAACTGTCACCACTGGCGCTATTCCTACCATTATAGGTACTGTATTGGAAAAGACTATGATAGAGTCTTACAACTATCATACTGGTCCCTACAATACTCTAGTTCGGGAAATTGATTGGACTGGAAAAGACACTACTAAGGCGACTATTCCTGGGATGCAGGCATTTTCTGATTTCAAAGAAAGGGCTGAAGGAACTCCTTATCTGCAATCTGGTTTGAAGGAAAAATATGCTGAAGTCTATTTGAAAGACTTTGGTCGTATTATCGCTTTGACTTGGGAAGCTGTTGTGTCTGATGAAACTGGTTTGCTGGTAGAGCGGGCTCAATCTTTAGGAGAAGCGGGCGCTTTCCACCGCAATCAGATGATTGTGCAGTCTGTTGAAATGATAGCCGCTCGTAGTACTATGGGTGAAACTGCCACCAAAGCCTGCAATCTGAATGGTACCACTTTACTGCAAGCTGGGGTTTATGCTACTACCCACGCTGCTGTTACCGGAACTGATTTGCAGGTCAATGCTAATTTAGTTGCTACTAACAAAGCGTTGGATTATGATGGCATTGATGAAGCTTGGGGCTTGGCTCGAAAGATGACTGATGAAAAAGGAGCATACATTAATGTTGTTCCTAATGCTCTTTTAGTTTATGCTACTCAAGCTGCGAAGGCTTGGAATTTGATGAATACTAATATGCAACCTGGAACTGCGGAGTTCAATAGCAATTTCTATTACAAGAAATTCAATATTATTGATACTCCTTATCTGTCTGATACCAATAGCTGGTATTTGGGGGACTTCCCGAAGCAGGTAGTGTGGATGTGGGTTGCTCGTCCTGCGTCTTTGACTAAAGGGACGGAATCCGATGCTTTCTTCACCTCTAAGATAATCAAGCAATGGCGTTTCTCTTATCACGGTGGTTGTGGTATGCGTGATTATCGTTATATCATCCGTTCTGCTGGCGAAAGCTAGGATTAATTTATGATGGGAGAGTCTCTTGGGAGGGGGAGACTCTCTTATCTATTAATTTATCTATTTGGGAACTGATTTAATTGACCAATAAATCAGACTGGTAGAGAAATATCCAATCTAACAGAATCCCAATTATAATGGTCGTAAAAAGGAGAAAATTATGAGTTATAAAAATCCTGTTGCATTTGATGGGGGTTTGACTTCTTACGGCATGCCTGTAATTAGTGGACCTGAATTTAATGTTTGGAATAAGAAAGCTAAAGCTTTTTTTGTAGATGGAACTAATGGAAGTGATAGTGATAAAGGAACTAGCTGGAAAACGGCTTTGGCTACTCCTTTAGCTGCTTTAACTTTAGCTGAAGCTACTATGGCTACTGGAGACCCCGCTTATATCTATGTAGCTCCTGGTTCTTATACTATTTCTGCTGTAATTACTGTCTCGTATCCTAATATCCATTGGCGGGCGGTTGGATGGCAATTCCCATATAGTTCTGTATTATTGACTCAAGCGACTGATGTTACTGCTTTTAGTTTAGCTGCAACTGCTGATAATGGAAGTATTGTTGGTTTTTATATAACTGGAGACTCTTCTGCTACTCCTACTGCTCCTACTATTGTAGTAGCATCTGCTTGTGTAAAGTATGGAATATTTGCTAATACTTTTTATACTGCAGATGTGACTAAGACTTTAACAGCTATAGATGCTGAAGCTGACCAATTAATGGTAATGAATAATCGTTTCTTAGCTTGTCATATTGGTGTAGATAATGCAGGCGCTCGGTCTATTATTAATAATAATTATTTTGAGGATGCTGGTAATGCTTCTGGGCATTGTGCTATTACTTTAGCTACCGGGGATGTTTGTGAAGTTGGAAATAATGTAATTAATGAATATGGAACTGGTGGAAGCAATAAAGGTATTATAATTGCTTCTGGGTCTAATTATAATTATGTTCATCATAATTATATACACGCTTTAAATTCTGACCCCATCAGTGATGGAGGAACTAATACTATGTTAGTTCAAAATCGGAAATCTATTCAGACTGAGGGTTCATTTACTATTACTTCTGGAGCTGCATTTGATAATGAAGTATTGTTAGGTAACATTATTACTTAATTTTTACTCTTCTATATACCCCCTCTTTTTATGAGAGGGGGTAGATTATTTTGTTCACTTTAATGGAATTGATTTTTCATAATTCTATCTCATAGCTTTTAAATACTTTCTTATTAAATGAATAATTTGCATGATAAGAAGTAGTCAGCATACATTAAAATTTTCTAATGATTGTAAAATTGAGTATCTTGATAAATTATTTCAAGATTATCAATTAGACTTACAAGATTATATCAACTTAATTTGGATGGGTAAACTTCCATTAAAACAATTAATGTCCTCTAAAGATTTACCTAAAATTAAGTGTAATCTATCTCGATATAAAAGTGCAATTTACAAACAGGCATCTGAAATTATTAGAAGTAATAGAAAAAATAAAATTAAGACAAAACCTGAAGTAAATAATGTTTCAATTATGTTGACTGAAAATCTTGTTAGGTATTCAACAGATGCTAAAGCATTTGATGAGTTTATTCAAATTACTCTACCTTATAAAAAAGAACAGTATAAGTGTAGATATGAAAAAATTAGAGTTCCTATAAAATATCATAAACAGTCTTTAAAATTTAAAGATTGGATTAGAAAAAAATCAGTTCAACTTAAAAGGATAAATGGGAACTATTATTTAACTTTCTTCTATGAAAAAGAAACTCCAGAAAAGAAAGAAGTAGGGGAATCTCTTGGGATAGATATGGGTTATAAGAAGTTGATAGCTACTTCAAGAGAAGAGTATTTAGGAAAAGAGATGGAACAGATTTATACTAATATATCAAAGAAGAAGCAAGGTTCTAAAAACTTTAAACAAGCGCTAATACAAAGAGACCAAACAATAAATCAGATTTGTAATCATTTAGACTTGTCCACTGTTTCAACTCTCTATGTAGAAGCATTGAAGAATGTTAAGCATAAATCTAAACTCAGTAAAAAGTTTAATAATAAGTTACAACGATGGAGTTACCCCAAAGTTGTAAATAAGTTGAGTATGTTATGTGAAGAACAAGGTATAAACTTAGTGAAAGTTTCACCAAATTATACATCTCAAACTTGTTCTAAATGTGGATTTGTAGATTCAAATTCTCGTAAAGGAGAAATATTTGAATGTACAAATTGTAGAATAGTTTTAGACGCTGATTATAATGCTTCTAAAAATATTCTACATAGAGGAGAATCTGAACTCCCTCTACTAACTAAATCCACTATTACTGGATAAGCTCTACCCCCTCTCGTAAAAAGTAGTTCTTTTTGTTCAAATTAGTAGAAACCAAATTCTACATCTTATTATTTTTGGAGATAAAATGAAAATTTTCTTAACTCTTTTGGGAGTTTTGTTAGCCATTACTCTATCTTTTTCCCAAACTCTTAATTCTTATGTTCAGGTAACACTGACAACGGATACCTTGACTAATGCCAGTTCTATTGGTTTTCTCCCTTTTTCCAGTGCTTATGGAACTTTTAATGCCAGTCTTCAAGTTGATTCTACTGGAACAGATGATGATACTTCCGGGACAGCCGATAGCTTAGCTATTTATTTTAAGATGTTGATTAATCAGGGAACTGGAACTTATGTAAATAAGCACGATAATTATTTGCTGGCAGAAATTTGTACTATTTCGAGTGGTGCTGTTACTTGGGCAAATTGGGTAGATTGGACTGATAATGCTAAATATTTGGTAAGATTTCCTGATTTGAATGTTTGTGATGCTTGCTCTGTTTATTTTTCTTTTGGGACTGGGGATTCTTTAATTACTTCTGGAATTCTGGAACTAAATTTTGGAAAAGCCAAGTAATTTACTTGACTTTCTCATAAATATTTCGTAAATTATACTAAATATATATCTGGACTTGTAAATATGAAAAAATTTCTATATATCTTGCTTGTTTTGATTACTCCTTTTATAGAAGCGTTTGGTGGAAACTCTTCTTGGGGTAATTTTAATTGGCCTGCTTCCAGAACTTATTTGACTTACTCGAATGAGAGAGAAATCATAACAGAGGTGTGGACATTTACAGATACTGCTTATTTTGATGAAATTATAGTAGGTTTTTTGGAAGTAGATTCTATTGTAATTGAATATATCAATGCTGAGTATCTTGATGCGGATTCTATTTTATGCAGGAATGGTTTGACTGTACAAGGGGAAACTGTTTTAGGCAATGCTGCTACTGATACAGTCGATGTATATGGATTAATGAATAATAGAGCAAATCAACGAGTATTTAATGCTTCTCCTGGGATTTGGATATTTGATACGGATTTAGAAACTGGAGCATCTGTAGATACAGCTGCAATTTATATGGAAGCAAGCACTTCCCCTACAATAACTTTATATGGAACTGATGGTGATAATTGGGGAATTGGTATTAATACATCAGACCAAGCAATTTTTACTGGAGCAAGTGGGGGCTATATATTCGATGATGATATATTGCCAAGTGCATCACTAGGAATTGATATAGGAGCGGTAGCTTTATTAATAAATAATGGCTTTTTTGATAGTTTGAATATTACTACAGATATTATCAATGCTGGAATTTTGACTAATAATGGTGAAAGTTTTTTGGGAAATGAATTAACCGATACAACTACAGTGTATCGAGTCCAGCATAAGGGAAGTGTGATGTTTGATAGTTTGGCAACTGGGGTAAAATATTTGGATTTTTCTTTAGCAGATAATGCTTCTGCCTCAGCATATTGGCTGTATGCAAATTCTAATAATTACTGGACAACCGAAGGGTCTTTAAAAGCACAAGTCATTTCTGCATTAACGGAACTTACCGTAGGAGATGATAAATGGCTTACCGTAGGGACGAGTTCTGATGCTGCTTTTATGTGGGAAACGGTAGATGAAAATGCCAATGAATTGATAGTTTATTTACCAGAAGGCGGGGGAACTAATGTGCCTGTATGTGTTTTTGGTGATGCGTCAATTTGGAATGTTGATTTAGGGTGGTTCGATGGTATAACCGAACCTCGTTTTGTGGTAGTAGATGACGATGCAGATAGTTGGCAGGGATTTGGATTTACGGCTGATGACAAGCCGGGGATAATGATGGGCGGGGCGGCTAAAAGTTTTACCTTACCAAATGCTTTGACACTGCAATTGCATACGATAGCTGCCGGGGACAGCGTGGTATTTAATTTCATTTTAGATGCAACTGATAGCACATTGAAATATTATGATAATGCTGGATGGGTGGAATATTATCGGCAGGGTGGGACGGATGTGGTAGATGCAGATATTGCTTCTTCGGCTACTTGGAATGCCAGACTTGATACGGCAACTATCGTAACTTGGGCAGATACCAATGTAGTGGCAACACAGTATTTTGTTGATGATATGGTAGGTGATAGTATTGCAAATAGTCTTGGAGACCTAAGCGCACAGATTGGGGCAGTCTTAAAAGACAGTCTAAACCTTGATACCAAAGCAGAGTTCAACGCTTTAACTTCCGACCAAGATTTCCTTTTCAAGGATGACTCTACTTTGTATGCAACATTGACAGCGTTAGGAACAATGGTAGGTGACAGCGTCAAAAATACATTGGCAGATTTGAATATACAGCTTAGTGTTACTCTAAAAGATTCATCTTTGCTTGATACCCCAACGGAATTTAAGGCTTTATTTGTAACAGGGGAAGAGCCTCTGTTTAAGTCAGACTCCGCTGATGGTGATGGGTTTGCTACACCGACTGATTTAACTGCATATCTCCCGCTTGCCGGGGGAATAATGTCTGGTGATATTTGGTATGGTGATCCTGGAACTTCGGCTAACAGTAAGACTTTATATTTCCTTTCTGATAATGGGACAGAGGTAGATACTGCTGCTATTCAAGCGATGTATGGTGATGATCCATATCTCCGAATATTTGCGCCAAGTGATGCTGGAAGTCCAACTGCAATAATGGATTTAAAGGATACCAGAATTGTTATAGGAGCTGGAACGGCAGGAATTGATTATGAAATATACCTAAATGGAGAAACTTCACAGGGGACAATCACTTATTATGAAGATGAGGATATGTTCGGTTTTGATAATGGTATTCAAGCAAATCACATTCAAATTTCAGATGGGACTTCTCTGCCAACTGGAATGGCGACTTATTGTCCGGTGGCAGTTAAATCCGATAGCCTTATGATTAGTTTTGATAATGGTACTACTTGGATGCACATAGTAACACAAGCAAGAGCAGTGCCATAGGAGAATTTATGACAGCGCAGGAACATCAAGAACGAGCGGATGCGATTGCGTACTATCGGGAACACCCGGAAGAGGCGGTCGATAAAATTGCAAAATTAGAAGCGCAACTGTCGAAGGACAGAGAAGGAATAAATCACATCTATAAAACGGAGTCAAAGTGATTAATTTTAGTAGGTTATCGGGAACTAAAACTGAATGGTATTGGGAAATGAATAACAACATTTATCATACTTCTAATAATGGACATAATGTTTTTAAAAACGAGGTGTTTCTTGGTATTTATGGCTTACCAAATAATTATCATTTAGCTAAAGAGGAAGCAGAAAACATTTACAAAACGGAGAAGAAGTGAAAAAGCTATTTTGGCTGTTGCTTTTTGCGGTCATTCCGGCGATGGGAATTTGTCAAGAGATGACTTATGGGCGGGTATTTACAAGCAAGTCAGGGATTTCTTTCC